>JACCDW010175996.1_pt1 | contig 24255 bp, 19 predicted proteins | sample 7449781 | NCBI WGS metagenome assembly JACCDW01 (sample SAMN15323449, study PRJNA562643) | freshwater metagenome | isolation source: river surface water | place: USA:Blue River Watershed | collected 2017-08-18
GAGAGTTCCTAGATGGAGCAAAGGATCCGGGTGCTCGATTTACCGCAATCACTCAAATAGGTACCGAACTAGCTGTGCTCATTTACTTCCGCAAAGATATTGCGGCGATTCTGCGTTCGTGGTTTGGACAAGCGGTACAACGCAAAGAGCTAGTCGGTGAAGCGAAATCACAGGCTCGAATGGGTTGGCTGATCGTCATTGGAACAATTCCAATTGTTGTTCTTGGTTATCTGGGTAGTGACATCATTGAAAACAATCTTCGATCACTCTGGCTTATTGCAGCAACTTTGATTATCTTTGGTGTGATTCTTGGATTAGCAGACACGTATGGAAAACGCGAGCGAACTTTAGTTCAACTCAGCAATCGCGACGGCCTTTTGTATGGAGCAGCTCAAGCTTTGGCGCTCATGCCAGGAGTTTCTCGCTCTGGCGCAACGATTGCGATGGGTCGTTTCCTCGGCTACAAGCGCGAGGCAGCGCTTCGTTACTCATTCCTATTAGCGCTACCCGCTGTATTCGGAAGCGGTTTCTATCAACTTCAGGGAGCGCTTTCCTCATCAGATAATTCCAATGTCTTTTCACTTGCCGAAACCGCTGCTGCGACTGCAGTTGCTTTCTTGGTCGGTTATTTGGTTATTGCTTGGTTACTTAAGTTTGTTTCAACCAGAAGCTTCATGCCCTTCATTATCTACAGAATCACACTAGGCACAGTGATTCTTATTCTTTTAGCAACGGGTGTTATTTCAGCATGAGCAAGGCTTTAGTCGATAGGCATTTGAAAGGCTTTGAATTTGGTCAGCGTCAGATTCTTAATGACCTACGAGACATGATTGCAGCAGAGCTTCCGACAGCTACTCAGGTAATCAAGTACGGAATACCCACTTTTCTTATCGAAGGGGTAGCGATTCTTGGATTTGATGGATACAAGAAGCACAATAGTTTGTTTCCATACAGCGGTTCAACAAACATGTTGCTTGAAAAGGAGCTGGCTGGATATGAGCAAACCAAAGGTTCTATCCACTTTGCTGTAGACAAGAGATTTCCAAAGCCTCTCTTAAAGAAGATTATTAAAGCCCGCATTAGTCAGATAAATGCAAGCTATCCGAAGCGCACGGGCGAGTATTTAGAGTTTTATGGAAATGGTGTTCTAAAAGCTGTTGGAAAGATGAAGGCTGACAAACTTCATGGAGATTGGAAATGGTTTCGAAAAGATGGCGTGATTATGCGCTCAGGATCATTTAAGAATGGAAAGCAAGTAGGCGTCTGGATTACCTACGACCAAAAAGGTAAGCCCTACAAGAAAACCAACTTCGGCTCCTAAATTTGCTGTTAAGTAATTTTCACTGAGTCGGTTACTGAGAGTAAGTCAGGTTTTGGGAGAGTTCGGCTTTCTGTTTCTATGCCGTGTAAATGGAAGCCAGGCCAGTCACCTATCGGGTACATTGTTATGTCGGTGCATTCAAGCGCTAATAGCGGTAGAGCGATCACGAGAGTTTATAGATCTGTAAAGTGTTAATGAAGGGAGGCGAAATGTCCGTCTTAGGCTGGAACGATATTCCCGGTGAAGCTTTTGCGAAATACGAATTTTGGAAGTGTCCAACTTGGATTCGCGTTTTAGCAAGGTTGCCAATTCTTGAAATTCTCGCCTACCCCTTAATTGTGAAAAGAGGATTTGCCACAATTTGGATTCCTGAGAATTGTTTTATTTAAGTTAAGAAATATGAATCCAAAGGTTGGAAGATCCGAGTAGGAGAACCGGACGAACAAGAGCGTTTATTGGAAGGATCGGTCGCCAATTTAACGACCAATTCGACTTCGTTGCGTCGCCCTAAAATTGCTTTCACTCGATGGGGGCGTGAATTGGCCTGGCAAAAAGCAGTTCACACAGCAAATGGCACTTTGGATTGTTTGGAACGCTCAAAGCATTCCTAACTATTGGTCTGCGTTGTTCGATTGGCGAAGCATTTATCCATTGCATAGCATTGCCACGTGCTCGCACTTCATAAATTTCCACTGACTAAACCAATGGCGGACAAGTTTCGCGAAAATGTTTCCGGTTCACGTGATGGTCGCCCTGATTGGGTACTCACAATCGGTCAAGGCTCTGGAGAAGGACTATTTGGTCCGAGCAGCGCTGTGTGGCAAGTACATGGAACCATCGCAACATTAGTTGGGGGAGTTCGAGCGCTACTTTTGCAGGCTGCGCATCCTGCACCACTTTCTGGAGTTGCTGAGCACTCTCGATATGAAACAGATCCTTTAGGACGTCTTGCGGGCACGACACGTTGGTTAACGGTCACAACCTTTGCTGCAGAAGAGGTAATTGCTCGAGAAGCTGCGCGCGTTAACGCCATGCATGATCATGTGAAAGGTAGTTTCACTGACAAGGAAGGTCATGAACAAAGTTACAAAGCGAAAGATTCCCGCTTTTTGCTGTGGGTACATTGTGCTTTTACCGATTCATTTCTCAAAGCCCATCTTGCACTTAGATACCCCATTGATAAAGGTGCCGATGCTTATGTTGCCGAATGGAGCAAGAGTGCGATTCCTCTTGGGTTAATCAACGCACCTATGTCAGTTGCAGAGCTAGAAGCAACTCTGGATGATTTCAGAACACATGATTTGGCACATGTTGAACGAACAGATGAAGTAGTTCGATTTATTTTAAATCCACCATTTGGGGGAGCAGGTAAGTTCTTTTATAAAGTAATCGCAAACGCCGCTATCGCAACATTGGATCAACGAGAGTTAGAACTTCTTGGATTGAAATCACGATCAAAGATATGGCTTCGAATTTCTAGAATTAGTCTCGATATTTTCCTAGCAATTTTGGGGCCAGAGCCACCAGCGATGCAGGTTGCACGCGAACGCATCGCTCGCTCGTAAAGTGCCAGCACTCATTGAATAATTCATTCACCGTAAATTGGTGATGCATGTAATACCTTGTAAAGAGGTACCCCTCAGTAAAACTCTTTAATAAAAATTTCAAAGTGACACTCTTTTCCTTGTAAGAACAGCAGTAACTCAAGGAGAGAAGGAGTTCACAATGAAGCAAAATTACTCACGAAAAGCCAAGGCGCTTGTTCTTTTTACAGCGATTTCATTCTTATTCGCGCAGGCAGTACCAGCTAGTGCCGCAAATAAGACAATCACATGTTACAAAGGTACGACAGTCAAGAAGGTGACTGCGGCAAAGCCAAAGTGCCCGACTGGCTACACAACAACTAAGCCAAAGGCGACTACTAAGCCTGCTGCAACAACAAAACCAGCGACTGGCGGATCGGTCGCATTTTCTGGCACTTACAAAGGAAAGTTATCAATCGTGTGGGGTGACACTTACCTGCAGGTGACCGGTGTTAATGGAAGCGGAACAGGAAATGTTCTAGGGCTTACAGATATGTCTGGAACAGCCTCTGCTGCACCGGCTGGAATCTGCGACACCTTTGATGCAAAGGGATCGATTACAGGTGGTGGAAGTTCACTCAATGTCACTTTTGATTCAACCGCTAAAGGTTGTGCAGAAGATGAGTCAGCTCCTACAACAATCAAAATAACAGGAACAGCAACTATTACTGGCGGTACAGGTAAGTACGCAGGTGCTACAGGAACATTGAAAGTGACCGGAACCTTCAGCGTTAAAGGCGGTTCAAAGGAAGATGCTGCATTCACCATGGATGTAAGCGGAAACATCAAAACTAAGTAAGAACTATTCCTCGAAATCGACATAAGGAGTTATAAATGAAGAAGATAATCTCTGGAATTGGAGTTGTGGCGCTTGCTTTGTCAGGAGCTGTCGTAACAGGTTCCGTAGCACAGGCAGCACCAGCTGCAACGACATTAATTATGTCTGGCGGCAATGGCGTGTACGAACTCGGGCCGGTCATAATCAATGGAACCGCAAGTGCCGCAGGCGCGGTCGAGTTTTCCGTTAATGGAAAAGTTGTTACAGGATGCGAAGCTGTTCCGACAGCTACCGTTGCACCCTTCTTAGCTAAATGCTCTTGGGTACCAGCAGCAGCAGGTGCAACAGTGATTACAGGTAAGTACACACCTTCCGATGCAGTGAATTTTGCTCCGGCACCATCAAACACATTAAATGTGAAAATTGGTGTACCTGTACAAGGAGTTGTTTCCCCTATTCATATCTATGTAGACACTGTTCTCGCGAGCGGAACTTCAGGACCACTAGCTCCACGCTTTGGTGTTAGCTGTGCAATTCAGAGTGAGTACATCGTTGGACAAGGAATTGTCTTCCGTGTCTATGCAAACAATGCCGATCATGGCGGAGCTGTAATGGATTCAACTAACACTGCAAAGGCGTACATCGAAGTTGCGGGCGTAAAGGATCCAATTCAAATGTCTTACGGAAACCATAGCGGTGCAGCATTTTGGACTGGCGTGCTTCGTACAGGAACAAATCCTGGTCAGTACAACACATTGGGTGTTATCAACTTCAAGGTAACAATGGTTGCCAAAGATTCAACAACCATGAAAGTCCTTTCAACAAAGTTAGTTCTCAAGAAGGTGGATGGAAAAACAGTTAGAGGAGATGACGGACGACCTGTTTATGATCGCGTCAGTTATTACCGCACTGTGAAGTTGTCTGTCCCGCTCAAGGGGGCAACTGGAACATGGCAATCAAACTTTATGCCAGCTTCTCAGTTAACACTCTTTGCACTTCCAAAGGCATAAGTAACACGCTCAGATAACAATTCAATACAAAGGAGAGAAAATGAAGAAAAGAACATTGCCGTTGCGTTTGTTCGTAGCCAGTGGTCTAGCGGTCGCGATGGTTGTGCCGGCACAAGGTGCCGACACAACCTCGACGCTGATCACACTAACTGCACCATCAGATATCAAAGGCGTTGCACCGCTTCCATTTTCCGCGGTGAAGTCAGCTCCATTTACAACACCTGAAACCACACTCAATTTGGAGGTAACTCCACAGCAAGGGTATGTCGGTAGCGCGTTTTCAGTTATTGGCAAAGGTCTAAAGCCCAGTACATTGATGGATTTAGTGTGGTCAACTAATGAAGGTACATGGCTAACAGACATTCAACCCAACACCGTCAACTACATGGGCGTGAAGTACTCAAAGTTTTATGTGAATATGGCAAAGGTGACAACCGATGCAAATGGCGGATTCACATTTAAGAGTAAAGCTCCATCTGATTTTGGTGGTGTTCACGATATCTATGCAGTGGTCGATGGTGTGGCCGTCGCTCATGGTGGTTATCAAATGCTTCGAACAGTTTCTATTTCTCCAAAGAGTGGTCCAATCGGAACGCCGATTACCATCACCTATACAGGTATGGGCGCAAGTCTCTATACAGCTGGCGGTTCCGTTCTCTATGACAACCACTTTGCAGGAGCGATGCAAGCTCTTTGGACTCGCGGAACTGGAAAGGCGGTAATCCGAGCATCAGGCGATGTGGGTAAACATGTGATTTATGTTCTCGATGGAATTGGAATTCCATACTTGAATATCATCCAATCTCCAGTGCCATTTGCAAATGGAGATGTTCAGACATTCACAGTCACTAAGGATGCTGGAGCCCCAGCCCCTTACCTTGTTTATCCAGAGAAGGTCACTCCGACCGTTACTCAGAAAACTACACTCTCCACTGTTGGATTGAATCCCGATACGAAAGCGGTTGCGACCCTTTCAAAGAATGAAGGGCCAGTCTTTTCTAAAGTAAAGCTAGATGTGAAGGGAATGACTAGTACGGGAACTCACACTATCGAGTGGGCAACTGTTGTTGGTAACAGAGTTAACTGCACTGGAACTTGTTGGGTTTATAACTCGGTTCCGATGGGAACAGTAAATGTGACTGCGGCAGACTTCACCAAAGAGATTCAAATTCCTGATCATCTAGGTGGATGGCATGTTATTCAAGTAAAGAAGAATGGCTTGATAGAAGCGCAGGTACCTTTCTATGTGCAAGAAAGCATCATGCCGTATTACGACAGCAAAGGAAAAGTTATCAGCATGGGTTTGGCTAAAGCGGACCCATCAGGATTACCTGAAGCACGTAATGGATCAGGTGTTCCAACAAATAAATTCAAAGCTGGAGAAGAGTTCACAATTGCAATTAAAGGCGTGGGCTGGACACAGCTAGACAATACCTTGGCGGTAACGTATGACAATTCATACATCGGCTATGGATGTGGATTTAATTCAAATGGATACATGGTTATTCACTTGAAAGCCACCGGGAAACCCGGAACCCACATCATTGATTTATGGCCATTGTTATACACAAATCAGCCATCATTTGCGAACACTCCTTACGGAATGCTTCCAATATTGACTGCTGGACGTGATTTCCCCGGGTTGGCGTTGGGTTACCAATTGCCATCTATCCACTTTGCGATCACAGTGGTGAAGTAATTCATTTCGGGACTAAGCCCCGATTCTCATTTACTTGAGAGTCGGGGTTTTTCTCTGCAAGGGCATCCACCAGTTCCAACGGCCCAGCAGAACCATTCCACTGGGAAGGAGTAAACCTCTAATGATGGTTGCATCAACCAAGACCCCTATAGCTAAACCAACACCAAGCTGTTGGAGACCTGCAAAGTGCCCAAAGATCAATCCAGTTAAGGCAGATATAAAGATTAGTGCCGAGATGGTGACAACTGTGCCTGATGCCTGCATGCCTTCACGTATTGCTTGCATATCGCTTGCATCGCGATCTCGAGCTTCACGGATTCTGGACACTATGAATATTTCGTAATCCATAGAGAGTCCGAAAAGTATGGCAAATAATAAGACAAGCACCCAGGCTTCAATTTGCTGTAGTTGATAACTGCCAAATCCGAATTTAAGGAAAATAACAAGTGCTGAAAATGAAAATGAAATTGAGAGGAGATCTAGAATTATTGCTTTAATCGAAAGGACTATCGATCTAAAGGTCCTTAATAAGATCAAGAAGGTAAGAAATAGAATGGCCGCCACAACAATTGGAAAAGTATCGCCGAGAGTGCGAAGTAGATCCACTCCCTGTGCTGGGGCTCCGCCCAAGTAAATGCGACTTTCATTTGAAAAACCTGATTTTGGTAGGTATTCATTTCTTAATTGATCAACGAGGGAAACTGTTTGAGGCGCACCTATATCATGTTGTCCAAAAATGTAGATTCGAATAAATCGTCCAGTTGGGTCCACATATGGCCATTTTTCACCGCTTGCAACGCTGAAAACCTCAGGATTGCTAGCTATTGTCCGTGCAAATTCAAATCGCAAATTTGAGACTTCTTGAGCCCTTGTCTTTTCACCGAGATCTATGACAACCTCGTGAGGCGTGATTACACCAACTCCCACCTTTGAAGTCACTGAATCCAGCGCTTGTGCTGACTCCAATTTACTTGGAATCGCAGAAAGGGAACTCGGAGTTATCTGCAACCACAATAGCGATGTAAGGGTGATCAGGATCGCGGTACTGGAGATTGCAAAGGTCTGCTTTGGTTTGGTTAAAGCAACATTGGTGAAAAATGAAAGATTTCGATCAAGTAGCCCCTTGAAGCCTAATTCTGAATGATTGCCCAAATGCACAAGCAAGATTGGCTGAAGTGTGGCGGCCGCAACTATTGAAACAAGTGGAACAACAAGACAGGCCAATCCTAATGATCGAACAAAAGGGATTGGCACCAGAATTAAAGTTGTTAAACCCATCGCAACCGTTAATCCTGAGATTGCGGCTGTGCGACCTGCTGTCAGCATGGTTTTTTCTAGTCGATCGCTACCCAAATCTACGTTTTGACGGTATCTATGAACCATTAGAAGCGAGTAATCGATGGCTAGCCCTAATCCAATTAACTCGACAATATTGGGGACATACAAGACCATCAGAAATTCTTGTGCGAGCAAATAGATAATTCCGAGGGATGTTGCAATTGTTGCAAACCCAAATAACAAGGGAATCAATACCGCCCATGAAATGCCGAAAGCTCCAATCAGCAATAACAAAGCCAACACTATTGCCGCCAACTGTCCGCGCTTAAGGTCAGTTGACAGGATGGGAACAACATCAGATTTGATAGCTGGGGGACCGGTGACTAAGGCTCCTTGAAGTGAATTAGCTTGTAAAGCTTTGCGCAGATTATTTGTGTAATTGGATGCCTGATTGAGATCTAGTGGAGTTGATATGTTTGCATACAACGTGCCCCCAAAAGCTTTTTCCTGCGTAATTTCCGCACCAGGAATAACCGAAGCCGCTAACGCGAGAGATGACTTGAAGGAGGCTATTTCATCTGTTGAAGCTTGGTTGTATTTATAGAGGACGGTGAAGGTTCCTTCGGTGTTTTCGAAGAAATGATCCTCAAGGATGCGACTTGCTTCCGCTGATTGGCTGCCTGGAATCTCAAGTGAGGTTGTTAGGTGTTTATCCAGATTTGCAGCACCCAGAACCCCAGCGATAGATGCTGCAACCCAAAAAGTTATAACCAGACCCTTGGCCCTCATTGAGAGTTTTGCAGATCGCGCAAGCATTGGTTCAGTCTAATCTTTCATACTTTGCGCGATTGCAGATGGCATGATTAACCTCATGAATAACGAGGTTGTTGTCGAGATTATTGAACCGAATGAGTGGCAGCGCTTACGTTCCATTCGATTAAGAGCACTTACTGATAGCGGACACGCTTTTGGAGGCACATTAGAAGGAGAGAGCGCTGAGGATGAAAGCGTATGGCGTGGAAAGTTTGAAAAAAATGATTTTCTGATTGCATCCATTGATGGAATTGATGTGGCCATGATGTACATAGAAGTACTGGATGGAGATTTCGGTGCAACCTGCTGGGTTGGTGGTTGTTGGAGTAGTCCTGATTTTCGCGGAAAGGGTTTGCTCAAATCCATGTTCGAATTCATTGACCAACAGGATAGAGATTGGAAGGTGCAGGGTTTAGGCGTATGGACCGATAACTACAACGCAATTGCAGCGTATGAAAAACTTGGTTTTGCAAAGATGGGCGAAGATACAGAAAGTACAAGGAAGCCCGGAATGTTTTATCAGCGAATGATTCGGAACAGCTCTACGAGATAATCCGTTTATACCGATTCATGTCATCATCGTTCACCTCTGGCCAATGGCTTGCAGCTGCTCGAACACCGTGGGTTTTAAAAGCATTTATCTTGATTCGCATTAATGGATCAACACCCTTGAGCCAGACCAATGTATTGATGAGTTGTTCATCTGAATCATTGTGTCCAGGGATGAGCAGGAGTCGAACTTCATACAAGATACCTAAGGCTGACAGGTACTTAATTGATTCCAGAACGCTTTCATTTGAGCTACCTGTCAACTCACGATGATGCTTATTATCTAGAGATTTCAGATCAAGCATCACTCCATCTGTTACGGATGCTAGCTGATCCCAAACTTCCACGGGTGTATTTCCATTGCTGTCGATGAAGGTTGTTAGAGAACTAAACTCATCCGAAGCTTTTATCGCTGTGAAAAGTTCAGCCACAAAGTGATGTTGCACCGTCGCTTCGCCACCTGAAACTGTAACGCCTGAAATGAAAGGCATTGATTCACGAATCTGGTCCAAAACCTGCGTTACAGATAATTCAGTTGCACGGGGCGTATTCAAGGGAATTGTTTGTGGGTTGTGACAGGCAAGACAATTAAAGTTGCACCCTTGCAAGAACAGAACGTAACGATTTCCAGGGCCATCTACCCAGGAAAAGGGTATAAAACTAGCTACTTGTGCGGGGAGAGCTTTCATGACTCACAACCCTCTTCACATTGCGTTGATTTACATGAGAATCGGCCACTGAACCCGCTCCTAGAAAAGTACTTCCGTGACGGGCTGTTGGCATATTTGCTAAATCTGATTTACGGACCAGGTAGCCAGTAATTCGAATGAAATCATTGCTCTCTAAGTTGAAGGTGAAATCACGCATTCCAGATTTAAATGCACCACGAATCACATCTACTACCGCCTTTGGGTTCTTTACAGCTGTTTCATCAAAGGACAAAACGTCGCTGATTCCGGAGGCGAATAGATGGTGATGTCTGGCAACTGTTTTCAAATGAGGAAGCAGGGGAGGCTCTGTGCCTATTGGAATTCGAGTGCCAGCTGTAACTCCGATATCTAAATCAATGCCGGATTGAGAGTGTAAAAAGGCACGCCCACCATTGCCTTCGCAGTAGGGCATCTTTCTGCTTGAGACCCATCGTGCAATAAAGGATGTAATTTCATAGCCCAGATCATCGGCCATTGCGCTATGCCCGTAGGTACCGGTTTCACCTTCACGCTGCATCAGGGTATTTACACATTCCGCTAACCCAAAGATTCCAAACATGGCCGAAAACTTCTGTAAGTCAAGCAACCCCTCATTCACCAACCAACTACTTTCATAAAAATGTGAATCTTCCACAAGATAGTTGATGCGTGATTCCATGAGTTCAGCCGTTAAATCCAGATAGTACGGAAGAGTTTCTTCAAAGAATTGAACTTTTCCATTAGCGCATTGCTCAGCGGTGGATTTTAGATTTATTCGAACCAATGTATGTGAGCCTCCGCCAATCTTTAGCGAGTTGTAACAACTCACCGCTGCATACTGGGCTCCAAGATCTGACTGCATCATCGGATCATTAATAAAATGAGGCTTTCCACATGCAAATACCGTGCGCACCGCATCAAGTAAGTATTCATCACTGGTTAAAACAGGATCAACCTTCAAACTTATGTTAGGAACCACCTGCAAAAGCTCTCGTTCGAGTCGAAAAATCATCGTGGCAACGCGATTAGAAACGGGGCTCAGGTTGGTGTGGGCAAATGCATCTGGGAACATTCGATCTAGACTTATCCAGAAACGCTTGAGCTTTGCATATAGATCCTCTTCACTTACCCCATCAACGTAAGGAAGAAGCAAGGTATCCAGATCTCCGAAATAAACAGGATATCCAGTTATTGATGGCGTTGATGTGTAGGCGATTAGCAGATAAGCAAGGGCATCATCCAAGTTATTCGCAGGGGGAATCTCTAAAAAAACTGACCCGCGGTCGAGAACTTTCTTGTAATCGGGGAGTAGATAGCGGGGACGATAGGGGGCGTTTCCCTCGTACATATCGCAGATTATTCGGGCATCTAGTGCATCTTGGCACTCTTTGCGCATCGGAGGAGGATCTAACAAATTCTCGGCCAAGTTGGCCAGTGCAGTAACTCTTTGTCTGTATGTATATTTGGGATTTTCTACGGTCTCACGAATATTTTCTAGAGATGTCATGCAGCCATGATAATTACAATTACTTACTTTTGATCAGAGATGCACTTCAAATTATCTTTAAAGAGTGCTGTCTCTCTACTGATTCTCTAACTTGTATCCCAGGCCGCGAATTGTCTGAATCAATACTGGATTTGCTGGATCGGATTCGATCTTGGCGCGTAAGCGCTTGATATGAACATCTAAGGTTTTTGTATCACCGTAGTAATCGCCACCCCAGACACGGTCAATTAACTGAGATCGTGTGAGCACTCGGCCAGCGTTACGCATCAAGAATTCAAGTAATTCAAACTCCTTCAATGGCAGTGCAACAACTTCGCCATTGATGGTTACTTGATGCTTACCGGTATCAAGTTTGATTCCAGCGACTGCATGCACTCCGCTTTCACCTTCTGCAGAATCTTCAAGAGACCCGCGACGAAGTACAGCTTTGATTCGAGCGATTAGCTCCCGCGAAGAGTAAGGCTTAGTTACGTAATCATCTGCTCCAAGTTCAAGCCCAACGACCTTGTCGATTTCGGCATCTTTTGCCGTCAGCATAATAATTGGCACCTGCGAAGTAGTTCTAATCATTCTGCAAACCTCGATTCCGGAAATCACGGGGATCATGAGGTCAAGTAAAATTAAGTCAGCACCCTCTTTGTTGAACATATCGACCGCCTTCTGTCCATCCTCAGCAACGCAAACTTCAAAACCCTCTTTACCCAGCAAGAAAGCAAGAGCTTCCGAGAAAGAAACTTCATCTTCAACGATAAGAATTTTCGTCATTGAACGCTCTCTTCAGTAGTTGAATAAATAGGAAGCCTTAGGGAAAAGGTACTGCCAACATTTTCGGAACTCCATACCTTTACTTCACCACCATGCTTTAAGGCAACATGCTTAACGATAGAAAGCCCAAGGCCTGTTCCCCCCGTTAGGCGTGATCGAGCAGGGTCGACTCGATAGAAACGCTCAAAAATGCGGTCTAGATCTGCATCGGGGATACCAATACCCTGGTCGGTGATGGAGATGTCAACGATTCCATCTTCAACCTTTGAAGTAACAGTGACTTTAGTTCCTTCGGGTGAATAATTTATAGCGTTCTCAATGAGATTTTGGATAGCCATAATTAATTGTTCGCGATCTCCCAATATCAAACAATCAAATGAATCAGAATTTGAAACCACAATGTGTCGACTATCTGCAGTCACTTGAGTTTGATCAATAGCTTCGTTAATTAGATCCTGAACATGCAATTCACTTGGCACAGAAAGTGGATCAGAATCCTGAAGACGTGAGAGATTTATGATTTCTTGCACCAAATCGGTCAAGCGCTTGGATTCTGTTTGCATTCGAGTTGCAAATTTTTCAACAGCTTCTGGATCATTCTTCGCACCAAGCACCGCTTCGCTTAGTAGGGACAATGCTCCAATTGGTGTTTTCAATTCATGAGAAATATTTGCCACAAAATCGCGCCTTACTTCATGAACTCTTTGAGTCTCACTTTCATCGCTGAGTAAAACCAGTACAAGATCATCCTCCGTTAGTGGAATGACATTTACTGTCAGCTCGTGACGACCTTCTCCAATGGGTCCTCGTGGAATTTCGATCTGGCCCATTTGACGTGAATTCTTGCGACGAACCACTCGAACCGTTGCCAGAAGCTCTGCACTTTGCACCTTGCCATCTCTTAAAAGGCCAATTTGCTCAACTCCTGGAGTCACAAAGATTGGGACTTCGCCATGCGCAAGTACTATGGCCTCACCATCGATCTGGGAGAGGGTGTTCACCAGCATCGCAGGCAGGAGGCGCTGATCTTCAGCCTCGACATCCTTGCGAAGGAACTTCACGCCCCAACTGTATAGCCTGCCCGCCCCAGTTAACCTTGCGTTCACTTTCTCGACAGAGTCCATTCATGCTCGCGCTCTAGGTTCGGCCCATGGCTCTTATTAGATCAGTTTTCCAAGATGAACTTGATGGCGTTTCGCAATCCCTAGTAGACCTGACCGACATGGTTGCGTTGTCTATTTCGAAAGCGACAGAATCTATTCTCAATTGCGACCTTAAACTCGCAGAAGAAGTTATCGCATCAGATGACACTATTGATGATTTCCAACACGCACTCGATGCGCGCATCATCGACATCATCGCCCGCCAGCAACCGGTGGCATCTGATCTACGTGCCCTAGTTACCGCATTGCGTATGAGCGCTGATCTAGAGCGTATGGGAGATATGTCCCATCACGTGGCCAAAATTACTCGTCTCCGTCATCCAGATGCCGCTATTCCAAATGAACTCATCGCAAGTTTCAAACAAATGGGTGAAGCCGCAGAAAAGATTGCACGAAAGACTGGTTCTGTAATTGCATCTCGCGATACAGAGGTTGCTCTACAAGTTGAAAAAGATGATGACGAAATGGACAAGCTTCACCGTCAGCTCATTGGAACTCTTGTGGATCCAAACTGGAAGCATGGCGTTGAAAGTGCAATTGATCTGACTCTTCTTGGTCGTTATTACGAGCGTTACGCGGACCACGCGGTTTCGGTATCTCGTCGCGTTTACTACTTGGTAACAGGAAAGTTTGCGTAAGTAAATTGACAATTTTTGCTCCACCAACTCCACGCGAAATTACAACTGAACCACGACGATCAGATAAGGTCTTTCGTGGTTTAGTTACAGCGGGTGGCCTATCGTCATTGGTAATCCTGGGCCTCATTGCAGTCTTTCTTGGTTACCGTGGCTTTGAAGTAATTCTTCAAGAGGGCTTTGGATTTATTACAAATTCAGAGTGGTCAGTAACTGTTGATGAAAATGCCAATGTAATTGATAGCAACTTCGGCTTAGCAGCGATGTTGGTGGGAACAATTCTTTGCGCATTGGTTGCAGTTGTAATCGCACTTCCAATCTCAGTCTTTTCAGCGCTGTTCTTGAATTTCTACGCCCCAGGAAAGTTGAAGAAATTTCTTGTAGCGATAATTGACATGATGGCCGCTTTTCCCTCGATCTTGTTTGGAATTTGGGGATTCTTGGTTCTGATGCCAACCGCCGAGTACTGGGCAAAATTGATTCATAAGTATTTGGGCTGGATTCCAATTTTTGATCTTCAGGTACCGGTCTACACACGTTCTCCATTTGTTGCAGGCGTCGTGTTGGCAATCATGATTATTCCGATTATCACTTCGGTTTCTCGCGAAGTCTTTTCACAAGCCCCACTTGATCGAATTCAAGCAGCATATGCACTTGGTGCAACTCGTTGGGCAATGATTAAGGCCGTCGTTATTCCTCATGGAAGAAACGGAGTTATCGGTGGCGCAATGCTTGGTCTAGGCCGAGCAATGGGTGAAACCGTTGCGGTCTTTACCGTTCTCAACATAGTTTTCCAAGTGAATTGGCAAGTCCTTCTTGGTGCAGGTGGAAATGTCGCTTCTCTCATCATTTTAAAGTTTGGTGAAGCTAATCCTTACGAAATTAAAGCGCTGATGGCAGCCGGTCTCGTCCTCTTCTTGTTAACCCTGCTCGTTAATGCGATCGCAAATGTAATTGTTAAGAACACAGGAAAATCAGGACGATGACAACTATTCCAACTCCAATGAAGCCTTGGAAGGCGACAAAGCAAGAGCGCGCGAAAGATGTTGCAATCTTTGCTCTCTCATTACTCGCCTCATATTTGATTGTCGCAGTCACGGCCATGAAGGGAAAACTTGCCCTATTTGTGGTGTTCTTCTTGGTGTACATGGCGCTAACCGCATCCATCAAGGGTTTTCAACTTGGTAGTGCCGCCGCCAAGGATGCGTTGGTCAATTCACTTGTTGCATTTGGAGCGATAGTTACGGTGATTCCAATCGCAAGTATTTTGTTCACTGTTGTTCAAAAGGGTTTACCTGGAATCTCTTTAAACCTTTTCACTTCAGACATGTCCATGGCAACGCCAACGGATCCGCTCAACAACGGCGGTTTGCTGCACGCAATTTCTGGCACCCTTGCCCTAGTAACTCTTGCATTAATCATGAGCGTTCCAATTGGAATTTTGACCGCGCTTTATCTCACCGAGATTAAGGGTCGATTCACAGCACCAATTCGTTTTCTAGTTCAAGCGATGAGCGGTGTCCCATCGATCGTTGCAGGTCTATTCATTCTTTCTGCGATTTTGTACCCAATCACGAAGTCTTTTTCAGGGTTTATGGGTGCACTTGCACTGACAATCTTGATGATTCCAACTATCGCAAGAACTTCTGAAGAAGTTCTTAACCTGATCCCAAATGATCTGCGTGAAGCCGGAGTTGCATTAGGTGGAACCCAATGGCGAACAGTCGCAATGATTGTTTTGCCCGCGGCAAAAAGTGGGTTGGTTACAGCAGTGATCTTGGGTGTTGCTCGTATCGCTGGCGAAACAGCTCCATTGCTTTTGTTAACAGGCGGCGGAGACAAGGTTAATCCGAATGCATTTAGCGGGCCTTTGGGTTCTTTGCCGTATTACATCTGGAAGTCCTTTAATGCCGGCTCACCCGAGGCGATTACTCGTGCTTGGGCAGGCTTGCTCGTATTGGTGGGATTAGTACTAATTCTCTTTACCGTTGCACGTTATTTAGGTTCCAAGAAAAGTTCGAAGTGATTGACTCACCAGAAAGCGAGAAAAAAATGGATGCAGGCGTACGCCCATCTTCGTTGGCAGATGTAGCAGCAGCTAAGGTGAAATCACCTGGTAGCACTTCTCTTGGTACCGGTCTTGAAACTCGAGGTGTTCACGCTTGGTTTGGAAAGAACCATGTTCTTTCAGATATCAACCTAAACTTTGGTTCAGGAACAGTGACCGCATTGATCGGACCTTCAGGCTGCGGTAAGTCAACATTTATTCGCACTATCAACAGAATGCACGAGTTCATCCCAGGCGCTGCAATGGCTGGCCAGGTTTTGTTGGATGGTAAAGATGTATACCAACCAGGAACTGATGTGACAAAGATTCGCTTGCAAATCGGAATGGTTTTTCAAAAGCCAAATCCATTTCCTTCCATGAGTATTGGCGAAAATGTCTTATCTGGATTAAAACTTTCGCAGACAAAGGTCAGCGATAAAGAAGAGTTACTAGAAGAGTGCTTGGTTCGCGCAGGTCTTTGGAATGAAGTAAAGGATCGCCTTTCAGCACATGGCGGATCGCTTTCTGGTGGACAGCAGCAGCGTCTGTGTATCGCACGATCACTTGCAGTAAGCCCACAAGTTTTGCTGATGGATGAGCCATGTTCTGCGCTTGACCCGGGTTCGACCCTTCGAATCGAAGACACAATTCGCGAGCTTTCAGAGACGATGACTATCGTTATCGTGACTCACAATATGCAGCAAGCTGCCCGCGTCTCTGATTACACCGCATTTTTCCTGTCAGATGGTGGCCCAGGTCAGATGATCGAATATGCGGCAACTAGCGAGATCTTCTCTCGTCCAAAGGATGAGCGCACAGAGAATTATGTAACCGGCCGATTCGGCTAAATCGTTAACTTACTGTTCATCTAAAAGTCGAAGAGCGTTCGGATACCGAGCGCTCTTCGTTCATCTTCGCTCCATAGGTTTACCCCGTAGTTCAAACATCTATGAGGGGAAGTACATGAGAATTTCAAAGCTCGCGAAGGTTGCATCACTTGCACTCGCGTTCGGTTTGGCAACAGGAGTTCCAGCACATGCGGCAGATCTTCAAGGTTCAGGCGCTTCATTTCCAGCGCTGCTCATTGATGCTTGCAAGGCAGGATTCGCTAATGAAACGTCACATACATATGTTTATGCATCATCAGGCTCCGGTACGGGACGTACCAACTCTGATCGATCAATCGGTGATTTTTGGTTTACAGATGCCGCTCACACTGCAGCCACTCGACGTGCTTCAATCATTCACGTGCCAGCCGTTGCTGCACCTATTGCAATTTTGCACAACCTTCCAGCAAAGACCACTCTGCAGCTTTCAGCATCTACTATCGCTGGAATATTCTCAGGTGAGATCAAGCGTTGGAATGATCCCGCAATCGTTGCAGACAACAACCGCACATCAACAAAGGTTGTTTACCGTCTAGATAAGAACGGCAATGTAAAGAAGGATGCAAAGGGCAATCCAAGCATTCTTCGAACACAGAATGTGACATCTCGTTACACACTTCCAAATCAACCAATCAAGGTTGTTTACCGTTCAGACTCTTCAGGAACAACAGAGAACTTCACAAACTACCTAAACAAATCTGCACCAAGCATTTGGACAAAGCCAAAAGCTGCAGTATTCACATCTTCATTCCCAGGCAACATCAACGATCCAGCTAACCTTGGTCGAATTGTTGGAGCTGCTTCATCAAACGGAGTCTCACAACTTGCAGGAAAGACACCTTACTCAATTACATTTGCTGAAGTTAACTATGCAACTGCTAATCGCCTCAAGGTTGCAAACTTGATTAATCCAGCGGGAGCTTCAGTTGCACCTGATTCAGCTGGCGTATCAGCCTTCTTGGCAGAGGCAGCTATGGATTCAAACGGCATTGTTACCTTTGATTATGCAACTAAGGAAAAGGGAGCGTACCCACTAGGAATCGTTTCTTACCTACTTGCAGATACAAAGAACCCAGATGCTGCAAAGGGTAAAGCGGTAAAGGAGTTAGCGACGTACATCTTGAGCACCAAGTGTGCAAAGGATGCAGGCGCAAATCTTGGATTCTCAGTTCTTGATGGAGCATTCCTCAAGAAGGCGCAGGATCTGATCGCAAAGATCGGCTAATTGTGTAAATCATCGAGGGTGAAAATGGCGGCCGGGGAGACCTGGCCGCCATTTTCTTTATCATCACAATTGGGAGAGCGGGGAAAATAGCCCACAGATATCACCCCCTTCGGGGTGAGCTTTCCTTGATTCTGAGAGCGTTAGGCATCACCCTTATGGAATGAGCGCAAAGGATGTTGTCACCCCACCTATAGATCGCTCCCGCATAGTTGCCCCGGCGGTTCCAGCTAATTTCATATCTAGAAAGCACTTATTCCATCTATTTGAGACCGGACTCCCCGGGGTCACCGTGGTTGCCGCCCCTGCAGGTTATGGAAAAAGCTCCCTGGTATCGCAATGGACAGAAAGTTCTCATCTGCCAACGGTCTGGCTGAGCGTGGATGCTGCAGATTCAACCCAAACATTCTTTGCTCATGTTTTAGCTGCAATTCGAGTTAAGTTTCCAGATTTCGGGTCAGATTTTGAAAATGAACCTAGCGCTGATCCATTTCACAATGTAAGAAAAATGACGGGAGCGGCCGGAGAGCTTAAGGAAGCATTCAACTTTGTACTTGATAACGGCCCAACTGACAGTCCCGATGTTTCAACCGTTGCCCAATCCTTAATTGATTTTCTACCTAACAATGTCCATCTGATTATTGTCCGACGGGTAACGCCAACTACCTCTCTAGCTCGGTATGCGAGTCTAGGAAATCTCAGTTTGATCACAAGCCAGGACCTCAAGTTTTCGGATGAGGAGATTTTCAGAATTGCTGAGTTGAATGGGGTTCAGGATATTGACTCAAATTCATCCACGCTGATCGCTCGATGTGAAGGTTGGCCGGCGGCTGTTCAGATGATGACCCGATCTATTGCGAGAGGGCAGCAACATTCGCAATTTGAAATGGGAGGGACATCGAACCCACTTTCTATTCTTGCACTTGAAATCTTTAAAACACTCAATGATGAAAATAAGTCAAAGATATCTCGATTGCTAATGGTTCAAGAGTTTGATTTTGAAATCGCGGCAATAATCTTGGGCGAAGATTTCTCTGAGAGCTACATCAACAAACTGGCCACAGATGGTTTGTTTGTATCAGTCTCGTCTGGATTAAACCGAGTTTTTCGATTCAACGAAATTGTCTATGAAGGATTATCCGTTGTTACCTCCGAAGTTACCGAAGATAAAAAGCGGATACATGAAAAGCTGGCAGATTACTTCTTGTTGAAAGGAAATTCCAGCAAAGCCTTGGAGCACATTTTTAAATCGGAAAATCGCGAACGTCTAGAACGTATTTTGCAAACCAGCATCCGAGAGATGGCCGCTATTGGCCGCGGTGATCAGTTGATTAAGTGGGCCGATTTTTCTGGAGATTCTTCGATGCATGGAGAAGTAATGAAGAAGACCATCAAAGTTGTTGGTCATTTAGTGAATTTGGATTTTTCTAATGCAGAAGCACTGTCTACCGAGTTAGAGTTGATCTCAACTCAAAGCAAAGAGCTTGAATTCCTTACTCAACTGACATCAATGGTTTTTGCACATGTGTACTTTGCACGGGGTGAATTTACAAGATCTTTAGAGATGATTGAAAGAGCGCTCAACCATAAATCACCCTCAACATCCTTGGAGAGTACCGATCTCATTGCATTACTAAGATTGAAAGCATCAATCAATTTCTTGTATGACCAGCCAGATCAAGTAAATTCTGCCCTCAAAGCGGCGCGATCCTTAATGAATAAAGGCAACTTGGTAAACGCTCCGTATCATCTAACCTGCCTAACCGCGGTTGCATTGTGGAGTGAAGGAAGATTCTTTGAGGCTGCAGAGCATGCAGACATCGCCATAAATCAAGCGCTCCTAGCCGGGTACGCATCCATAAGTGCCCCTCTTGATGCGTACATGGTTCTGGCTCGCTGTCAGCTTGAGTTATCACAGATTGAAAAAGCAACAGGAACATTAACTTTGATTATGGAGAAAGCATCTGCTTCACAGTTGTGGCCTTGGTTCTACATGGCAGAGGGTACGCGTGCGCGAATCAACATCACAAAAGGTCAGATCCCTCAGATGATGGAGATTATTAAGCAGCAGAGAGATCGTGTTGCACATTTGAAATCTCCCAATGAGCTGAGCTGGATGATTGATATGACTGAAGTTTTCTTGAGATTTACTCTTGATGATTGGGAGAGAGCGGAGGAGCTCCTTCGGCGAATGCCAAAGACCGAGATGGTTCGGCAGATAGAGATAAATGCAAAGTTTCAGGCAGAGCCAAAAAAGATACCTGCAATTGTGGAGGCTTTCCCCGAAAGTACTCCTCGAGAGCAGGTCAACAAGTTTTTGTATCAAGCCACGATCAACATCGACCATGAGAATTTAGCCCTAACCCATCTCAATAAAGCTTTAGAGATTGGTGCCGAAGTTGGGTACCACGAGTATTTCGTACGGCAACATCGTCTATATCCAATCATGGTGAAAGCAGCAGCCGCTCAGCCCACCGTATTTAGAGAAAGTGTGGTCCATGAAATGACAGAGCGAATTCAGGCGATGAATAGCGACACTGGAGCATTGCAAGAAAAACTCACCTCTAGAGAGCTAGAGATTCTCAAGCACTTAACGACAGGCATTCCACTCAGCGCTATCGCCAAACAGTTGCATATTTCTCAAAACACCATGAAGACGCACCTAAGAAATGTTTATCGAAAACTAGATGTGGATGGTCGCCATACGGCTGTCGAAAAGGCAAGGAAGCTTCTACTTATTTAAATTGATTTGCTAGGGTTAGTTCCATGGGTCCAGCATTTAATCGTTTGTGGGCTGGAAGCATAATTTCCAATCTTGCTGACGGCGTTTTAATCGCAGCAGCTCCTCTTCTGGCGATCACTCTCACTGATAGCACCGTATTGATCTCTGTAATTGGCGCAATGGTGATGTTGCCGTGGTTGCTCTTTGCGATGCCGATCGGCGTAATGGTTGACCGTGTAGATCGCCGGTACATTTTGGCTGGTTCAAATGCAATACGAAGCGCGGTTATTGGCGTTATGGCTCTAGGGATTGCTACTGGCCATGTGACGATTTATTGGTTGATTTTCTCAGCCTTCGTTATCGGTGTATGTGAAGTTGCAACCGATACAACTGCACAATCTTTGATACCTCAAATTCTCGATGAAGAGCACTACGAAAAAGGCAATTCACGTCTTCAGATTTCAGAGACGGTGATTCAGGGCTTTATAGGTTCTCCTCTAAGCGGTTTCCTTTACGCCCTCGCAATCTGGCTGCCCTTCTTTATTAACAGCATTGGTTATGCCGTTGCTACGCTGTTAGCGCTTTCAATTCCAATTCAGTACCTGCAGGATGTGCGCACAGAGAATTCAAGTAAAGAAAAGCCACATTTTGTTGAGGATATTAAGTTTGGTATCAAATACCTGTACAACCACAAGGTGTTGCGTCGCTTAGTTGTGACCACTGCATCTATTGGAGTCTGCTATTCAGCTGGAACTGCAACCATGGTGCTCTTTATTATTAAAGATCTAGAACTTGATCCTAAATACTTCGGTGTCATGCTAACGATTCAAGGGCTTGGAGCTTTGCTAGGCGCGATTGTTGCTCCTAAAGCCTCCAAGAAGTTTGGCCGAAGCATCATGATGACCTTGGGCATCACTCTTAGCTCAGTTCTCCTTTTGATTCAGGGATTTTCTCCTAATATTTATGTTTTCGTAGCCCTGGCAACTTTGGGAGGCTTTGCAATTTCTCAATGGAATATTCTGCTTATGGCAACGTATCAAACAATTATTCCAAATGAACTGTACGGAAGAATTCATGGCACCCGTCGAACTTTGGTATGGGGAATGATGCCTATCGGTTCACTCATTGGTGGAGTTCTTGCTCATTACAGTTTGAGACTTCCAATGTATGCGGGTGGAGTAATTGCAACAGTTATCGCGATGAGCTCAATTAAGTTCTTTTTGAGCGTTGCAAAGAGCGTCGAAACTCCACAATAATTCATTAAATGAAAGCAAAGCTTGGGCGTGCATACTGGAAGCTTTGGTCAGCAACTGCCATATCCAACTTAGGCGATGGAGTTTCTGGAATCGCCTATCCATGGTTGGCATCGGCGGTTACGCGCTCACCCATATTAATTGCCGCTGCAGGATTTGCCTCGCGCCTTCCCTGGTTGATTTTCACCTTACATGCCGGAGTAATTACAGACAGATTTGATCGCAAGAAATTGATTGTCGGAATGGATTTTTTCCGTGGAATTCTTACTGTGGCAGTAGGGATTGTTGTCTTTCTCAATCAAGATTCGCTGCCTTCTCTCAATGAGCTGAAGTCGCTTTCAGACCTCGAGACTAATTGGGCTTTGTATTTAACTCTGGTACTTGCTTCCTTCATGTTTGGAATGGCAGAGGTTCTACGCGATAACAGCGCTCAAACGCTAATGCCAAGTGTTGTAGATGAAGACAATCTCGAAAAAGCAAATGGACGCATGTGGTCGGCCGAGTCGCTTACAAATAGTTTCATCGGACCACCTTTAGGCTCTCTTCTCATCGCAATCTCAATCTTTATTCCATTCTTTTTCGATGCGGTTTCATTCTTTGTTTCAGTCGCTTTAATTGCATCAATTACCGGAAGCTTTAAACCGATCAACAATCAACCACAGCAGAAAATCAACTTCAGGGCCGAAATCAAAGAAGGGTTCAAGTGGTTATGGGCGCACTCACTGCTACGCCCTATGGCAATTATTTTGGGGTGCATGAACGGTGTAGGCGCAATGGTAGGAGCCACCTTCATTCTGTTTGCGCAAGAAGTCTTAAGTACCACCGTATTCATCTTTGCGATATTAGGTATGGCAGGTGCAATCGGTGGAATTATCGGCGGATTGTTAGCGCCAAAGATTTCCGAGAAATTTGGAAGTGGTCCCTCTTTGAGCCTCGCCTTAATATTTGCTCCAATCAGCACCTTGATCATCGGATTAACATCCATGTGGCAGCTTGTTTGGGTAGTTACTGTCTTTCAAACCATCTTTGCGATTTTATGGAACACAATTACCGTTTCGCTTCGCCAAAGCATCATTCCATCTGAGCTATTGGGCAGAGTAAATAGTGTGTACCGATTCTTCGCATGGGGATCGATCCCAATCGGGGTTCTGCTAGGGGGAGGCCTTGTGACGGTGGTTGAGCACCTGTCTTCTCGGGAACTTGCCTTGCGTTCACCGTACTTATTAGGGAGTGTGTTAGGTCTGGTCATTTTTGTGGTGGCTGCCCCACGTCTGCGTACTGAAGCTATCGAAAAGGCCCGCTCCGAGGCTAGAAAGTAATCTCACCCTCACCCTGGATTCAGGTAAAGGTTATACAGGCGTTATAAATCCACGCTTATGCGAGATCCTCGCATGTTGCCTATGTGGAGCCACTAAGGCAAACTTCATCCACCAAAAGCGCCTACGGGGTTGGTCGACTCTCCGCAGACGCTTTTCTATAACCCTCAAGGAGGCACTATGAAGTTCACACGTAGCGCAAAGTTTGCGCTCGCAGCTGCAGCATCAGCAGCGTTAGCAGTTTCACTGCTTACGCCTGCACAGGCTGCAACACGTTCAACAGTTGTAATCCACGATACAAACTCACTTACATCATTTAACTCAGGTACTCCAGATACAAACCTGACAATCAATGGTGCAGTTGGTTACCTATCAGGTATCGGTTTCAACTACTACGATGACAAGAAGAATGTTATTCAGAACAAGACATTCGGTTCATACAAGGTAGTTAAGAACCAGGCAACAGATTTCCGTGTTCAGTACACAATTGAAAAGGGCCGTGTTTGGTCTGACGGAACTCCAATCAACGCAGTAGATCTTTTGATGTCACACGTTCTATCAAGCAACGCGTACTCAAAGGCTGCTGGTCTTGGAGATCCAGACAGCGACACAGTTCCAGCATTTAACTCAAATGGTTACGGCGGAACTTACAACGACAATATCGTTGGTCAGCCAGTTCTATCAGCTGACAAGATGTCAGTAACTCTTCAGTACAAGAAGAAGATTGCTAACTGGGATCTATTCGGTCCTGGACCATCACCAGTTCACACTCTTGTTCTTCTTGCTGATGGCGTTAAGGGTCTACAGCCAGTTGCTACAAATGAGAAGGCACGCGCCAAGTTCCTAGATGCATACAACACAAAGAACACAGCTGTGTTGAAGGCAATCGGTAAGGTTTGGTCAGAGGCTTACAACATCACTGAAGTTAACGACAAGACAAACCCACTCCTATTCGTAGGTAACGGTGGATTCCTTGTTGACAGCGCAGTGACAAAGTCATCTGTAACACTAAAGAAGA
>JACCDW010052217.1_pt1 | contig 24232 bp, 22 predicted proteins | sample 7449781 | NCBI WGS metagenome assembly JACCDW01 (sample SAMN15323449, study PRJNA562643) | freshwater metagenome | isolation source: river surface water | place: USA:Blue River Watershed | collected 2017-08-18
GCCAATGTTGCTGCACTATATCGTTTGAATTGTAATGTTCTAGACATTTTAATTACCTTTATTGTAAATCTGTTATTTTTTCTTGTTCTATATGTAGGTCATCACGACCAACTTGTGTAGTTAAATCTCCAGCAAAGTTATCTGGTAAAGTATTTGTTTCTACAATATTTGGTGTTTCTGATATTTGAACTGTAGCAATATATGGTGTAGAAACATTGGCATCAGTTGGCATTGGTGTTACATCTATTTGAGCACGCTTCTGTGATATCGGCACAAAAGATGTAAATGAATAATTTGCACCAGAGATGTTTGATCTGATTGGTAAATCAGAAGTAAAATTACCATTAATATTTTGTAGGTGTAATGTATTGTTATTAAAAAACACAACTTTACCTGTTGCTACAGCCATTGGTGCAGAGTATCCTTGATAAACAATTTCTCCAACTTGATATGTACCAAGGCCTGAATTTGGATTAATTGTAAATTCTACAATTTCATTTTCAGTCAATTTAGTAAAGATTGATGTAATTGAATGTGTGATTGGGCCACCAGTATCGGTTACTTTACCAAAAACAAATCCTTTAACTGTAAAGTTTAGTGTCCAAATAATCATACGAGTTTCATTTTCTTTACTGCCTTCATATTGAATTTCATTTGTGGTTGAATTCAATATAACGGGTACTTCTTTTACGATACCCATTTCAGGAACTAAATTTAATTTGATTGTATAATCTGGTGCAAAGAATGGAAGAATGTGTTCTATGATTTGTGTACCATCTTCTATATTACGAACATAGATGTAAAGATTAAAATCGAAATCATAAGGCACAGGATTATATTGAGAAACTAATCCAGTTGAAGTTTTTGCAAATGTTTTTGTATTTGTATTTAATTTTCTGGTAACATCATAATTTAAACCAGACATTTCAAATGACATTCTAGGTAAAGTAATTTGAACTTTTTTATCTAAATTAGGATCACCTTCTAATCTTCGTACATATAATTCTTTAGTAGCATAGGTGATAGGCACAAGAAATCGTTGCGCTTCAGTTAAATCTGGATTGTAACGAACTAAAGTAATATCTTTAAACAGGTTGCCAAAACCAACAACCAATTTACGAATAACTCTATTGTAAGAAATAGTGGACATTATATGTTACCAAAAGGATTAGTTTCTGAAAAATCAATAATTGAATTTGCATTTGTTGCAATTAAATTATTATCATATTCTTCACTATACGTGTTATCTGCCAAAGGATTAAATGTTGTTAGTGTATATCGAGCATTACTAGATGCACCAATAATTGGTCGACCAACAACAAACTCTCCAGCAATGTTTGTTACTGTTAATGTATTAGATGATGGTATCCAACTCTGAACAACCGCTACGGCTGTTGCTGTATTTCTAGTATTACTTAATGATTGATATACAGTTTCTTTTATTGTATATCGACCTGTGCCAGTGCCAATATGTAATGATTGTGTGTAGGCATTATTTGTAACCACCAAATCAATATCAGCAACACCAGTATCAATAATTTCTTGTGAGTATTTAAATTTCTCTAGATATAATTCATAGAAGTATGGTTGTTTTCTTCCTAGTGTATGAAAGTCTTTTGCTTGTTCAGCAAATTTAATTTCAAACAATTCACCTGTACCATTTAGAAAAGGTACGTAAACTAAATCACCTTCTCTTGGTCGTGTGAATGTATTTTGTGGTACTCGTTGTTGAAATGATCTGCGAGATACTAACACATTTACATCGTCTTTAATCTCTAAACCAAATTTTGAAAATATATCTTTCTGTCCAATGTAGTCGGTTGGATCAGAAGAAAGATACATTTCTAATGGAAAAGCAGAACTAAACTTTTTAACTGGATCTTCACCGTAAAGTAAATCACGAGCTGAATCATTATCATTTGGCAAATAATAAGCATCAAAGCCCATCATTTTAATGGACTCTACAATTAAATCTTCAATTACATTTTGTTCTTGTTTAGAATTGTAATTGTTAAAATAAACAGATGTTGCCATTAGTTCATGTACCAATCTACAGGTAAAGAATACTTGTCTTGCATTTCGGCTTCGAGGTCTTTAATTTCTAAAATTGCTTCATCAAATATCTCTTTGCCATTTAATGTTACACCACCTGGTAATTGAACACCAGAAAATTTCTTTAAGTTATTTCCCCATGTTCGTTTGATAAGTGCTGTGGCATATTCTTTAACCCAACGATCATTCCATACACGATTGTAAACATCAGGATTAATATTAGCCCAACATTCGGCAACAACAATTGAACCTACTGGAGCGGCTGATCGACCCCATGCCCAATCAATATAAAGTTTTCGCATATGTCTTTGAAAACGAATTGGTACTTCTCCAGAAAACATAATTTCTAAAGAACGTAAATGTTGGTGTGTCAAAGTATAGTTGATGTATGATGCAGAAGTGAAATCATACAATTCGTTTAAACGCAATTGATATCTCAAATCAAACATATTAATTGTTGCTTGAGAATCGGTAATTGGAAATATACGAGTTATACCAACAATTTCTAATGAGTTGTTGGCATCATCTCTTACGTCTGTTAGGTCTAGATATTTGTTATTGATATCGGTTTGAGTGATGGCTTTGATGTAATATACTTTCTGTAGACCATCAAAATGGTAATCTTGCCAATATTGAAGGGCGTCATCGATACGATCTTCGATTTGATCTTCGTCCACATTGATTTCAATAACAGGAAAACCTAATCTCCTCAAACAATATTCTTTTAGTGTTTGTCTGTTTGTTACTGCTGGCATATTAATCTCCTATATTAAGGTATTTATACCGTGAGTTTTTAGTTGTTTTTAGAGGCTCTAACGGCTATCACGCCTCTATAATTTGCACAAACATTTAACCATGTTCCTATAGATCCTATTTGCACCGGACTAGATTTACTAATTAAATCACCAAGTCCTAGTTGACCTGCATTATTGATTCCGCATGTCCATAAAGTGCCATCGGCCTTAGTGGCTAAAAATATTTCACCGGCATTATGTACTTTAGACCAACTTGTTAGTGTTCCTATTTGTACCGGACTAGACCTATTAATTGTATCATTGGTTCCTAATTGGCCATTACCATTGCCTCCCCATGACCATAATGTACCATCAGTTTTGACACCTATGGAAAAAGATTGTTTTACTGCCACATCTTTCCATGTTCCTGTTCCTACTTGAGCAGGAATAGACCTGCTGGATAAATTAGTAAATCCTAATTGGCCACTACCATTAAATCCCCATGCCCATAATGTACCATCGGTTTTAATTCCTAGTGTGCTGTAATTTCCTGTTGAAATTTTACTCCACGGACCATCATTAACTTGAACAGGACTTAATCTAGTGAGATTGTCGGAAACACCTAATGTGCCATAAAAATTATCTCCCCATCCCCATAAGCTACCATTATTTTTAATTGCAAATGCAGAATAAAATCCACAAGCTACTAAATTCCAATCTGTTCCAGCTCCAACTTGTGCAGGACTAGACCTACTCGTTGTATCATTAGACCCTAGTTGTCCTTGGCCATTATGTCCCCATGTCCATAAAGTACCATTGGTTTTTGTCATAGCAACGTGAAATCTACCAACAGAAATATTATTCCAATCTGATGAAGTACCCACTTGTATTGGACTGGATCGATAAGCACTTCTGATACCAAATCCCAATTGTCCTCTATTATTATTGCCCCACATCCATAAAGTACCATCAGTTTTGGTAGCTGCATTAGTATAAAAGCTGCCAGACACTAAATTCCAATTTTTTTCTGTTCCTATTTGAGTTGGACTGGATCTAAAAATTACATCACTTTGTCCTAATTGACCTTCAGTATTACGGCCCCAAGTATACAATTCAAACTGTGTGAATGGTGAATAACTACTAAACGTTATTGTGCCATTACTGGTGAATGTATGTAATGTATAAATTCCATTAGTGCTTATTTCTCCTCCGGTAGCATCTAGTGTTCCAGTAACATATCGAATTATTACAATACCTGCTGCTCCATGTCTTGGAACTCCATCATCTGATATAAATTGTTCATTTCTCCATTTGAACTGTGCGCCGCCACCACCTCCAGAATTGGTCCTTGCTGGAATATAGGTACCATTACTAGTGCCACCATAATATCCTTGTCCTCCTACACTATTTGTACCATATGTGTTTAATACTCGCACAGTCGGAGTGTTTGCAGTAAAGACTGCATTACCACCTCCACCATAATATAAACCCGTTATAGTAGAAATTTTTCCAGTACCGCCGGTAAAAGTAGATCCTGCGCCACCTGCTCCGCCGCCACCACCTCCATATGTTGAAGCAGAAAAAGTTACTGCAGACATGGCTCCGTTAGATCCTACTCCATCTCTTATACCATTTTGTATTGCATATCCATTTTGACCAAACCCGGAAGCATAAGTATGATAAACTGATCCTCCTCCTGAAGAAGAATTATCTTGGCCATTTTGGCCAAAACGTGCAGTATCACTACTCGAATCAAAAGGAACTACTGCACCTGCTCCTCCTCCACCGGCTGTTATACCATTAAATCTAGAAGGAGATCCTCTTTGTCGTAAAGTACCACCGCCCGAAGTTTGACCTCCTTGGCCAACCTCTACGAAATAAGATCCTGGTGTTATAGTTTGATTGGTATATTCTAATACTGCGCCACCTCCTCCACCACCAGCAGAATAGAACCAAGAATCAATAATACTAAAGTTAGCTGCATTGCCGCCGCCAGAAGTACCGCCACCTGATCCTCCTCCACCAACAATTAAATAATCAATTCTTAGTGCTGGCCAAAGGCTTTTTTGCACTTGATCGTAATGTTGATCTAAGGTAAAAACACCTGATGCAAAAGTTGCATTAGCTGTAGCAAGACTTCCTATGAGTTTACCTAAATTATTTTCTATCATAATACTGTAAATGTTCCACTGGTTGTGAAAGTGTGTAGGGTGTATATACCACTTGTTGATGTTGTACCGCCTGTTGCAGATAAAGATCCTGTTACATAACGAATGATTACAACACCCGCAGCACCAGGGTTTCCACCTGAGCCTGCACCTCTTTTGCCGCCACCGCCTCCGCCACGATTTGCTGCCGGAGATGTGTATGAATTGCCAGATGAGTCATAATATCCAGCACCAAAAGTAAATTTTGTTCCACCCATTTGATTACCTGAATATCCTGATGCCGGCATGTTAGTGAATTGCAATGTATTTCCTCCACCACCATAACCTAATCCTGTTATGACTGAAGTGACGCCATCTCCTCCAATATAATCACCAGTATTAGAATTTCCTCTACCACCACCTGCTCCAAGTGTGTCGCCAGTAGAAGTTGATCCATACGCTGAAGATCCTCCATTTGGTGAAGTTCTAACAAACTGTTTAGGAAATCCCGAATTAGAAACAAAGTAAAAAGAACCACCACCTCCTGTTCCTACAGGTGGGTTATATGATCCAAGACCACCAGCTGCAGTGCTTGGAGGTATTGCACCAACTCCACCACCAGTAGAAGTTATATCATTAAAACTAGAATCACCACCTGGTGTGCTGCTATTTGATTGATATGGAGCTGTGCCGCCAGTACCAACGACAACAGGAAAAGCTCCCTTTCTAAGAAGATATTGTGCAAGAAATTCTCGAACTTGACCTCCGCCACCACCACCACTAACTGCTAAGAAAGAACCTCCAGCATTTTGTAATGGACCACCTGCACCTCCACCACCAACAATGAGATAATCTATTGGGCCAAATATAGGAAATGGCCAAAGGTTTTGTTTGACTTGTTGATAGTGCCGAGAGAGTGTGAATACACCAGAAGCAAAAGTTGTATTGGCAGTAGCACTTAGGCCTCTAAATTTACCTAGATTGGCCATGATTATGCTATATCTTCATAACTCACTAAGAATGTAATACCATTACTTGTTCCAGAAGAAACAGTAATTGATCGATCCTCTTCCAAATAAAATGATGTTGTTTTATCTGATACCACTAAAGTTGATAATGCTGGTACACTTGCATAAAGAATTAAAGCATTGTTTGCACCAGCACCATTGGCTGCTGTGTTATAAAATACGTTTGCTGTAATTGTTGATGCACCATTTTGATTCGAACAAATTATGGAATTAATTTTGTATACACGATTACTACCGGCAGAATTTGATAATATACTAAATGTATTTGTATTTGCTGGTCGAGAACTTACAGATTTTCCTGTAATAGAAGTTACTGATAATATATTTGGTGCTGCCATTTTAAATTAACCTCCAAAAATTATTGAAAGAGCAATTGCTTTTCCTGTTGATGCGGCTGCACTTGCTGTTGTATTTGCTGCAACGCCAATATTATAGGCTGATTGCGCTAAATTGGTTGCTGTGTTGATATCATTATTTTGTGTGGCATTAATACCATCAATTATAATTATCTGAGAATTTAAATTGCTTATACTATTATTTTGAGTTAAGTTTACACCTTGAAGTATAACTGTATTTGCAGATGCTGTGTTGGCTATATTTCTGGCAAAACCATCTTGTGCAGTACCACCACTTAAATTATTGGCAAAGTCATAGGCAGCTTGTGCTAGTGTTACACCGGTATTGGCTTGAATATAAGAAGCATTTGCTGTAGTATAAGCGGCATTGGCGTGGCCACGAACCCAAAAATCTAATGCTACTGCTGTAGTTTGTTTTGTACCATCAGAAAAATTTATACCATTAGTACTCGTAATGTAAACAGAATCAGCATAGACAATCTCAGTTGAACTTGGTATTGCTGTACCTAATGTCCAAGAATTATTGGCAGCAGTATACACATAGCTGACGCCATTAATTATCTTAGTTTGGCCATTGAAAGGTAATTGAGAGTATGTCATAACGAAAATATTTTGTTAATTATCTTGTAATTATAAAATTATGGTTAACACCGACACTTATTTTATCCCAATTTGTTGCTGATCCTACTTGTACCGGACTAGACCTACTAATTTTATCACCCGTTCCTAATTGTCCATCAGGATTTTTTCCCCAAGCCCATAGTGTCCCATCAGTTTTTATAGCCATTACTGAGTCGGTCCATCCAGAAGTTGTGGATAATTTTGACCAATTGGTTGATGATGCTACTTGAACTGGACTAGAAGCTTCTACTCCAGAATTTACTCCTAATTGACCTTGATGATTTCGGCCCCATGACCATAGTGTACCATCTGTTTTAATGGCTGCTGTGTGATATCTGGAAGCAGTTACTAAATTCCAATCTGTTCCTGTGCCTACCTGTGTTGGACTGGATCGCCAAACTATATCATTGAGTCCTAAACGACCATTAGTGTTTTGTCCCCATGCCCATAAAGTACCATCGGTTTTAATGGCTAATGAATGATATGCACCTCCTGCTACACTTAACCAATTTGTTCCTGCACCAATTTGAGTTGGAGAGCTTTTATTAACCCTGTCATTCAAACCAAGCGCACCAGTCAGATTATAACCAGTTCCCCATAATGTTCCGTCTGTTTTAATAAAAAGAGAATGGTAGTTTGCGCCGGACACTTTTGACCAATTAGTTGCTGCGCCAACTTGTGTAGGACTGGATTTATATGTATTAGCTCCAGCTGAATTTAATCCTGTCTGACCAAAATCTTGTTGACCCCATGCCCATAAAGTGCCATCTGTTTTGATTGCTAAACCTGTGTAAAATCCAACACAACCTGTCAACCATGTGGTTCCTGATCCTACCTGTGTTGGACTGGATCGAGGATTTCCATTTCCAACATTAATTCCTAGTGCTCCGGACGCACTACTACCCCAAGTCCATAAAGTGCCATCAGTTTTAATTCCTAAACTTACATTATATCCAGCCGATCCTACCAACCAAGTAGTTTGTGATCCAATCTGTGTTGGACTAGATGCATAATTAGTGCCTCCTGTTCCAGAAAGATTTAATCCTAATTGACCAAGGTTATTTTTTCCAGAAACAAATAATCTGGCCACAGGAGTTACTGTAACCGTTACCTGAAATGTTTTTGAAGAATCTTGGAGTTCAGCATCTGTTGCCACAACACTAAATGAATAAGTAGTTTCAGCACCAATCGATACTGTACCTGAAAAGTATCCGTTGGCTGCTAATGTGGTGCCGGCTGGTAGTGTGGAACCTGCCGCTACAGAATATGAAGTTGCGCCAGTAGCACTAAGGTTTACACCGAAAGCAGTATTGGCTGCTTGATTGGCTAGAGGACTTGCAGTGACCCATGTTGGTTCAGAGCTGTATGTGATACCTGAAACTTTAATACCAACACCACCATCAGGATTAACCACATAGAGATTGTAAGATGCAGCTGATTTTGTTGGTACTTGAACTTGTAATGTTGTAGAATTGACGTAGGTAACTGCAGAGGCAGGTGTTGTATCGATAAGTACGGTTGCACCAGACTGAAACTCGGCACCAGTAACAACAATGTAACCACCACCAACGTTAACGGCAGTGTCATCTAATGTATAATATAAACTATTGGCTACGTTAGCATAGAGAACTTTAGGTGCCAAGGTTTTGGCAAAAGCGGCTGTTGCTGTATTACTTAATTGTTGTGTGTCAATCGTATAATTGGTAATCTGGTTGCCAAGAATTTTTGTGGTCATTTGAATCTATCCTAAAATATGGGTGATTTATACTATATTTATAAATCATCCACATTAGGTTAGACTCCCATTTGCTTACGAATCTTGGTGGCCGAGATGTCGGTGATCGATTTATCAAAGGTTTCCTGTTCAATTTTGTATCCCACATCACGTCCATAGGTGATGTTGACGATATTAGGTACCACTTGAATCTCATATTGACCTTGATAAATTGGATCTAAATCTCTACGTATATACGATTTGACCTGTTCAATGGCAAACGGATTAGAACCTTGCCATCCTTGGCAGTCACGGATTTGAATAACAACTTGACCAGTTTTGGCAATGGCTCGTTCAAATAGGGCTCGGTGACCTTCATGCCATGGTTGCCAACGACCCAACATCTGAACTGTTTCTTTTTTCCAGTCAAACACAGGACGCCTACGATTTTCAATGATGTGGTTACCAATGAACTCAGCCCACTTCTCGGCATTTTGTTCTGTCACACGGAAGTCATACACGTCTGGTGGTACAAACATTTTATTGGTATCTTCATAACGACCAGATTGAATTGTATCTACCCAAACTGTCCAGTCTGCTTTAAAATTATTTCGCATTTCTGGAATAGGTGCCACGAAATCACAAATCACATAATCACCACCTGCTTCCAGTGCAAATTGTGCCATTCTTAATGATTGCCGAATACGACCTTCTTTTGAGAAGTCCCAATCATTGAATTTTTTACGAACATCATCAGCATTGAACCATGTAACCTGAGCATTAAATCCTGTGATAGGTAACATCTCACCATAGTCAGCTCGTTCACCATTTTTCTCTAGGTATTTTTTTAATGCTTCGGCTAAGTAAGTTTTACCAGAACCAGGTAAACCCATAATTAAAATCTTCTTCATATTTGTTCCTTAATAAAATTATCAGCTATCGCTAATGATGAACTGATTGCCATATCCATGTCAATATAAACATATAGACCACACCTACCAATAAACTGGACCTTTTCGTTTTTTATGTCCTTATACTTATTATATATTGCTCTGTTTAAACCTTCTGAATCTTTTACTGGATAATACCGCTCATAGTTGTTATCTCGGTAATCACAAGGTTCTTCTAATGTGTATCGTTCACCTGTACCGTGTTCAGGAAATAATTCCCATTTTGTAATTCGTGTATATGGTCCATCATCTGTAAAATTAACTACCGATGTTGGCATGTTAAAGCTACACATTTTGGTGAAATGAAATTTGATTGATCGATATGGTAATTCACCATGACAGTAATCATAATATTCATCTATTGCCATCGAATTAAAAACAAAATCATATTCACTTTCCATTTCTTTACGAAACTTGGTGTTCAATTTTATTTTTATGTTTTCATGATTCAATATATTTTCAAATAGTTTTTTATATCCACCTTTAGGTAAATATTGATATTCATCATTTGGAAAATATAATTCGTTTAAATCGTCCCGTATTTTAATTCGGTTTAATATACTACTATCGATTTTATCGGTTGGCAAGCCCCACATCTTTTTAGAATAAGGCACATACAGAGTTTCAAATAATTTATCGCCTAGTATTTTTTGTGTTTCTAAATTAGGTGGTAAAGTTAGAAATTGGCCTTTGTGGTATGCTTTGACTTTATGTTTGTATGGTACCCACTCGGTGTATTGGGACAACCATTCAATTACTTTACTGTTATTTGTGTGTAGGATGTGCGGTCCGTAGCGATGCACCAGAACACCATCTATCATCTCATCATAACAATTGCCGCCAATATGGCCTCTCTGGTCAATTATGGTAACATTGTAACCATGGTTTGCCAGTTCTCTGGCTATAACTGAACCTGAGAATCCTGTTCCAACGACCAGTATGTTTTGTTTTCTTCCCATAATTTAATTACGGTATCTTTCGTTATATAAAACGGTATGTCCATTTTGTTTGACATATGTACCACTAATGAACCCATCGGCATGAACATTTTAAATTCTGGTTTGTTCCACACCGTTGAAATAGTGTTGCCTTCCCAAAAATGTTCCTTATCACCAATCGTCAATAACTTATCAAAATGCTCTCTATACTTTTTAAATATCTTAGCTTGAATCATAAATGATTCTTGTGTAAACCATGTTGTTCTATAATATCTATGCTCTGTAGGAACAACAAAACATGGCCGATAGTATGTGTCGTTGTATGGGTTCTTTGGATGATAATATAGTTGATTGAAATCTTGTGGAAAAATACCTACTTCTAATCCAGTAATGAATGAAAGATAGTTCCATGATTCAATCATTTCCTGAATGGCACCAGGAAAATGTAGATAATCATCCTCTACAATGTACACCAAATCATCATCAGGTAAATTATAAATGTATTCATAGGCAACTTGAACAGAGTGCCTAGATTTTTTCTTGGCAGATAGACCTTCTTGATTTCTTGGTGGTAAAAAATTGGTTGTGATGAAGTCGTATGGCTGAATTAATTCTTTTAATACATCCTGAAATTCTTTAATCGAATTATCATCAACAATGTGTAATGATTTTTCTGGTATATCTTTGAGGTTGGTAATGATTGAATTTAAACACCGTAGAATACATTCTGATTTATTAACTATTCTATCAGACTGTAATGATGTTCTATTGCACGTTCTTAATACAACATGAATCATAGTTTTCGAATCGCTGTTTGGTAACCACTAGGCAATTCAAATACTTTTAATTTTTTCCAGTAACATTGTATAAAAGCATCAACGGCCATTTTAGGTGAATCACATGGATTATCACTCTTTCTCCATGCCATACTATCATCACATAGTATTACACCACCAGAGTTTAACAATTCAAAACTTAGTATCATATCCTGTAATACACCTGGCGCTCGATGGTCACCATCAACATAAATAAAATCTGCTTTGACACCACGCTGATACAATTCAATCAGACCATCAAATGATTTCTTGTTGATAAATTCAACCACACCTTTAGGTTGAAATTCTTCCAGATTACTTAGAAATATTTCTTTAGTTTGTGGAATGTTTTCTTCTGGTAGATCATCACTATTATCGTATGGATCGATTGCATAATGTTTATAATCTGGATTTTGTTGATGAAAAATACTGGCTATATTAAATGTGCTTTCTCCCTCAAAACATCCTACTTCAATAACTGTTTTAGGAAAACCAATCATGTTTACAACATGTTCAAAACTTCTAATGGTGTGGTCGTGAAATCTTATGGTGAAATTCATGTTTCTAATTTATCATTACGAATGGTTGAACGGCCTTCTAGTGGTCGGCCGAGAATAGTTGTTTTAAGATTGCCATCTTCTTCTCTCTCTTTGATATCATAGGCATAGATACCCATCTGATGAATTGGGAATATATCAGCACGAAGAATAATGTCAAGTGGTGCACAGATGCCAAATTTAAGGACATGTGCAATCATATTTTTTGCTACAGCAGGATCAATTGCATACGCATGAGCCCTACAAATAAAATGATAGTTTGGTCCTTCTGAAGCATGAGTAGGTGTTGGTAGAACCGGCCAACCGCCGTTGACCTGTTCGTTGTTACCTAGATATGCAATTGAATTAAATACTGCGTGTTTGAGATATGGTTGAACCATAACTGAATCATGTTCTAATATTACCAATGGTTTATCTTGTTCAGCACATTTAACCCACAAAGAAATGTGTGATAAGGCACAGGCAACTTCACCTCTTGTCAAATAATGGTCAGTAATTTTTAACATCTTCATTACTGAATTATTTTTAGAATGTTCTGGCTCTTTGATACGCCTAGAATATCCATCATAGGCATCCCAATATTCAAAAGGCATTTTAACCTTTTCACAAGATTCAGCACATCGTAAGGCCACATCTTCCGATTTTTTATTACCTTTAACTCGAATGATGTAGGCCTTATCTACATCCATATTATATGAAAAAAACAAAGAATTCATAACAAACTTTCAAAAAATTACATTAGTGCGTCAACATCCTCATGAGTAACGGCAGCATTAACTTGAATGATACGAGCATCTCTGGTTGATTTAGCAACTTCAATGTCAGCTTCAAGAGTAGAAATCTGATCAGCAAACTCTGGAATATTCCGCTTCATTTGCAATTCATTTTCTAAACGAATCACTTGAAACTCAGCTTGACCAATTAAAGAACCTTTACGCTCATCAACTGACAACTCACGCTTACCCCAAATAATCTCAACTGGATTTTTGGTAATATCAAAAGAATGTGTTGTAAGGATTTCACGATTAGGTGTGAGGTCAGGAGTAATCTCAACGGCTGGAACCCAACCAGATTGACCTTCTGGTGCTGGTGTATCCCAGCAATCTGTTACTTTACCATCTTGAACTCGAACATTATATCCTGAACGTGTTGGCATTACTATCTCCTATTTCTTAAAATTTTGTAAATCTAATTTGATCTGATCAAACGGAGCAGACCACTCTCCAAAAATCTCTTGGCGATACAACTTTACTGAATCATACCAAACTGTGGTGTTTCCTGGTGGAGCCCACAAATAATATGGTAATACTGGCACAACAATCCATGTAGGTATTCCCATGGCACCACAGAGGTGTGCTACAGAGGTACATGATGTGATAATCAAATCACACGATGCAGCTGCTGCTCTGGTTTGTTCCCAATGACCTAGTGGTACTTCTTTGACCCAATATGGTTTAAATTGAGAACCTTCATCTCTCTGTAATGATATAAATTCAGCATCAACATCCTCTAAGGCATCAAAGAGTTTAGTTGGTGGGAATATCCGATGCTGTTCATGTTCGAACTGTGGATTACCTTGCCACCTTAAACCAATCCTAAGACCTTTGTGTGGTTCTACTGACGGTTTATTTATGTATGGTTTTCCTGATACGTCTTTGTATTCGTAACCTAGTAGAGGTATGGTGGACATAGATGGTGCCCAATAATCATGAACAACACCATAGACGGCATCAGTTTGGCAAACCGCTACAACTCCTTCTACATCACGGAATAATGTTGCCAATGGTCCAGAACAGGCCACAATCACTTCTCCAGCAATCTTTGCAATATCCCTTGCGTAACGAACTCCGTGTATCTGGTCACCTAGTCCGCCTTCCATATTCAACAAGACGGTTCCTTTTGATTTACCGTCCCACATTGGCATGGGTGATCTTGGTGGTTCATTACCAAATACACCTTCATCACGGCCACGGAACAATAACTTTTCACCTTCTAAAAGTTTACCATGTTGCATCAAATACCAACCACGGTTAAAGGCAGCACGATTGTTCCAAGGTTCTTCTTTCTCTAACTTCTGTGCTATTCTCCAGCCTTCTTCAAAGTTACCCATCAGACCAGCAGCCAATTGCATATCAAGGTCATGAATTGGCTTATTTGGATTGGCTTTCTCACCTAACCAAAATCTTGGCTGAACAAATTCATAGTAACGATGTTTCAATACATCTTTAGAATCTTCTTTGTGTTGATAACCTAATTTTGGTTTAATATCATGCAAACCTTTTACTTCCCAAATTTCTTCATCACGTTCTTGGAGATTGGTACCATCAATGGCTTCTAAGTTATATTCAAAGTCTGGTAACTCTAAGAACTCATGCACACGCTTTAATTCTTTTTGTGGATCTTTCATTAGATCATCATAGTCAATAATTAAAAAGCATTCTGGTGCAAATGAATATCCTTTTTCAAATGTTTGATATGATTCTTTGAGGTGTTTAATCAGGTCATCTTTGAGTAGAAAGTGGTCCAAATCATTTGGCTTGGCTACACGAACAAATGAGGCGGCACAATCTTCCACATTACGAACTGTGGCAATAATTTTTGGTTTGTATCCAAAAACTTTACTCATGGTACGAATGTTGGTATCATCAGCCCAACCACGAGCTTTGTCAAGTATGATTGGTTTGTCGATATCAGCATACTGAGTTTCACAAACATTCTTTAAAATGTTTCGTATCTTATCTTCTTCTTTTTGTTGGTCAGTTTGTGCTCTTGTTGTTAGGCTATCAGCCCATGCTCGAAGTGTACCAACTAGAGTGTCTAAAAGATTAGAAGTGGAAGTGGCATGAATGCTTGGATGTTGGCTAAGAATTGCTGCCAAAACTGTAGAACCAGAACGTGGAAGTCCTGAAAGAAAATATATATTTTTCACTGGTAAAACCTCTCAAATAATTAATTCACTATATTATATATGATAGTTTATTGGATGGCAATAGAGTTGGCAATCTCTAATCACTCGAACATATTGAGTCATTTTGGATTAATTTGAAGTGATAGCTATTGTATGTTGATCTCCGCCTGATGCCAAACTCCAATTCGTATTTGTTCCTACTTGTACCGGACTGGATTTATCAATTCTATCATTTGTTCCTAAAGGACCAGAAAAATTTCTACCCCATGTCCATAAAGTACCATCGGTTTTAGTGGTTAAAGTAAAAATATTATATCCAGCAGCAATTTTGTTCCAAGTTGTTCCTGCCACTTGTGTTGGACTCGATCTCGCCACCGCATCATTTGTTCCTATATAAGTGCCTCTTCCCCATAACCATAAAGTACCATCGGTTTTTGTAGCTATAGTGTGATGTTTACTAACAGCTACTTGGTTCCAAGTTGTTCCTGCCACTTGTACTGGACTAGATTTTCCAGATACATAATTTCTATCATTGGTTCCTAATTGGCCATAACTATTTTGTCCCCATAACCATAGTGTACCATCGGTTTTGATAGCTGCTGTGTGGAGATCGCCTGCAGCTATTAAACTCCAATTGGTTCCTGTTCCTACTTGTATTGGACTGGATCTATGGATTACATTATTTTGTCCTAATTGACCATAATTATTTCTTCCCCACAACCATAATGTACCATCGGTTTTGGTAGCTGCATTAACATAACCATCAGAAGATATTAAATTCCAATTTGTATCTGATCCTACTTGTGTTGGACTGGATCTATGGATTACATTATTTTGTCCTAATTGACCTTCAGCATTTCGTCCCCATGTCCATAGAGTACCATTGGTTTTAATTGCTGAACTGACTCGAAAACCATTAGCTATCTTACTCCAATCGGTTCCTGTTCCCACTTGAGTTGGACTAGACGCATTGTTTCTATTATTTTGTCCTAATTGGCCATAATTGCCAATTCCCCATAACCATAAAGTACCATCGGTTTTAGTGGCCATGCTAGAAAAATCACTAGCCTCTATTTGATTCCAATTTGTATCCGTTCCCACTTGAACTGGACTGGATCTATGAACTGTATCATTAAGTCCTAATGAGCCACTACTATTATGTCCCCATGCCCATAATCTTGTTTGTGGTGTTACTGTAACCGTCAAACTAAATGTTCTAGTAGCATCCTGATTTTCAGCATCGGTTGCTTTAACATCGAATGAATAAGTTGTTTGTGCACCAATGCTTACCGTACCAGAGAAATATCCATTGGCAGCTAATGTAGTACCAGCTGGTAATGCTGATGTATTAGAGTATGTTATACTAGAGTCGGCCGAAGCACTAAGACTAACAGCAAAGGCTGTATTGGCTACTTGATTACTTAATGATGATCCTGTTGACCATGCTGGGAATGAACTGTAAGTTAAACCATTAACTTTAATTGCTGTTGCACCAGTTACACTATCAACCACATAAACAGGATAGGTTGCTGCTGATAAAGCTGGAACTTGAGCTCTTAGTTGCTTTGTGTTTGCAAATGTGGTACTAGTGGCATTCGTTGTGCCAACAATTACAACGCATTGATTTGTGAAACCTGTTCCGTTAATAACCAAATAACCACCACCAGTATTGGCTGCTGTATCATCCAAAACGTTATAAGAAGAATCTGCAATCTGTACACTACTAATTGCTAACGAAACAATGTTTGCAACGGCAGCATTGGCTGCTTCAGCAGCTGCTAGCTTTGTATTAATTGTATTGTCTAGATTGGATGTTGTTATTTTTGCCATGGTAATTTATTTTTTAAATTGGAGTTGGATCGATTAATATAGCACCAGAACACATACCTTGAACACCAGAATCACCCATTGATACAGTAGTTGAAGAAGGAGTTGTAGTGGTAGTATTTACTACCCAAAGTCTAGATTTTTGACGGTATCCATCAAAAGAGTGATCATTGCTAATATGTGCGGCTGTTCCTGAAACGCTTGGGTTATTACCTAATACAGCTGCATCATTTGTACAAAAATTAGCAAAAGCCACATATGGTTTTGTCCAAGTATTGAGAGCTAAAGTTTGAGTTGTTGGAGTGCCAGAAGTGGCTTGATTGGTAAGTGTATTGAATGGACCACCAGACGCTGGTGCATTTGGATTTATTACCCAATTAGTTAAACCATTCTGTTCTCTAAAAATATAAATCTGTATTCTTTTATTTGTAGCGCTCGTATTAAAGTTAATTTGGCCAGTATCCGCTGAAGTCATTCTACGATAATAAGCGGTCAATCGACAACCTTGGCTAGTAGCTTGAGATGCTGTTGAACTAGTCCAGCCTCCCCATTGGCCAACACCTCCGCTTGGAGCACTTACACTCGGTACAGTCGTATCATTATTATATGCCCACTCAAAAACCAACGCAAAAGATGCGGCGGTTGGAGTTCCACCACCAGGTGTGCCAGGATAACTCGTTGCAGAATTGTTATATGTATCTCCGTATGTATATCCTGTACTATTAACAGCAGAAAATGTAGGAACTCTGGTTGTTACTACAGGTAAAGTAAATGTTCTAAACACATCTTGAAATTGTAAATCAGTTGCTTTTGCATCAAATGTAAAGTTTGTTGCTGATCCAACAGATATATTACCAAAATAATAACCATTAGACAGTAATGTTGTATTAGTTGGCATTATTGTTGTATTAGAATAAGTTACGGCTGAATCTGATGGAGCTGATAATGTGCCAGTAAAAGGTGTGTTTGAATTGACTGACGTTAATATTGCACTAGTGTTCCATGCTGGAAAAGAACTAAAAGTTAATCCATTTACTTTAATTGCTGTTGCACCAGTTGATGAATCTGTAACATATAAAGGATATGATGCAGCATTTTGTGCAGTCACAGCTGCTCTTAATTGTTTAGAGTTTGCAAATGTGGTACTAGTAGCATTTGTTGTACCAACAATCACAATACAATTACTGGTAAATCCAGATCCGTTAATAACCAAATATGATGTACCACTAGTATTTGCTGCTGTATCGTCTAAAACATCATAAGTTGAATTGGCAATTTGTACACTAGTAACGGTTAAAATATTACTAGCTTGAGTAAAAGCAGCGTTAGCAGTTTCTCTGGCAAATGTATCTGCACCACCGGAACTCGCTAATGTAAAAGCACTATTGGCTTGACTGAAAGCTGCTGTAGCTAGTGATGTTGCTTCTGCTGCTATTGTATTTGCTGTATTAGCCGTTGTTGTTGCTGTATTGGCTTGATTGAAAGAAGCAATTGCAGTTGTTGTTGCAGATACAGCAGTTGTGTTAACTGATGCAACCGAATTTAATGATTCAACAACAGGACTATCCAAATTTGTAGCAAGTATTTTTGTAAATGGCATTTTTAATCCTTAAATCGATAATTCTCTAATTTGAACAACTACATTGGCTACCGGTGCAGTTGTGAATGTTAATATAGTACCACTTACTGTGTAATCATTTATAGGTACCTGACAAATACCATTCTCAAATACTAATAATGAGTTTGCGGTTGCACCAGAAGTTACAGTAAATTGTGTTTGAACACCGTTTGCAGTATATCTACGCATTAATGCTTGAGTTGCTGGTACTAACGTATTCAATGGTAATTCACGAATTTGAATTGTTTCATCAGATTGTGGAGTTAACACGTATGTTACTGTCGTACCACTTACTGTATAATCATCAATTGGGAATTGACATACACCATTGTTAAACACCATAATAGTGTTTGCAGTGTGTCCAGCCGAAATTGTAAATGTATTTGTGGAACCATTACCTTGATAAATTCTTGTTATATACATTGAAGTGTTTACACTTGTAACTCTTATAAATGTAGAAACTTCAATCGTATCATTGGCAGTTGCTGTATCAGTAAATATAATATTTGCACCAGAAACGCTATAAGTGTCTTTATTCTGATACACACCATTTAAGAAAACCATTGTTTGATTTTCAGTATCAGGTGTGGTTGATAATGTAAATTGTGTTTGGCTTCCATTGCCTGTGAATCTATCAATATACGTTGTAAATGTTTCAGAAGAACCACCAGAAGAGGCCGCAGCAGCTGCAGCAACTGAGTTGGCGGTGTTAGCTAATGTATAGGCATCATTCGCTTTATCAAATGCAGCTTGTGCTTTAGTATCAGCATTAGTAATGTTGGTGTTCTGTGTAGTATCGACACCTTCAATGATTGTCATGCGAGTGTTTTGGCCAACATCTACACCCTCAGCAATTGTCAATCGTGTATTGGCACTTGTTAATCCACCAGCAGTAGCATTTGCTTGTTCGAAGGCTGCCGTAGCTGCATTGGTTGCTATGGTGATATTAGTATTCTGCGTGACATCAACACCTTCTATAATACTCATACGGGTATTTTGTGCCGTATCTACACCTTGAATGATTGTGATATTGGTATTGGCTGTGGTAAGACCACCTGCTGTTGCATTGGCTTGTGCAAAGGCTGCCGTAGCTGCATTGGTAGCATTAGTAATATTGGTGTTTTGAGTTAGATCAACACCTTGTAGTATTGTTATATTATTGGTTGCTGTATTAGCAGTTGTTCTAGCATATGAATCAGTTGGACTTGCAGCAGAAGATTGGCTGGTACCATCAGAAAATATAATCGAACTTAATACTTGAAATGTATTTGATGTGATTACGTTGGCACTTCCATCACCATAGCGATACCAAGCACCTTTACTGGCATACCAGTAATACTCGATACCATTTACTAATGCTATTTGATTATTTGATGGTGATAATGGAAATGACATTTAATATCCTGATTTTATTTTATATTTATTAGCTTGATGTGGTTACCATAAAGTGTCGCCGGCCCATAGAAATTTTGTTCCAATTTGTTGCAGTTCCTACTTGTGTTGGACTGGATCTATTAACGGTGTTATTAAGTCCTAAATTGCCAGTATTATTCAATCCCCATGTCCATAATGTGCCATCAGTTTTGGTGGCCATCATTGAACTAATATTATATGATGAACAGGCCGCTACATTGAGCCATGTTGTTCCTGTTCCTACTTGTGTTGGACTGGATCGGTAACTTATGTTATTATTTTGTCCTAATGCACCATAAGAATTACTACCCCATGTCCATAGTTTACCATCAGTTGTAGTGATTGCGGTTTGATAACCACCACAAGCCACAATAGATAGTGTTGTGTACCAATCGTTGCCGGGATTTCCTACTTGTATTGGTGTAGACCTAGCAACTCTATCACTGGTTCCCAATACGCCAGCGGAATCACCTCCAAAACTACCTCCCCACACATAAAGACTTCTTTGTGTTCCACCTCCACTAATAAAAACTCCTGCACTATGGCTTGAACCAGCTGAAATGCTTTGCCAACCAGTACCGTTATTATTCGTTCCAGCTTGAAATGGATTATTATGTATAGTTGGAGTGTTTCTAGTTGTTCTTGAATTATCTCCAACTTGTCCATTAAAATTATTTCCCCACCCATACAGGTAATCAGATGTTGTTCCAATTGAATGCTGTTTGCCTGTTGCAATTAATTTCCAATTTGTACCTGAACCTATTTGTACCGGACTGGATCTACTTGTAGATGTGCCGTCACCTAACTGTGATTGTGTGTTGTTTCCCCATCCCCACAAAGTACCATCGGCTTTGATTGCTAAAGTAAAATTATAACTTGCAGAAACTTTTAACCAATTAGTTAGTGCACCAACTTGTGTTGGACTACTCTTTGGAATTCCACCATCATTGAGTCCAAGTGCACCCAAATAACCATCACCCCAGGCCCATAGTGTTCCATCATCTTTAACAGCTACCGAATGTGCATAACCAGCAGATATATTCAACCATGTTGTTCCACTGCCAACTTGTGTTGGATTTGATTTAGCGGCGGTATCATTTAATCCTAATTCACCAGAACTGTTCCATCCATTTGTAAATAATTTATATACTGGTGACAATGATGTATCATTAATAGTAATTGGATTTGCAGTTGATACTACCGTAGGACCACTTTGTGATCCTGTAGAAATAGAAATGCTCAATTCTTTTGTTCCGTCCGTAAGCACATCATTAATTAATGAAACATTAAATGTTGCTTGATTATTCGTAATCGTAATTGATCCAGTATTACCACCTACGATATCAGAATTGGTTGTATTACCTGTGGTCTTCCAATACAACACCGTACCATCAGCCACTCTAGTTGTAACTACTGTATATTGTACTGTTTGGCCTTCATTTAATGGCATTTTTAATCCTTATGATACGTTAGCAGATATTAAGTATGTTGGTCGTATGTATGATGACCTACCAATTGTTGGTCCAGTAATATCAACCCAATTGTTTGCTGTACCGTCATATGTGTATCGGAGTAATACATCAATATCTGTGTCATACCACAAATCACCAACTGTTGGATTGGCTGGTGCAGTTGTGCCTCCAGTCATTCTTAAATTAACGGCTGTTGCTTGAACTGTGCCATCTGGAAATGCTACGTTACCTTTGAAGTAATCTGCATTGAGATTTGCTTTGGCAAACGAAGCATCATTAATATTAATATTATTATTAGAGGTTAGTTCAGGTGTGTAACCTTTAAACACATACCATTCTTTTGTTCCATGGTCTCTTATGATACCTGTATGTGCATTGGTGCCATCGTTGTAATGACCACTAATACCAATGTCTAATAAATCAGAAGTATAATTTCCTACACCTAATGTTATCAGAGAATCAGAAACAGTAAGAGAAGATGTATTAATTGTTGTTGCTGTACCTAATACAGTTAAGTTTCCTGTAACAGCTAAATTCTGTGATACGTTGAGTGAACCAGTAATTGAACCACCAGATGTGGTGATTGCTGTATTGGCTAAATTAAAAGCTGCTTGAGCTTTAGTATCAGCATTTGTTATGTTGGTGTTCTGTGTAGTATTAACACCTTGCATTACTGTAATGCTTGTGTTTGCTGTTGTTAATCCACCTGCTGTTGTATTGGCTTGTTCAAACGCTGCATTTGCAGTTTGTCTTGCATATGAATCTAAAGGAGATACAGTATTTGCTGCATCAAATGCTGCTTGAGCCAATGTTTTTAAATTTGTGCCTCCAGCAATAACATTGGTTGCAGTAACATTACCAAACACAAAGCTTTCTGTGTTACTGATTGCGTCTGGTTGTATCTTTAATATTGGCATTTAAAAACCTTTTATTCTTATTCTATTATTTATTGATGCTGAAATTAATATATTGTCCAATTTTGTCTTACTCTTATGCCAGCATAACTTGGAGGTGCACCACTAATTATTTGTGTCCAATTTGAATTATCGTTGCTTCCACTAACTGTTATACTACTTGCATATCTGGTAGAATCATCTGAACTTCCTATTTGCAAAAATTTTACATCGGTACCTAAAAATTTTCCTGAAAGTAAATCATAATTAAGTGTAAATGGTAGAGGATTCATATTTGTATCATCATTTGATGGAGATGCGTCATTGATTAAATTTGATAATGAACCAGCACTAGGGGCCACAGGAGAAGATAATGATTGAGTTATTAAAGATCCATTACTATCTCTTAGTGACAATTCTGTTAATTGAGCTTGAGATCCTCCACCATTTACCGAATTAATTACTACCCTAAAATATCTATATGAAGGAATAAAAGTTGTTGTCAAACTAAATGTTCTTGTGCTATCCTGATTCTCCGCATCAGTTGCTTTGACATCGAATGAATAAGTTGTTTGTGATCCAACTGTAATTGTACCAGAAAATAATCCATTGGCTGCTAATGTAGTACCTGCTGGTAATGCTGTAGTATTAGAGTATGTTATATTTGAATCAGATGTAGCACTTAAAGTCCTAGAAAAAGCTATTCCAGATTGTGTATTTGCCAATGTTGCTGATGTCAACCATTGTGGCATTGTAGAAATAACAAATGTACTAGAATACAATGCACCCGCTGAATTTGAATTGTAAACAGATACCGCATAGTTACCTGTATTAGAAACAGGTAATACAGCACGTAACTCAGAAGAACTTACAAATGTAACATTGGCTTTTGGTACCATAGTACCATTGAGAAACACATTGGCCGTTGATTGAAAACCTGTGCCAAGAATTCGAATATATGAATTACTGGTTGCAGCAGCCGTATCATCTAAAGTATTATACCCACTATCTGTTACGATAACGGATGTAATAGCAGGACCAGTAGATGCACCAGAATTAATCAGTTTTACAGCTGTCGTAACAATCTGACTATTTTTGGCGGTATCTTGTCCTAGTTGAGATTGGCTTACTGTTTTGATTGACATTAACTGATCTCACTACCAAATACATTGAAACTTAAAGTAGAAGTATTTGCATTGGCAGAGAGAACATCTGTAGCAGCCAATGTAATACCAAGTGTTAACGAAACAGTATCATTAGCCGGAACTGGCGTATCATAATTAATATAATGTTTAGCTGCAATTGCTTCACCAGAAGGCCGAACAGCTAATCGAAATGTGGCACCAACACTAGACTGATTACACACAGTAACGGTACTTAATATAGTACTGGTTAAAGCTGGTACAGTATACACAGTTGATAGTGTATTTGCGGTTGGGTTACTTTGTCCTAAAACTTTATATGTTATTGGCATTTTATTTCCTTTAAGCGCCCATCAATAAGAATGGACTAATAATATTGTTAACTGTATATAGTGTGGTATTGGATGTACCGATTGTGGTTACTTCTATAATCTGATTGTTGGCCGGTGCCGATGTAAATGTAAGAGTTGTTCCAACAACAGAGTAAGCAGACTTTGGTTGTGTAACACCACCAACCACAGCCGTTGTGTAATTAATTGTTGCTGGTGTAACAGATAAAGTGTATGCAACTGTTGAACCATCGCCTGTGTAAGTATCAACAGTAGAAGTTAATACTGCATCTGATGTATTGGCTTTATTAAAGGCAGCCTGTGCTAATGTTGTGGCAGTATTGGCTTGAGTAAATGCTGCATTGGCTGTTTGTCTAGCAAATGAATCGGCACCGCCACTAGCACTTGCTGTTGTGTTTGCTGTATTTGCTAATGTATAAGCATCATTCGCTTTATCAAAAGCTGCTTGAGCTTTAGCATCTGCATTAGTAATGTTGGTGTTCTGAGTTAAATCAACACCTTGTAGTATGGTAATGTTGGTTGCATTAGTATTGGCTACAGCAAAAGCGGCATTTGCAAAAGTTTGGCCAGCAATCTTTTCATATGTTGTACCATTGTTGGTAAATTCCCAAGAAGTATTTGCTTCAGACCAAAGTATTTTTGTATTTGGAGAAGTACCTCGATTAACTTCAATACCAGCACTCAATGATGGTGCACC
>JACCDW010919418.1_pt1 | contig 24219 bp, 18 predicted proteins | sample 7449781 | NCBI WGS metagenome assembly JACCDW01 (sample SAMN15323449, study PRJNA562643) | freshwater metagenome | isolation source: river surface water | place: USA:Blue River Watershed | collected 2017-08-18
AGCGTCAGACATCTCCGTCTACTGCGGCGGCCCCGAAACCCCCAACGGCGAGATCGCCAAAGAAGTCCTCATGGGCGTGGGCTTCGGGATTGGAGTGGGCAAGTAAAAATACCGTTCGCCCTGAGCCCCTCACACCGTTCGCCCTGAGCTTGTCGAAGGGTGTGCCCCAGTGTCCTTGGCCCTTTGACAAGCTCAGGGCGAACGGTGGTGGATTCATGCCGAACGGGGGGCGCCCACACCCCCAACTGGCAGACGCGCCACCAGCTGCAACTGCTGGTCGATCAGGCCGGCTTGGCGCTGCCACTCACGCACTGGCCTTTGCCGTCTGCTGCGGTGTCGCAAGCCCTGGCTGATTTGCCTTCCGAGCTGGCTGCGCCCGAGCTGGAGGCCGCGCGCAGCGCGGTGCTGCGCGACCTGCAGCAGCGCCAGCAGCAGGGCCGTGTGCAGCTGCAGCTGCGCGGGCGTGCGGAGGGTCTGACGGGCTTTGGCGAGAACTACACCCCCGGCAGCAGTGTGCAGGCGGTCTTTTCAGAAAAGCGGCTGGATGCGGGTGAGGTGACCCTGGCTGGCCGCCTGGGTGTGCGGCTGGAGGACACGTCTTACGCACTGGCGGCCAACCCGTCGGGCATGGGCACAGAAGGGCGCTACCAGGCGCGGCTGGAGGGCTCGGCCGCTGCGCTGGGCTGGGCCGGCTGGAACGTGCAGGCGTTTTCACACAGGCATTGGTGGGGGCCGGGTTGGCAGAGCAGCCTGGTCAACGGCGCCAACACTCCAGCCTGGAACGGTGTGGGCATTCAGCGCGGCACGGTCAAACCGTCTGACAGCCCCTGGCTGAGCTGGATGGGGCCGTGGAACCTGGACGTGTTTGTGGCCCGCGCCCAAGACCCGCAGGTGGCCGCCCGGCAGCCGGTGGGCTATTTGTATTCGGGTGCCCGGCTCACGCTGCAGCCTCAGCCCTGGCTGGAAGTGGGGCTGAGCCGAGGCATGCAGACAGCAGGGGCGGGCAGACCTTCTGGCGCGACGAATTTCGTCAAGGCGTTTTTGGGGCAAGAGGTCAACCAGAACCCGGGGGACCCGCCCGACACCAGCAGCCAGATCGCCGGTTTTGACGTGCGCGTGCGCTGCCCGCAGGCCTGGGGCCCGTGTGCGGCCTATACCCAGCGGATGGGTGAAGACGCGGCCGGCAACCCGCCCTTGCCCTACAAATTCATGAAGCTGCTGGGCCTGGAGGCCACTTATGGCCAAGGGCGCTACCGCGTGTTTGCCGAATACGCCGACACCCAGGCCGGCAGTGCGCCGGGTTACACGAACACTTATTACCCCCAGGGCTACACCAACGGTGGCCGCTGGATCGGCAGCGCCCAAGGCGGGGGCAGCCAGGTCACCACGCTGGGCTGGATGGACGCGCAAAGCCAGCGCATGCTCAAACTGCATGCTGGCACCGTGCTGTGGAGCGTCGGCTCCGGCTACCCCAACACCAGCGCCCCCCACGGCACCCTGCGCGGCCTGAGCGCCAGCCAGACCGTGCAATGGCAAGGCCTGAGCTGGACACCCGAACTGAGCTGGACCCAGCTCAGCGACGGCCAGGACACAGGCGCCAGCCAACGCCACAACCTGCGGCTGGGGGTGAGTGTGCAGATGCCGATGTGAGGTCCACGGTACATGGCGCAATGCGCCGTGGTTTGAAGCAGCCTTTGGGCTGCTTTGTCATTTTTGGGCCATGCCCAACGCCCTTGACCCGTTCACCCTGAGCGTATCGAAGGGCGCTGCGCCCCTACCGTTCGCCCTGAGCTTGTCGAAGGGCTACCCGGACTTCGACAAGCTCAGTCCGAACGGGTGATGGACACAGTCTGAATGGGCGAGGGGCTCTGTCTGAACGGGTGAGGAGCTCAGTCCAAACTGGCGAGGGACACAGTCCGAACGGGTGATGGACACAGGCCTAGCTGGAGATGGGCACAGGCCCAACGAACAAGGGCCACATTGCGTAGGCATAGCGGATGCCTGCTTTCGACCGGACAATGAGAAGTGTCGAAAAAGGTAAATTAGTGTTATTTTTGCAAATTTTGCATTTGTTATCGACATTACAATTCAGAAGATTTCCCACTGGTTCAGACCGCACCAGTCAGGTGCGTCAATATCCCCTCGCACTCCGACAAGTTTCGTGTCATCTTTGTGACCAACAATTGTTGGAAGCTGTCCTGTCGCCCATCGACGGGACTGCGGTAGCCTGCTCAACTGTTTTCATCTCAAGTGCTTTTAAGTCAGCTTTCTCCAGCCGTCGGTTTTGGCACCAGTGGAGTTCGTGCCTTGGTGGCGGACCTTGTGCCTGGAGTGGTGAATGCCTATGTGCGGGCATTTATCCGACATTTGCGTGCGTCCAACCAATTGCATACCGGGGGCTGTGTGGTTGGCTGGGACTTGCGGCCAAGCAGTCCAGAGATCGCGGCATCAGTCGGACATGCCTTGCAGCAAGAGGGGCTGCGGGTGGAGTGGGCAGGGCTGTTGCCGACACCCGCTCTGGCCTTGCATGCCATGGCTCTGGGGGCTCCCGGCATCATGGTGACGGGTAGCCACATTCCCTTTGACCGCAATGGCATCAAGTTCTACACGGCCAAAGGAGAAATCCTCAAAGCCGATGAAGCAGCGATTACCTCCCTGGACATCGCGGCGCTGCTCCCACTCGATTCCACCGAATCTGGATTGCTCGAGTCCTTGGCTCGCGTCAGGCAAGCACAAGCGCGAGACAGCGCTGCCCTGCAAGCCTACCGAGACCGTTATCTGCAATGCCTGCCCTCCAATGCACTGGCCGGCTTGCGCATTGGGGTGTACCAGCACAGCGCCGTGGGCAGGGATTTCCTGGCAGATCTGTTGGGTCGATTTGGAGCATCGGTCGTCCCCCTGGGGCGCAGTGATACGTTTGTGCCCATCGATACCGAAGCTGTCTCCGCCGCCGACGAAGCTCTGGCGGCTGCATGGTGTGCAGAGCACCGCCTCAACGCCGTCGTGTCCACCGACGGCGATGGTGACCGTCCCTGGATTTGCGACGAGCACGGCCATTTCATGCGTGGTGATGTGGTGGGCATCCTCACTGCCCAGTGGCTGGGTGTGCAGGCGGTGGTCACGCCCGTCAGCTCCAACACTGCGCTCGAAAAATCAGGTCTGTTCAGCCAATGTGTGCGGACACGCATTGGCTCGCCCTATGTGATTGAAGCCATGCAGAACCTGGCGCAACAAGGTCACGCCCATATTGCCGGGTTTGAGGCCAACGGGGGCTTCCTGCTGCAAAGCCACGTCAAGGGCCTTGCGCCGTTGCCCACACGCGACAGCACCTTGCCCATTTTGGCCGTACTCGCCCAAGCGCAAGAACGCGGTCTTCCTCTATCTGCATTGCCCGGCCAACTGCCTGCGCGCTACACCCAGGCCGACCGCATTCAAAACCTGCCCACGGACCAAAGCCAGACGCTGATCGCGCGCCTGCGCGAAGACGCATTGGCCCTGCAGGCGTTTGTTCAGTTCAGCGGCAGCACACCTCAGCATATCGACAGCACCGACGGCCTGCGCATCACTTTGCACAATGGTGACATCGTGCACCTGCGGCCGTCTGGCAATGCGCCTGAGCTGCGGTGCTACACCGAGGCCGGCAGTCCTGCGCATGCTCAGCTTTTGCTGGAACAAGCGCTTATTCAGATTAAAGCTACCTCTACCTTTCTATGAAACTGATTTCTGTGGTTCTTTCTGGCGGCGCGGGCACGCGCCTGTGGCCTGTGTCTCGCCAGGCCCATCCCAAGCCGTTCATGAAACTGGGCGGCAGCGCCCTGCTGGAGCAGGCGATTGCAAGGGGCCAGGCTTGCGGCACCGACGACGTGATGATCGTCACCAACCAGGACCACCTGTTCCTCACACAGAATCTGGTGGCCGAAATGGCTGACCCACCCCGTGTGAGCTACCTGCTTGAACCCAAAGGCCGCAACACGGCGCCGGCCATTGCACTGGCCGCATTGGCAGTGGCGCAGCAGCATGGGCGTGATGCGGTCATGCTGGTGCTGCCCGCCGACCACCTGATTCCTGACACTTCGGCCTACGTGGCCAACGCACTCGAAGCTGCCCGCCATGCCCAACAAGGCCAGCTGGTCGTCTTCGGCATCCAGCCCACAGGTCCCGAAACCGGCTTTGGCTACATCGAAGTGGCCAAGGTCGGCGCCGAGCCCCAGCCCGTGCTCAAGTTCGTCGAAAAACCCGACCGCGCCACCGCCATGGACTATCTGGCCACCGGCCGCTTTTACTGGAACAGCGGCATGTTCTGCTTTGCGGCAGGCACCATGGTCGACGCCCTGGCCCAGCACGCCCCTGAAGTTCTGGCCGCAGCCCAGCACGCCATGGCCAGCGCCAAGCCCGAGGCCGGGCAGGGCACCACCCAAAGCGTCACCCGCTTTGACGCCCATGCCTTTGGCATGCAACCCGACATCAGCATCGACTACGCCGTGATGGAACGCGCCAAAAACGTCATGCTGGTACCCGCCAAATTTGGCTGGAGCGATGTAGGTGCCTGGCCTGCCGTGGCCGAAGCCCACACCGCTGACGGCAATGGCAACACCATGGCCTGTGAAGCCCATATTGATTGGATCGATGTAGACACCACCAACACCCACGTCCACATCGACACGCAAGGCCAAAAACGTGTGGTGGCCACCATTGGCGTGAGCAACGCCGTCATCGTCCACACGCCTGACGCGCTCCTGGTTGCTGACAAATCCCGCTCACAGGATGTGAAAAAAGTGGTGGACGCCCTCAAGCAACGCCACATTGACAGTGCGCAGTATCAGAGCACGGTGTTGCCCGCATCGGTCAGTCGTCCTTGGGGCACCTACACCACCCTCAAGGAAGAGGGCGGCTACAAGGTCAAGCGCATCACCGTGCGCCCCGGCCAAAGCCTGAGCCTGCAATACCACCACCACCGCGCCGAACACTGGACCGTGGTGCGCGGCCACGGCGTCGTGCAAATTGGTGATGTGGAGTACCCCACTGGTCCGGGCGAATACCGCTACATCCCGCTCAAGGAACAACACCGCCTGACCAACACCGGTGAAGAAGAACTGGTGCTGATTGAGGTGCAGGTGGGCGACTATCTGGGCGAAGACGACATCGTTCGTCTGCAAGACAACTACGGGCGAGCTTGAAGTTGTCCGCAAACAGTGCTGTTGTTGGGTCGCAACTTCAAAGTGTTTTCCGTAAGAGTACAATCGTTCTCTGATGGAAAACACTACTGTTGCCAGTCTGCTGTTCCCTCAGCAGTACCGCCGCAAGGTTTTGGCGGTATTGCTGATGCGTCCAGGGCAATCCTTTCATTTGCGCGAACTGGCACGACTGACCGGCGTCTCTTCAGCCGGCTCACTGAAAAAAGAGCTGGATCTATTGGTGAAAGCAGGCCTGCTGAAAGTGGATCGGGTGGGTAATCAAACCCTATTCTGTGCTAATGCGAACCATCCTGTTTTTCCTGAGCTTCAAGGGTTGGTACGCAAAACGTCTGGCCTCGTGGATGTGTTGCAGCAAGCGTTGTCGCCTTTGGCGGCTCAGATAAAGGCTGCTTTTGTGTTTGGCTCTGTGGCCCGAGGTACAGAAACACCACAGAGTGATGTGGATGTCCTGATTGTGGGAAACATTGGCTTTGCACAAGCGGTGTTGGCGTTGCATGACAGTCAAGCGGTACTGGGGCGTGAAATCAATCCCAAGGTCTTTTCAACCACCGAGTGGCAAGACAAGAAGCTCAGCGCCAACAGCTTTGTTCAAGATGTCATGAGCAAGCCCAAGTTGTTTGTGCTTGGGAGCGAAAGTGAACTCTGATCATTTGGTCAACTTTCCCCAGCCAAGCGGAAACCTCAAGACATGAACATGCTCCGAGCCCTGTGGGCCTATCGCGGTTTTATTCTCGGAAGCGTCAAGCGCGAATTCCAGAGCAAATACCGCAACTCCTTGCTGGGGGCCGCCTGGACGGTCATCAACCCCCTGGCCATGATCGTGGTCTACACGGTCATCTTCTCGCAGGTCATGCGGGCCAAGCTGCCCGGTGTGGACCACGGCTTTGCCTACAGCATCTATTTGTGCGCGGGCTCGCTCACCTGGGGGCTGTTTGCCGAAATCGTAGGCCGTGGCCAGAACATCTTTCTGGACAACGCCAACCTGCTCAAAAAAATCAGCTTTCCGCGCATGAGTCTGCCGGTCATTGCCGTGCTCAACGCACTGGTCAACTTTGGCATCATCTTTGGGCTGTTTCTGGTGTTTCTGCTGATCAGCGGCTTCTGGCCCGGCTGGGCCAGTGTGGCTTTCGTTCCGGTGCTGGCCATCCAGCTGCTGTTTGCCATTGGCTTGGGCATGTCGCTGGGCGTGCTCAATGTCTTTTTCAGGGACGTCGGTCAGTTCTTTGGCATCTTTGTTCAGTTCTGGTTCTGGTTCACACCGGTGGTGTACCCCGCCAGCATCCTGCCGGAGCGCATCAAACCCCTGATGGCGCTTAACCCCATGTACCCGCTGGTGCAGGCCTATCAGGGCATCTTCGTCAACGGCCAATGGCCCGACTGGGCCTCGCTGGCCTATCCGCTGGTGCTGGGCCTGCTGTTGTGTGCGCTGGGCCTGCGCCTGTTCCGCCAGCACGCCGGCGAAATGGTGGACGAACTGTGATTACACGCAGCCTGTCCATCATGAATGCAGTAGAATTCACGACTCGAGTCGGGAGTGCTGACCTTTTTGCAGTGCGCCAGGTGTCTTTCCTGCCCGGCTTACCTTCTTTGCAAGCCACACGCTGTGTGGCTTGTTTCATTTCAAATCAAGGTTGATGCATGCATCTGCTCTATCTTGATGAATCTGGTTCGGTCTCCGACCCATCTCAAAAGTATTTTGTACTTGCCGGTGTGGCGGTATTTGAGCGCGCAGCACACTGGGTCGAGCAAAAGCTTAACGATGTGGCTGCACAGTTCAACGCAGACAATCCTTACGCCATTGAGCTGCATGGTTCCCCTATGCGGTCAGGACGAGAAGGCTGGAAAAGTTGGCCACTGCCCAAGAGACTGCAGGCCATTCACGATGCGCTGCACTCCGGAGTGTCAACATTTCATCCAAAAAGTGTTCGGCTTTTTGGTGCAGTGATTCGCAAAGACACGCTGGCTGGTGAAGACCCTGTTGAGCATGCCTTCGAGCACCTTGCCAGTCGATTTGACCGTTACTTGCAACGCATCTATTCCAAACACAACGACGCCCAGCGCGGCATCATTCTGTTTGACAAATCTTCGACGGAGCGCCGCATTCAGACTTTGGCGCTCGAATTCAAATACAGCGGACACACCTGGGGAAAAACCCGTAACTACGCAGAAGTGCCGGTGTTCCTTGATTCGCGTGCTTCGAGGTTGATTCAATTGGCAGATTTGGTGGCGTTTGCCCTCTTCAGGGCTTACGAGCATCAGGATGCGGTTTTTCTGCAAGCCATTCAACACTGCTTTGACAGTGAAGGCAGCACCATGCATGGGCTGTATGTGAAAGACCTCTGAACATGGGCAGCATCACCGTCACCAACCTGGGCAAGGCCTACAAGCAATACCCCACCCGCTGGTCGCGCCTGCGCGAGTGGGTGACCCCCGGCAAGCGCCAGTACCACAGCACCAAGTGGGTGCTGCAGGGCATCAATTTTGCGGTGCAGCCTGGCGAGGCCGTGGGCATCATCGGCATCAATGGTGCGGGCAAGAGCACATTGCTCAAGCTGATCACCGGCACTACGCAGCCCACCACCGGCAGCGTGCACATGACGGGCCGCGCGGCTGCCATGCTGGAGTTGGGTATGGGCTTTCATCCAGACTTTACGGGTCGGCAAAACGCCTACATGGCCGGGCAGCTGCTGGGTATACCGAGCGAAGAAATTACCCGCCTGATGCCCGACATTGAAGCCTTTGCCGAAATTGGCGACTACATCGACCAGCCCGTGCGCGTGTACAGCAGCGGCATGCAAATGCGCCTGGCCTTCAGCGTCGCCACGGCTATCCGCCCCGACATCCTTATCGTGGACGAAGCGCTGTCGGTGGGCGACGCCTATTTTCAGCACAAGAGCTTTGACCGCATTCGCGAATTCCGCAAACAAGGCACCACGCTGTTGATCGTCAGCCACGATAAGCAGGCGATTCAGAGCATTTGCGACCGCGCCATCCTGCTCAGCGCCGGGCACCTGGCCATGGAGGGCGAGCCCGAAGCGGTGATGGACTATTACAACGCCCTGCTGGCCGACCACCAGAACCAGGAAGTGCGCCAGGAGGTGCGTGACGATGGCAAAGTGCAGACCATATCGGGGACGGGGGATGCCCAGCTCACAAGCGTCAGTCTTTGTGATGTGAATGGACAGGTGATTGAAGCGGTGGCGGTTGGCCAGTCTGTTTGCCTGCGGGTTGCGGCCAAATGCCACACCCAAGTCTCTGACTTGGTCGTTGGCTACATGATCAAAGATCGCCTGGGCCAACCCGTGTTTGGCACCAACACCCATCACCATGACCGCGTGTTGAAGAACCTGCCTGAAGGAACAGATCTGGTGCAGGAGTTTGAGTTTCAAGCCAATTTGGGGCCAGGCACCTACTCCGTGGCTGTTGCATTGCACGCTGACGACACCCACATCAGCAACAACTACGAATGGCGTGACCATGCATTGGTTTTCAACGTCATCAATATCAATCAAGCTGATTTTGTTGGTGTAGCCTGGTTGCCGCCCAAGATTTCTCAAAAATGACTGATCTTTTTTACAGAGCTTTCGAAGAAAAACATCGTGGGCCGCGAAGCTTGATCACGGAGCGTCTGAATGTTTATTTGCCCTTCATTCGATGGGTGCTGCAAACATACCCTGAAGGTCAGGCTATTGATTTAGGCTGCGGGCGTGGCGAATGGCTAGAGCTACTGGTCAATGAAGGCTTCATCCCCACAGGGGTTGACCTTGATGAAGGCATGCTGGAAGCGTGCAAACAATTGGGCTTGCCAGCCGTTAAAGCTGACGCACTTGAGCTGTTATCAAAAACTGAGAGTAACAGCCAACTTGTTGTGTCTGCTTTCCATGTTGTTGAGCACATCAGCTTTGAACAATTGAGAAATCTGGTGAGCCAAGCGATGCGAGTGCTAAAGCCAGGTGGGTTGCTGATACTCGAAACGCCAAACCCGGAAAACATAGCAGTTTCAACGCGTAATTTTTACCTCGACCCCACACATCAACGGCCAATTCCTCCGCAACTCCTTGCGTTTGTAGCCGAGTTTGAAGGCTTTGAACGGGTCAAAACCCTGCGTCTACAAGAGCCTAAAGACATCGCGAGTCGCGAAACCATAGGTTTGACCGAGGTCATCAATTCCGTCAGCCCCGACTATGCCGTCATCGCGCAGAAAAAAGCAGACGCTGCGCTGATGAATAAATGCCAAGAGCTGTTCGACGCTGAGTACGGAGTCAGTCTTGAAACCTTGATGCACAAGATGGATCAGAGGCTGGCACGAATGGAAAGCCAGTCAATTCAGGGGCTAAAGCTGGCCCAGCAAGCTGAAGCCAAAGCCCAGCAAGCCGAGAGCATTGGTCAGCACTATGCGGCAACGCTGAATGCGGTGTACGCCAGTAAATCGTGGCGATTGACAGCACCATTGCGATGGGTCTTTGGGCAAGCAAGAAGACTGAAGCACGAAGGCCTAAAAAGCCGCATCAAGGCGTTTGCTAAGAAAGCCTTGCGCAAAATCAACCATGAGCTGCTGTTGCGCCCATCGCTGCGTCAGAAACTCATTGGTGTGAGTCGGCGACTTGGTATTCATGCATCGCTCAAAACCCTTTTGCGTAAAGCGCAAGGCCACTCTGCATCGTCCACATATTCGCCCTATGTAAATGATGGTGGATTAAGCCAGACGAATCTGGAAAACCTGAGTCCTCGGGCTCGCCAGATTTATGCAGACTTGAAAAAAGCTGTCGAGGAAAAAAAGAAAATGGGGGATCGCTGAAATGCGCATCGTCATCGACATGCAGGGCGCTCAAACCGAAAGTCGATTCCGTGGAATTGGGCGTTACACCATGGCGTTTGCACAAGCTGTTGTGCGCAACCGTGGTGAACATGAGATTGTTTTGGCCCTGAGTGGACTTTTCCCAGAAACCATCGAGCCGATTCGCGCTGCTTTTGACGGCCTATTGCCCCAGGAAAACATACGTGTGTGGCACGCGCCTGGCCCGGTCAAAGAAGAGCAAACCGGCAACGAGTCTCGCCGCGAAGTGGCTGAGCTGCTGAGGGAAGCATTCCTGGCTAGCCTGCAGCCGGATGTGATTCACATCAGCAGCCTGTTTGAGGGTTATGTGGATGACGCGGTCACCAGTGCTGGGCTCTTTGATCAAGAGACGCCTGTTAGCGTGATCTTGTACGACCTCATTCCGCTACAGAACCCAGAGCAATACCTGACGCCAAACCCTGCGTATGCCCAATATTACCGACGCAAGATCCAGTCGCTACAGTCTGCAGCCACTTTCTTGGCAATATCGGAATTTTCGCGACAAGAGGCGATAGACGTTCTCGGTTTTACAGACGGACAGGTGGTCAATATTTCAACGGCCATTGACTCGCAATTTCAGCCGCAAATAATTCCCGTCAATATTGCCGAGCAACTGAAGCAAAAATTCGGCATTCGCGACTCTTTCGTGCTCTACACAGGTGGAGCAGATGAGCGGAAGAATTTACCCAGATTGATCGAGGCTTACGCTGCGTTGCCCGATCGCTTGCGGCACACGCACCAACTGCTGTTTGCAGGGAAGATGCCCGAAGGCGATAAGGCACGCTTCAAACAGATTGCCAACAAAGCCGGCCTGAAGGAGGGTGAACTGCTCTTTACCGACTACGTCACTGACGAAGAGCTCGTACAACTCTACAACCTGTGTCGGCTTTATGTTTTCCCGTCGTGGCACGAAGGCTTTGGCTTGCCTGCGCTGGAGGCGATGGCGTGTGGTGCACCAGTTATAGGTGCCAACACTTCAAGTTTGCCAGAGGTCATTGGTCTGGCTGAAGCGTTGTTTGATCCTTTGGATTTGGATGCGATTACCCAAAAAATTGCCCAGGCACTGGGAGATGAAGGCTTTCGCGAAACATTGCGCAGGCATGGTTTAAAGCAGGCACAAAGATTTTCATGGGACCAGACGGCGCAACGCGCTTTGCGGGCCTGGGAAGCGTTGCCGCAAGGTAAAGCCTATCCTGTGGATAACAGGGTGCAATCCAAAGGCAAGCCAAGACTTGCTTTTGTTTCACCTATGCCACCAGAGCGTACAGGCATCGCCGACTACAGCGCCGAGCTGCTTCCGGCATTGGCTGAACATTACGTCATTGATGTGATCGTAAATCAGGAGCGCGTAGAAGCTGGCTGCACCCCCCAGAATATGCATGTCCGTGACGTAGCATGGTTTCGCGCGCATGCCCAGTCGTACGACCGCGTGCTGTATCAGGTTGGTAACTCTCCTTTTCACGCGCATATGTTGACGCTGTTGGAGGAAATTCCGGGTACGGTCGTGTTACATGACTTTTATCTCAGTGGGCTAATGGCATGGCTGGAGCTTCAGAATGTCGCGCCCAGTGCATGGACGCGCGCACTGTATGAAAGTCATGGCTATCGCGCTGTGCAAGACCGCTATCGTGATGTAGAAGATGCAAAGCGGCGATATCCGGTGAGTTGGCAGATACCACTGCATGCTCAGGGGGTAATTGTTCACTCCAGCTACTCGCTCAAACTTGCTAAGGACTGGTATGGAGAGTACGACACCGCCGGCTGGACCGTGATACCGCACCTGCGCTCACCAGCGTCCAACGTCGACAGACAATTGGTACGCCGGCAACTCGGCATCGGCGCACTGGATTACGTCATTTGTAGCTTTGGCTTTCTGGATCAAACCAAGCAGAACCATCGGCTGCTCCGGGCATGGCTTCAGAGCGAACTGGCGGCCGCTCAACGCTGTCACCTTATCTTTGTGGGTGAGAACAACGGGGGTGAATATGGCGCTGGCCTGTTGAAGACCATCCGCGACAGCGGCCTGGGAGAACGCATCAAAATTACCGGATTCGCTTCGCCTGACTTGTTTCGGCAGTATCTAGCGGCAGCGGATTTGGCCGTTCAGCTGCGCAGCCACTCGCGCGGTGAAACCTCCGGTACGGTTCTCGATTGCATGAATTACGCCCTGCCGCTGATTGTCAATGCCAACGGTTCCATGGCAGAACTTGACGCCCAAGCCGTTTGGATGTTGCCCGACGACTTCACCGATGATGCTCTGGTCCAGGCACTGGAAAGCCTGTGGCGTGATCCAGAGCTTAGGAAAGCAATGGGCGGGCGTGGACAGCAACTTATCCATGAACGCCATGCGCCGCAAGAGTGCGCCAGGCTGTACGCGCAAGCCATCGAAAGCGCGCACCAGCGCAGCCTAACCGCATTGCCCACGCTGTTGAATGCGCTAGCGGTACAACCGGGCCTCGCACGCTCAGATGATGCGGCGCTATTCAACCTGTCACAAGCCATTTCGGTCAACCTCCCATTGGAAAGGCCAGCTAGGCGTCTGTTTCTGGATATCACCGCTACCTGTAGCCACGACCTTAAGACCGGTATTGAGCGAGTGGCTCGAGCGCTACTCACTGCCTGGTTGGAATCCCCACCTGTCGGTTTCCGTGTCGAGCCGGTGTATCTGGCTTGTGGGAACGGCAAATGGCAACACCGATTGGCGTCTCGATACACTCTGGACCTTTTGGGTTGTGCGTCTGCGCCACTAGCAGATGAGCCGGTGCAGCCGCTTGGTGGAGATGTTGTCTTTGTGCTGGACATTTCTGGTAATACCTTGGTGGAAGCGACACAGGCAGGGCTGTTTGCTGCTTATCGCAACGCTGGCGTCGTGGTTCAAGCTATCGTTTATGACCTGCTTCCACTTCAGCTTCCTCACGTATTTCCTCCGGGTGCAGAGCAAGGGCATGCGGCTTGGCTGAAAGCTGTGGCCACTTTCGACGGTGCGTTGTGCATATCCAGAGCCGTCGCCGACGATTTTTTAGCTTGGCGTGCAGCTTTGGATGGGCTGCACGACTCGCGCAGAGCCTACAAGGTAGGTTGGAGCCACCTCGGGGCAGATGTCTCCAGTTCAGCCCCCAGCCTCGGATTACCCGGTAATGCAGCTCAGGTGCTGGGTGCAATGAATGATCGCCCCAGTTTCCTGATGGTTGGTACCATCGAGCCGCGCAAAGGCCACCTGCAAGTTCTGGAGGCCTATGACCGCATCTGGGACGAAGGCGTCGATGTCAACCTGATCATAGTCGGGCGTGAAGGCTGGAAAGGTCTTCCTCCCGAGATGCGTCGCGACATCCCTGAGACCGTGGATCGACTGGCAAACCACCCCCAGCTTAATCGGCGGCTCTTTTGGATTGACGATGCCAGCGACGAATACCTTGAGCGTATCTACGGTGCCAGTACCTGCCTAATTGCAGCTTCGTATGGCGAGGGCTTTGGCTTACCACTGATAGAGGCAGCCCAGCATGGGCTTCCCCTGCTGGTCCGTGACCTGCCCGTATTCCGTGAAGTCGCTGGTGAGCATGCCTGCTACTTCGTGGCATCCTCGGCGGCTGACCTCGCTTTTGCCGTCCGCGGCTGGCTGCGGGACTTTGAGGCAAAAAAACACCGCGCTTCTGTTGGGCTGCCATGGTGTACCTGGGCCCAAAGTGCAGTCAATGTTGCGGCTGCTGCCTTCGAGGGCGCTTCGGTGCCTGTCGGTTCAACCTTTGCGGGGCCTGCAGCATGAGTCAAAGGCCTTCGCTCATTCGGGCGCTGCAGCCCCAAGGTTGGGTAGGTATGGTCTCTGTCATGCTGCTCGCGGTGGGTTTCGTCGGCTTGGTATTCGGGACAGCATTTGTCAGCGGTTATTCCAGCTTCTGGCAGTCCGACGCCGAAGACATCACCCAGTACATGGCTGGCTTCAACATGTACTTTTCGGCTCCGTGGCGGTTTCCCATCCTGGCCTTTGACAGCCTGAACTTCCCGGAGGGCACCCGCAGCACCTTTGTCGACGCGATTCCCCTTTACGCGTTGCTTCTCAAGCTGGTGGTTCCTGCAAGCTGGGCGCCCTTCAATCCATACGGCGCATGGGTGGCCCTGTGCTTTGTGCTCCAAGCTATCGGTGGCTGGTGGATTGCACGCGAGCTCGGTGCCCGCTCCTGGAGCTTCTTGCTAAGCCTGGCCATCATGATGATGACCATGCCCGCACTTCTGAGCCGCATCGGGCACACATCCCTAATGTCGCACTGGATCATCCTCTTTGCCGTGGCGCTCTACCTTCGCAGCGCGCGGCAGGGCCGGCTCGCCACGGTAGGCTGGTGCGTACTTCTGGTGAGTGCGTTCTACGTCAATATCTATCTGTTCGCCATGGCGTGTGCCATCTATGCAGCGGCCATTATTTTTTCTTTGCAAATGCATCGCGATAAGCGGGCCAGCGCTAGCGTACGCACACTCGTTCCCGCAGCCCTCCCCGCGTTGGCGTTGCTGGCCACTCTGCCCGTGACCCTGTTGCCTCTGGAGCCAGGGGGACTCATGCGCGAGTGGGGCTTTGGTTACTACTCTATGAACCTGCTGTCGCCACTCGCTGGCGGATACATCATCCGGCTCACGGTCCCGGTGGGGCCTGGGCAGTACGAGGGCTTCAATTACCTCGGCCTTGGCATCTTGGCCGCGCTCTGCCTTGTACTCAGTCAGGCCGGGCCGCGCGTACGCCTACGGCAGATGCTCCGTCGGCATGCAGCCCTCGCATGGCTGATGGTCATGTTTGTTGTGTACGCCCTCTCCAGTCAGATTTATCTGGCTGAGACACAGATCGCTACAGTTACATACCCAGGTCTGTTGGGCGCCGTCACCTCACAGTTCCGTGCGTCTGGCAGATTCTTCTGGCCTGTGGGTTACCTGCTGCTGGTAGCGCTGTGGTGGTTGCTGTACCAGCAACGTGCGAATAAGCGTTTTCTGGTGGTAGCGCTGTCATTGACAGTTCTCCAGGTTGTAGACCTGTCGGTGGTTGTGCGCAACCTAAAGTCCACGCTGGCACGGCCGCCGGCAATGCACCTCAAGCAGGAATTATGGGACTCAGCGATCCCTGAGTATGTTAAGTCCCTTTACTTCTACCCTAAATTTAAATGTTCAAAAAATCCTGCGCACACATCGCTTTTGCCTGTTATGCGCTATGCATCTGAGCGCGGCCTTAAACTGAACACCGGATACATTGCTCGGTATACACCTGCCTGTAATGACATGGCCCGGGAGATTGCCGGCTCTGTGCCAGCAGAGTCCGCTTATGTGTTCGTGCGCAGTGAATTTCCTGATCCAGGCAAGATACGCAAACTTATTCCAGGTAATTCGACCCAGTGCACAGAACTTGACTTTGCACTCGTGTGCATTCCCTATCAGTGAAAGGTGCATCCTCCGTGGACATTCGAAAAAAAATATCCCTTGTCGCCCCTTTCTACAACGAAGAGAGGAACGTACACCCCTTTCTCGATAAGGTACATGACGTTTTCGCCATCCTGCCGAGTATCTATGAACTGGAGGTCGTCTGTGTGAATGATGGCAGTCGGGACGGCACCCTGCAGGCGCTCAAGTCTGCACGACTTACCCACCCCTACATTAGGATCATTGATTTCTCTCGCAACTTCGGCAAAGAGGCAGCTGTCACTGCTGGCCTTGATTTCGCCACGGGCGATGCAGTCATACCTATCGACTCTGACCTGCAGCACCCTCCGGAACTTATCGTCCAAATGCTCGCCCATTGGGAAAATGGCTTTGAGGTTGTGCTTGCACGGCGCACCAGCCGTACAACGGACCACCCGCTCCAGCGCATCACTGCACGCGCGTTCTATGAAGTCAGCCGCCATATCTCTGACACTGAAATTCCGGCGGATGTTGGCGACTATCGTCTAATGGATCGCAAGGTAGTGGAGGCCATCAAGACCTTGCATGAAAAGTGCCGATTTATGAAAGGCTTATTTGCATGGGTGGGTTTTAAAACCACCATCATCGACTACGAAGTCGCCCCACGGGCCCACGGCAAATCCAGTTTCAACACCTGGAAGCTCTGGAACTTTGCCCTTGAAGGTATCACTAGTTTCAGCAGCGTGCCTCTGCGTGTATGGACCTATCTTGGTGCCCTGGTTTCGATCGCAGCATTTGCCTACGCAGTATTTCTCATTGCTAAAACACTGGTGCTGGGCGTGGACGTCCCCGGCTACGCGTCGCTCATGGTGATGATGCTGCTTTTGTCAGGCATCCAGCTCATAGGGATTGGAGTGCTTGGCGAGTATCTTGGGCGTGTGTTCACTGAGGTTAAACAGCGGCCTATATATATCGTTCGCGAGATAGTCGGCTGATGCTGCTGCGCTTGTGGGAAAAGTGGCGCGAAATTGCGCTTTTTGCTTTGATAGGTGTAACCAATACGCTCGTGCATGGGCTTATGCTCGCCAGCGCTGTTGAATACTTGCAACTTCCATTGCTGGTCTCACACACTTTAGCTTTCTGCGTTGCCAACCTGTTCTCCTACGTGCTGAATAGCCGTATTACATTCCAGATTTCACTCAGTGCGAAGCGCTACGTACGGTTTCTTACCGCGTCGCTGGTTGCACTTGCGTTAACCCTTGGTATTGCTGCCGCAGCGGATCATTTGGGGTTTGATTACCTCTACGGTTTCGCCATGGTGGTTTTCACTGTCCCCGCGGTCAGTTTCGTCCTCGCTAAGTTCTGGGTCTTTACGCAACGGCGGATAGAGCCCCGATCGCATTTATAAACCCATGGAAATGCAATTCATGAAAACCACTATCATCACCGGCATCACCGGTCAAGACGGCGCCTACCTGGCCCAACTCCTGCTTGACAAGGGCTACACCGTGTATGGCACCTACCGCCGCACCAGCTCCGTCAACTTCTGGCGCATCGAAGAGCTCGGGATTCAAAACCACCCCAATCTGCACTTGGTTGAATATGACCTGACCGATCTAGGAGCCAGCATTGCTCTTGTGCAAAAGGTCCAACCGACCGAAATCTACAACCTGGCCGCCCAAAGCTTTGTGGGCGTGTCGTTTGACCAACCCAGCACCACGGCGCAAATAACTGGCGTAGGTTGCCTAAACCTGCTTGAAGCCATTCGACTGGTCAACTCCAAGATCCGCTTTTACCAGGCCAGTACCAGTGAGATGTTTGGCAAGGTGCAGGCCATTCCGCAAAAGGAAGACACGCCTTTTTACCCCCGCAGCCCCTACGGTGTGGCCAAGCTCTATGCGCACTGGATGACCATCAACTACCGCGAGAGTTATGACATCTTTGGTTGCAGTGGCATCTTGTTTAACCACGAAAGCCCGCTGCGTGGGCGCGAGTTTGTAACCCGCAAGATCACCGACAGTGTGGCCAAGATCAAGCTCGGCCAGCTCGACTGCATGGAACTGGGCAATCTGGACGCCAAGCGCGACTGGGGCTTTGCCAAAGAATACGTCGAAGGCATGTGGCGCATGTTGCAGGTGGACACGCCAGATACCTATGTGCTGGCCACCAACCGAACAGAGACCGTGCGCGACTTTGTGCGCATGGCTTTCAAGGGCGCAGGCATCACGGTGGACTTTAAAGGCAGTGCCGAAAACGAAACTGCTGTGGACACTGCGACCGGCAAAACGGTCATGCGCATCAACCCCAAGTTTTACCGCCCAGCAGAGGTGGAACTGCTGATTGGTGATCCGGCCCACGCCAAAGCCAAACTGGGTTGGGAGCCCAAGACCACGCTGGAGCAGCTTTGCCAGATGATGGTGGAGGCGGATTTGCGTAGAAACCAAGTTGGGTTCTCATTCTGACCTTCTATGATGCAGGTATGAAAATACTGCTCACAGGGGCGGCCGGTTTTACCGGCCTTTTTTTTAAGGCACAAACCGAAGCTGCGGGGCACACCGTGGTGGCATTGCAGGCCGACCTGACCGACAAGGCCGCCGTTGCAGCCGAGGTGGCGCAGGCCCGGCCCGATGCGGTGGTGCATTTGGCCGCCATCAGCTTTGTGGGCCATGCCGACGACACGGCGTTTTACGCAGTCAATGTGGTGGGCACCATGAACCTGCTGTCTGCCGTGGCGGCTTTGCCGGTCAAGCCCGCCAAGGTCTTGCTGGCCAGCAGTGCCAACATCTACGGCAATTGCGACGCATCACCCATCACCGAGTCGCAGCCGCCTGCGCCGGTCAACCACTACGCCATGAGCAAGCTGGCCATGGAGCACATGGCCATGACGTTTGCAGACCGTTTGCCAATTGTCATCACTCGCCCGTTCAACTACACCGGGCCGGGGCAAGCGCCGCAGTTTTTGATCCCCAAGCTGGTCAGCCACTTTGCCCGCAAGGCCGATCGCATTGAGCTTGGCAACCTGCATGTGGAGCGCGAATTCAATGACGTGCGCATGGTGTGCGATGCGTACCTCCGCCTCTTGGACAAGGGCGTGCCGGGCCAGGCCTACAACGTGTGCTCTGGCCAGCCCTACACCTTGCAGCATGTGATTTCTACGCTGGAGCAGATCACTGGCCACCACATGGCCGTTCAGGTCAACCCCTCCTTTGTGCGGGCCAACGAGGTACACCGCTTATGCGGCAGCCCAGACAAATTGCTGGCGTGTACCGGGCCGTTGCAGCAACCCACTTTGGAAGACACTTTGCGCTGGATGTTGGCGGAGGCAAAAGCTTGATCAAGCTGGCTTTTGATGCTGTGCCTTTGTTGTCGCCGTTGACGGGCATTGGGCAATACGCATTGCATTTGGCGTTGGCTTTGGAGTCAGCCCAGGAAGTCGATGCCAAGTACTTTTATGGCGCCTACTGGTCTGACAGTGTTTTAAAAGCAACGCCGCAAAGGGTTGGCAGTGCGCTGAGTTGGGTGCGCGCCAATGTGCCTTTCTCGTACCAAATACGCCAATGGGTACAACGCAATCGTTTTGCGGGTTTGGCCAGCCAAGGCCACTTTGACCTCTACCATGCGCCAAACAACACGGCGCTGCCGTTCGATGGCCCCAGTGTGATCACGGTCCACGACTTGTCCTGGATTCGTTACCCAGAGATGCACCCCATCGAGCGTGTTCGTGCCATGGACAAGCATTTTGAGCCGGGCTTGCGGCGTGCTTCTTGCATCATTACCGATTCGGCTTTTGTCAAACAAGAGCTGATGGATGTATTTGGCGTTTCGCCAGACCGTGTCCACCCCGTGGCCTTGGGGGTAGAGCCGTTGTTCTGCCCTTTGACGGTCGGGCAGACACAAACGGTTTTGCAGGCTCATGGTTTAACGCACGGCAATTACTGGTTGGCCGTAGGTACGCTGGAGCCTCGCAAAAACCTGCAGTTGGCACTGCGTGCGTTCATGCAGCTTGCAAAGGCCGAGCGGCAGGCGTGCCCCCTGATTCTGGTGGGCATGAAGGGGTGGAAAACCGGCCTCCTGGAGCAACAATTACAGCCTTTGATTGCAGCGGGCGAGGTGAGGCAGTTGGGCTATGTCAGTCGTGAAGATCTGGCGGTCATCATGGCTGGCGCTAAAGCCCTGATCTACCCTTCGATTTATGAAGGGTTTGGCCTGCCGCCTCTGGAGGCCATGGCTTGCGGCGTGCCCGTGATTGTGTCCAATGTCTCATCTCTGCCTGAGGTGGTGGGCGATGCGGGCATTTTGGTCGACCCGCAAGACGCAGATGGACTTGCCATGCACATGCGACAGCTGTTGGCGGACAACAGCCTTTGTGCTGCGTTGGGCCAGAAGGCGCAAGCGCGCAGCTTGCAGTTTTCATGGGCTCAGTGTGCGCAGGACACCATTGATGTTTACAAGGCAGCCTTGACATGAAAGTCGCCATTGTTCATGACTGGCTGGTGACGTACGCCGGCTCCGAACGGGTGGTGGAGCAGATGCTGGCTTGCTACCCCCAGGCAGATGTATTCAGTCTGGTGGACTTTTTGCCGGAATCGGATCGCGGCATGCTGGGTGGGCGCAAGGTGCGTACAAGCATCATTCAGCACCTTCCTTGGGCGCGAAAGCGCTTTCGTGCTTATTTGCCTTTGATGCCTTTGGCTGTAGAGCAGCTGGATGTCAGTGGCTATGACCTGGTCATCAGCAGTTCGCATGCGGTGGCCAAGGGGGTGTTGGTTGGGCCGGATCAGTTGCATGTATGCATGTGCTACTCACCCATTCGGTATGCCTGGGATTTGCAGCACCAGTACCTCCACGAAAGTGGGCTGGATAAAGGCATCAAAAGCTGGTTGATCCGTTGGTTACTGCACAAGATTCGCTTGTGGGACAGCCGCACATCGGCAGGAGTTGACCAGTTTGTGGCGATCTCCCGCTATATCGGTCGTCGTATCGCCAAGACATACCGACGCGACTCGCACGTCATTTACCCCCCGGTGAATGTGGAAGACTTTCTTTTGCAGGCCAGCAAAGAGGACTTTTATCTGGCTGCCTCTCGGCTGGTGCCCTACAAAAAAATGCCTTTGATCGTGGAGGCTTTCAACCAGATGTCTGGCCGCAGGTTGGTGGTCATTGGTGATGGCCCGGATGCAGAGCGTTGCCGGAGTATCGCGGGCCCCAACGTCACCCTGCTGGGCTACCAGAGCACGGCTGTACTGCGGGATCACATGCAAAGGGCGAAGGCCTTTGTATTTGCTGCAGAAGAGGATTTCGGCATCACGCCGATTGAGGCGCAGGCTTGCGGCACACCCGTGATCGCCTTCGCTCGCGGAGGTGCACTGGAAACGCTCAAAGGGCCAGATCATCCAAGCCCCACGGCAGTCTTCTTTGAAGAACAGACGCCGCAGGCCATCATGGAAGCTGTTGAGCGGTTCGAAACGGAAGAGGGGCGCAGGATTCGGCCCGAGGCCTGTAGAGAAAACGCGCAGCGCTTCAACCCGGAGCGGTTCCGCCAGGAGTTCAAGGCTTTTGTGGACAAGGCTTGGGCGGAATTCTCTTGCAAGGCGCGGTGAAAAGTTCGTATTGATTGACCATGACCACCATCTCCAGCACGCAAACCCTGGGCGCCGCATTGCGATCGTCCAGAAAGCGCATGGGCTTGACCCAGCCCGAGCTGGCTCTGGCTGCCGGTGTGGGGCATGCACCGGGGGTATTGGTTGGGCGTTTGAGTTGTCCGTTTGAAACGGATAAAATACGTCGAATATGAACTTTTACGGCAATCAATTCGACGCAGTATTCACGGAAAAAATCGTGGATGCGCAAACGCGTGCCATGCCTGCCACCACGCGGCGCGACGTCTGGTTGCCTCAAGTCCAGGGCAAGGCCTTGGCCGTCATCGGCATGCGCCGTGCGGGCAAAACCACCTTTTTGTGGCAGCTCATGGCCCAGCGCCATCAGGCCGGTACGCCACGCGAAGGCATGCTCTACTTCAGCTTTGAAGACGAGCGGCTCGCGGGCCTTCAGTCCACAGACCTCGATCGCTTGGTGCAAACCTACTACAGGCTTCACCCCCAATGGCGAGACCAGCGCCGCGCCGCCTTCTTTCTGGACGAAATCCAGCTGGTGCCCGGCTGGGAAACCTTTGCCCGCCGTCTGCTGGACTCGGAAAACATCGACCTGTACCTGTCCGGCTCGTCGGCCCGCATGCTTTCGCGTGAAGTGGCCAGCAGCATGCGCGGGCGCGCCCTGGAGGCCGTGGTCACCCCGTTCAGCTTTCGCGAAATGTTGCGCCACATCGGGCATGAGCCCGCGCAAGAATGGCAAAAACTGCCCAAAGCGACCCAATCGCAACTGGCCCACGACCTTGACCTTTTTTTGCAGCAAGGCGGCTTTCCAGAAGCACAGGGCCTGGACACACGCAGCCGACAGGCGTTGCTGCGCAACCATGTGGACGTGGTGCTGCTGCGCGACGTGATTGAGCGGCACAACCTCAGCCAACCCCAGGTGCTGCGCTGGATGGTGCAGCAATTGCTGGGCAATGCGGCTGGCAGCTTCAGCATCAACAAATTCCATGCGGACCTCAAGTCGCGCGGCGTGGCCGTCAGCAAAGACACCTTGCACCAACTCCTGGCCTATCTGGAAGACGCCTTCTTGCTCTCCAGCATCAGCATCCAAAGCAGCTCTGTGCGGCAAAAACAGGTCAATCCGCGCAAGGCCTATCCGGTGGACACGGGGCTGATCGCCCTGTTTGACAAATCGGGCAAAGCCAATACAGGCCATGCGCTGGAATGCGCCGTGCTGCACCAGCTCCAGCGCAGCGGTGCCGAGGTGGGCTATGTGCACACCCCCGCTGGCTTCGAAGTGGACTTTCATGCCCGTTACCCGGACGGCCAACAAGCCTTGATCCAGGTTTGCGCCGACGTGGGCAACCAGGACACCCTGAACCGCGAAGTGCGGGCACTGCAAGACGCACAGCAGCAGTGGCCACAGGCGCAAGCACAGTTGATCGTGCTGGGCGCCATGCCTTCCGGCCTGCGTGGCCCTGCAGACATACACATCATCCCGGCAGCCGCATGGTTGCTGCAGGATTCAACAACAGCGACTCATTCATGAACATGCACCGTGGCTTGTGGCGCCAGTTGTCGCCCCTGCAAATCCGGCTGACCAAGGCGGCTTTGCTGCTGGGCGATGTGTTGGCGTTTGTCTTGGCCGGTGTGCTGGCGGCCACGCTCGCGCAAGCCTGGGGCGATGTGCAAGATGGTCATTGGCTGGTGACGCAAGACTTGCAGCGTTACTGGGCCTGGCTGGGTGTGGTGGCTTTGGGCTTGGGCTTTTTTCTGGTGCGCTTTAGGCACTACAGCGACCGTAAGCCTTTTTGGACCGAGTTGGGCGAGCTGCTTCGGGTGCTGGTGGTGCTGGCCGTGCTGGATTTGGCGGTGATCGGCATTGCGCGCTGGAATTCGTCTCGCCTGTGGTGGGCTTTGGTGTGGCCACTGGCCATGGTGGGGCTGCCCTTGGTGCGTGGGGTTTTGCGTTCGGCCATGCGGCGTTTGCGTGTGTGGCAGCGGCCTGCGCTGGTGGTGGGCACTGGCCCCAATGCACACGAGGCAGCAGAGGCCTTGCAAAGCGAGCCTGCCCTAGGCTTTGCGGTACTGGACTTTCTGGATGCCCACAATGCCCTGAAGAACGATGGCCAGATCCTGAAGAAGTGGGCCAAGGTGCCGGGCGTGCAGTTTGTGCTGGCGCTGGAGGCGGGGCAGAGCGACCTTCGCGAAGCCGTGTTGCGCAAGCTGGCGCACTACAAGGCCGAAGACGTGAGTGTGATCCCCGCCATGCGCGGTGTGCCGCTGTTTGGCACGGACATTTCCTACTTCTTCTCGCACGAAGTGGCCATGCTCAAGCTGCGCAACAACCTGCGCTACTGGCCTGCGCGTTTGCTCAAGCGGGTGTTTGATCTTGTAGCGGCGCTGGTGTTGCTGATGTTGGGGGCTTTGCCTTTTCTGTACATCGCGCTGCGCATTCGCCAGGACGGCGGACCGGCCATCTTTGCCCACCAGCGGGTGGGACAGTCGGGGCGCATGTTTCCCTGCTTCAAGTTCCGCACCATGCATGTGGACGCTGAGCAGCAGTTGCGCGAGTTGCTGGCGCGCGATCCGGCGGCCCGTGCCGAATGGGAACGTGAGTTCAAGCTGCGCAATGACCCGCGCATCACCCGCATCGGCCATTTTTTGCGCCGCACCAGCCTGGACGAGCTGCCGCAGCTCTTCAACGTCATCCGCGGTGAGATGAGCCTCGTCGGCCCGCGCCCGATTGTGCAAGCCGAACTGGCCCGCTACGGCGATGATGTCGACTACTTTCTGATGGTCCGCCCGGGCATGACCGGCCTGTGGCAGGTCAGCGGTCGCAACGATGTGGACTACGACACGCGCGTGTACCTGGATACGTGGTACGTCAAGAACTGGTCGCTGTGGTATGACATTGCGATTTTGTTCAAGACGGTTCGGGTGGTGTTTGCGCGCAAGGGGGCTTACTGAGCAGGCCCATGGTCAGGCCTGTCATCAGCGACAAACCCGCCGTGTAGTAGTTGTGGGCAAAGTTCACGTTGCTCAGACTGCCTACGGCATACACGATCCACATGCCGGCCAAGGCAAGGCTGGCTGTGCTTGACCCTGTGATGCGCTGTTGCAGCACCACATACAACAGGCCCAACAGGATAGAGGCCTGACTGATCAGCCCCAGCAGGCCATGGTCAATCAGCTGGTGCAGGTATTCGTTGTGCACATGCCC
>JACCDW010189752.1_pt1 | contig 24209 bp, 19 predicted proteins | sample 7449781 | NCBI WGS metagenome assembly JACCDW01 (sample SAMN15323449, study PRJNA562643) | freshwater metagenome | isolation source: river surface water | place: USA:Blue River Watershed | collected 2017-08-18
CTGAAAGTGGCGCTGCGAATCCAGATATCGTTGCGATCAAAAACAAACGTTTTATCTTTCTCCAAGAACCTGATGAACGTGAACCATTGAACACTTCTCGTATGAAACAGTTTTCAGGTGAAGACGTGGTTGAAGCCCGTGGCTTGTTTGAAGACCAACAGAAGTTCCGCATTTCAGGAAAACTCTTTATGATGTGTAACAAGCTTCCTCCTGTAAACTCAATGGACCGTGGTACTTGGCGTCGTATTCGTGTCATCCCCTTTAACAGTAAATTCGTGGATGAAAACGACCCTGATTTGAAAGCCGGGCGTCCTAATGTGTTTCTGCGCGACAAGGAGCTGGATGGAAAGCTGCGTAGTTGGCGTGAGGCGTGGCTGAGTTTGTTGGTTCATGTGTATGAAACGGAGTATTTGGTGCGTGGTATGGAACCTGTTCCTGCGATTGTCATTCAAGAAAGTAACAAGTACAAAGAAACCTTTGACCAATACGGAAGATTCAAAGCGGAACGTATGGTGGATTTCCGTGACGCACGTTTGGGTCTTGTGGAATATGGTGATGAACAAGTGGATTTGAAGGAAGTCTTCCGTGCTTACACAAATTGGCTGAACAGTAATAAGGAAATCTTGACTGGTAAGAGACTTAGCAAACAAGAGCTCCAAAATCGTTTGGATGAAGATTTTGGGAACTTGGATAATGGTGTGTATAAACGCTGTCGCGTCTTTGATGATGATGAAGAAATGGCAACCTTTATCGCAAGCCGTCGGGAAGGAGTTTAAATTATCAAGTTAAAGTTTTTTCAATAATTCTTTTTACCGCAACTGTGCCAATTGCCGCAGCAAAAAGTCCATTTGCGTACATTAGATATCCTTGAGCATTTTGTCTTTTTACTCTATTTTCAATTGTTGGATTAAAAACTTCATTGCCACATTGATAACAAAAATAGGAACAAACATAAGAAACAATAGAAGCAGATGTTAAAAGTATTTTATCTTCAAAATCCATAATATTCTAGATTACTTTTGTCTGAATTTTTTAAGCTAACAAACTTTTTTTTAATCAGCATAAATATTCCTGCGCAATATTTATGCGTAACGAATCAAAACACCTGTTGTGATAAATAAGATAAAGAGTAAGGCAACACCAACCTGAACAGTTTTTTTCGTATTTTGTTCAGTGACATAAGTGTAGACAACAATACTTATAATAAATAAGCCAAAGGATAAGTAAAAGAAGAAGAGAACAAATTCTTGAAGTGTTTGCTTTCTAGTTTTTCCACCCATGGCTTGTAACTTTGATTCTTCTTCTTCAAACTGTGTGTCATAGTTGGTAGCTTCGTCTTGAAGATGTTTGATTTCGGATTGGATATAAGTGTTATCTTGTGTAAGAGGGGAGGTTGAAGACATGTTGGCGTAGGCATCTTTGATTTGGGATTGAAGAACAGTGACTTCACTGAGGCTCTGTTCAACATCATTGACAAGTTGGCGAACCGTAGTCATCTAATCTAAGCAGTTTGGAGACTACACTGCATTTGCGCAGCCAAGTTCGAATCATCAAGACCCATGAAGCGACGATTCCAGTAGCGTTTATCACGGGCTGTTTGTGTGTAAGAGGCACGATTCCACAAGACACCAATCGTCACTAACAAACCTAATCCTAAGATAATATAGACAATCGCATCGGGGAACAATCCAGTTTGACGCAAAAAGAGTGTAACAACCGTCAAGCAGAAAAACAAGAAAAGGATTTGGAGAAAGAACAATGTGTCGTATTTGTTTTGGGCGGCCCATTCGTTGATTTCGGATTGCCGGGAGTAAGTATCTTTGGCTCCTTTATTGAATCGTTTGTTTTGGGTTGTGAGATCGGTCGCCACATCGCGAATCGTTTTGTTACGGTTTAACAACATGCCGTAAGAGAGTGCGTTGTTGCTGTTGGATTCAGCATTGTTCAAACTTTGAACCAAGTTTGACATTTCAGCTTGATTGATTTGTTGAACGATTGTATTAGAATCCACATTGGCAGCAGAAGAACCTGCTAAACTTTGTACCGTATCACGATCGACAGCAGGAAAGGCATAGTTTAACGACGCCATTACTGCTAAAGGTTTGCAAAATATCGTCAAAACGATATTTTGTAAACCTTAGGCATGATAGTTAAGGTTATTCACTTGAAAAAGATTAACTACTGCTTTTAGCAAAGAAACTACAGTGGATCTATTTGAGTTTGTAAATCATCGCCAAGGCTGCGATATTGAGGACTGCGTAAAGTCCTAAAAGGATATTGGCATGGCGATTTTTTTCTTGAGTGTATTCGACTGCGCGTTGTGCGAACTGTGCCTCTGACATATATTGTTTGGCTTCTTTCGCAGAGTCTTGTAAAGCTTTCACCGTTTTTGTTAAATCGGCATTTGAACCAACAAGTTTTTCATCATTAATATTTTGTTGGACAAGTTGGAAGATGCGGTTATATTCATCGTTCACAACGGATAACAAGTTACGTAAATCAGTCATGCGAGTATTTACAATAGCCATTTGATAGGCCATGGCTTTTAAGAGTTCAGGTTGTGTAATGGAAGACAGATTTGTCGCTTGGTTTTCACCAGAACCTGTTCCTGATTGAAAAAGCGCATAGGCAGGAGATCCACGAACAGGAGGAGTAAAAGAGGTTGTGGATTGTTTATATGTATCAAAATATTTTTGGAGGAGCCATTGGTAGCGTGTGCGATAAAAACAGTATTCTGCTAAAAAAGCACTAAAGAATCGTAAGTTTGTAGCCTCGAGCTTTATTTTGCGTTTTATTTGGTCAGCAGAAAGAGGAGAGGATTGTTCTGCGCGATACAAGTAAATCAAGCTTTGGGAAGTTATAGCGGGAGGTGTTGGCAAGTTACCAAGTTGAGCAGGAATATACAAATCGGATTCTTTGAGCAAGTAACCTTTATTTTGAAACTGTTGAACAATTTTTGTTAGATCGTCTTTACCAAGCATTGAGCCATAAGAGGTTGCGTAGTTGGGTTTTGCGGAAATGAAGTAGGAATCAACGATTGTTTCGGGTGCGGAGGCAGAGCCTAGTACAACAGAACCGAGACTTCCAAAAGAGGAACCAGCGATTCCACCACCGGAAAGAAACTGAATCACACGATATGAACTTTTTGGTTCACGACTTGATAAAACATCACCTGTTAAACCCCCCTTTAACATTGAAATCATGCTTATGAGCGAGCCATTTTTCGCAATACGAGGATATGTATCTGCTTCGGAAGCATTGGGTTGTATCCACAAATCGGGATACGATGTAACATTGAGTTTTGAACATGGATCATTCCCTAACGCGTCGAGCGCCATCTTCTATTATTGTTTTTGAAAAATCAAAATGATTTTTTCGGTTAATAAGTAAGGATTTCCAGATATTCTGAAAATCCTTATTTTTTTCAAAAAAAACAATATTTTATTAAAACACAGTTAGTTTTTTGTAAAATACCAGCGTATTAAGGCAACTGTCGCAGATAAACCAACACCCATAAGAATATAAGGAGTATAACTTACACTTTCAGATTCAACGCCAAAGGAAGGAAACTTGATATCTAAGGATACACCTGCCATTTTGAGAAAGATCGCAGTAGACAGTAAAAGGAGAAAGATTGAGGTAGCAAACAGTCCAAAAAGTGATGATTCTGTCATGGGACGGAACATTGGAAACCAACCTTCATAATAACTTACATTGGAATCCATATTTTTGATTGCGTCAAGTCTTGCTTTAGATTCGCTTGTTGTATTACGTTGTTCTATAAGTTCCTGTGTATCAGGAACTGTTGTTTCTTGAAGACATTGATTCACTTGACGTAAAACAGGAATTTGGTTTGTTTTCACTCGTTGTAAATAAGTTTGAATAGTTGGTAAAGCGGGACTTTGAATTTTTTGAAGTTGGTCAATATTGGATCCAACAAGTCCATCACGAAACAATGATAGGTTTGATTTTATATCATTTTGTTTTTGAGAAGGATCATTTGTGGAATCAAATATTTTATAGTTTTGTAAAAAGTTGGAAAGTGTAAGTTGTTTCGCAGCGCCAACAACTCCATCACATGTTGTTGGAACGGGTGTTGAACCTTTCGCATCAGGTGATGTGTTAAAAAAAATGCCTGTATTGAGCATCGGAGCTTTGTCAGTTGGAATGACATTTCCATTGATATCTTTTAAACCTGTTAAAGGGTTGACGATTGTCGCCATCTAACACATTTATGCTTTATTTTCTAGGCAACGCAGACACGATAACTCACATATGTACCCGCAGTAGGAGATGGACGAGTGATTTTAATAAGATCACCAGGTACCAATCCCATCCAACGTGCCACAGGATCTTCATGAAAGCGAATACCTGGCATTTGTGATTTTTTTTCTGAAAACCATTCTTTTAGGAGAGTTTCATGTTGTTCTTTTGGAACTTTTTCGTGAGGAGGAACAAGGATATGTTTGAGTGGATTATGAATTGCTGCGGCGGCTTGAAAGAAACGAATGCGCATTTTTTTATTGACAAAGGCATCTGCGGCGGCAGCATCAAAGTTAGGAGCAATGGGTTCCAAAGTGACAATGATAAACTCTGTTGATTTCAAAGGCCACCCTGTTTCTTTTTGATCGGCAAGTTTGGCAAGAATCGAGTTCGCACCTGTAAGTTTTTGTTTAATACGTCCAAGAGTATAAATCACAACACACATATCAACTTCCGTTTCAGGATCAGGTTCTTTTCGTTTGAGTTCCATTTGAAGTGCCGGGACAATTTGGTTGGCAGGACCTGCCTTCACCATTTCATCAATTTCTTTTGGACTGAACTTTACATATGGAGAAATATCATAACCTTGTTTTTCAAGATGTTCAAGCAAGGTTACGCGACTGCGATAGAGTGTATCTGTGATTTCGTAACTCATTTCTTTCTATCTATGTAAACGGGGATTGCTTAAAATCAATTTTTGATTTTGATTTTAACTTTCTACTCCAACTTTTTCACCATGACTTTGGATGAAGCGGAAACAGACTGTCCACCGATTGTTGCAGTAGGTTTAGTCGCACGAGAGGGTGTAACAGAACGTGCGCGTGGGGTTGTGTGACGACGTCCACCCATTGTATTAATACCTCTAGACGCTAGCTGTTCTTCACGCATAAATCCAGACGCAGCCATTGCGTTTGTTCCAGTATCAATCACGATTGTAGGAGCATGTTGTTGTTGTGGAAGAGGGTTATTGTACACAATCGGTTGTGGAATAGGCAAGTTCGAATAATCACCACCATCCATTGGCATACCAATAGGACCCATTGTTTGAACACCTTGTGCTGATGTGGTTGGGATTTGTACTCCTTGTGGAATCTGTATTTTTACTTGTGTTCCTTGTTGTTGTGGCATCATCATTTGTTGCTGTGGCATCATAACAGGTTGTTGTTCAGGCATCATTGTTTCTTGTTGTGGCATCATCATTTGTTGTTGAGGCATCATGATTTGTTGTTGTGGTTGTTGCCCAACTTGTATAGTAACTTGTTGTTGTTGTTCTGCGATAGCCAAAGCGCGTTGGTCGTCTTCAGCTTTCTTCAACTGTTCTTCAAGTTGATCAATCATAGGCGCTTCTTCTTTTGGTCCCACCAAACCCATTGCGACCAAATCTTCTTCATCCACATTCACTTCACGAGGTGGTTCACGATATTCAGGAATACGAGTTTCTGGCATGATGCGATCTTTGAGAGGTTCTTCTAAAATCTTTTTGATATTCAAGCCTTCTATAGAATCCAAGTTATCACGTCAGCCATTCACACCTTTCGCACTTAAGAAACGCATACCCATATTCAAATAAGTACCTAGTTCATCTGCTAAGAGTTTTGTAGCGTAAGGCATTTCTACAGTCGTAAAGTTAGCCATACTGTGTTTCAAAGGGGGTAGGAGTTCAATATTTTGTGGAGTTGAGCCAAAATGTGCAACTGGACCATCACACATAGAACACACATAGAGTTTTTGGGATTCATTGTAAATCGGTACTGTACCACATCCGTTACATACAACAAACTGGGTTTTATCCGAACGTTCCATTAAGGATTCACGAAGAAATCCTGCCATACTGTGACCAACTAATGTATCTCGTTCTAACTCACCAATACGCAAACCACCTTGGTTACCACGACCGCCTGTGGGTTGATGCGTACGTTGTTCTCTGCGTCCTTCTGCGCGCGCATTCCATTTATCTTCCACCATATGTTTCAAACGCATGGCAAAAACAGGTCCCATAAAAATCATTGTTGGCATTTGACGACCAGATTCACCATCATACATGATTTCATTTCCACCACGTTCCATTGCGTATTGTGTTTCCAAAATACGTCCAATCGCTTCAGGCGCATCCTTATCACTCATAAACAAAGTCGCATCACCCACCATAGTATTTTCATAACATGTTTTACCAAAGAGGATTTCTAGAAGCTGTGCGACAGTCATACGTGAAGGAATACAGTGAGGATTTACCAACATATCAGGAACAAGTCCATCTTTGGTGCGTGGAAGATCTTGAGCCCTGTATAACATACCAATCGTTCCTTTTTGTCCGTGACGTGTACTGAATTTGTCACCAAGTTCAGGCATGCGGTCTTGGGTAACACGAATTTTTACCATCATCATTTGTTTGTTGTTAATCGTCACATTGACAGATTCTACACGACCCGTTGTCCATACAGTAGGTGTTAAAGAGGCATCGCGATAGGTTTTGGTTTGTTGGTCTTGGATATATTTCGCAACTAAAATAGTATTTTCATCCACGAGTTCACCTACTTTAATAATACCACGTTCGTCAAGTTTGGAATAATCTGCGCCCACCTTTAACTGTGTCCATTGGGGGATTGTTAAAGGGTTGGCGATGACGGTTTGGGTTTTGGCTTTTGGATCAACTTCTTCAAACGTTGTATAGGAACGATAATTCAAACTGCGGAACATTCCACGTTCAAAGGAATCTTTGTTGAAGATAATACCATCGTCGCGGTTAAATCCATGGAAGGGCATAATGGCCATGATAACGTTATGACCATAAGGCATGGCACCTTCACCTAAAACGTCGTATTGAAGTGTACGAACTAAGGGAGCTTCACCGTAACAAAGAATATTTGCGGTACCATCATAACGATTTTGGAAGTTGGTCGCATACATACCAATGGCTTGTTTGGATTGTGCGCAAGAAAGTTGGTTACGAACAGATTGGTTATAGTTGGCGAAGGGAATCATACCATTGACAACACTGACAATCGTACAAGGATGGATTTCCATATGACTTGCTTCAGGGACAATATGTTCAGGAAAGTTGACAACGAACGCTTCATTTTGTTCATAAGGATCAATATATTCAATAACACCTTGATGGGGTTCAAGGATTTCTTTGTACGCAGTTAAAGGGATTTGTCCTTCAGGATGTGCCTCAGCAAGTGGATCAAAGAATCCAGGTGCGAAAATGGGGCGATTGGCCATAGGCGCAAAGGAACCAAAAATCATTTCATGCCAAGTTTTCATGGCTTCTAGCTTTTCACGTATAACCATTGCTCGGTCCACATGTTTTTCAGGAGGCAAATGGATTAATGGACGACAAGGGCGACCTTCATCCATGAAGACAAACACTTGGCGGTTGCGAATGCTGAAACCAATAGAGGTTGTCGCAGGCAAGCAACCTGTCCATTTGAAGAGTTTGAGAACATGGGTAAGTTCAAACGGTTGAAGTGTGTAACCCACGATACCATTGTTGATGTAAACAGGAACAGCGGTTTGTTGTAAATCAGAGCGCATTTCAGAACATGAAATAATCCAACCACGGAGTAAAAGGGTATTGAGGAAAGGGATAGGATCTGTCGCACCACTTACCATCGTCATGAGTGAAAGATTTTTTGTAATACCAATGGAAGCACCGCCAGGTGTTTCGTTGGTACAAAAGTATCCGTATTGACTGCTGTGAAGTTGACGAGGACCTGTAAGTTTCAAACCTGTGTCAAAGTTCAAATGAACGCGACGACAATGGCTCATAAAATCTAAATAAGATAAGCGAGCAAGTGGTTGTAGGGCACCTTCAGCTTCTCCACCACCACTCATTTTCCATTTTCCTTTGAAACCTCGTGCGATTTCATCTGTGATTGAATACACGTCTCCATGAAACTCTGGACGAATAAAGAAACGACCAACGTTGGTTGGAATAAATAAACTCGCAAACTTTTCCATTTGATAACCACTTTTGTTGTATTCGTAAATCTGAGAAATGGATTTGCGTACCACTTTGACCCATGATGTATAAATATTTTGGAACAACATACGGATTAAGAAACCTGTGGTTTGACAACGTTGGTTACGTGTATCATCACGATTTGTTTCAGGATCAAAACCAGTATGAACACGCATGAATTTACGAACACAATCTGCGAGAAAGTGAACGCGAGCTCCTGATTGAGTATCCGTTATGTGAATAAAAAGTTTATTATATAAAATATCATATACGTGTTGAATACTAAACCCCTTTGTCATAGCTTTGAGAAAGTTGAGAGCTGAAAATGTATCCACAAATGGATGTGCTTCAACGATACTGGGGAGTAAAAGGGGAATCATTTGTTTGGCTTCGGTGGATTGAAGATTAGGATAGATTAACTTCAAAATATCTTCATCGGACTGAACACCCAAGGCGCGAAACAAAACAAAGATGGGAACGGGTTTGAGAACATAGGGGAGAGTGATATGAAGTGAATCTGTTTTTCGCATCCAAACCATGCTGATCATTTTGACTTCACGTGTAATAGGAGAAAGACATGACATATTCGCATAGGTTGCCACTTTGGGATCGCTATCTTTTATACTTACGTACAATGTGTTAAAGGATTGTTCTTGGCGTGTGACTAATACTTTTTCAGAACCATCTACGATAAAATAACCACCTTGGTCTTGTGGACATTCACCTACTTCTGTCAAAAAAGCAGAAGGTTTGCCATGAAGAACACAATAACGAGAGTGAAGACAAATAGGAATGTCAAAGAGGGGTTGTTTTTCAAAATGAATCACAGTGGGTTCAATCTGTTCCACGACATTTGAGCCAGGTTGTTTAATAAAAATCTTCACAGTGATTTTACAAAATACAGTGGCAGAGTAGGTGAGATTGCGAAGACGAGCTTCATTAGGAAATAAGACACGAACTTCTGAAGCATTTTGAAGTTGAAGTGTCGGAGTGCCGATTTCAATCTCAGAACCATCTTCACCGCCAACGTAGATTTCTGTGCGATATATGTAATCTGTTGTATCAGGAATACGTTCTTTTAGTAGTAGGATTGGATTTTGGGATTTGATAATCGCTGGCAAGTCATTTTGTAAAAACTGATCATACGAGTCAATATGATGTCTGGTGAAGGGATACTCGAATGTTTCAAAATAAGTTTGAAGCAACTTGCGAGACAAGATCGTATTGGGATTGGCGGTATGAAGTTTGATTTCAGCGCCCCTTGAAGGAAGTGCCTTTGATTCTTCCATCTTCTACCTTGTATCATATCTTTCCTTATGCCTAAAACTCCATTCACATTAGAAATGTAATAAGGGTTCTATTAAAATGTACGAGAAGCTGATGAAATAGAGGCATTATAAATGGATTGATTTGGTAAAGGGGGTAAGTTGTTATCTTCAGGGCGTCCTGAGGGAAAACCATTTACTCCTTTGACTTCCATTTGCGTTTGTTGCGCAGTTGTAGGAGGACTATTCATACCAAAAGGGCGATTGGTAAATTCTGACATGGCAGTTGCGAGAGAAGGAAGATAGGCACCACCTTGTTGTTTCATTTTACGTGTTTTACGTTTTCCACCTTTCATGACGGCATTACTTCCAAGACCTTCGGGTAAAATAGGAGTAATATCTTCTTTGCCGGATTGTGCGCGAAAGCTATCGATGTTTGCGAATCCAAATCCAGAACTTACATAGCTTGGAAAGTTTCCATAGGGAAGATCAGTTCCTGCGCGCAAGTCGTAGTTGACTGGGGCTGCGCCACCACCTTGCGTTTTGTATTCTTTCATAAAAGCAAGATAGTCACGTGCGGCTTCTTCACTGACATCTTTACCAAACGTCTTTTTCCATTCTTTGCGAAACCCTGCTACATCATCTTTATGGCCCTTGACATACGAATGGATATGTTCAAAGGCTTTACGAAGTTTAGGAACACTCATTCCACGTGTTTGTTTTTTGATATGTTTTGAAACTTTTGAAGCTTTACGGGTTTTTCCAACCATTCTAATTTGGTTTTATACTTTTTCTTGTGATAAGCTTAAATCTCGGTAAGTCGTTTCCAAAATATCGTTTACGATATTTTGGAAACTCCTTAATGGAGAGCATAAGCTTATCTTTGATAAGCTTAAATCTCGGAGGCACGGAATCCCAAATTAGGAATCATTGATTTGTTGTTTGCGGGTTTATTGTTAGCCGAACGGTTGTTTCCAGTAGGAGCAACATTTCCAACAATATTTTTCAAACCAGCATTAATAGCTCCTGTAATAGGATTTGTTGCCGTATTGGCAGGAGGCATGTTTGCTACAGAGTTTTGAACTGCGTTTTGAATTTCTTCCATTGGACTTGTGGCTGGAAGCATATTTTTTACATTTCCAATATTTCCAAGATTTGTAACAACACTTGCCACACTCGCTGCGCCACCCCTAAACATGTAAAAAATGGCTCCAATGATAAACAAAATCGCTAATCCAAGAATGAAAAAAGGCGCATTCGTACCAATGCCATTTTGCCATGTACTGAGTTGATATTCAGAGTAAAAGAGGTTGTAATGATGAAAGCCTGCTAAAATCAAGGCAATCAAACTCGTGATTGCTAAAATCATAGAGCCCATGCGGGGAATAATCACAAATGCTAACAACGCAGCAATCACAACAACAAATAAACTAGGAAGAAAGAGTTCCATCTGAAAGTGATTTAGATCTTTTTAAGAAATACAAAAATATCGTTTTAACGATATTTTTGTATATTGTTTATAATGAAATAAGGTTTTTAAAAGGAAAACCTTAGATCTTTTCAATCAAATCGACGTGAGTGAGAAAGTGTTTGCGACAACAGGCCCGTTTGAAGCCAATCTTTTCCATGATTTGAAGTTCATACGTTTTTTCAATCTGTGTGCCGTCCATGTAAAAGCGATTTTCAAGACCATTACCAAGTTTACGAACTTTTTTGAGTTCGTTTTTGTAGTAGTTCCATTTATCTGCGATTGGATTACCGCAACTCATACACCGGATAGGAATAATCATTGTATCTATCTAGTTTAGCAGAACGTCTTAAATCAATTTTTAAATTATGAAATTTGTGCGTCTAATCTGAAAGAAAAGAAGGTTCCGGGACTTCAGATGTCCTCTGTGTTAAACTTGAGTGGTTTGAATTACCAGCGCGGTAATCCTCTTGGTCGTGAAATTCGCGCCATGAAGGAAGAAATATCCGAATTGAAAAAACAAATAGCCGCCTTAGTTTCTGGTGGCTTACATATGGGTACTCCCCAAGTCATCCAAGGTCCTCCTGGTCCCAAAGGTGAAAAAGGTGATAAAGGGGATAAAGGAGATAAAGGGGATAAAGGGGAAATGGTCTATGTTGCCTTACCACCCAATGTACAAGTGCCTACCCCTACACAATAAACTTCTTTAACTGTGCCTTTGTAATCTGAATACCTTGATCAGTTAACTCAGAGACGACTCTTGCTAGAGGGCGGTCTTTGAGCTTTTGAATTGTTGTTTGAATCAGAGTTTCCTCTTCATCAGACCAGTTTGATTTAGACTTTGTTTTTGATTTTTTTGTTTCTGTTGTAACAGTGCTTCGTTCAAGTCCTTCTGATGTTTGTAAAAGGGGGCCAACAGTGATTTCTCCATTGTGATGTTTATCGTGACATTCTTCACAAAGAACCGCAAGATTGCGAAGTTCGTTTGTACCGCCATCGGAACGTTGAACGATATGGTGGACTTCTAAATCACGTACAACGGAATGTCCACAAACTTCACATGAATGTCGTTGAATCTTAGCGTTCCAAGACGATTTAGGAGCTTCGTTAGAACTTGCTGTTCCTTCCAAGTTACGACGAATCGCGTGGGCCCGTTCAAGGACTGTTAAAGGGATGCCCATGGCGTGTGCGACTTCCAATCCATAACTGCTACTCCCAGGTCCAGGTTGAAGTCTGCGATCGTAAATCAGTTTTCCATCAGGAGTTCGTTCAACTCGCAAATGCCATACTGCGACACCAGGACGTGGTAAAAATCCGTCGATCTTCATCAAATCGTGAAGATGCGTCGCAAACATAAAATGAGTTTTTTGTTTGTCCAAATGTTCTAACGTAGACGCCACTAGCGCAGTCGCAGAAGTCGATTCTGTACCTGAACAGACTTCATCACCAAGCACTAGAGAGTTTTGAGTTGCGTTCATCAAAATATCACGGAGTTCTGTGACTTCTACTGCGAAAGAAGACAAACCTGCCCAAATGTTATCATGATTCCAAATACGACTGTACGCAGCGTCATAGGGGCGAATGGAAAACGTTGTAGCAGGAACAAAGGAACCTGCTTGGGCGAGAATACAGGCGATACCAACAGCTTTCATCAAACTCGATTTACCACTCGCATTCACACCGTAAATCAACCAACCATTTGGATTTTCCCCACCCAACTCTACATCATGTTTCACATAGGCAACACGTGTCGCATTACTTTCTAAGAGAGGATGACGAAGACCAGTTATAGAGAGTCCTCCTTTGTTACTGATTGTAGGTTGACACCATTTGAGTTGTTCCGCAACATTCGCGAGAGACAATGTGGCATCCACAGAACCCAACCAATCAATCCATTCATTTTGAAAGGGTTTCAACATTGTCCACAAATCATCACATACAATCTCAAGTTCTTTTTCCAAAGCTTTTTCGTGTTTTCCCCACAAGGATAAAAGAGAAGACATTGTCACTTCAAACTCTTTTGAGTTCACCATTACAGGTCCAGCTTTTTTTGTATCGACTTCTACATTCGTTAGAACCTTACTCGCTTTTGCGTTTCCACTAATAACTTTCGCAAGAGAACGAGGACCTTCCCATGACCATTCCATATCTCCCTTTTTCACTAAACGGAAGAGATCAGGAGAAATACCAATCTCTTTGGAAAAGCGAGTCCATAGAGCTGTCCATTCTTCAGACAATGTTTGAATCTTCACTTCAAAGCTAGTGGTTTTGGGGCCTGCGATAGGGGTGAGGAAACCAACGAGTTCATCTTTTTCACGTCTGGATGCTTTTTCTTCATCCAACAAACGCTTCACATGTTCACGGTAGGCTTGGACTTGTTCTTGAATATGTTGAGGACAAGCAAGAGGGGTATTTTGAAGTTGTTTCATGAGAACATTGGAAGCCGTGTAACTAGAAAACATTTGTAAGACTTCAAGGCTAGAAATGGAACCTGAAGATACTTTGTGATGAAGACGAGGGATGTCATAGAGGAGACGCAACTCGCGTTCGAGGATTTGTTTATTGGGAAATTTCTGAAGAAAGGCAACTTGAGTCCAACGTGTTTGAAGAAGAGTGGGGTCAGTAATAGGGCGTAGGATACGTTCACGAAGAGTTCGTTTACCAATCGCGCTAGCTGTTTGATCAAGAAGTTGTAAAAGGGAACGTTGGTTGTTAGTGGTGAGAATATTGAGTTGTTCTAGGATGTTATTACTGAGGCGCATGTGATGCGAAGGAGAATAGACGCAGTGTGTGGTCAGATGTTCCGTTTGTTGGGGAAAATGATCTTCAACGAAGCGTAAGAGAACGGTGAGTGCTTTTTCGATGAGAGGTTGGATGGGAAGGAGTGAGAGGGTAGGACGAACAGGGAGGAGACGGGTACGAAAGAGCTTGCGAAAAAACTCTTCACGGCGAAATTCATCTTCAAAATACGAAAAGTTTTGTTGGGGTATGACTTGGATTGGACCCGTAATATTAATGAGAGAACGAATTGCGCTTTCTTCTATTGAAGAATCCGTCGCAACAACAACCTCTTTAACACAATAGACTTGATACATGTGAAGAATCTCGTCCGCAAAGTTGGTTTTATAGGAAAACACTTCACCAGTTGTAAGATCAAGAACACTTGTAGCAAAGGATTGTTTATCAAGCCAAAGGGAGGCAACGGACATGCGATCTTGGTTGGCAATTTCAACGTGGGTTCCTGGACTCAAGATACGTGTAGGAATGCGATCAATGACATCGCCTGCTTCTTTATGTTGATCAACCACAACAACTGTCCAACCTTCTCGTGTGAGAGTTTGTGCGAACTTATGAAGACTTTGTTCAGGAAATCCAGACCAGTACTCTGTTGATCCATCATCGAGTTGTTTTTCTTTCAAAAGAATGTTCATGATTTCTGTGGCTTTTTTAACAGATTGTGCGACAGGTGTGATTGTTTGTTTGAAGCTTGCGTATAGCTCATAGAACTTTCCGACCATTAAGAAAATACAAGTGTTATTTCCGTAACGCTTGGAATAGTTTTCATAAAACTCTTTATAGAGCAAGGTCATATCTTTGGGCATCTTCCTACTGTGTAATAGGGGTTGGGTTTTAGATTCTTAGTTGAGTATAGATGGGTGATATTGTTCCTTTTACGAAAGATGGGGTTGGAACAATTGAGTACACAAAACCAATCAAAGAAATTCAAACAGCGGCGGGTATTTTTTCATTTACATATTATACACGTGCTGATTTTGAAACAATAAATCCTATCTATACTCTTGGATTATATACATATGAACAGGTGTGTGCTAACTTTATGAAAGGTTGGAAATGTGTAGTTTATACGGACGAAGAAACAATGATGCGTATGGAACAAATCATGAAATATATTGAAGAAAAACTTTTTCAAAATAGTAAAAATGAGCGTGTTAAATATTATGATAAACAAAGCAAAGAAGGTTTGAAAAAAATGGATGTTGATATAGCAAAAGGTTTACAGTTATGGATTGATTTATTAAATTCTCCAAATGTTGTGTTTGCGATTGTGCGATGGCCACAATACAGTGTAAAACAAGATACGTCAAATGTAGATGATAGTTTGATGCGAATCTTTCGGTTTCGTGCGTTTACAGAATTTCCAGATATACCAGTCTTTGTTCGTGATGCAGATACTATTTTTGTAAAGGATCTTTGGAGATTAAGTACTGAGGCTGTAAAAGTTGAAACTGGAAAAAAAGAAAAATATGTATATGTCGATACATATTTATTCAATAAAGCAATGCCATATTTTGTTTCAAACTGGGAATCGACTATGTTTGAAGAACAAAAAAAAACAGGGCTTCCTTTTTTAATTTGTTCACAAAGTGAATATTTTCGTCAATGGCATACAAATCGCTATACACAAATTCCATCACAAGGGGTGTATGCGGGTGTTGTGAATTCATTGGGTGGAATATCTGAGTTCAAAGATGGTTCTTTATGGGACGAAACAATAGCGTATGTAACAAAGGGTATTGAAATGGTAAATACGATTCGTGGGTTTCAAGTATCTAATAAACGCACAATCTATTACATTGGAAAAGATGAACAGCTTTTGATTTTTGTATATATTCCAATATTATTTGAACGAACATTTTTTTATTTGTTGGATTTTCAACATAAAAATAATCTTATAAGTACTCAAATAAATGAAATTACTAGAAAAAAAACTTCTATTTTGAATAATGTTCGTGACATTGAGACAAAAATAAAAGAGATAAAAACGGTGATTGACAAAAAGAAAAAAGGAGAAGTTATTGAAAAATCAAAACCAAAACAAACAGGTTTACATTGGATACAACAAAAACCTCAAGTAAACTATAGTGTTAAAAGTATTGAAGAACTTGAGGCTCAAGTTGAATCACTTGACATACGTAAAAAGGAGCTTGAAGAGATTTATGAAAAAATCCCATACGGATTTTTACATCCAGAGCTTATACATTTTGTATTTCAACATCCAGAGTTTCACGAAGAAATCAAAAAAAGTTTTATGAACACAATACAAGCACTTCATGACGTCCATGCTCTTCAAAATAAAAAAGTGGCAAATGAAAATATTCCCGCTGTGATGAATCGTATTCAAAAGTATAATAAAATAGGCAAAGAAACTCACAATTATCCAGGTTATATAACTCCATTTGCACACATTGAAAAAGCAATTCAAGAAAAAGAATTTTACAAAACACACTATCGTAATATCGCAAAAAACTACAAGAATATAGAAGAAGCGCATTCGAAATGGAAAGAAGCAAAAAAAACACAAACCGCAGGAACTCGCAAACGCCTTTCAAAAAGATCAAAAAAACAAAGAACGCATAAACGAAAATGTTAGAGGTGGTGTCTTCTATAGCGCATATCATCTTCAAGGAGAGTTGCGTTGGCAACAGCGATTCCACCACCGATCAAAACAACTCCTATTCCAATGATAGGCAATGATGTTCCCATCACACTTAACACAACAATACCCCCTATTACAAACGCGAGCGCAAAAGACCATTTCATGAACTTTTGAACTTGAAAACGACAAAACATTTTATCCTATGTGTTTATAACTACAAAGCTTTATTACGGAGTAAAAGGTAGTCTTTATAAATGTTACGTAAGATATCATCAGGAACTGTTTTGCCTTCTTTGACAGGTTTGACGAGTTTTGCCTCTTCAAGTATCTTACGAATATCTTCAATAGATTTTTCTTTACTTTCTTTGTGAATAACTTTGGCAGTTGTGAAGCGTTTTTTCATGTTGGACATTTGTAAACGGATTTTGCGTGTGTGGCCTCTACGTTCTTTTTTGGAACCATGTGTCGGAGCAGCTAAAACAAGTTTACTACGTGTCTTTTTCTTGGGCGCGAGGACTAACTTGCCTCCTTTTTGTTCAGATGTTACAGGTGGTGGGTTTGTCGTGGGAGGAATCGTGCCTGCCTGGTTGGCGGCTTGAAGTGCGGGCATCTGTTTTATATTTTCAGGGGGTTGGGGATTTGGATTACTACCTGGGAGCGTAGCAGGAGGATTAGGATTTGAAGTTGAATCTCCACCACCACTTTTGACAACCTTTGTGATATTCGCTGCTTGCTTCAAGTTGGTATTTGTAATCGGTATTTCAGTCCCAGAAGGTTGGTCGTAACCACCTTTTTGTTTTCTTGTTTTCTTCAATCCTTTCAGTTTGGCATAGTCTTCAACAGCTCCTCCTTTAATTGCTATTTTTTTGGTTTCGTCCATCTAAATGGGATTGATAATTGAAAGTAGGATGTCGACCCAACTCAAACAAAAAATTGATCCTCAGCCTGCCAAATCTGTCCAGCAAAACATGGCAACACAATCTTCTGATCTCTGGCACCATATGTTGGAACTTTACTTTGGGCAAAATGACGGTAAACAGATTATCAGTCATCAACTTGAAAGCTTCAACCACTTCATGGATGTGGATATTTCAGAAATCATTACGATGGTCAATCCTGTGATTGTACGTGGTTCTCCTGAGATCCCTTTGAGTGGTCCTCGTTCAGCTCTTGCGTCTGCGACGGGTCTCAGTACATCCGCTGCGAATGCCTTGATGGGTCATAATGAAGAATCGGGGATGATGACGATTCCAACGGGACCCATCAACCGTGAGTATGAAGTTCATATGGAGTTTAACAATCCACAGTTCAAAAAACCAACAATCTTTGAAAACAACGGTGCGGTTCTTCCCATGATGCCCAATGATGCGCGTCTTCGTAACCTTACCTATTCTGCGCCTCTGTATGTTGATATCACTGTAACTTACATTGAAATCGATAATACCCAAGCAGGTAAACAGGTTGTGAAAAAGAGGATGTTTCCCAATGTTCATTTGGGTAAAATCCCTGTGATGGTAGGAAGTAAATACTGTCTCTTGAATGACCAGCAAAATCTCAACCCACAACGTGTTGGCGAGTGTGCGGAAGATTTGGGCGGATACTTTATTATCCAAGGTGGTGAGCGTGTGTGTATTAGTCAAGAACGAATGTCAGAGAATCGTCCTTTTGTCTTTCGTAACAATCGCAACGTAACGAAAGAAGCTGAAGTGATTGAAGTGAAATCGATTGGACCAGATAATGACCAAGTTCCCAAAACGAATTCCGTTCGTTTGATGTATCACCCTAAAAATCCACAAATCCTCCTCTTGCGTGCCACTTTGCCCCGTATGAAAGCCCCTATTCCCCTCTTTATCGTCTTTCGTGCGTTGGGTGTAACTGCGGATAAGGATATTTTGGATTTGATTTTGGGCCCTGAAGGTGATTCCAGCTTTGACGCAATCTTTGATGAATCCATTGCGGAAGCATCTCACATTCGTACTCAAGAACAAGCATGGGAAGCATTGACATCGTATGTAAAAACGTGGTCATCTCGTGGTGGAAATCCTCAAGCTCTTGTAAGAGATATTCTTGCGGAAGAGTTGTTTCCTCACATTGGTTCTGAAGACAAGGCATATGACAAGGCTTGTTTCCTTGCCCATATGACTCGTAAAGTGTTGTGGGTGATGACAGGTCGTGTTCCTAACGATGACCGTGATTCCTATCCGAATAAACGTGTAGATCTTCCTGGTTTCCTCTTGGCCAACTTGTTTCGCACTCATTTTGCGACCATGATGGTGAAAGATATCAAAACGTTTCTTGCGAAAGAAATCCATAGTGGTTCTTGGAAAGCAACTGGAAACTTTGAAGAAATCTTGAATATTAGTAACATTCACAAAGTCATCAAATCAACCAACTTGGAAGTCGGTTTGAAAACCTGTTTGGCAACGGGTAACTTTGGTTCAGCCAAAGCAGGTGGACCAACAAAGAATGGTGTGAGTCAAGTTCTCAACCGTTTGAACTATATTTCAGGTATTTCTCACTTGCGCCGTGTGAGTACGCCGATTGAAAAAACGGGCAAACTGATCGCACCGCGTAAACTACATAACAGTCAATGGGGATTTATTTGTCCTAATGAAACTCCAGAAGGTCATAGTGTAGGTGTGGTGAAAAATATGTCGTCCACTGCGAGTGTAAGTATCTTTAGTAATCCTCGAACGGTACGGGAGTTTCTAGAAAAAGTGGGAACTCTCAAGGGACTCAATAAAACGAGCGTTAAAGAGAAGCATAGTTGGACACGTGTGTTCTTGAATGGTGCTTGGATTGGTCTCTTTACCATTCAAGATACAGAACCAACGATTGAGGCACTTCGTCGTGCGAAACGAGAATGCCAAATCCACCCACAAACGGGTTTGATTTGGAAAAGCACGTTGCGTGAACTTTGGATTACCACGGAAGCAGGTCGTATGTTGCGTCCTCTCTTTTATGCGCCAGCGCTTCGTGAAGTGTATACCAATCCTAAAGTCAAAGAAGAAGTCTTGAACCTCAAATCCTGGGAAGAACTCATGTTTTACAGCACACCTAGCGGTCATCATTTGATGGAATACATTGATCCTGGTGAAACAGAAGGAACATTGATTGCGATGAATCATGAAGATATTTTCGAAGATGTAAAGAAAACTCACGCAGAAATCCATCCATCTTGTATTTTGGGTTCTCTAGCCAGTAACATTCCCTTCCCAGATCACAATCAATCTCCTCGTAATGCTTACCAGTGTGCGATGGGTAAACAAGCCATGGGGATGTACGCGCTCAACTTTCAAGAACGTTTTGATGCGCTCGCTCACATGCTCTGTTATCCTCAGATCCCACTTGTGAGTCCTTTTATGAGTAAGTTCTATGGCTCACAAACTATGCCTTGTGGTCAAAACATTACGGTTGCGATTATGACCTATACGGGGTATAATCAAGAAGACTCTATTATGATTAATAGAGCTTTCCTACAACGTGGTGGTTTCCGTAGTATCTTTTACAGAACGTACAAAGATGAAGAAAAGAAGAATCAGAACTCGGGTGAAGAAGAAAGATTCTTCAAACCCGATCCAACGATGACTCGTCAAATGAAAAATGCGAACTATGAAAAACTGGGTGAAGATGGTTTTGTTCCTGAAAATGCGTTTGTGGACAACGATGATATCTTGATTGGTAAAGTGGTTCCTCTACGTGTGGCAACGGGAACTGTTGTACCCGCAGGAACCAAGAAATACCGAGATGTAAGTCGTCCTATGCGCAACAATGAAGTTGGGTATGTTGATCGTATCTTTCGCAACCGAAATGGTGAAGGATATTCCTTTGCGAAAGTGCGTGTGCGCCAAGACCGTATTCCAGAGATTGGTGATAAGTTCAGTTCTCGTCACGGTCAAAAAGGTACGTGTGGTATGATTTTGAATGCGGAAGACATGCCTCAAACTGCGTCAGGCATTATTCCAGATATTATTATCAATCCTCACTGTATTCCTTCTCGTATGACGATTGCGCAACTGATGGAAACCTTGTTGGGTAAGGTGGGATGTGAAGTGGGTGCGTTGGGTGATGGAACCCCCTTTAACAGTACAACGGTGGATGGTCTCGCACGTCTCTTGTGTGATGAACTTGGTATGGAACCAGGTGGTAACGAAATCTTGTATAATGGATTTACAGGAAAACAAATGAATACTAAAATCTTCGTAGGCCCTTGCTTTTATCAGCGTCTACGTCACTGTTCTGCGGATAAGATGCACAGTCGTTCCTCGGGTCCTCTTGTGATGTTGACTCGCCAACCCGCTGAAGGAAGAGCAAGAGAAGGTGGTCTACGTTTTGGTGAAATGGAACGTGATTCTGTCATTGCGCACGGTATGGCTGAGTTTACCAAAGAACGTTTGATGGAATGTTCTGATGCCTTCCGTTGTTATTCTTGTCAAGATTGTGGGTTGATTGCGGTGGTCAATCCAGAAGAAGGTGTTTGGAAATGTCGCGGATGTGGAAACCGTACCAACTTTACACATGTGGAAATCCCATATGCCTACAAACTCTTGCTCCAAGAGTTGGAAACCATGTGTATCAGTTCACGTGTGATTCCAAAAAGCAAACTCATCAGCATTAAGGAAGAGAAAAAGGTATAATAGATGGAACGGTTGCGTCCAAGGCGAAATGCCATGGTGGAGATGGTTGATATGCGAGAAGGTTGGGTTCTCGTCTTTGATATGGACCAAACAATCACAGGAAACTATTTTGATGTACAAACCGAAAAACAAGACTTAGTGCTAAATCCAAAGATTGTGGATATTTTAAAAATGGCAATCCAAGACAAACAAACTGGCATGGTCAGTGCTATTTTTTTACTGACCAACAATACGGATACTGATTTTATTGAACATATGGAAAAAGAGTTAGAGAGGGCTGTTGGTAAAGGTCGTATTTTTGATTATAAAATGGATGCCAATCATCCAATGAGAACACATATTCCTGAGTTTGCGAATATTCGGAATGGAAAACAAAAAAGTCTTGCGGATGTCGAGTATATGTTAAAGAAAGTTCAGAAAACAACAAAAAATCTTATTCATCGTCTTTTATTTTTCGATGACCAAGAACACCTCTTATCCTTACAGTTAAAGGTGGCTGGAAAACCTGAACATTTTGTTCATGTGGATCCACCATTTATCAGCGGATTAAAATATTCAAGCGAAGGTGGTGAAAAATCCAAAAAAAAACGGTACACGCGTAAGGTGCGGGTAACAAGTTAAACCAAAGGCAGGTTAACTATATAGAATGCGCGTCCTGAAACGAAATGGTTCATCTGAACATGTTAGTTTTGACAAAGTATTACACAGAATTCGCAGAGCGTCCAGTGGCCTGTCTGTGAATCCCGATCTACTTGCCCAGCAAGTTCTTTCCCAAATCTATGATGGCGTCAAAACAGAAGAAATCGATGACTTAACCAGTCAACTCGCTGCTTCCTTGTCCACAAATCATCCAGATTGGGCTAGCCTCGCAGGTCGTATCGCAATAAGTAACCATCACAAAAAAACAAAAAGTAGCTTTTGTGATGTCATGCTGTTATTATCTAACCAAACAAAAGGAGATGAACCAGTGAGTTTTATTCATGAAAAGATTGTAAATGTATGCCGTGATGAGAGTAAAAGGGGGTTGATTGATCAAGCAATCAAACATGAACGTGATTTTGATTTGGATTTTTTTGGTTTCAAGACTCTGGAACGTGGATACTTGTTGCGTGACGTGGATCGTGTAATTCAAGAACGTCCTCAGCACTTGTGGATGCGTGTTGCGCTCGGGTTGTGGCCTGACAATCTTGAACGTTGTATTGAAACATATGATTTTTTGAGTCAAAAGAAGTTTACTCACGCAACACCTACGTTGTTTTCTGCGGGGACACCTAGGGAACAGTTGTCCAGTTGTTTCTTGGTCGCAATGAATGATGATAGCATCCAAGGTATTTTTAAGACGCTTTCGGATTGTGCGAATATTAGTAAATATGCGGGAGGAATAGGGGTTCATATTCATAATATTCGTGCGCGTGGTGCCTCGATTCGTGGTACAAATGGAGTAAGTGATGGAATCGCACCTATGTTGCGTGTATTCAACAATACAGCTCGCTATGTAAATCAAGGTGGACGTCGTAACGGATCTTTTGCGATTTATTTAGAACCTTGGCACGCGGATGTTGAAGACTTTTTGAAGTTGAAGTTACCCACAGGAGCAGAAGAGGAGAGAGCAAGAGATTTGTTCTATGCCTTATGGATTCCAGATTTGTTTATGAAGCGAGTTGAAGAAAATGGCATGTGGTCATTGTTTTGTCCAGACGAAGCTCCTGGTCTTGCCGATGTATGGGGTGATAAGTTTGAAGAATTGTATTTGAAGTATGAAGCGGAAGGAAGAGCTCGTAAACAAGTATCTGCGCAAAAACTCTGGTTTCAAGTGTTGGATGCCCAAATGGAAACAGGAACTCCTTATTTGGTGTACAAGGACGCAGCGAACCGTAAATCCAATCAACAAAATGTGGGTACGATTAAATCAAGTAACCTTTGCTCAGAAATCATTGAATACAGTGACGCAAATGAAACTGCGGTGTGTAACTTAGCCTCCTTGTCTCTTCCTGCGTATGTCAAAGATGGTATGTTTGATTTTGATGAACTTCGCAGAGTGACGAAGGTTGCTATTCGCAACTTGAATCGTGTGATTGATATTAACTTTTATCCAACCCCAGAAACCAAAAGAAGTAATATGCGCCACAGACCTGTTGGATTGGGTGTACAAGGTTTAGCGGATGTATTTGCGTTGTGTAAGATGGATTGGGAAAGTCAAGAAGCACAAGAACTGAATCAATTGATTTTTGAACACATCTATTTCGCAGCGGTGGAACAATCTGTAGAATGTGCGAAAGAGGAAGGTGCGTATGAAACCTTTGCGGGTTCACCTATAAGTCAAGGAAAGCTCCAACCTGATTTGTGGGGAATCACACCTATGACAGAAAAAAGGGGAGAACTCGATTGGGCTAGTCTACGTGAAAGAGTCAAAGGAGGTGTGCGCAACTCCCTTTTACTTGCTCCTATGCCAACCGCAAGTACTTCACAGATTTTAGGTAACAATGAATGTTTTGAACCATTTACAAGTAATCTTTACACTCGTCGTACGTTAGCAGGTGAGTTTATTATTGTGAACAAGTATTTGTTAAAGGAGTTGATGGATTTGGGTATTTGGTCTGACGCAGTGAAACAGGAAATGATTGTCAAAAACGGAAGTGTACAGGGTATTGCGGCGATTCCAGACGAAATCCAAAAACGCTATAAGACTGCTTGGGAACTCAAACAAAAATGTTTGATTGATATGGCAGCTGCGCGTGGTGCCTTTGTGTGCCAGAGTCAGAGTTTGAATTTGTTTGTTGCCGACGCACAATATGCTAAACTCACAAGTATGCATTTTTACGCATGGAAATCAGGATTGAAAACGGGTTGTTATTACTTGCGCACAAAAGCTCCTGTTATGGCACAAAAATTTACCATTGATCCACGTGTAGCTGCTGCCTTACAAGGACAACAGTCTAATGTTGTGGACGACGATGACGATAGTTCTTCTGTAACAAGTAACGATTCATCCGCAACAAGTTCAACGGATCATGCTCGCGATGAATCGTTAGAACAACTGATTCGTGATTTTGAAATGGCAAATAAAAAAGCAAAAGAAAATGGAGATGACCAAGGATGTTTGATGTGTGGTTCATAAGCGGAGCTTATGAACCCCAGCGAGTTGCTTCGCAACTCTGTGCGGTAGCTAAAGCAACCCCAGCGAGTTGCTTCGCAACTCTGTGCGGTAGCTAAAGCA
>JACCDW010783282.1_pt1 | contig 24187 bp, 24 predicted proteins | sample 7449781 | NCBI WGS metagenome assembly JACCDW01 (sample SAMN15323449, study PRJNA562643) | freshwater metagenome | isolation source: river surface water | place: USA:Blue River Watershed | collected 2017-08-18
GTGATTCGGTGCTCATGCAAACTCCTTGCTCGGCGATTCTGCCAATTTACGGACCATGCCCAAGAGCGCATCACGCTCACTTGCCGTTGCAGTAAGTCGAAGTGCCAGCTCGGGCTGGCAGCTGCGAAGTGCTTCCGAGAATGACGTGTCGGCCACAAAGCGTGTGAGCTGCTGCGCCAGCTGATCGGCATCTCCCACTGCAAACAATCCCGGATAGTCTTCGCCAAGCTGCGCGCGGTGGGCCGGAATATTCGACGCGATCACGGGCAGACGGCAGGCCACGGCTTCTGAAATCACGAGGGCCCCACCCTCGGAGACCGACGGCTGAATCAAACAATGCACATGGGTCATGCTGCGCATGGTCTCGGCGTGGGACAGCGGACCTTCCAACAAAATGCCCGGGTACCGTCCGCTCATCAGCATCAACTCCTGCATCAGCGTCTTGTCTTGATAGGAGCCCACATGGATCAGCCGAACGGGAACACGCCCTCCATCGGCGCGCCGGGCCCAGCCATCTGGAAACGCCTTATGAAAGGCAAGAAACCCAGTACGTGGATCTTTTTCCTCGCGTATGTGGCCGGCGATCATGAACCGCACGGTCTTGCTCTGGTGCGTAATCACCGGCGCGAAGGGCTTTCGTATGGGTGAAGTCTGCAGCAGCACATGGACCTTTCCATCAAGCTCTGGCCAGCGGGCGAGAAGCTCGTTACATGCTTCGTCTTGCAGCGTCACAATCATCGATGCCAACCTAAGGGACTGTTCAGCGCGGCCATACGCTGCGGTGCCCTTCTGCTCGGGTTTCAGCGAGACGTACAAATCTGTGCCCGTCATCACCAGCAGCACCGGAATACCTGCCCGATGAAATGCAGCAACTTCGTCGGCGGAGCGCTGCGCGTTCAGCACAATCGCCACGCAACGCTGGCCGGTCTGGATGCAGGCATCTTCGATGCCGCTGGGCTCAAAAACCTCGGCACTCACGCCCGACGATCGCAGCATCTGCGCATAGCGCGAGGCTGTGCGCCAATTGCCCATACCCGACGCTGCCCCGAAGGGGGTCAGGATGCGAACATCGATTCGGCGTGTCATTTAGCTTGGCACGCCAACAGCAACCGTGTTGAATCCTGCATCGACATATGTAATCTCACCGGTCACGCCGGCCGACAGATCCGACAGCATGAATGCCGCGACATTGCCAACATCCTGAATCGTGACATTGCGACGCAGTGGCGACGACTGTTCGACAAAATCCAGAATCGATCCGAAGCTCTTGATGCCCGCGGCTGCCAATGTCTTGATCGGGCCGGCTGAAATGCCATTCACACGAATGTTCTTCGGCCCGAGGCTCGTGGCCAGGTAGCGCACCGAGGCCTCAAGACTGGCCTTGGCCAGTCCCATGGTGTTGTAGTGAGCTACAAACTTTTCTGCACCCAAGTACGAAAGGGTCAGCATCGCGCCGCCCTGGGGGTTCATCATCGGCAGCGCGGCCTTGGCAAGCGCAGGAAAACTGTAGGCCGAGATGTCATGGGCAATACGAAAGCCCTCTCGGGTCAGCCCTTCCAGAAAATCACCCGCAATCGCTTCGCGCGGCGCAAACGCAATGGCGTGGACTAAGCCGTCCAAGGTGGACCATGACCCGCCCAGGGCGCGAAAGCAGTCATCGATCTGGCCGTCATCGGCCACATCGAGAGGAAAACACAGCTGGCTTCCGAATTCTGCCGCCATCTCCTTCACCCTGCCCTCGAACCGCTCGTTCTGATACGTGAAGGCCAGTTCAGCCCCCTGAGCATGGCAGGCCTGGGCGATACCGTAGGCAATCGATCGATTCGACAACAGACCTGTAATTAAGATGCGCTTTCCCTTGAGGAAGGCCATAGAAGCTCCTTGGACAAAGTGTGCAGATCCGGACCACTTGCCGGCTGCGCCATAGGGGCAATTCTAATCGTCCCGCCCATGCGGCTTGGTTACACTGCCCGCCATGGAAACCCCAACGTCGGCGCTCAAGGGCTTTATCGCGGCACTGCTGCTTTTGGCGGCCGGCGGCTTGATGGCAAAGGCCGAAAAGCCCGTGCGGCCTGCCGGCAACTCGGCCCCAGGGTTCGTGCACGGCATGGCCCTTGGCGACACGCCCCGGTATGGCCCGGAATTCACGCACTTTCGCTACGCCAACCCCCAGGCGCCCAAAGGCGGTGAGCTTCGGCTCTCGGCGATGGGCACGTTCGACAAATTAAATCCGTTCACCCTCAAGGGCATCGCCGCCCGGGGGGTCATGGACCTGATGTTCGAATCCCTCACGATCGGCAGCCTGGATGAACCCATGAGCACCTATGGCCTGCTGGCCAAGGACATGCAGCTGGCCAAAGACCGGCTCTCGATCACGTTTCGGCTGCGGCCCGAGGCACGCTTCTCCAATGGCGACCCGATCACGGCCGACGATGTGAAATTTTCCTTCGACACCCTGCGCAGCAAATCTGCAAGCCCGATCTGGCGCAACTACTGGGCCGATGTCCGCGATGCCGAGGTCATCGACCCTCAGACGATCCGCTTTAACTTCCTGCGCAAAAACCGCGAGCTTCACATGATCGTAGGCGCCGTGCCCGTCTTCTCACGCAAATGGGGAGAGCAACAAGGCACACAAAAACCATTTGAACAATGGATCCAAGATCCGCCGATTGCCAGCGGCCCCTATGTGATCGAACGCGTTGATCTGGGAAAGTCGATCCGATTCAAACGCCAGGCCAGCTACTGGGCCGACGAGCACCCCACACGCAAAGGCCAATTCAATTTCGACACCATCACCTTTCGTTACTACAAAGATGAATTCGCACGCATCGAGGCCTATAAGGCTGGCGAGTTCGACTTTGTCCATGAAAACGCCGCCAAGAATTGGGCCCGCAGCTACATCGGCGCGAAATTTAATCGCGGTGAGCTGCAAAAGACCGAGCTGCCCAACTCCAACGCCCAGGGCTTGCAAGGGTTTTACTTCAATATCCGCAGGCCGCTGTTTCAAGATGTGCGGGTGCGTGAGGCCATCGGCCTGGCCCTGGACTACGAGTGGATGAATCGGCAGCTCTTTTATAACCAGTACAAGCGCTCGTATTCCTATTTCACCAACACCACCATGGCGGCAACCGGCCGGCCCTCGGAGGCCGAACTCCGGCTGTTGATGCCGTTGAAAGACCGCCTCATGCCTTCGGTGTTTGACGACGTGCCGCAGCCCCCCAATACCAATGCCCCCAACTCACTGCGCGAGAATCTGCGCAAGGCCCGCAGCCTCTTGGCCCAGGCGGGCTGGACCTACCGGGATGGCGCCCTGCGCGATGCCCAGGGCAGGCCGTTCGAGTTCGAAGTGCTGCTCTCCACCCGCACCTGGGAGCGCATCATCGCGCCGTTCGCACGCAACCTGGCCAAACTGGGCATCACTGCACGGGTCCGGGTGACCGATACCTCGCTCTACAAAAAACGTCTGGATGACTACGACTACGACATGATCGTGCACTGGTATCTGTCGAGTCAGAGCCCCGGCAACGAGCTGGTGTTTCGTTTTATGAGCGATGCCGCAAAAGAACCGGGCGCCGATAACTTTATCGGTATCGCCGACCCCGTCGTGGATCAGCTCATCAACCGTTTATTGGCAGTGGAAAGCCGCGACGAGCTGATCACCGCCGCACGGGCACTTGACCGTGTGCTGCGGGCAGGCCACTACGCCATACCGCACTGGCACAACAATGCCCACCGGGTGTCGTTTCGACGGGGATTGCAAGGCCCATCCACCCTGCCCGACTACTACCACTCCGAGGATTGGGTCGTGGCCACCTGGTGGTGGGACCCTGCCACGATGCCCGCACGCGCACCACGCTCCGGAGGCACGCCATGAATCCCGCACTGCTGCGCTACATCGGCAAACGCATTGCGCTGATGATTCCTACCCTTCTGGGTATTTTGCTGATCACCTTTGCCATCATTCAGTTCGTGCCCGGCGGGCCGGTCGAGCAGATGGTGCAGATGCTAAAAGGTGACCATGCGGCCATCGGCGGTGCCACAGCATCGCTGCCCGGCGGCGCAAGCCAAGAGGTGGGCCAGTCGAGCAACATCTACCGCGGCAACCGTGGCGTGGATGCGGCCAAACTGGAAGAGATCAAGGCCCTCTACGGTTTTGACAAGCCGGTGCATGAACGCTTCATCCACATGGTGACCGGCTTTCTCACCTTTGATCTTGGAAAAAGTTTTTTTCATGACCGAAGCGTCTGGGAACTGATGAAGGACAAGCTTCCCGTGTCGATCAGCCTGGGCATCTGGACATTTCTATTGACCTACCTGATCTCGATCCCGCTGGGCATTGCCAAGGCAGTGCGCCATGGATCGCGGTTTGACCTGTGGACCAGCACCGCGATTCTGGTGGGCTATGCGATACCGGGCTTTGTGTTGGGTGTGGCGCTGCTGGTGCTGTTTGGCGGCGGAAGTTTTCTGCAGCTCTTTCCGCTGCGCGGTCTCACGTCAGACGACTGGGAAAGCCTAAGCCTGATCGGCAAGGTGCTCGATTATTTCTGGCATCTGACACTGCCCATCATCTGCATGACACTGGGCAGCTTTGCGGTCACCACGATGCTGACCAAAAACACCATGCTGGAAGAGATACGCAAGCACTATGTGCTCACCGCCCGCGCCAAAGGCCTCTCCGAGCAGACCGTGCTCTGGCGGCATGTGTTTCGCAATGCGCTGATTCCGATTGTGACCGGCTTTCCCGCGGCCTTTGTCGGCGCGTTTTTCACCGGATCCCTGCTGATTGAGACCCTGTTTTCGCTTGATGGCCTTGGGCTGCTCTCCTACGAATCGGTCATGAAACGCGATTACCCCGTGGTCATGGGCACGCTCTACTTCTTTGCGCTGATTGGCCTGATCGCCAAACTGCTCAACGATCTGATGTATGTCTGGGTCGACCCACGCGTTCAATTCGAGGCCAACCGCGCATGAGCGATGCCACCACGGCCATGCTGACCCCGGCAGAGGGTTCGCCGCCCGCCGCGACCGGCTTATCGCCCGGCCAGCGGGCCTGGCGCCGATTCAAACGCAACCGGCGGGGCTACCTGAGCCTGTGGATTTTCGTCATTGCCTTCGTGCTGTCGCTTTTTGCAGAGGTGCTCTCGAATGACCGGCCACTGGTCGTGCAGTACCAGGGCCAGTACTACTTCCCATTGGTCAACGACTATCCCGAGAAAACCTTTGGCGGCGACTTTGAAACACCGACCGATTTTCTCGACCCCTTTATCGAGGCAAGCATTCGAGAAGGAAGCAACTGGGCCATCTACGCCCCGAATCGTTATTCCTTCAACACCCTGAATTACTTCGCGCCAAGCCCGAACCCGGCTGCGCCGTCATCCATGAACTGGATGGGCACCGATGACCGCGGCCGCGATATTTTGGCCCGTTTGATCTACGGGTTTCGTGTGTCGGTGCTCTTTGCCATTGCCCTCACGGCGATTGGTGTGGTGCTGGGCATTGTGATGGGCGCCATCCAAGGCTACTTTGCCGGCCGGGTGGACTTGGTGATTCAACGCTTCATTGAAATCTGGGGCTCCGTACCCGAGCTCTACCTGCTGATCATTCTGGCCTCGGTGTTTGAACCCGGGCTGCTGATTCTGCTGGTGATCCTGTCGCTCTTTGGCTGGATGGGGCTTTCGGACTACGTGCGGGCAGAATTCTTACGCAATCGGGCCCTGGACTATGTCACCGCCGCGCGTGCACTTGGCCTATCTAACCTTCAAATTATTGTTCGCCATGTGCTGCCCAACAGCCTCACACCCGTCATCGCCTTTCTGCCGTTTCGCATGAGCGCTGCCATTTTGGCGTTGACCAGTCTGGACTTCCTGGGCCTAGGCGTACCGTCAACGACACCTAGCCTTGGCGAGTTACTGGCCCAAGGCAAGGCCAATCTCGATGCCTGGTGGATTTCACTAAGCACCTTCGGTGTACTGGTCACGCTCTTGCTGCTTCTGATTTTTATCGGCGAGGCGCTTCGTGATGCGCTCGACACGAGGAGAGGCTAATGACCACGCCACTGCTTCGTGTTCAAGACCTGGAAGTGCGCTTCACCACCGAGGCGCAGACCCACTGTGCGGTCAACGCGGTGAGCTTTGAACTTCACCGCGGCGAGCGTTTTGCCTTGGTGGGCGAATCCGGATCAGGCAAAACGGTCAGTGCATTGTCGATTCTTCGGCTGCTTCCCGATGCACAGACATCGGGCCAGATTCTCTGGGCCAATGGCGAATCGCCCCGCGATCTGCTCACACTTCCGGAGCGCGAGCTGCGCGGCATTCGCGGCCGCGAAATCGCCATGGTGTTCCAAGAGCCCATGTCGGCACTCAACCCGCTGTTTACGGTCGGCCAGCAGATTGCGGAAGTCTTGGAGCTTCACGAGGGCCTCTCGCGCGCCAAGGCATTTGCGCGTGCGGTCGAGCTCTTGGACCGGACCGGCGTGGATGAGCCGCAACGCCGCGCACAGAGTTATCCCCACCAGCTCTCCGGCGGCCAGCGCCAGCGCGTGGTCATTGCGATGGCGCTGGCCTGCAAGCCAGCCTTGCTGATTGCCGACGAGCCCACCACCGCACTCGATGTCACGATTCGAGAGCAGGTGCTTGAGCTTCTGCTCGACATTCAGCGTGAAGACGGCATGGCCATCATGCTGATCACCCACGACCTTCCCCTGGTGGAGCGGTTTGCACAACGTGTGGGCGTGATGCAGCTCGGCCGGCTGATTGAACACAACACCACCCGTGAGCTGTTTGCCGCACCCCGAGAGGACTACACGCATCGGCTGCTGTCGAGCCGGCCGCAACGCATGGTAGCGGGCACGCCGGAAGGGCCGTCACTTGTGGACGCACAGCAGCTGCGATGCGAGTTTGCGATTCCCAATGGCTGGTGGAAAAAGCGTGAATTCGTAGCCGTGGACAGCGCAAGCTTCAGCATTCGCAAAGGCGAGACGCTCGGCGTGGTGGGCGAATCCGGATCCGGCAAGACCACACTTGCGCTGGCCATGCTCCGATTAAGCAGCGCGCGTGTCAGCGGTACCCTCGGCTTTGAGTCGTTTGACCTAAACCAGATCAACCCCTTTGATCTGCGCATGCTGCGCAAACGCATGCAGATCGTCTTCCAAGACCCCTTCTCGGCCCTCTCGCCCCGCATGACCGTGGGCCAGATTCTTGAAGAAGGGCTAAAGCTGCATTTTGCCCACCTGACACGCATTGAACGCGACACGCGCGTGGCCGAGATGCTCGAAGAAGTGGGGCTGCCGGCCGACAGTGTGGGCCGCTATCCCCACGAGTTCTCGGGTGGCCAGCGCCAGCGGATTGCGATTGCCCGAGCGGCCATTCTGAAGCCCGATCTTTTGGTGCTTGATGAGCCCACCAGCGCGCTCGATGTTTCAATTCAACAGCAGGTGCTGGAACTCTTGGTACGGCTGCAGCGCCACCACGGCATGGCCTACCTGCTGATCACCCATGACCTTGCCGTGATCCGCGCGATGGCCCACCGCGTCATGGTGATGCAGCATGGGCAGGTGGTGGAATCGGGCACGACCGTCGAGCTGCTTGAGCACCCCAAGATGGCGTACACGCAGCAACTGATTCACGCTGCGTTTGCCACCGAAACGTTATAACGCGTCGAGGCGGCTCACCACACTGTCGCGGCCCTTGGCCTTGGCCTCATAAAGGGCAGCATCGGCGGATTCCATGAGCCGATCGATCGATGATTCTGCACGTTCAACACTGGCCACACCGCAGCTGACAGTCACCTCAAGGCCAAACGGTGTGCCGGCCTTCTGAATCGTGATGGGCGCCTCGGCGGTGACACGTCTTAGCTTTTCTGCAACGTGCACGGCCTGCTCAAGCGGCGTGTCGGCAAGCACCAGGCAAAACTCCTCGCCACCAAGCCGTGCCAACAGATCCGACTTACGCAGCTGCGATCGCCAACGCTCGCCCAACACGCGCAACACCTGGTCACCCGCCGCATGGCCGTGGCTATCGTTGATGGTTTTGAAGTGATCAATATCGAACATGACCACGGACAAAGACTTATCGGTGAGGGGCTGCGACGCCGCGGCGACCACAAAATACTCAAAGCCACGGCGATTCACTAGTCCTGTGAGCGGATCGGTGTGAAGCTCGCGATCAAACGCCGATGGCATGGACTGGCCTTCGCGCAGCAGCCGGTCCGCCACCACGGCCACGGCCAGTATCCAGGCCGACGCACCGGCCACCCACCACAGGCGTGACATCTCGATCGGTGCAACACCGTGCAGCAGCCACAGCACGAGCGGCCCGGCACAGGCCATCGCCCAGAGCCATGACCGGCCACGAGCAGCGCGACGAGCGTTATTCTCTTTGCGCTGCATGCGAGCAGTGAATCCGGGGTGCCTTAGGTCTTGGGCAGCGTCACGCCGGTCTGCCCCTGGTATTTCCCGCCGCGGTCGCGGTACGAGGTATCGCAGACCTCATCGCTTTCAAAAAACAGCATCTGGGCGCAGCCCTCGCCGGCATAGATCTTGGCAGGCAGAGGCGTGGTGTTAGAGAACTCCAGCGTGACATGGCCCTCCCACTCGGGCTCAAGCGGCGTGACATTCACGATGATGCCGCAGCGGGCATAGGTGCTCTTGCCCAGGCACACCGTTAACACGCTGCGCGGGATACGAAAGTATTCCACGGTACGGGCCAGCGCAAACGAGTTCGGCGGGATCACGCAGACATCACCGACAAAATCAACAAACGATGCGCTGTCGAAGTTTTTGGGATCGACAATCGTGCTGTTGATGTTGGTGAAGATCTTGAATTCGTTGGCACACCGCACGTCGTAGCCATAGCTCGACGTGCCATACGACACGATTTTTTGATTGGCCGCCGTGCGTACTTGCTCGGCCGCAAACGGCTCGATCATGTTGTGGGATTGCGCCATGCGGCGAATCCATTTGTCGCTTTTAATGGTCATAGTGCGAGAAATTCTCGCATATGTTGACCGGCCGTTTAGGTGCCTACGATCTTGATGCTCGGGAACTTGGAGCTGTGGTCTTCCGACAGCATGGCCACGCGGGCGCCCACGGTCCGCGCGATCTCACGGTAGGCGTTTGCAATCGGGCCGTCGGGCTCGGCCACCACGGAAGGCCTGCCCGAGTCGGCCTGCTCGCGAATGCGAATGTCCAGGGGAAGCGCGCCCAGAAATTGCACGTTGTACTGGTCGGCCATGCGATGGCCACCGCCCTCGCCAAAAATGTGTTCGGTGTGGCCGCACTTCGAGCAGACATGCATGGCCATGTTTTCCACAATGCCCAGGATCGGCACCTTAACCTTTTCGAACATGACCAGGCCTTTTTTTGCATCCAGTAATGCAATGTCTTGCGGCGTGGTCACAATGATGGCGCCGGTCACCGGCACGCGCTGCGAGAGCGTGAGCTGAATATCGCCAGTGCCCGGGGGCATATCGACAATCAGGTAATCGACATCGTCCCAGGCCGTCTCGGTCAGCAGCTGCTCCATGGCACTCGATGCCATGGGGCCACGCCAGACCATCGGCGTGTCGTCGTTGGTGAGCATGCCCATGGAAATCACCTGCACACCGTGGGCGACTTTAGGCTCAATCTTGTTTTGTTCGTTGGAATAGGCCTGGCCAGCCGCACCCAGCATCATGGTCTGCGATGGCCCGTAAATATCGGCATCCATCATGCCCACGCGGGCGCCTTCTGCCGCCAAGGCCAACGCGATGTTGGCCGCTGTGGTGCTCTTGCCGACCCCGCCCTTGCCCGAGGCCACGGCAATCACGTTCTTGATGCCCGGAATGCGTTTCATGGTGGCCGGAATCGCACGGGCCTTCACCTTGACCGAGACCTTGACATTGACCTTGCCGCCAGGCGCCACACCGGCCAGTGCTCGCGACACGCGGTCTTGCCACACCGGCGTCTCGCCGGCGGCGGCATACGGCAACACCACCTCGACACACAGCGCGCCATCCTTGATCGCAACCTCGCCCACCATCTTTGCGCTCACCAGGTCCTTGCCCGGCGCAGGACCAAGACGGGGGTCAAACACAGTGGCTAACACGGCGTTCACAGAATCAAGCAGTTTGGCGTCCAAAGCAGGCCTCTTTTGCGAAGAAAAATTTTGAATCGGGCAGAATACACGCCTTGACCAGTGCCGGCCTTGGGTGCCGGTTCGTATCTTCCCCAATTCCCCTGCAAATGCCACAACCATCGGATCAACTCGCTGTGCCCGCCCCGCGTCGGATTTTTGTCACCTCGGCCCTGCCCTATGCCAACGGCGCCATTCATCTGGGCCACCTGGTGGAATACATTCAGACCGACATCTGGGCCCGGTTTCACCGTCTGCAGGGCCACCAGGTGGTGTACGTCTGCGCCGATGACACCCACGGCACGCCCATCATGCTGCGCGCCGAAAAGGAAGGCATTACACCCGAAGCCCTGATCGACCGCGTATGGCACGAACACACCCGTGATTTCGCGGGCTTCTCCGTAGCCTTTGATCAGTATTACTCCACGCACTCGCCCGAAAACAAAGCGCTCTCCGAAAAGATTTATCAGGGCCTGAAGGATGCCGGCCTGATTGAAGTACGTCGGATCGAGCAGATGTATGACCCGGTCAAGGAAATGTTTTTGCCGGATCGGTTTATCAAGGGCGATTGCCCCAAGTGTGGCGCGGCGGATCAATACGGTGACTCGTGTGAGGCCTGCGGTGCGACCTATGGGCCCACCGATCTCAAACATCCGCGTTCAGTGGTCTCGGGTGCCACGCCCACCCGCAAAGAATCAGACCACTACTTTTTTAAACTCTCCGATCCCCGCTGCTCCGACTTTCTTCGGCAGTGGGCCATTTCCGATAACCGGCTGCAGGCCGAGGCCTCCAACAAACTCAAAGAGTGGCTTGGCGATCAAAACGGTGATGCCGCACAGCTGAGCGACTGGGATATTTCACGCGATGCGCCCTATTTCGGATTTGAGATCCCGGGCGCACCGGGCAAGTATTTCTATGTCTGGCTGGATGCCCCCGTGGGCTATTACGCCGGATTGATGAAGTATTGCAACGAACACGGCCTGGATTTCAACGACTTCACGCGCCCTGATTCGGCTGTGGAGCAGTACCACTTCATCGGCAAAGATATTCTGTATTTCCACACGCTGTTTTGGCCGGCCATGCTGAAGTTCTCGGGCTACCGCACGCCAACGAATGTGTTTGCCCACGGATTTCTCACCGTCGATGGCGCCAAGATGAGTAAATCGCGCGGCACGTTTATCACGGCCCAGAGTTATCTGGACCAAGGTTTAAATCCCGAGTGGCTGCGTTATTACTTTGCGTCGAAACTTAACGGCAGCATGGAGGATCTGGATTTAAATCTCAGCGACTTCATTGCCAAGACCAACAGCGATCTGGTGGGCAAATACGTGAACATCGCCAGCCGCTGCGCAGGCTTTATCACCAAACGCTTCGACGGCGCACTGGACCCCGCGGTGTTGGCGTTAGAGCGCACACCCATTGGTGATGCGGTGCTCCAGGCCGCCCCCGGCATTGCACAGGCCTATGCCCAGCGCGACACCGCCCGGGCCGTGCGCGAGATCGGCGCGCTGATGGATACCGTGAACAGTTATGTCGACACCGAAAAGCCATGGGAGATCGCCAAACAGGCCCAGACGGCCCCCGAACTGATGGGCCGGCTGCACCAGGTCTGCACCCATGCCCTGCGCGGCTTTGTTCAGCTGACGATTCTGCTCAAGCCCATCTTGCCGGCTACGGCCAAACGGATTGAAGACGAGGTCTTCGGACTGGCACAGCCCCTGGTCTGGGCCGACCTGGCCAAGCCGCCCATCACGCGGCTGGCGGGCTTTTCCCACCTGATGACCCGCGTCGACCAGGCCCAGATCGACCGGCTGCTCGAGGCCAACCGGCAGTCGCTCGGATAAAATGCCGGCATGGCTCTCTACGAATCCGAAATCACCCAGTTCCTTCGCCAGCTGAAAGAACAAAAGCCGCACCTGGAGGAGTCCCAGCAAGAGGGCCGTGCCCTGCTCTGGGACAAGTCGCCCATCGATCTGAACGAGGTCGAGCGGGCCCAGGCCATCAAGGTGCGTCAAAAACCATACGTCTACCAGACCAACTGACCGGTCGCGTTTTTCCATGTCCGATCCCTTAAGCGAGCAGGCCCAGGCCACGACGGCCGATGCTGAATCCCTGGCCACGGCCGAGCAGTCCGCGCTTCCGGACACCATCGCCCGTCTGTACGGTGAGCCGCTCACCGAAATCCCCAAAGACCTCTACATTCCGCCCGATGCGCTGGAAGTCATCCTCGAGACCTTTGAGGGGCCGCTCGATCTGCTGCTTTACCTGATCCGCCGACAGAACTTCAATATTCTCGACATCCCCATGGCCGAGGTCACGCGTCAGTACCTAAGCTACGTGGAAGAAATTCGTTCGCGCAATTTGGAACTTGCGGCCGAGTACCTGCTTATGGCGGCGATGCTGATCGAAATCAAGTCACGCATGCTGCTGCCGGTGCGCCCCAAAGAAGGCGAAGACGAGGTCGACGACCCGCGTGCCGAACTGGTACGCCGCCTGCTGGAATACGAGCAGATGAAAATCGCTGCGCGTCAGATCGACACCTTTCCGCAGCTCGGCCGCGATGTGTTGGCCGCACAGGTCTACGTGGATCAGACCATGGCGCCGCGGCTGCCCGATGTCAACGCCGATGACCTGCGCGCGGCCTGGAACGACATTCTTCGTCGCGCCAAGCTCACGGCCCACCATCACATCACCCGCGAGCCCCTCTCGGTGCGCGAACACATGTCACGCATCCTTAAGTTTCTGCAGGGCCGTCCATTTGTGGAGTTCACCGAACTCTTCATGGAAGAACTCGCCCACGGCGGGGGCGTGCCCATCGTGGTCGTTCATTTTCTTGCCCTGCTCGAGCTCGCGCGTGAAGGCCTTGTGGAAATCACCCAGGCCGAGGCCTACGCACCCATCTACGTTCGGCTCGGCTACACGCCGTCGTGAACCTGCAAGACTGCAATACGCTGGGACTGCCGGCACGCACCGACCGGCTGATCACACTCACCCACGACGAACAGTTTTCAACCCTTCATCAGGCATTGGGCGACCAGCCGCGCTGCATTTTGGGCGGCGGCAGCAATGTGGTGCTGCATGCACCACTCTCGGCCGTGGTGTTGCACAACCGACTTCTTGGAAAATCCATCGATGCCGATGGTGTGCTCACCAGCAAATCGGGAGAGTCCTGGCACGACGTGGTCATGTGGTCGCTCGAACAGGGCTATGCCGGCCTTGAAAATCTGGCGTTGATTCCGGGCACCATGGGGGCCGCACCGGTTCAAAACATCGGTGCCTATGGCGTTGAACTCTCCGATGTATTGATCGATGTTGCCGCGTGGGATTTCCAGACCCAGCAACAGGTGCGGCTCTCCAAAGACGACTGCCGTCTGGGCTACCGCGACAGCCTCTTCAAAGATCCGGCCGTGCAAGGCCCCTGGGATCGGCCGCGTTACTTCATCACCGAAGTGCGACTCAAGCTCACGTCCATGGATCACGCGCGGCTGCAGACCAATTACCGCGAGCTTCAGGAACGCCTGCAGCACGATTTTCCCCACGGCAACATCACGGCGCGTGATGTGGCCCAGGCCGTGATCAGCATTCGTCAGCAAAAACTGCCCGACCCAAAAACCATCGGCAATGTGGGAAGCTTTTTTAAAAATCCTGTGATCAGCTCACTGCAGGCCCAGCACTTAAAACTACTGCACCCGGACCTGCCGCAGTATCCGGCAGGCTCCGAGCAGGAGAGCGCCATCAAAATCTCTGCGGCCTGGCTGATTGAGCGCTGCGGGTTTAAAGGCGCACGCCGCGGCGATGTCGGTGTGTACGACCAGCACGCCTTGGTGCTGGTCAATCACGGCGGCGGCACCGGGCGTGAGATCTTGGCCCTGGCCCAAGAAATTCAGCAGGCCGTGGTGGCCAAGTTTGGGGTGTTTCTCGAACCCGAGCCGGTCTTCATGCCGGCCCTGCCAAGCTAAATCGGCAGACGCTCGGCACACGGGCACATCGCATCACCTCGCACGCGGTGGGCATCCGGCCCAGCAATCACGACACGGCATTGCGCCGAAAATACAGGGTGGTATCGGTCGAAGCCTTGGCATCAAAGGCATAGCCTTCGCTGTCAAAGGCCACCAATTTTTTCGGATCGTCAATCTTGTGTTCGATCACAAACCGCACCATCAACCCCCGCGCACGCTTGGCATTAAAACTTACAACCTTCCATGCGTTGGCCTTGCGCTCCTGAAACACCGGCGTGATCACCGGAAACGCCAGGCCCTGCACGGCCTTGAAGTATTCCTCTGACGCCAGATTCAGCAATACCTTGGTCTTATGGGTCGCAAGCTCCTGATTCAAGGCCTTGCCAAGCCGATCGCCCCAAAACGCATACAGATCCTTGCCCCGCGGATTGGCCAAGGACGTGCTCATCTCCAGACGATACGGCTGCATCAAGTCCAGCGGCCGCAGCAGCCCATACAGGCCCGACAAAATCCGCAAATGCTTTTGGGCGCGGTCCAACTGCGCAGCGCTAAGGCTCGGCGCAGCCAGCCCGTCGTACACATCGCCATCAAAGGCGAGCACGGCCTGCTTGGCGTTTTTCGCGGTAAAGGGCCGCTTCCAGCTGCTGTAGCGTTCGACATTCAATGCGGCCAGCTTGTCACTCAGATCCATGAGCGTTGCCACCTTGGCCTGCGTCATGGGCTTCAAAATCTTGATCAGTTCGGCCGACTGGTCCAAAAAATCACATTGCGTGCTCGTATCCACCGTGGGCGGCGTGTCAAAATCAAGCGTCTTGGCCGGTGAGATCACCATTAACATGCACGGTCTCCTTGCTCAATCAAACAAAATGGAATTGTAGACATGATGCAACGACTGCGCGGCGCAACTTCTTTCCTGGCGTTACTGCTGTTTACCGCAGCCACATCGCTGGCCATCACGGGCTGCGCAGGCGGGCCAAAAAAACCTACCCTCGAGGTTGCCGAAGTGCGCGTGGCCGACATTGACCGCGAATCGGTACAACTCACGGTCACGCTCAACGTGAAAAACAATAATGCCGTTGAGCTATCAGTCTCTGACATTCAGGCCACACTGTTTCTGGCCGACCAGAACGTAGGGACCGCGCAAGCCGTGCAGCCGCGCTACACACTGCCGGCCTCGGGGTCGGTCATGCTGCCGCTTCGGGTCAAGGTGCCCATCAAAACACTGCCCGATGCCCTGCGCAAAGGCGCACTCGCCCTGATCAACGGCGGCATGCCGTACAAGATCACCGGCAGCGTGACCACCTTCAATGGCCTGGTGACCATTCCCTTTGAAAAATCGGGTGACGTGGCTAAACGGCGCTAACCCACTGGCATGCGGCCATCACAGGCCCTGCCACCAGTGTTCCGATAGCCGGCCCTGCAGCCAGTTCACAAAGCCGGTCACCTTGGCCGGCACCAGTCGTGGCGATGGATACACCGCATGAATCTCTTGCGAGGGAAGGCTGTAATCAGAAAACAGCGGCACCACGGCCTTAGCGCGCAGCGATTCATAGGCCACATACATCGGCAATGCGGCAATGCCCATGCCGCCACGTGCCGCCAGAAGCAGCGCGGATAAATTGTTCGAACGCAGCGGCCCCTGCACCAACACCGACGCCGTTTTCTTGTGACGATCTGTAAATTGCCAACGGGCATCGCCTTGCACCGTGCTGTAGATCAGCGCATCGTGCTTGGCCATGTCCGCTGGTTTTTTCGGGGTGCCACGCTCACTCAGATACTCGGGTGAGGCCACCACCACCCAGGGATTGACCGCCAGATAGCGCGAGCCCAGCGACGAATCCGGAAGCCGGCCCATGCGAATGGCAACATCGATGCCCTGGGCCACAAGATCAACGTAGCGGTCTTCGAAACTTAAATCGATCTGCAGCTTGGGATTCAGCCGCATGAACTCCATCATCAGTGGCGCCATGACCCTGCGGCCAAAGGCCACCGATGTACTGATGCGCAACGCCCCTTGGACTTGCGACTGCAAAAGCGCAGCCACGGTATCGGCCTCCTCCACGTGGTGCACGATCAGCCGACACTTCTCGTAAAACAGGCTGCCGATCTCGGTCGGCGTCACACCGTGCGTCGTGCGGTGCAATAAACGTGCGCCAAGGCGCTTTTCCAGCTGGGCCACCAGCTTGGTGGCGGTGGGCTGGGTCATGCCCAGATGAACGGCCGCCTTAGAAAACGAGCCCAGATCCACGAGGCGAACAAAAAGGCGCAGGGATTGAATGCGGTCCATATCCGCTATGGTATTCCAAAATGGAATAAGCGTAATGCGGCCCACCGGGATTCCGTTCCCCCCACCCTACTGCGAAGATCCTTCCACACCCCGAAGCGCTCTCGTTATTCACGGGGGCGCGTTTGTCCACCACACGACCACACTCAAGGAGACGATTCAATGGCACGCATGAAAGCAGTGATGGCCGCCGTTCAGGTCATGGAAAAAGAAGGCATCACCCAGGCATTCGGTGTTCCGGGCGCCGCCATCAACCCCATGTACGCCGCGCTTAAAGAGCGCCAGTCCATTAGCCACATCCTTGCACGCCACGTCGAAGGCGCCTCGCACATGGCCGAGGGCTACACCCGTGCAGCACCCGGCAACATCGGTGTCTGTATCGGCACCTCGGGCCCTGCCGGCACCGACATGATCACCGGCCTGTACTCCGCGATCGCCGATTCGATTCCCATTCTCTGCATCACGGGCCAGGCCCCGCGTGCACGTCTGTACAAAGAAGACTTCCAGGCCGTGGACATCGAGAGCATTGCCAAGCCGGTGACCAAGATGGCCGTGACCGTGCGTGAACCGGACCAGGTGCCCCGCGTGTTCCAGCAGGCCTTTCATCTGATGCGCTCAGGCCGCCCCGGTCCCGTGCTGATCGATCTGCCTTTTGATGTGCAGATGGCCGAAATCGAATTCGACATCGACACCTACGAGCCGCTGCCGGTCTATAAGCCCGCAGCATCGAAGAAACAAGTTGAAAAAGCCATCGACATGCTACTGGCCGCCGAGAAGCCCGTCATTGTCGCGGGTGGCGGCATCATCAACGCCGACGCCTCCAAACTCTTGGTGGAATTTGCTGAGCTGATGAACGTGCCGGTGATCCCCACGCTGATGGGCTGGGGCACGATCCCCGATGACCACCCGCTTATGGCCGGCATGTGCGGACTGCAGACCAGCCACCGCTACGGCAACGCCACAATGCTCGCCTCCGACTTTGTGCTGGGCATCGGCAACCGCTGGGCCAACCGTCACACCGGCTCGGTCGAGGTCTACACCAAGGGCCGCAAGTTTGTGCACGTGGATATCGAGCCCACGCAGATCGGCCGTGTGTTCATGCCCGACTACGGCATCGTGTCCGACGCCAAAGCAGCCCTTGAACTCTTTGTGGAAGTCGCACGTGAGCGCAAGGCTGCCAACAAGCTTCGCAACTACAACGACTGGGTGTTCCGCTGCCAGGAGCGCAAAAAGCTCATGCACCGCAAGACCCACTACACCGAGACACCGATCAAGCCCATGCGTGTCTATGAAGAGATGAACAAGGCATTCCCGCGTGACACGATCTATGTCACCACGATTGGCCTGTCGCAAATCGCCGGTGCACAGTTCTTAAACGTGTACGGCCCCCGCCAGTGGATCAACTGCGGCCAGGCCGGCCCCCTAGGCTGGACCATCCCCGCTGCGCTTGGCGTCGTTGCTGCAGACCCGACCCGCACCGTGGTGGGCTTATCGGGCGACTACGACTTCCAGTTCTTGATTGAAGAACTCGCCGTGGGCGCACAGTTCCGTCTGCCCTATGTGCAGGTGTTGGTGAACAACAGCTACCTTGGCCTGATTCGCCAGGCACAGCGTAACTTCGACATGGATTTCAACGTGCAGCTTGCCTTTGAAAACCAAAACATCGATGACCCCGTGCTCAAGGGCTATGGCGTGGACCATCAGGCCGTTGTCGTGGGCCTGGGTTGCAAGGCCATGCGCGTGACCGATCCCGAGAAAATCGGCGATGCCCTGCAGCAGGCCCAGGCCATGGCACAGGAATTCCGCGTGCCGGTGGTGGTCGAGGTGATCCTGGAAAAAGTCACCAACATTGCGATGGGCACTGAAATCGACAATGTGAACGAGTTTGAAGAAATCGACTGCCGTCACCCCGAGGGCCGCGAAGGACTTAAACTTGCGGGTCTTTTGGAGTAATCCACACGCCTGCCCGGCACGCACGCCGGGCTAAGGAACCCCTCCGATCGCTTCCTGGCCTTGGGCCTCGAAGCGATCGTGTTTTATACGCCTCTTTGCAAAGGAAGTGATATGCCGAAGTTTGCTGCCAACCTGACCATGCTCTTTAACGAGGTGCCGTTTTTGGATCGCTTCGATAAAGCAGCCCAAAATGGTTTTACTGCTGTCGAGTTTCTGTTTCCCTATGGCTTTGCGGCAGCCGACATCAAAGAGCGCCTCGCACGCAATAACCTGACCCTGGTCTTGCACAACCTTCCTGCAGGCGACTGGGATGCCGGCGAGCGCGGCATTGCCTGCCACCCGGACCGCGTCGACGAATTCCGCCAGGGGGTGGCCAAGGCCATTGAGTACGCCAAGGCGCTCGGTGTCGGCCAGCTGAACTGCCTGGCCGGCAAAACACCGGCCGGTGTTGCGGCCGATGTGGTGCGCAAGACATTCGTGGAGAACCTGCGCTTTGCTGCGGGCGAGCTCAAAAAAGCCGGCCTAAAGCTTCTGATCGAACCGATCAACACCTTTGATATCCCTGGCTTTTACCTCTGCGGCACGCAGCAGGCCCTCGCCATCATGGATGATGTCGGCGCCGACAATCTGTTCTTGCAATACGACATCTACCACATGCAGCGCATGGAAGGCGAACTCTCGGCCAGCATGCAGCGTCATCTCGCGCGCATCGCGCACCTGCAGCTCGCCGACAATCCCGGCCGTAACGAGCCCGGCACCGGCGAAATCAACTACGCGTTTCTGTTTTCATTCATCGATAAAATCGGCTACACGGGATGGATTGGCTGCGAATACAAGCCCGCCACCACCACCGAGGCCGGCCTCGGCTGGCGCGCCCTGGCCAAATAAGCCGGTGCATCACTCCACACCACTTAGATTCGTTTCACCACCATAAGGAAAAACATCATGTCGCAACCCCTCAATGTTGGTTTTGTTGGCCTGGGCATCATGGGTGCCCCCATGTGCGGCCATCTGATCGCCGCTGGCCACAACGTGTTTGTCTCGACCCGCAGCAAAGTGCCCGACAGCATTGCGCAGACCAAGGCCGTCGTATGCAGCTCACCCAAAGAGGTTGCCGAGAAGGCCGACATCATCATCACGATGGTGCCCGATACCCCCGATGTTGAAAAAGTACTCTTTGGCGATAACGGTATTGCCAAAGGCATCTCCAAAGGCAAAGTCGTGGTGGACATGAGCTCCATCTCGCCGATTGCCACCAAAGAATTCGCTCAAAAAATCAATGCCCTCGGTGCGGAGTATCTGGATGCACCCGTTTCAGGCGGCGAAGTCGGCGCCAAAAACGCAGCGCTGACCATCATGGTTGGCGGATCGGAAGCCACCTTTGAGCGCGTAAAGCCTCTCTTTGAAAAAATGGGCAAGAACATCACCCTGGTAGGTGGCAACGGCGATGGCCAAACCGCCAAAGTGGCGAATCAGATCATCGTGGCCTTGAACATCGAGGCCGTCTCCGAGGCCCTGCTGTTTGCAGCCAAGGCCGGCGCTGACCCCGCAAAGGTACGTCAGGCACTGATGGGCGGATTTGCAGCCTCGCGTATTTTGGAAGTCCACGGCGAGCGCATGATCAACCGCACGTTCAATCCCGGATTCCGCATTGAACTGCACCAGAAAGACTTGAACTTGGCGCTGCAAAGCGCACGTGCGATGGGCGTCTCGTTGCCCAACACCGCCACCGCCCAAGAGCTCTTCAATGCCTGCACCGCCAACGGCGGAAGTGCATGGGACCATTCTGCGATGGTGCGCGCCCTGGAAAAACTGGCCAACTTCGAAATCGGCCAGGCCAAGTAATCGACATAAAAACACCGCCGTGACATCCGGCGGTGTTGATGTGCTGCTTAGCTCACGCGGGCCCCTCGGGGCCCGCGTTTTTTAAGCGCTGTAGACCGGGTAGTCGGTGTAGCCCTTCTCTCCCCCGGCATAAAACGTATCGGGGTCTGCCTGATTCAGCGGATGGCCGTTTTGAAACCGGCTCACCAGATCGGGGTTCGAGATAAACGGCACACCAAAGGCCACCATATCGGCCTGGCCTGCGGCAACCGCCTGCTCGGCCATCTCGCGCGAGTAGCCATTGTTGCCAATCACAGCCTTTCCGCCACTGGCCTTAAAGGCCCGCTCAATGGCTGCGAAATCCACATCGGTACGCGCATCACGCGGCCCGCCGGTCTGGCCCTCGATCACATGCAAATAGCCCAGGCCGCGACGGCCGAGCTGCTCGGCAACATGCATAAAAAGCGGCTGCGGAGCGCTGTCATCGATGTCGTTAAACGTTGACGCCGGTGAGATGCGGGATCCCACACGGCTTGCCGGATACACCTGGCACACCGCATCGATCACTTCCAACAAGAAGCGGGCGCGGTTTTCAATGCTGCCACCATAGGCATCGGTGCGTTGATTGGTTTTGTCGCGCAAGAACTGATCAAGCAGATAGCCATTGGCACCATGCACTTCCACCATATCAAAGCCGGCTGCGTGGGCACGTTTGGCCGCCTGCTGATAGGTCGCCACCAATGCTTTGATCTCGGAGGCTTCCAGGGCCCGCGGCATGGAGACATCATCAAAGCCCGAGGGAATGAAGACCTTGGCCTGGGCGCGGATCGCAGAAGGCGCTACGGGTGCCTGCTGCTGGGGCTGAAAAAACGTGTGCGAAATGCGGCCCACATGCCAGAGCTGCAGACAGATTTTTCCGCCTGCGGCATGCACGCTATCCACGACCTTCTTCCATCCGGCCTGCTGGGCATCGGTGTAGATGCCGGGCGTACCAATGTAGCCCTGGCCCTGCTGACAGACCTGGGTAGCCTCGGAGATGATCAGCCCGGCGCTGGCCCGTTGACGGTAATAGGTGGCCATCAGATCGGTGGGCTCTAAACGCTCATTGGCCCTGCTTCGTGTCAGCGGTGCCATCACCATTCGATTTGAAAAGGCAAGGCCGTCAATTGCAAACGGCCCGTACAAGGGATGTGAGGATGCCATAGGTACTCCTAATTAGAGGGAAAGAAATGTTTCGATGCGCCGAACGCCTTCAGCCAGCACATCAAGCGGCTTGGTGTACGACACACGCACATAGCGCTCGGGCCGCACACTGCCAAAATCGCGGCCGGGGGTCATGAGCACACCGACCTGATCGCACAGCCGCAGACAGAAATCATAGCTGTCTTTGGTCAGTGCCGAGACATCGCAATAGCCGTAAAACGCCCCCTGCGGCATGGCCGGAATTGCAAACCCCAGCCGCTGCAGCTCCGCCAATAGATAGCGGCCCTGCTCTCGAAAGCGGCTTCGATAGCCCTCGGCAATGGCCAGCGATTCCGGATCGAACGCGGCAAGCGCGGCACGCTGCGCCAGCGACGATGTGGAGATAAAGAGATTCTGAGAAAGCCTCTCCAATGCGCCCATCATGTCGGGCGGCGCCACCAGCCAACCCAGCCGCCAGCCGGTCATGGAAAAGGTCTTGGAGAAACTATTGATGGAAATAATGTCATCGCCGAGTTCCAAGACCGATCTGGGCGTGCCATCAAACACCAGCCGCTGATAGATCTCGTCGACAATCAACACGCCGCCGCACGCGCGCACCACATCACGCAGCCCGATCATGTCCTGGCGAGAGATCATGGTACCCGTGGGATTGGCAGGACTGGCCACCAACAGCGCCTTGGTCTTCGGTGTCCAGGCCGCGCGCACCTGCTCGACCGAAGGCTGAAAACCTGACGCCGCATCCACGGCAATGGTGCGGACCACGCCTCCCATCGACGCCACGAATTCGCGGTTACAGGGATAGCTGGGGTCGGGCATAAGCACTTCATCGCCAGGGTTGAGTAACGCTGCCATCACCAGCAGCAATGCGCCAGAAGCGCCTGCCGTCACCGCAATGCGATCCGGCGAAATCGTGAGCTGATCGCGACGTTGGTAGTCCTGTGCGATGGCCTGCCGTAACTCGGGCATACCGAGAGCATGGGTGTAATGAATGTTGGCCTCTTGAAGCGCCGCCTGCGCAGCACGCACCACCGGTGCGGGCGCTGGAAAATCCGGCTCGCCTACCACCATGCCAATCGAAGGTCCATGCGTTTTCTCACGTTGAGCCGAACGTGCGAGCAGCTCCATCACGTAAAACGGCCGCGTGGCCATCGCCCGCGTGGATAAAGGTGATGTCGGTATGATCATGAGAATTCCGTCAGCGTTTTTTCTATTGTCACAGGTTTAGGATTTTCCACGCGTGTTGTTTCAATCCCGGTACCGGCCCCTCTGCCTGCGCCCACTGCTGGTGTGGATTGCATTCGCATGCAACCCGGGCATGGCCCAGGCCCAGCAGTTGTCGCTTCATTGCACCGGCACGCTGACCGTCACAGAACTCACCACCGGCGCATCGGTGAGTGAACCCTATGAAGAGCGGTTCGAATTTGAAAAAGGCAGGCGCGATGGGCTTATTCCCTATCAGTGGTCAGAGGCCGCCATTCAATTCAAATCCCAGGCCCGCTTTCAACATGGCGGCATTGTGGTCGAGGCCTACCAGGTCACGATCTCGCGGCCCGACTACACCATTTCAAAAGTAGAACGGCTCATGGTCACGGCCCCGGGCTTTAAGACTGCGCATCCGATTGAGCGCCGCTTTTTGGGACAATGCAGCCCGTGAACACACACCTTTATCTGGCCTCGCAGAGCCCCCGCCGGCGCGCGCTGCTTGAAAGTGTCGGCATGACACCGATTGTGCTTGCGCCCGACCCTTCGGTCGATGCCGAGGCACTTGAGACACCCCTTCCGAACGAGGCCCCGTTGGATTACGTGGCGCGGGTGGCCCGTCTGAAACGGGATCAGGCGCTGGAACGGCTGCGCAAAACATCATCGTCTATGCTGAAACCTCGGCCGCATGACCTGATTTTGTCGGCCGATACCACCGTGGCCCTGGGCAATGAGATCCTGGGTAAGCCGGCCAATGCGCAACACGCAAAAGAGATGCTCGAAAAACTTGCGGCCACCACCCATCAGGTGCACACCTGTGTCAGTGCGATTCGCTTTGATCGCACCCTGGAACACACGGTCACCGTGAGCTCGCAGGTTACGTTCGCCCCGCTTTCGGCCCAGTGGATTGATGCGTACGTAGCCTCGGGCGAGCCCATGGATAAGGCCGGCGCCTACGGTATTCAAGGGATTGCCGGCAGCATGATTCCGCACATCGCGGGAAGCTACACCGGCATTATGGGCCTGCCGCTTTATGAGACACTGCAGCTGATTCGTTCATTTGACCATGGAAAACCAGCAACTCATCGAACTGATTGATCAATCCACGCCCTACATGGTGGGCGTGCTGATTCTGTTCATGGTCATGATCGTGCTTCAGCTGGCCCGCGAATCCAAGGGCGGGCGCATGGCCTATATCGTGCTGGCCATTGCCTTGCTGGTGGGCACCAGCGGCTGGATCGCCAAAACCGTGATCCAGTATTTTTTAGACATTTAAGTTTCTGGGCGTGCCGGCAAGCGGCGTGCCGTCGAAGCACCCATACGGGTAAGCAGCACCACCGCCACCAGAATCACAGCGCCACCGACAAGCTGCATCATGGTGAGCGACTCGTTCAAAAACACCATGGCCGCGACAATGGTCACCACCGGCTCAAGCGTGGACAGGGTGGATGCATCGGACGCCCCCAAGGCCCTCACGCCAATAAAAAATCCAATCATGGCCATCACGGTTGAGACCAGCGCAATCGCGACCACCGAGCTCCAACCCACGGCTGTCTGCGGAAACGACGGGCCGGTCATCCCCACCAATGCCCCGAACACACCGGCCGCCGAGATCATGACCACCGCTCCGCAGGCATACGGATTCTCATTGCGCA
>JACCDW010924525.1_pt1 | contig 24181 bp, 24 predicted proteins | sample 7449781 | NCBI WGS metagenome assembly JACCDW01 (sample SAMN15323449, study PRJNA562643) | freshwater metagenome | isolation source: river surface water | place: USA:Blue River Watershed | collected 2017-08-18
CACAATGCCCGCCAACAGTTCTGATGCGGCGGCCGAGGTCTATGAGCGCGCGGGTTTAGCGTAACATCATTCCAATGATGAATCCTATGAAACCAAACAGAACACCAAATGTCACAGGTGTTAGGAATTTATTCCAAAGCATGAGTCCAAGGCGTGTTAACCAGCCGGCATTTTCGCCTGCACCTATGCCGCCACCACCCGCTAAAAGAAGATACATGATAATCAAAAACACAACAATCGCTATGAAAACGCCGATTCCCATGGTGGCCCGCTGCACAAAATCGCGCGCTGTCACGAGCGCAGCAGACGTCTCGGCCGCCTCTGTTCTAAGAGCACCACGTGCCTGATTGACTGCACTATAAGGCTGCCCAGTTCTCGTATCTATGCGAATTTTTCCACTCTCATCCACCTGTGTGTCAGGATCAAACGGCACGCACTTATAGGCATCTACCGCCTCCACTGTCGTTGTATCCAGATTCGGCGCAGGCTCTGTCGGAATTGTTTCTCCAAGATTATAACCATAGTTGACGATCTGTTTGAATGCCGGTTCGTCAATTGTGCCAGGAGTTCCTGGGAACATTGTTCCCGTAAGCGGCTCGTATGCCCCATAGATTGTACTGGGGCTATTGAAGGCCGTCTTCACGATATCCATCACACCATCCCAGATGCGAATACCGTAAATTTGGACTATAATCATGACATTTTTGCCCTGTGCACATGTTGTATAATAGGCATGTAGGGTATCCGTAATCGTGGTGGCAGTCTTGGTAGGAGGAAAAAATTCGCTCAGACTCATCGCCTTGGACGGGTTGTAATTTGCAATTCCACCCATCGCCTTGAAATAATTGGGGTCCGTGGGAGTTGGGGTAGCAGACCGAAGAATTGGCACGACGATGATAATTTGTGCGGGTGAGGGAGGGCCAGAAGGGCCATCCGGCGCAGAAAAGGTGAGCACAAGATCCTCTCTGTTGTTCACTCGCTGGGATTGGGGAAGGATCCAGGATTGATGGGTCGCATCTGCGAGTTGCAATTTCTGAAGAGAGTAGGTGACTCCATTATAACGGAGAGTATTGGATATTCCCTCTGGAGATGATAGCACACCCTTTAGGGAATCACGAAATTGCGTCGGCGTGCGCTGTTCGGCCCATTGAAATGTCAGTTGCGTCTGAGAATAGGTTGCCTGTCGCGTATAATATTCAGCATTGATATTGGAAATATTAAGATTGTTAGGAAATGTCTGTATAGAACCCGTCGGACACGACATCCCTCTGCTTAATTAGACCGCAGGGATATATGTAGGTCCAGAAAACCGATACATATTGACCTTGCCCTCTTTGCCCGTAGCCGTCACCTTGATTGACTCGCCGTCCATCAGTTCCTCACAACCAACATCATCTTGGCAGTCACGATTCTTGTAGCGCACCGGAAGTTGGACCGGGTTGTAAGTGTCCGTGCGCGTATAGTATTGGAAGCGGTCAGACCGGGAAGCCGTACGGCGACCATAGAGCGGGAGCACTTGTCCATCACCAGTTGTGATAACACCCATAGACTGATACGACTCCGGGATACCGCGCGTAGCAATCTGGGGGAGCGTGGCTGTAGGGGCATTCCAGACCGTGCTCCAGTCGGGGCGGGCCAGCCAATCCCTTTCGGGCTTGGGGGCACGCGTGTAGCGGTCATCGCCGCCGCTCTCGGTCCGCACATTTACATATACAGGTGGAGCCTCAGCCACCGGCTGCGGGGGAGCCGTGGCAAACATGACTTGGCGTTCGCGCCCCGTATATACAAACACGAAGAGTGCAACAGCGGTCACCACGACTGCAAAGAGAACGAATCCTGGTGACAGACAAAGAATGCCCGGTGGGCATCTAGATGATATACGTGGCATTGGGCCGCTCTATTCAGGGCACCGGCCTAATTAAAGGGCGCAGGGCCAGAGCCGCCCGTCGCCGCACCGTCCGCAGCCGCAGGCGCGTACAGACCGCTGCCCTTGGGGGTCATCGCCGTATCCACAGACGCCGGGTCCTCACCACCGATGAGTGCCGGATTCATGCGAACACCCGCATCCGTGCTTGTCGGCTGCGGCACAGACGACTCGGCCGGTGTCGGGATGCTCGGCATGCTCATGGCGTTGGGCGCGGGCTGCACAGAATTCGTGAATCCCTCCTCGGCAGCGTTAATCTGGGAGACGTGCATGTTGCCCAGAATGTTCGGGGACTCCAGAACACCCGTGATAGCATCAACCTTCTTGGGCGCAGGCACCTTCTCCTTCACGATGCGTTGGTGAATCGTGATCGGGTCTTTTGCCTGGAAGCCCTCACGCTTCGCACCAGCCGGCTTCAGAATGTCACCCAGGACGCGCAGAAGAATCATGACAATCACAGCACCTAGAGGGGCTCTCAGGTCGCTCGTCGCGGCATAGGCAGCGGCGGCAATCGCGCCAGTCAGCACGATGTATCCAACAGGGTAATACATAACAACCCAGAGGGATACAATGGCCAGGAGGGCAAGCGTAGTATTTACACTCGCCTTCATGGTGAAGTTCTCTAAAGAAGAATGGCAAGTTACATTCACATGCTAAACAGCGGCACAATCACACGTTGCATCAGCCAAAAGACGGCGCCGGCAGCAGCCGACTTGATGACGAGGCCTACGAGTGTGAGTTGACCCGTCGGGAGCACGACGCGCGGCAGATAATGCGCAAAGAGCAGATTCACCACCGGAAGAGAGAACACAAAGACGAGCAGGGCCACTAGAATCGGGAACTTGATTTCTTCCGTGAGGCGCTGGCGAATGGACCGGCGGGGATACTCATAGGCTTTGGGTGCAGGCTGTGGGGCATTCAACATCTGCGGCTGGGCCGTCGGCACGCCGCCGTGCATTGCAGCAGCGAAATCGGCTCCTGACGGGGCTACGCCGTTAATCAGATGCGCCGTCTGAGGGTTCGTGGCCATCACATGCTGGTTCACGGCGGTCGGATTGCTGGGCACGGCCATCATCGGCGGCAAGTTCGCCGGAGTGGGGGGCGGAGGCGCACCAGGCATCGGGGGCGGCGGGCCCTGGGCGCCCGAGTTCATGTTCATCTCGCGCATAATCTGGTTCACGAGATCGCCGTCGCCTCCCGGGGCCGGGCCGGCGCCGTCCAAGTCCGACAGGAGTGTGCTCATCTAGTGCTGCGTCCAAAAAAGTGGGGGACTTAGGCAGCGCGAACGGTCTCAAAAGGCTCAATCACCCCCGCCGCCGAACACTCCGTCGGCTCCGTCTTGAATTGATAGCACTTGCTGCCGAGTTGATAGGTGCTCTTCGTCACCTCCTCCACCGGTGGGGCCTTCTGAACCGTACAGATTCCTGTAGGGCAGCCAGTGGGGTGCAGCACAGCGGCAATTCCAAGTCCGATGATAAAACTCGCTATCGTGTGAAATGACTTGTTCTTCACGAATTCAAACATTCTATAGGCTCAATAGATATGTTACTCAAACAGTTCAAATGGTTACCTTTTCTTTTAGGACTTGGAATTGGGTTCATCGCGCTCAGATTTGTAAAGACGGAGCCCGTCAAAGTGCTAGAGTATCCGCATCCTGATACGGTGAAACAACGCGTCTATCGGGATAAGAATAGTGTCTGCTATAAATACACTGCAGTTGAGGTGAATTGCGATGAGAACCAGCACAATTTGACGCCCTATCCTCTACAGGGTTAGGCAGCGCCAGGTTTTTTCGTAAAACTAAATTTCTTCTTCTGCTGTGCGATAATTGCCCCCGTCCGCGCGGCCGCCTGCTCCTCCTCTGTAATTACGCCCTCCGTCGCCTCACCACCCGGAGCCTCCTTCGCAGTCCCTTCACGATACTGGATACGCAGCGTCTCTAGGACCAGACCCACCAAGTTTCCGCCCTTCCACTTCGCCGGGTCTACGACACCCGAATCACCAGGCGCCAACCCGATGCCCGCGTTGCCACCTAGTGCGTCCGCAAACACCAGCGCGTCCGTGCCCGTCCCCAGCAGTCGCTCTTTGAGCACTCCGTGCTGGGTAAAGAGGGCCGTAAAGATGCGCATCCATAGCCCTTTTGCATCCTTCGGCTCCGTCTTGAAGGCCTTGACCAAGTTGCGAATGGTGCGCGCCGACCGCGAACCCAGAATCCTCGTCCGGAGAGGTTCATTTCCAGCCTCTTTGGCCCGCTCCGCCTCATAGGCCTGGTAGGCGGTGAAGTAATTCGTGGACCCCATGGTAAATTCCACCGGGAAGAACGGTGACAGGAATCCGTTTGGTCCATCGTCCGGGTCAAAGATGACGCGTGCCATACGCCCGTCTCGCAGGCGCTGGCGCACGGACGCCTCGGATTCGTCGGGCACTTCGTCCAGGGCCGCATCCGCGTCCAGAGACGGCTCCGATGGCGCCTCCACATACGAGCCGTAGAAGGTGTAATAAGGGTATTCGCGTGTTACCATGCGCGCCAGATCTTTCGCGTTCTTCAGAACTTCGCCCCAGCCTGCTGCCTCCTCTGGAGACACCAATTTCCGTGCCTCGCGTCCCTGCGAGAAGACAACATCGCGCGTCTCCGGATTCGCCTCCATTGTCATTCCGCGCGAGCCGTAGCGCACCCGGGCCATCACAGCGTCCGCAGCCGCGCAGGCCGCCTGTGCATCCAGGACCGGCTTCACAGCAGCCGTGGCCTGATACATTTCCATCGCTGCGCGTAGCCCTGCGCGCGCATCCTCGTAGGCGGTCTCGGCCATCGCGATAGCATCCAGACGGCGCTGGTCACGCGTGGCCCACGTGGAGGCATCATAGGGCACATATGTCTTCAGAGGGATAGTCTCTTTCACATCGCCGTCCTTGCCAAGAATGGCCAGATTCCCGTCCGTGAGATACGTATATTGGTCCGGGCGCTTATTGCGTTTCCGGTAGAATTGGCGAAGTTTGGCTATCCGTTCATCCGAATAGGGGGCTTCCTCTTGGATATATTGTTCCAGCGTGAGTTCGGCATCCTCTTCACCCGCCTCGGGGGCGACAGTTGCCCCGGGACCTAGAGGAACCTCTTGGCCGTCATCTGCATCTTCGGCGTCTAGGGCTGCTTCTGCCGCTGCGAGCGATTTTGGAGGCATACGTGCTGCCACTAGGTCAGCCATCTAACGGTTGGCGCGAACATTCCAGGCTGATATTACCTAGGCGTCGTCAAGAGGAATGGCGGCAATTTTCGCCAAGAGGGATGGCCCCGACACGGAGTCCTCGCTCTTGCGATATTCCATTCTTCATACGTTCGGTCTCGTACATGCGGTCATTCTCACTCTGATTTCCTTTGGACTCGTGAGTTGGTTCCCGGCCTTTTATTGGCCTCTCTTCTCTTGTATTCTCCTGCCGATCTTCAGCCTCCTCGCAGGTCTTGGATGTGCGGCTGCTGTGGACTATGTGTGCGATGGAGCCGCCACCGTGCGCGACAGCCTCCGGAAGGCTTGGATGCCGGCTGTTGGCGTCTTCTGTAGCAGCCTGTTCATGCTCCCCGTAGGAGCCGTAGCGCCGCTCATTGTTCTCCATGGAGTTGTCGCATGGCTCTTGCAAGTCTACAGTCTCCGGGCTCAACCTCAGGCCTCTTCTTCAGAGGTGGCTGCTGCGTCGGGCTCCGGGCCGATGTAAATGTATCTCGGAACGCCGTCCACGCCGCTGCCTTTCGGATCCAGAACATAGTATCCAGGCTTCATGTTCCCCTCCGCCGCGGCGACAATAGAGTTATGATTGCGACCTTTCGTCTTGGGCGGAAGAGGCATGACCAAATCTTCCGGGGGCTCCGTTTCCTGCAGGCTGGTTGGCGAAGTTGATGAAAGAGTTGTAGTGGCAACTATTGCAGCAGCGCTTTGTCCCGGCTCATCCACAAAGAGGCCGGTAATGAGATAGGAGAGAACACCCCAGACCACGCAAAACAGCCAAAAGGGGAATATCGTATGATCGGCTGAACCGGTTCCAAACTCCTTCCAGCGCCCGTCCGGATGAAACATAAGTTTGGGTCGCAAGAAGAGCACGAGGGCGACGCCCGTCAAATATAGAATTGCGCTCAAGAGCAAGACTCTCATCCTGTCAAATAGCAACGCTTTTTACATTTAGCACAATCCCCCGTATCGGGTGAACAGGGGCAGATTTCCTTACAACGCTTTTTCCGTCGGGTTAGTTTCTTCAAGTTCCTAACCTTACGTGTTTGTATTCCCTTTGGTATCCCCTGACTCAGTGACTGGAAACTAGGCATCATCCTCGCGCTCCTGTGCGACATCATAGCCATCCTCTCGGGTCGGTCCCGGGCGCTCATCGTCGTCCAAGGCTACTATAGGCCCCGCACCCTCATCAAAGAGCGCGCCCAGGCCCATAGCCTCCCGCTGCTTACGCTCAAACTCATACATCGCCTCGTCGTACCGATACACAGCCGCCGTGCCGCCCACAGCCCATTCGCCCAGACCCAACTTCTTCTTCATCTTCTCCACCTGCTTCTGCTCCGGCGTCATGTTATCATACTTGCGTGTGAAAATCGCGTTCTCGCGACGAGTCCGGTCCTCAATCGCCTCCCGAATCTGCTCGGGCGTGAAATTCAGACCCTCGCCTCGCAACTTCTGCACGAGTACATCCAGAATCTGAATCGGTGCACGGGCTCCCGTATCCACCGCCGCGGCTCCCTCTCCGCCGCCAGGAGGGACTACATTCGGATTCATAAATTCTGAGAGGATGCCGCCCAGCAGTGCCACGGTCAGATAGGGCACCCCAACGTCCCCGCCAGGGATATACGGGCCTCGCACAGCCGTTTTCAGGAATCGGATCGCTTCGGCCAGGCGGCTGCGGGCCCAGCGCAATTTCAAGAGAGTGAAGCCCTTCGCACGGGGGGCCAGCGCCGCAATATGGCGAACATGGAAATCCAGGAGTTTCCGGATGTCCTCTTCCGTCTGCGGACTCAACTTATAGGACTTTTGAACGCCCATCGTTGTAGCCCCGGGAGCCAGATTCGTACACAGGCGCTGGAACGGGACCAGCACATAGGTCCACAGACTCTCCGCTGCCGCAGCGGGCCCGGACTCTAGAACGGACCGCAACGCCGCCGCATTCTCCTCGCCCAACCGCGCCCGGAAATCATCCAACACCTCCGCAGCGAAATTGCTCACAGGGCCATACGCCTCCGCTACGTCCACCTCTTCCGCACCCGGCGGCAGACGCGCCAGCCGTTCTGCTAGACTCGCCACGAGTTCGCGCCATCCTTCAAAAGGGGGCGGGTCCATGCTGCGCATGGCCTCCACGAGCCGCATGCCCGCCTCTGGCATCTCCCTCTTGGGCGGCTCCACCTGGAAGCGGCGGTGGGTCGTATCCACGAGGGTCGCGAATGTGCGCTCATTAATATCCACCCGCTGCGTCTCCAGTGCCACCTTTCCTTTTGTCACAATCGCCTCCACCTCCTCCACGTACGTCTTCAGCATCTCCTTTTGGGTCTTCGCATCCGCGGACATCGGTGGGAACGGACGGGGCGCATACGGATTCTCGGGGAAGACGAAGCCGCAGTGCTGGCACTCGCGCGTATAGCCGGGCTCGTGGGGCAGACCCATGTTCGGTCCGTCGTAGCAGACTTTCAAGAAAATACGGTACATAACATCCGGCGTAATCATCGTCTCCAAGCGTGTCTGGGGGCGCGCCTTGAAGTGGACGGCCACATGGCCGCGCACAGGGCCACGGGGCGGCGCCTTCAACGGGAGCGCAGCCATCGCTCCCTCCTTTTCACGCCAAAAGGCGCCTGGCTCAGTGATAGGGGCCTGGCAGCATTGGGCCTCCGCGGTTGCCGCGCCACGGACATAGGAGCCCGACTCTTTTGCAATACGATGGGCCTGGAGAATCCAGGCGCGCACAGCCTCAGGAACCGTGGCCGCCGCGGGCACAATTTCCGCCCCCTCTTTCGTCTCCTCCTCCGTCCCTTTGAAGGGCAGAGGGAGGAATCCGGCGGGAATGAATTCGGGCAATTGCTCCGAAAGGGCGACGGACCCATAGGTGTTTTGGAGATACTCCCGCTTCGCCGCAATTTGCTGCTGGGCTCCCGCGTTAGTCAGGAGCGACCCCAGCAATTTCTCCATCGTCGCGACAACAGCCTCGCGCCGTTTCGCCTCGTTCGCCTCGCGCTGGAACCCCGTAAGATTCCACGGTGCCGCATTCTCCCGAATCATCGCGATGGCACAAGCGACGTATTCCAGGCCCGTCCGGTCCTTGTCAGAGGAGCCTGTAGGATAGCCGGAAAAGCCCGCGCGGCATCCGGGAATTCTGTATCGGATAATGTATCCAGGAATGGCCGTCTGTACCTCAACCAAGACATTTGCGCCCAAGGCGCCAACGAGCACGCGATTCACCAGAATGTCATAGTCCACGGCGCGTTTCCCCTTTGTCGCCGTCGCGTAATCTGCGCGGGAAGGGAGTTTGAGAACTTCCGATTCCACGCGCTGAACAATTCGCTGGTACACTTCTGACTTGACATTGAGCCCCAGTGTGTCCATGACCTTGCGGGCAGCCTTATAGATGGTCGTCTGGGTGTCCGTCTTGAATTTCACTTCCTCCATCCCAATTTCGCCGCCCAGAACATCCTCCAATTGTTCCTGGGCTGCCGCATCCTCATCCTCTAGAGCGGCTCGGCCAGACATCGGGACTCCATCGTCCGTAAATTCCAAACTCTGGTCAAATTCCAATTCCGAAATTCCCTGGCCGCAATTGCGGCACATGAACCGGCCCTGAAATTGCCCCCCGCTGAACGCCAGGAGTAATTCCTTGTGGAGTACTTCCTTCTCACGCGGACGCAAGAATTCCTGGAGTTGGAGGACTTCGTGGTAGCAGACCAGGTGCTGGTCACAGAGAACGCAATTTACCCAATTGTCCTCACGCGACCCCTTATACTTCGCCACGAAGCGCGCAAACAACTGCATGCGCTGTGTATCATCTTTTACCTTTCCGATGACGCGATAAGCCATCACGTGCTCACAAGGATTCGGCGTCGGCTGCTCACCTGCCATGCGGCTCTTTTCGGCGCGTGCGAGGGCGTCCCGCAGCACCTCCAGGAACTGGTCGCGCACCTTGCGATTGCGCTCCTTGGCGAGAGGGCCGGGCTGCTGGGCAAGAGCCGTGAGCACAAGGTCCGCGCTCGTCGCGAGAAGGCCGGCGAACATGGCGATATCATTGTCCTTATAGGCAGGTATGCGCGCACGCAAGTCGTCCATGCGTGCGGCAAGAAGAGGCTCCGTCGCCAGCGTCTCTAGAACGTCGGAAAACGCCTCGCCGGTCAAAAAGGGATTCTGTTTGATTTGGACCTGGGCGAGAGCCGCCTTGGCTGCGTCGCGCAATTCCAGAATGTACTGCTTCACGAGCGCCCTATAGGTGTCAATACGTTCCAAGAGGACGGCCTGCTGGTCCACATTGAATTCAGTTTGGCCGAGGCCATAATTGGCGAGATCCACCAGAACATCCGCGAGACCAAGAGGATAAATTGGCTGGACGCGGAGCCAGTCCTCTAGAGGAATGTTGCCCTGGGTATTCCCGCCAGGGCCGACGCAGAGAATTCCTCCCGCCGTCGCCTCATCCGGAATTCCCTCTAGGCGCTCTAGGATCTCCGCAAGACTCTCGGGCTGGCGCTGGTTGAGGGCCATGTCCTTTGCAAGAATTCCCGAGCGGATGGCACCGAGATTGCGCTGCTCCGAAAGGGGGAAGAGGAGTGTATTGAGAATGGAGCCCTCCTCGGGTGCCTCTACACGGCGCGGGGGCTCCTTTTCGCGGAGACGAGTGGTACGCGGTCCAAGGCCACGTTGGAGGCCTAGCAGTGTCTTGCCTACACTCTCAGCGGTAACGAGCACCTTCTTATCACCGGCCTTCCCACGAAGCCCATCCACCTCTTCGGTCGTGAGGTCCATGGGCGCTGGGGCGCGTAAGAAATCCTTGTCTTGGCGAAAGAGTGTCGTTTTGTCACCAGCGGGAGTCCAGGTCGTGTGAAACTGGCGATTGAATGTCTCTTGGGCAATAAACCAGTTGGGGAGACTGTCTGCAGCGGCACCAAGCGTGGCGGCAGCGGCGGCAGCATCTGCAGTCTCCATAAACGCATTCGCTGCTGCCACCGACTCGTCCAGATACTTGACTTCCACGGCGACTCCAGGCATTTCTGTAGGGTCTGTTGGTGGCACACCATCGCGAATTTGAATAAGACTCATAGGAGTGTGATCCAGAAACAGGACCTTTTTGGCTTCTATGACGCTACGTGCAAGAGGTGCGTCAACAGCCGTAAGCGCATCTGCGAGAGTGAGGAAGGAGGTCTGCGCCTGTCCCACCGGGTCTCCGCTGCGATTATAGAGAACCAGGTTGTCACGGAGCATCATACACTGTTCCACTAGCGCGCGCACATTGTCCTGGTTCTGCGGATTCTTGCGGGCGGCATCGCCCAGCGCCAAGAGGAAGTCCTCAAGCATATCGGAGCGCTGGACGGCCGCGGGATAGAAGCGCTGGCTTGCAGGAATTTCGCGAATTTCAATCCCTGTAGGAATGGCCCGCGGAGCAGCGGCCACCACATCTGTGAATTCATCCATGTAGGCCTCCTCTTCGGCCTCTTCTGCGGCTGCCGCAGCGGCAGCGGCTGCCTCCTCTTCTTCGTTCGGCCCAGGCCCCTCTTCAGTCGGCGGCTGGCGGGGACGGAGAACGGCGAAAGGGAGGTCGCGAGGAATTCCGACGAAATTGAATTCCACCTCTAGGTCGGCGCCCGTTTCATCGCGCAGCAGAAGTTTATCCTCCTCTTCGTCCACGGCCACAATTGTGTAGGTCGGGCCCGACTCACCTGTGGCGTCAAATGTCTCTGCGGTCTGTTCCGCGTGCGCATCAATAATACTCACGAACGCGGGTTTTGTGCGTTTTTCAATACTGTAGAGCGTATCAATGCCGAGTGCAGGGTCCAGGTCACCATCCACGATAGGAATATCTACCAGACGGTCCGAGACACCGTCGGGGAGGATGCGAATGAGGTCTTCGTCAATATAGTAAATGCGACCGCGGAGTTTGTCTACGCGACCGCCCAAGAGGAGAATGCGGTCGCCGAGTTCAAACTGTAAATCTTCATCGGGTGGTATGGGCGCGTCGGCCATTGCCTCTAACGAGTTGTATGAATTTGGTTATGATTGTGCCCGCGCCCAGCCAGAAAATTGCGGGGCGGCCTAAGCCTGCACCACCTTATAGGAGGAGATACGAATCAAATGTCGTTCACGGTTGACTATTTCAGCACTCTCTGTGAGCAGTTCCCGACGTGGGATGAGATGAAGACGCATCTGGAGTCGCAGGGGCTCCGTATTGTTGTGCCGTCGACAGACAACCCCGATTTCAATCTGGTTGTTGTGCGCGCAGTGAAAGGCAAGTCCAAGGAGCCGGCCGCGGGCCTGTTCCGCTCTGTGGTCTGGAACACGGAGACGAATCGCCCTGTCTGCTATGCGCCGCCAAAGGCACGCGAGGGCCAGCCGCCTCTCCACACACCTCTCTCACTGGTCCAGGACTTTATGGACGGCTTCATGGTAAATGCGTTTGTGACGGCGGCGGAGCCCACGACGCTGCGCCTAGTGACGCGCACGACCCTGGGCGCGGAGAACCGCTTCTATTCGGCGAAGACGTTCGCGACCCTCTTTGATGAGGCGCTGGCGGCGACGCCTGTGCGCACGCGCGAGGCACTGCTGATGCATCTGCGCGAGTGGATGGCCGACACGCAGGCGGCCTTTGTGAGTTTCGTGGTCCAGCACCCTGAACACCGCATCGTCGCGAAGCCGGCGTCCCCTGACCTCCACATCGTCCATATGGGCTCCGTGGACACGGCGGGAGTTGTAATTCTGGACGAGGCAGCGGCGACGTGGCCGGCGTCGCTGAAGCGTCTCCAGATCTCGCGCTATCCTGTGAAGCAGTTCCATTCCGAGCAGGAGGTCACGGACCTCATGCGCCGGACGGCGGTGACTAACGGATTCCGTTGGCAGGGGCTGGTCTTCAAGGACGGCACGGGGGCGCGCTGGCGTCTGCGCTCGCCGTCCTATACGATGATGCGCACGCTGCGAGGTGCGGAGGCGGCACCTGTGGACCGCTTCCTGCGCCTGCGCCGTGAGGGCAAGGTACTAGAGTATCTGAAGCATTACGGCGAGGAGCGCAAGACCTTCTGGGGCTACGAGCAGACTCTGCGTGCTCGCACGGCGGATGTTCTGGCGGCGTATGAGCAGGTTCACAAGGCGCACGCACTGAAGTTTGCGGACCTACCTGGTGCCTATAAGCCGGCCGTCCATCTGCTTCACGTCAAGTTCCTAGAGGAACTGCGGGCCAAGGGCTTCAAGGTGATTCTGCGCAACGCGGTGGATGTCGTGAACCACCTGAAGGAATTTGAGCAGAAGCGCCTGCTGGACGCGGAGGCGTTTATCGCGGTGGCGGCTAGCACGGGCGGTGAGGAAGAGGAGACCGGTGCACCCGAGGAGACTGCTTCGGCAGAGTGAAGCGGTCTAAAAACTTTCCGCTAAACCCCTATAGAGCCCGAAAATGTCCTCCGCGCCCGCATCTAAGTACGTGATTGGGATTGACCTCGCGACGTGCATGTCCATGGTCGCAGTTTGGAAGAATGGTAGTGTAGAGATTATCGCATCGGAGACGGGCAATCGGACTGTCCCTTCTGTTGTGAGTTTTGGTGCTGACGAGCGTCTGGTGGGTGAGGCGGCGAAGTCAATGAGCGCTATGAACCCTAAGAACACCATTTATGACGCGAAGCGCCTGATTGGCCGTACGTTTGACGACCCCGTAGTGCAGCGCGATATGAAGTCCTGGCCGTTCAAGGTCGTGGATGACGGCAAGAACCGCCCTAAGATTGAGGTAGAGTGGAAGGGCGAGGTTAAGCAGTATTATCCTGAAGAGGTGTCGGCGATGGTGCTCGGCAAACTGAAGGCTATGGCAGAGTCCTATCTAGGCCAGGAGATCAAGGACGCTGTCGTAACTGTGCCGGCCTATTTTAACGACGCCCAGCGCCAGGCGACGAAGGACGCCGGTCGCATCGCCGGCCTGAACGTTCTGCGCCTGCTGGCGGAGCCGACAAGCGCCTGTATCGCGTATGGCCTGAATGAGAAGAAGGGTGGTGAGCGCAAGGTCGTGATTTTTGATCTGGGCGGCGGCACATTTGACGTGTCTCTTCTGACCGTGGAAGATGGCATCTTTGAGGTACGTGCAACGAGCGGCGACACGCATCTGGGTGGCCAGGACTTTGACAACCGTATTGTGGATTGGGCCCTAGAGGAGTTCCGCCGTAAGACGAAACTTGATGCACGGTCCAACCCGAAGGCGCTGGCGCGTCTCCGCCTCGCCGCCGAGCGTGCGAAGAAGACGCTGTCCACGGCAAATCAGGCCTCTCTGGAGATTGATTCGCTGTTTGAGGGTGAGGACCTTCAGGTAATTCTGACGCGTGCCAAGTTTGAGAGCCTCTGCGATGACCTGTTCCGCAAGTGCATGGGGCCGGTGGAGTCCGTTCTGCGCGATTCCAAGTTTTCCAAGGGCGATATTGATGACGTAGTGCTGGTCGGCGGTTCCTCCCGTATCCCCAAGGTCCAGGCGCTCCTGCAGGAGTTTTTCAATGGCAAGGAACTGTGCAAGAGCATTCACCCTGACGAGGCGGTGGCGTACGGTGCGGCAGTCCAGGCGCACATCCTCAGCGGTAACTCCAAGAACGACGCGGCGAGTGACCTGCTGCTGCTGGACGTGACGCCGCTGAGCCTTGGTATTGAGACGGCGGGCAACGTGATGACGGTGCTCATCAAGCGGAATACGACGATTCCCACGAAGAAGTCGCAGACGTTCTCCACGTACAGCGACAATCAGACGGCGGTCGACATCAAGGTCTACGAGGGTGAGCGCCAGTTTACGCGCGATAATCGCCTGCTGGGTACATTCCGCCTAGAGGGCATTCCGCCGATGCCCCGCGGTGTTCCGCAGATTGAGGTGACCTACGATGTGGACGCGAACGGCATCCTGAACGTGTCCGCCGCCGAGAAGTCCACGGGCAAGTCTGAGAAGATTACGATCACGAATGAGAAGGGTCGTCTATCCAAGGAGGATATTGAGAAAATGGTGGAGGCCGCGGCGGCGGCTGCAGAGGACGATAAGCGTGCGATGGAGCGCGTGGAGGCGAAGAACGAACTGGAGAGTTACCTGTACAATGCGCGTAACACGGTGCGCGAGGACAAGGTGAAGGAGAAACTTGCTGCGGATGAAATCGCCAAGGCGGAGGAAGTGCTAAAGGGCCACATTGACTGGCTGGACTCGCACGCGGATGAGGACAAGGACACTTACAAGGCCCGTTATGAGGAGGCGCAGAATGAGATTCGGCCGCTTCTCATGAAACTCTATGGGGCTCAGGATTTTAGTGGCAAGGGTGGAAGTGAAGCGGCGCCCGCAGAGCCCGGGCCCAAAGTGGAGGAGGTGGATTGACCGACGCTAAATCATTGACAAAAAACAGTTCAGCATGCGGAGAAAATGCCCCGCGCCATTCCCAGGTTCCCCTGCCAGATTCACAAAACTGGCCGCGCTGATATCCTCCTCTGAGGCATTAAAAGAGACAATGTCACGCTTTAAGAATACTACTGGCCACTCTTTGGTTATGGCCGCATTAAAATGAGGCTGTTCCAACGTATAAAAGTTGCCAGGATGTTCCGAAATCAGAGCCAAAATTCTCTCCATGAGAGCCATCGTTTTGGGTCCGATCCGAACAAACCAGAAGCCAGCGGAGAGCCCAGGATGGTCTAGAGTCGCCCAGCCATCTGTTCCACAGTAATTGGAATCTTTGCTGTCTCCTTCTGGGAGTACTGCAATTGTATCAGGCGGTAATTCGGGCCGAAATTGGCGACAGCAGACCATATCCAAATCCAAATACATCGCGACCTGGTCAGGCTCGTAAACTCGCTTGAAGAAGGTGTAACGATGTGAGATGCCCTCTAGAAGAGTCTTCGGTCTCGGAATTGCGATAATTTGTTTCTTATCCAGGAAATCAATCCCTAGTTCATGTATAACTTTCGCAGTATCAACATCCGCAATAATATACAAAGAGTCTTCTGCGGGCAAGTACGTTCCTGCGCGCACAAGAGTCTTCAGGAGAAGAAGCAGCATATAGACATATTGATTCTCTGCAGGGTTCCGTCCTTCTAGAGTGAATAAAACGGTAAAGAATATCATTCTGCATCGTCTTATTGTTTTTCCATATTTGCCTAGACGCGCTAATTAACGCCGCCCGCGTTTACCGCCGTTCATCCAGGCAATTCCCGCCATTGCACATAAGCCAAACACAACGAGAGGTATATTCACCATAGTCAGCCCTCGTTCATTCAAATTCGTAGGAACATCACAAATCGCACATCCAGACGGTAACTGGATATCCGATTTTGTGCCCTCAGACAGACTTCCTAACGTGAGAGTCGTATTGGAGACACAGCGAATCTTCTTCATCTCGGAGCACAAGCAGATATACAAATCCACCTGAATATCAATCGGAAATGCCGTCTCCAGCAATTTCTTTGCACCCTCTTTGGTAATCAAGTAGCCGCCTGTACCGCCTGGGCATGTGTTGAGGACCCAGTTGCCCCGCCGGTTCTCTGCAACGTCTTGGGGCAACGGGCGCCCTTTGGTCTGATAATAGAAGGACCAGGCATTGGAAAAGGTCCAGACATCCGGAAAACCAGGGAGCAAATTCAACTCCAGGTACGCCTTCTCCAGCCGCTTCATAAAATCGGAGGGGATAGCCGCGTCATCCTCAAAGACAATCGCGTACGGCTCTGGATTGTTTACGACTTTCCGCCAAATTTCCACGTGGCTGAGATAACAACCAATCGCACCGGCTGTGTTCAAGTCCTCGTGGTCGCGGCGCATTTTATCTTTGATATTTCGCTTCGCGCGCAGAGAAATGCGATTGTCGTTCTGGATGTCAAGGGTGGACCCTGCAACGGCATCAAAGCGCTCAAACACATAGTTTTTCTTGATTTCCTGTATCACTGGCTGTTGAGAAAAGGCGGTCCAGCGATCCGTGCGATGCTTCAGATTGATACAGTAAAAATGGATGGATTTCTGTGTCAAGGGCTCCAGGCTCGCAGCCGTCGGCCGTTCCTTGGAATTCAAAGCATCTGTCTCCAGACTATTCGTTTTTTCTTGTATTTTCGCCGCCATTTGGGTGGAGACCTACCTAACTAGGTACGAGGAAAGCGGCGGGCCGCGGCGGCCTTTTGGAGCGCCTCACGCATGGATGCCGAGGGTGCTAGTGCAGCCGCGGAGCCACCGAGGGAGGACCATGACTGCTCCCAGGCCTTGAACATGGACAGGCAGCCGCGCGCAGCCTCTGCGACGGCTGTGCGCGCTGTGAGTTCCTTTCCATCCTCCACACCAACGCGGAGGAGTACCTCATCTTTCAGAGGATGGGGGACCTTGTAACCGACGAACGTGATTTGCGTACCGGTGCTTGTGCCCATGAGATTGATGTCCATCCAGGTCTGGAACAGGTTGCCGAGGGTGTGGTCCTCGCCGGCAAAGAGGAAGTCAAAACCTTTCATGCGCGCATCGGCGGGACCGACCCGCACAGTCTCGGGAAGGTCACCGCTATCCATATTCACATACTTCATGCACTTCTCTTGAATGGCCTGGATGGCCCGGGCGACGATATAGGTGGGATTGAGAACACCAACCGATTCCAGCGTAAAGTCGAAACTGTACGGCTCGCCGGCCTCGTCCGTGAGGAAACAGCGCTGAACCTCCATTGTATTGAACTCGCGCTGGAGTTCGGCCTTACGCGCCGGATTCGTCTCCAACTCGGAGGCGGCAACCTTCTTATGGTCGGCCAGCCACCGCTCAAAGAACTCCTTTTGGCGTTCCGGGTCCTTATCAATCGTGTAGCGGTAGGCACACTGACTTACAGGAATGAAGCGCGCATTCTCACGACCGATGCCGACTGTCGCCTTCGCCTTGAAGTGGAGTCTCTCCGGTTCCTGGGTGCCGACGCGACCCTTGAGAACGGCGAGAAGGGGGGTGTCCTGGGAGACCGGGTTGAGGTGGAAGAACTCGGTGCTAGGGACGGGAAGCGGCTCCTCTTCGGGCCCACGGTCCTTGAGAACCCGGATGTCGGCTGCTTTCACGTCTAGAGGATCAGCGGAGTTGTTCGTCACGTCCAGTTCAAAGGAATACTCATCCGGATTCCAGTCCAGGGGATTTGCTACGGCAATCGGAAGAAGGCCCACACGGTGAGCGAGCATCTCATTGCTCATCGGCGTGGAGTTCTTCAGAACCTGAACGTCTGCCGTGGAGCCATCCGTGAGAATGTCGGCACGAAAGGCGACGGACTCCACCTCGGTAAGAATGGCGCGGCGGAGTGTGTTTGCATACTCAACCTTTGTGGGAGCAAGTTGAAACTCCAGAACTGTCCGGCTCCGCTGATTCACATTCTTGAAGACGTTCGGCTGCTGCGCCGCGGGGGCGAGTGAAGCGGCGAGCCCCGAGGCACCAAGCGTAGCGGCCTTAGCCTTCGGTACAAACTTTTTCCCAGTTGACGACATTCTATTCCTATTCTCATTCCAGGTTCTAAGGTAGTCAATTTTAGGCCACGGGCATGGGGCCGTGTTAAGGCGTTAGCCTAACCTAAGGACCTTGAGGCTGCGTCAAGCCAAACCAGCGACGCATAGCGGCCTACAATAGCGATGAGCCAACCGATTCATATTTGCTACTATAGCAATCGGTGCCAGTGGTCGCGCGCGTTCATAACAGAACTCGCGCAAACGCCCTGGAAAGGCCAGTTTCATTTCGTCTGTGTGGACCCATCGCCGTCCCGCCCGCCTCTCCCCGCCTGGCTGAAAAAGGTCCCGACACTCGTCCTCCAGGGCGACCCGGAACCGAAGACGGACTCGGAAGTGATGAATTGGTTGTACGAGAAGAAGATGCGCGAGCAGGCAGCGAAGCCGGCGGGCCAAGGGGGCCCGGCGCCCGGTGTAGGCGGTGAGCCCGATGCGTGGAATATGATTGAGCAGGGTTCCGGCGTAGGTGGTGGATTCTCCTATTCCAGCCTGGATGCCGACACGTCTGCGTCACAGGACAGTACAGGTGGCTACACGATGCCCGGTGCGTTCTCGTTTCTGAACGGCGCGTCTGCCGCAGCGTCACAGGGCGGTGCGGGGACGGGCTTTGCACCCGCTGGTGGTGTCGGCACCAAGAAGTCCAAGAAGGAGGAATTGTTTGATAAGCAGATGGAGGCATATCAGCGCGAGCGTGACAATGGCATGCCACGCCTGCAACAGAGAATGTGATGAAAGAACAAGGGGATGGCTAAGCGCAAACAAACAAGAAAAACACGTCCGAAACAGAGGATTGAACATCATCATCTGCTCGTGCGTATGGAAACACGCCACTGTCCAAGCCAGAACGAGGTGGAAGTCGTGAAACGGAAATTTCAGCAAATTATCCACGATATCCGCATGAAACCGCTCGCACCGCCGACTGTGCGGTATCTAGAAGAGCCCCAAGAGAACAAGGGGATGACTGGAATTATGCCTATAGAGACGAGCCATATCGCTTTCCACTTTTGGGATACGCCCGAGAAATCAATTCTTACGAGCCCCGAGAGCAAGTGCCTTCTCCAATTTGACCTGTATACCTGTGGCAGCCTCTCGCATGCGCAAATTGCGCGTGTTCTTCATCATATGTCCTGTTATAAGCCCATGGCGGCCGAAATTACCTTGCTGAATCGGAATCGCGGACTCGCAATTGAGAAACATGTGCGATGGAACCGGGCCGAGAGGGGGCCCTGGCCGGCATGGTTACGGCGCTTTTCGGGACTGGCGGGGACACGCCGTGCGCGTTAAAATTGACCTAAACCTCTCTGACCAAACAACCAGTAAGAGAAATGTCTGCACTCGGCGCCTTCAATACCCAACTCATCCGCTTCTTTGAGGAACTCGTGGAGACCTACCCAGAGGAGCGCGATATTAAGGTCGCTCTGGAGGCAATTCAGGGGGCGAAGAAGATCAACCCGAAACTGATTCTAGACCTCTTCTGGGAGCATGTGTATCGTGACCTTGCCGAGCACATCGCAGTGGAGGACGATGCCAAAGTGATCGCCTACGCGCATGCGAAGATTAGCGGCCAGTTCAATGAGATGTCGTCGGCACTCATCATCTTTGACAAGTACTGGGGCACAATGACAGAGGCGAATCAGAAGGCGATCTGGAAGTACCTGAAGGTGCTGTGTGCGCTGTGCGAGAAGGCACGGGCCTCAAGAATCGGGTTCTAATGATCCCGCAGACTCGGCCGCTCCTCTTCAGCCTCCAAGCGTTCCGCATGTGGTTTGAAATCATAGCGAACCGCATCATCCAAACTTTTAAAGAGTTTTGAATATGCTGATTCTATCTGATATTCAAAAGGTGCCTTTAATTCCATTATATTACCTTTATCATCTGTATCGCGAATTTCACCATTTTTTGTGTATTCTTCTAAAACCTTTAGAGACGCACGCAGTAATTTTCCATCCTTTCCAATGGTTCGAACGACTTTATATTTAACAATATACTCATCATCATATACAGGCTCATTACGTCGTTCGTAGAGAATATTTCCTACCTTTAAATCTTTAATAGTGACTTCATCGGTATTTTCATATCGCAACGGGCGCCCTTCACGTCTGCGGCGTATACGTGCTGTTCGGCCGCGCTTGCGCCTCGGGCCTCTGCGACGGCTCTGTGAACGGCGTGCCGATTCGGGCGCTCTCGGCTCTGTATTTTCTATGTGAACCGGATCCGAGTTTGGCATTCTTACTTTGACTTGACAAAAACAGGCGTAAAGAACCCCTACGGAGCAATCCAAGACTAGAAGAGAATGTCCGCCGCAGCCGCTGAGACCAGTTCCGCTGAAACGGCGCCTGCAAAGATGTCCGAGATGTTCAACACGAAATACGAGGAGTTCGCCGCCGATCTGATTGGCACGTTCCCAGAACTGGAGGCTGCCGTGAAGGCCGCCCTTGCGATTCCGGTGGGGGAGCGCATGGCCGCCTACAAGTCCTCGGTGTTTACCTCGGCCCGTATGACGACGGCAAAAGATGCCGAGAAGACTCCGGGCCTACTTCTACCCGGCGTGGAGATGCCTGCCGCTCTCTGGGAGACTGCGGGGAAGCGCACCAAGAGTGCCATCACGGAATACCTGTCCCTGCTGAACCTCTGTGTGGCATTTACGAGCATGGAGGACGGACCTGAGGGCGCCGCCGGTGCCGACTTCACCAAAGAGTGGGCGGAGAAGTTGATGCGCGACGCCCGTGCCTCTATGAGCAAGATTGACTTTGAGAGCATTTCCAAGACTTTCTTCAAGGCATTCGGAGGCGATGCCAGCGGTGCTCTCCCGCCCCTCCCCGAGAAATTCCTGAAAGGAAAGTTGGCGAAATTGGCGGAGGACATGGTCCGTGAGTTCCGCCCCGAGGATTTCGGAATTGGCCCGGAGGAACTGGAGGCCTGTGAGCGCGATCCGACGCGTGCCTTTGAGATTCTGATGAAGGCATCCATGTCCAACCCGAGTATGATTCAGGGTGCGATGATGCGCGTGGCGAAGCGCCTGCAGGACAAGGCGGCCCGTGGAGAACTGAAGCCACTGGAGTCGGTCGCGGAGGCGGAGGAACTCATCCAGGAGTTCCAGAATCACCCCGCGTTTGTTGACCTCATGAAGTCGTTCAAGGATGCTTTCAATACGGATGATGATATGGATACGGCGCGAGCGACGGGGCGCGAGAACGAGGGTCGTCTGGCGGCCGTGCGCGCTCGTCTGCGCAAGAAGATGGAGGCGAAGAAGGCTGGTGGCGCAGGCAATAAGAAGTAAAGTGAACAGTGAATAGGGAGTTGTCCACGATGACATCAAAAATTCTATGTGACCCCTATGTGTGGGAGAATCCGAAAATTTTGATGTACACGAGCATTTATGCACCGAATCAGGCCGCATGTGTGAGTGAGGTCATCAATCATATTATTTATGCTGCGCTCGTCTTTGTCGTTGTGGGCATCGTATTTAGCAAAATCTACCACACCTATATTCCACTCTCTGTCGCATTTGTGGCGTTCCTGGTTGTCACCTGGCCGAGCATGCGGAACGCGCTGATGAAGTCCAAGCAACTGGAGGGATTCCGTTCGTCCTGCACGGCAGTCCCCGGCCCCGACACGCCGGTGGTTGTGTCTTCGCCGGCGGCGACGCGGGTGTTCAAAAAGGTTCAGCCGACGGAGACACTGCCGACGGCGCGCAACCCTTTTATGAATGTGTTGGCGGACGAGTATAAATACAACCCTCTGCGCCCGGGCGCGGCCTCCGTGACAGACCCGGCTGTGCGCGTGACTCTGGACGACTACTTCCGTGTCCAGTGGGCCGCTGACCCTACGGATGTCTTTGGGCGGTCCCAGTCGCAGCGCCAATTCATTACGCAGCCGTCCACGAGTATTCCGAATGATGTGGAGTCGCTGCGCAACTGGCTGTATTACATTCCGGGCAAGACCTGTAAGGAGGGTGGTCGTGATGCGTGCCTCCCGGGGACGGACGGAGGTTCTGTAACATGGTTGAATCAAGACTCTTAGAGTCTTGGTTAGTGTTACAGAACCAATCCTTGATTGTCGGGTTTATCCCGACAATCTCGGGGGGCCGTTAAATGGCTGAACCAGGATTCTTAAGCGCGCCGCTTACGAGTTAGCGCTTTCTGTGTAGACAACATCGGTCCACCCTTTTTCGTACACGAAAAGCGGCGGAGCGTTCTACCCCGGGTCTGGAGCATGCTCGCAGTACATATCGCAATCGCGGCCTGCTCTTTCGCTTGGTCGCCACGTCCAGACCCTTTACGCAGGCGGACTGTCGCCCGCACGGCCTTGATACAGCGACAGAATTTGCCCGCCTGTGTCGTCTTCATTCTAGTTTGGACCGCGAATTTCCCGCCCCTCTAGGCAGAAAGGAGCCATGCAGGTGAATCGTCTAACACACACGCGCGATGATGCCTGCGGCATTGAACAGTATTTCAAGCAGTCGGTGGGCCCCGGTCGCTACACGACGACGAACCTGGTACCTCAGGCGAAGGAGGTGAACCCGCTCGCCGTCCAGGAGTTCCTCATGTACCCGCGCGAGGGATTCGGCGCCAACAACGCTTTCATTGACTCCGAGTCCGTGCTGAAGAACCAGCCTGAGTTCAAGTCCAATCGTACGCTCATTCGCCCTCAGGCTCGCCCTTTCCTGGGTGTCCCCTATATGGGTGGCGGCCGCGGCAATGCGGACGTGGAGTCCCTGCTGCTGCACGCTGAGCAGGTGCGCCAGGGCAAGGAGTGCGGCACGGTCACGGAGCAGCAGTTTGACCAAGTGTTCACCCCGATGATTCCGAATTTGAAGGAGAACATTCAGAAGCCGAAGAATTTGATTACAGAGGAGGCTGCGCCCGGCTGGATCCGCGGGGGTCTGCCGTCGCGGTCTTATATTCGCGACGTGAACTGTTAGACCTTTAGTCTAACAGTGAACTCTTATTCTCCGACCTCTGGGTCGGAGAATAACGTGAACTGCTAAAAGTAATGCATGGATATATATAAACAAAAACTTAATTAACTGTATAACTTACACTTAATTAAGTTTATTATTAATCAAAAGTTTTTACTTACTAACGATTTAAGTTTAAATTGTAACCAAGCAATCCTCTCTCACTAAATAATGCATCAAGTTTCCATTCATAATCGCGACCCATCTCATGACCCAGTCTTTTATGCTCCTTTCTAGTTGCTTGTATTGAACGCACAATATCTTTAACTTCAGGCATCTGTTTCATACGTTGAATTGCTTTCCACGGGTCTCCACTAACCGTGTGTGGATTATATTCCGGGTCTAACTTTTTATTTTCATCATCAAAAATTTGTATTAATCTGTTCATTTTTCTCTTAAAAATTTTATAGGTTGTTTTATTGACTGAATTATTTCCATTATTATCATTATTACCATTATTATCATTTTTACGACTAGATAGTCCCAATAGGCCGCGACATAGTTGCCCAAATTTGCCACATATACCGCGCACTCCACCCTTCTGACGCACCCTACGGGTGCGATTCTTTGGATTCGCCATTCTACTAAAGTATTCCAAATTAAGCACACCCAGGTAGAAATGGCCTCCCTGACCGAAGCATACGGCGAGGTAAACCAAAAGGCCAAACAGCAGGACCCTATTGAGAACCCCCAGGCATACGGCCGGTTCAACGCGGAGGTGGAGCACCCGAAGGCTGCCCGCCATGTTCTCGGGCTTGTGGGCGGCAACGAGGTCTCCTTCGTCCGCACGAATTGGCCGGATGTAGAGTCAGACCTGCGCGGCATTACCCGGCCGAATACGGACTGCCCTGCGCGCCAGCACCTGCCCGTGGACGGGCCTCTGCTGAAGCGGTCCAACCCGAAAGAGACGATTACAATTGACCGCACGCCCATGCACCTCCGCGAAGCCCAATTCTGGGCCTATCCTGCCGTAATTGGCCCGGAGCCGCTCGTGAAAGAGACATGCGGCCGTCCTGAGAAGTATTAGACTTATAGGTAATATCTGAGAATGACAATTCCTGAGCCACCATTCGCACCTGCGCGACCTTGGCCGCTTTGACCGCCACTGCCACCGCCACCATTTCCAGTATTGGCCGCACCAGCAGTTCCAGTTGATGATAAACTCCCATTTGCACCCCTACCTCCGGCTCCGTATGTAACTGCTGAACCAGAGATACTATTGGACACCCCTGAACCACCAGCACCCGCTGTTGCGCCACTTTTATTAGATCCCGCGGAACCGTTTCCACCACCACCGCCTCCACCACCACCGCCTCCACCGCCCCTACCACTTCCTCCACCACTCGGATCAGAGGCAATTGCGCCGCCCAATCCGGAACCACCCGTCTGTTGGCGACTTCTAAATCCTCCCGAACCCCCTGCCGCTGATATGCTGTAAAAACTACTTGCTTCACCATCACTTCCATTTGCCTCTGTCGGATAAGTCATTGTACCACCGGCCCCTCCAGCACCAACTATAACTGTATACAACGTATTTGGTATAACAGAAACTCTTCCACTGAGAACTAATCCTGCGCCACCACCGCCACCACCTCCTGCATCATAACCGGAGCCACCACCTCCACCACCCCCTAC
>JACCDW011071637.1_pt1 | contig 24179 bp, 25 predicted proteins | sample 7449781 | NCBI WGS metagenome assembly JACCDW01 (sample SAMN15323449, study PRJNA562643) | freshwater metagenome | isolation source: river surface water | place: USA:Blue River Watershed | collected 2017-08-18
CTGCGCCCAGTCGGGCAATGCCGTGTAGTGCAGGTGGTGCGGGCCCGCCCACATGTACGTGAAGATCAGGGCCCAGAAGTGCACGATCGAGAGCCGGTAGCTGTACACCGGGCGTTCGGCCTGCTTGGGGATGTAGTAGTACATCATCCCGAGGAAGCCCGCGGTCAGGAAGAAGCCCACCGCGTTGTGGCCGTACCACCACTGCACCATCGCGTCCTGCACGCCGGCGAAGGCCGAATAGGACTTCATCAGGCCGGCCGGGATGGCGGCGCTGTTGACCAGGTGCAGCAGGGCGACAGCGATGATGAAGGCGCCGTAGAACCAGTTGGCCACGTAGATGTGCCGCACCTTGCGGGTGCCCACGGTGCCGAAGAACACGATGGCGTAGGAGACCCACACCAGGGTGATCAGGATGTCGATGGGCCACTCCAGCTCCGCGTACTCCTTGCCCGAGGTGTAGCCCAGGGGCAGCGAGATGGCGGCGGCGACGATGACGGCCTGCCAGCCCCAGAAGGTGAAGGCGGCCAGCTTGGGCGCGAACAGCGGCACATGGGAGGTACGCTGGACCACCCAGTAGCTGGTGGCGAACAGCGCGCAGCCACCGAACGCGAAGATGACCGCGTTGGTGTGCAGGGGGCGCAGGCGGCCGTAGGACAGCCAGGGAATGCCGAAGTTCAGTTCAGGCCAGGCCAGCTGGGCCGCAATGAACACGCCTACCAGCATGCCCACCACGCCCCAGACCACGGCCATGAGGGAGAACTGGCGCACCACGGTGTCGTGGTATCGCGCGGGAGCGAGAGAGTCCGTCGTCATGGGAGTAAACACCTTTTTTGATGTTTCTCCAGTGTCCCGGACCCGACCGGGTTTACCCTTGATTCAAGTCAATCGTTGTGCAGTATGCGCTCGCCTTCGGCATCCAGCGCGTCGAATTGGCCCCGCCAGACGGCCCAGCCCAGGCCCACGAGGATGGCCAGCGCCAGGACGACGGACAGCGGGATCAGTACGAAAAGGATATCCATCTTCACTCCAGGGCGCGCACCGTGGCCAGGCGCGCGGAGTTCATCACCACCAGCAGCGAGCTGGCCGCCATGCCGATGCCGGCCAGCCAGGCCGGCATGAGGCCGGCGACGGCCAGGGGCACGCAGGCGGCGTTGTAGACGGCCGCCCAGGCCAGATTCTCGCGCACGATGGCGCGGGTGCGGCGGGCCTGGCCCGCCAGCAGGGCCACCCCGGCCAGCTGGCCGCCCTGCACCACCACGTCGCTGCGGGCCTGGGCCAGGGGCACGCCCTGCCCCATGGCCACGGACACATCGGCCAGGGCCAGCACGGGGCCGTCGTTCATGCCGTCGCCCACCATGAGCACGCGCCGGCCGGCGGCCTGCAGCTGCTTGACATGGGCGAGCTTGTCCTCGGGCGCGCAGGCGCCACGCCAGGCGGTGATGCCGGCGCGCCCGGCCAGGCGGGCGACGGCCTGCGGGCGGTCGCCCGAGAGCAGTTGCACGTCCAGGCCCAGCCGCCGCAGGGCGGCGATGGCGGCCACGGCGTCGGGGCGCAGGGCCTCGGCCAGGTCGAAGGTGGCGAGCCAGCCGGATTCGTCGGCCAGGTGGGCCTGGGGACCGGCGGCATCGGCGCCGCCCGCGGGCGCGCCGCAGAAGCCCGCCGACCCCAGGCGCAGGCGCCGACCGGCCAGGGGGCCCGCCTCCAGCGTGCCCTCCACGCCCTGCCCCGGCTGCTCGCGCAGTCCGGCGACCGGCAGGGCCGCCGCCGGACCGGCCTCGGCCAGCGCGCGGGAGACGGAGTGCAGGGATTGGGCGGCCAGGGCCGCGGCAGCGGCCAGGAGCGTGGCCTCGGGGACGCCCTCGCGGCACCGCACCCCAGCCAGCGACAGCCGGTCCTGGGTGAGCGTGCCGGTCTTGTCGAAGACCACCGTGTCGGCGGACGCGCCGCCCTCCAGGGCCTGCAGCTGGCGCACCAGCACGCCGCGCCGCGCCAGCGCGCCGGCGCTGGCCAGGGTGGCCGCCGGGGTGGCCAGGGACAGGGCGCAGGGGCAGGTGACGACCAGGACGGCCACGGCCACGGCCAGCGCGTGGGCCGGGCCGGAGGGCCACCACCAGGCGGCGGCCCCTGCGGCGGCGGCGAGCACGGCCAGCAGGAAGGGGCTGGCAATGCGGTCGGCCAGCTGCGCCAGGCGCGGCTTGTCCACCGAGGCACGCTCCATCAGCGCGACGATGCCGGCGAAGCGGGTGTCTGCGCCCAGGCGCTCCACGCGCACGGTGACCGCGCCCGTGAGGTTGTGGCTGCCGGCGATGACGGCCTCCCCCACCCGGCGGGCCAGGGCCTCGGACTCGCCCGTGAGCAGGGCCTCGTCGACGCGGGTCTCGCCGGATTCGATGCGGCCGTCCGCGGGGAAGGCCTCGCCGGGCCGCACGCGGACCACGTCGCCCACGGCCAGGCGGCGCACGGGCACGCGCTCCCAGCCCGCGCCGCCGGCGGCCTGGCGCTCCACGCTGGGGGGCAGGCCGCGCATCAGGGCTTCCAGCGCGCCGGCTGTGCGATCGCGCAGGCGCTGCTCCAGCAGCCGGCCGGACAGCAGGAAGAAGACGAACATGGTGACCGAGTCGTACCAGACCTCGCGCCCCCAGGGGCCGGCCGGGTCGAAGGTGGCGGCGGTGCTGGCGGCGAAGGCGATGAGGATGCCCAGGGCGACGGGCACGTCCATGCCGACCCGGCGGTTGCGCAGGTCGCGCAGGGCCGAGGTGAAGAAGGGCCAGCAGGAAAACAGCACCACCGGCAGGGTCATCATCCAGGCGCCCCAGCGAAGCAGGGCCTCGATGTCGGGGGTGATCTCGCCCGGGGCGGCGATGTACAGCGGCCACGAGTACATCATGGCCTGCATCATCCCGAAGCCGGCCACCAGCCAGCGCCACAGCGCCAGGCGGGCGGCGCGCTGGCGCGGGGCGGCGTCCAGCAGGTCGCCGGCCGGCAGGGCGCCGTAGCCGGACTGCCGCAGCGAGGCCAGCCACTGCGAGGGCCGGCCACGGCCCGCGTCCCAGACCACGCGGGCCGTGGCCGAGGCGCCGTTGACCTGGACGGATTCGACGCCCGGCACACGCTGCAGGGCCTGCTCCACGGCCAGGGTGCAGGCCGCGCAGTGCATGCCCTCGATGGCCAGGTAGGACTCCCAGCAGCCCTCGCGTCCCGGCAGGGCGCGGCCGAAGGCGGGCCACTCGACGGCCTCGTCCAGGGCCGCCCAGGCCGCGGCATCGTCCCGCGGGACGGCACGGCCGCGCGACGGCGCGGGCGCGCCGCCGTCACCGAACGGCAGGATCACGGAGACGGACTCGGGCATCGCACTAGACTATCGCACGACCGCGGCGTGGCGTTGACGTGGATCAACGTCCGCCCGGGGCTGCCCACCTAAGCTGGAAACACCATGTACAAACGCATCCTCCTGGCCACCGACGATTCCAAGCTTTCCCGCAAGGCGGAAAAATCCGCGATCGCCCTGGCCGCCGCCCTGGACGCCAGCCTGGTCGTGGTCAACGTGGTGCCGGACTACCCGGTCAGCTTCTTCGACGGCTCCGTCTCGGTGACGCCGCAGGACGTGGCCCGCGTCGAGCAGGCCTGGACGGACAAGGGCCAGGCCGTGGTGGATGGCGTGGTCGCCGCGGCCGCCAAGAAGGGCGTGCAGGCCCGGGGCACCCTGGCCCACTCCGACCGCGTGGCCGACGCCATCATGGCCGCCGCCCGCAAGCACAAGTGCGACCTGATCGTGATGGCCTCCCACGGCCGTCGCGGCGTCGCCCGCGTGCTGCTGGGAAGCGAGACGCAGCACGTGCTGACGCACAGCACGATCCCGGTGCTGGTGCTGCGCTGAAACCCCGATACCCCATGCGGTCACCGCTTGCCGCCACAATAAGCCCCTGACAACAACAACCTCCTGAGGAAACCAGTCCATGAAGATCGTCCTCGCCGCCGACGGCAGCCAGTACACCAAGAAAGCCCTCGCCTTCCTCGTCACGCACGAGAGCCTGGCGGGCCCGGAAGATGAAGTGATCGTCGTCAACGTGCAGTCCCAGCTGCCCCCCCGGGTGCGCTCGGCCGTGGGCGCCGAGGTGGTCAAGGGCTACCAGGCGGAAGAGGCCGAGAAGGTCCTCGCCCCGATCCGCAAGTTCCTGGACAAGCACGACATCAAGTTCCGCGTCGAGTGGTCGGTGGGCCAGGCGGATGAGGTCATCCTCAAGACCGTGAAGAAGGCCAAGGCCCACATGATCGTGATGGGCACGCACGGCCACGGCCTCCTCGGCCGCGCCCTCCTGGGCAGCGTGGCGCAGAAGGTGGTCACCGGCGCCGACGTGCCGGTGATGCTGGTCAAGTAAGCACCCTGGCCAGAAACGCAAAGAGGCGCCCCCGGGCGCCTCTTTGCATGGCGGTCCTTGTCAGCCGCGCAGGCTGGTGGCCTCGCGCGCCAGGCGCGTGATGCGGGCCCAGTCACCGGTGGCCACCGCGTCGGCCGGCGTGAGCCACGAGCCGCCCACGCAGACCACGTTGGGCAGCGACAGGAAGTCCTTGGCGTTGGCCGGGGACACCCCGCCCGTGGGGCAGAAGCACACGTCGGTGAAGGGGCCGCTCCAGGCCTTGAGCATGGCCGGGCCGCCGGCCTGCATGGCGGGGAAGAATTTCAGCTCGGTGTAGCCGTCCTCGCTGGCGGCCATGATCTCGCTGCCGGTGGCCACGCCGGGCAGCAAGGGCAGGCCCAGCTCGCGGCAGGCCTGGCCCACCTTCGAGGTGTAGCCGGGGCTGACGGCGAAGCGCGCGCCGGCGTCCCGGGCGGCACGGGCATCGGCCACGCTGCGCACGGTGCCGGCACCGGCCACGGCGTCGGGCACATCGCGGGCGATGGCCTCGATGCAGGCCAGGGCCGCCGGAGTGCGCAGGGTCACTTCCAGCATGCGGATGCCACCGGCCACCAGGGCGCGTGCCAACGGCACGGCATGGGCCACGTCCTCCAGCACGATCACCGGGATCACCGGCGCATCGCGCATCACGTCCAGCGAGGTCAGTTGCTGGTTCACAGCCATGTGCAGGCTCCTTCTTCCGCCGTCAGGGCATTGCGCCGGAACCCGGCGAACAGGTCACGTCCCAGGCCGACCTGGTTGGCGGCGATGAGGTCTTCCGGCATGGTGGCCGGCGTGCGGGCATTCCACTCGGCCGGCGGCACGAGCGCGTCGAGCGTGCCGGCGACGGCGTCCAGCCGCACGATGTCGCCATCGCGCACCTTGGCCAGCGGGCCGCCCATGGCGGCCTCGGGGGACACGTGGATGGCGGCGGGAACCTTGCCGGAGGCGCCGCTCATGCGGCCGTCGGTCACCAGCGCCACGCGCCAGCCCTCCCCCTGCAGCACCGCCAGCGGCGGCGTGAGCTTGTGCAGCTCGGGCATGCCGTTGGCGCGCGGGCCCTGCCAGCGCACCACGCAGACCAGGCCGCCCGCGCCGTTGTCGCGGCAGGCCTGGGCCAGTTCGCCAGCGGCGAAGGCCTTCATCAGCGCCTCCTGGCTGTCGAAGACGCGCGCGGGCGCCTCGACGATGTGGCGGTCCTCCGGCACGGCCGAGACCTTGATGACGCCACGGCCCAGGTTGCCCGCCAGCAGCTTGAGTCCGCCGGTGGGGCTGAAGGGGGCCGCCGCCGGGCGCACCACGGACTCGTCGCCGCTGGCGCCGATGTCGCTCCAGCGCAGCACGCCGCGGTCGAGGGCGGGCCGCTGGCCGTACTCCTGGAAGCCGGCGGGGCGCACGGTGGCCACGTCGGCATGCATGTAGCCCGCGTCCTTGAGCTCGCGGATGATGAAGCCGGGGCCGCCGGCTTCCTGGAAGTGGTTCACGTCGGCGCTGCCGTTGGGGTAGACACGGGCCAGCAGCGGTGCGACAGAGGACAGCTCGGAGAAGTCGTCCCAGTCGATGGAAATGCCCGCCGCGCGGGCCACGGCCACCCAGTGAATGAGGTGGTTGGTGGAGCCGCCGGTGGCGATCAGGGCCACCATGGCGTTGACGATGCAGCGCTCGTCGACCACGCGGCCGATCGGCGTGTAGTGCTGCCTTTGCGTGATGCCCAGCAGCGTGCGCACCGCCTCGCGCGTGAGCTGCTCGCGCAGTTCGGTGCCCGGGTGGATGAAGGCGGCGCCCGGCACATGCAGGCCCATGGCCTCCATCAGCATCTGGTTGCTGTTGGCGGTGCCGTAGAAGGTGCAGGTACCGGCGGAGTGGTAGGCCTTCTGCTCGGCCTCCAGCAGCTCGGGGCGGCCGACCTGGCCCTGGGCGGCGAGCTCGCGGACCTTGGCCTTCTCGCTGTTGGACAGGCCGCTGGCCATGGGACCGGCCGGCACGAAGACGGTGGGCAGGTGGCCGAAGTGGAGCGCGCCGATCAGCAGGCCGGGGACGATCTTGTCGCAGATGCCCAGCATGAGGGCGGCGTCGAAGACGTCGTGCGTGAGGCCGATGGCCGCGGCCTGGGCGATGTTGTCGCGGGAGAACAGGGACAGCTCCATGCCCGGGGTGCCCTGGGTGACGCCGTCGCACATGGCCGGCACGCCGCCGGCGACCTGGGCGGTGGCGCCATGCCGGCGGGCCTCGTCCTTGATGATGTCGGGGTAGCCCGCATAGGGGGCGTGGGCCGACAGCATGTCGTTGTAGGAGCTGATGATGGCGATGTTCGGGGCGCGCTCGGCGACGACCTTGAACTTGTCGCTGCCGGGCAGCGCGGCGAAGGCATGGGCCACGTTGGCGCAGCCCAGGCGGTCGGCGCCGCGCTCGCGCGCGGCCAGCGCGTCCAGCCGCTTCAGGTAGGCGTCGCGGCTGTCTCGGCTGCGTTCGCGGATGCGGTCGGTGACCGCGGCCACCACGGGATGGAGCATCTTGATCTGTGAGGTTGCAGGGGACATTCCATGGTACCTGCTGGACATGCCCGGACAAGCCCCGGAGTTACCAACGGGTTACGAACTACGCGCCTCCCTCCTTCGCCATTCCACCCCCTCTCACGCTCGCCCATGCCCCCTGCCGCCGGTACGAAACGGTGCTGAACCGGTACGATAGGCGGCATGAGCAGCCTGTCCCAATCCATCGCCGACCTGCGCAAAAGCTACGAGCGCGCGGAGTTGAGCGAAGACGCCAGCCACGCCGACCCGATGCGCCAGTTCGAGCAGTGGCTCAACGAAGCCGTGTCGGCCGAAGTGCCCGAGCCCAATGCCATGACCCTGGCAACGGTGGGCAGCAACCTGCGGCCCAGCACCCGGGTGGTCCTGATCAAGGGCTTCGACGAGCGCGGCATCGTCTGGTACACCAACTACGACAGTCGCAAGGGCCAGGAGCTGGCGGGCAACCCGTTCGCGGCGCTGCAGTTCCACTGGGTGGAGCTCGAACGCGTGGTGCGCATCGAGGGCCGGGTGGAGAAGGTCAGCGCCGAGGAAAGCGATGCCTACTTCCACAGCCGGCCGCTGGACTCGCGCATCGGCGCCTGGGCCAGCCCGCAAAGCCAGGTGATCGCCGGCCGCTCGGTGCTGGTGGCCAATGCCGCGAAGTACGGGGCGCAGTTCCTGCTGAAGCCGCCGCGCCCGCCCCATTGGGGCGGCTACCGGCTGGTGCCGGACGAGTGGCAGTTCTGGCAGGGCCGCAAGAGCCGGCTGCATGACCGGCTGCGGTACACCCGGCAGGAAGCGGACGGCGCGGGATGGTTGCGGGAGCGACTGGCGCCCTGAGGCGGCGGGCAGGCCGGCGGATGGGCCGCCGGGGCCACGCGCGCCAGGCCTATCGCCCGGCGAGCCAGGACGCCACCGACATCACCACCGGCACCGTGGCCAGCGCGGTGAGGGTGGCCAGGCCCACCGTGGCCGTGACGGTGTCCTGCGCCACCTGGTAACGCTGCGAGAACAGGAAGCTGTTGGCGCCGGCCGGCAGGCCCGCCACAACGACCACCACCATCAGCGGCACGCCCGTCACCCCCAGCAGCACGCCGGCGGTCGCGACCACGGCGGGCATGACGATGTTCTTGGCGACGACCAGGCCCAGCGCGCCGCGCACATGGCGCGCCAGCGGGGTGTGGGCCAGCGTGATGCCCACCAGCATCAGGGCCACCGGGCTGAGGGCGGCGCCGAGCAGCTGCAGCGGCTTGTCGATGAAGGCGGGCAGGGACAGCCCGGTCTGCGCGAAGAGCATGCCGGCGATGATGGGCAACGGCACCGGGTGCAGCACGGAATTGCGCACCGCGATGAACAGGGTGTGGGCCATGCCAGTGCCAGCGGCCCCGCCGCCGGACAGCCGCGCCTCCCGCGCCGTGGCCAGCTCCAGCACCAGCGTGGCCAGCGTGAGCAGCAGCACGGTGTGCAGGGTGTAGAGGGTGAACAGCGTGACCAGCCCCTGCTCGCCGAAGGCCAGGCCCACCAGCGGGATGCCGATCATCACCGTGTTGCTGAAGGTGGAGGTCAACGCCAGCACTGCGCCGCGCCGGGAGAAGCCGCACGCCAGCAGCGTGCCGAAGAACACCAGGCCGATGCCGACGAAATAGGCGCCCACGGGCGTGAAGTCCAGGTCCTGCGGGTGCACCTTGCTCATGGTGCGGAAGAGCAGCGCCGGGGTGAGGACCAGGAAGACCAGGTTCGACAGGTCCTTGACAGACTGGCCCCCCACCCAGCCGCGGCGGCCGACGAGAATGCCCACCGCGATGATCAACACGACGGGCAGGAGGGAGACGATGACGGGATGGTCCAACGAGAGCTTGCCAGTGGAATGCCGGGAGGCTAGTATAACAACTGTTATAACTCACTGCTGTCCGGCCATGCACACCCTCAAGCTGACCCAGATCGGGAACTCTGTCGGCGTCATCCTGCCGAAGGAAGCATTGGCCCGCCTGCGTCTTGAAAAGGGGCAGTCGGTCTTCCTCACCGAAACGCCCGAAGGCTATGCCCTCACGCCTTACGACCCGTCGCTCGAGGAACAGATCGAGGCCGGGCGTGAATTCATGCGTGAGTTCCGGGACACCTTCCACCAGTTGGCCAAATGAACTGGCGCTGGATCGACAAGCGTGCCCTCCTGCTGCTGCATGGCGAAAGCCTGGCGGAGCATGGGGGCGCCGCCGGCCTGCGCGATGAGGGCCGCCTCGACGCCGCGCTGGCGCGTCCGCTGAACCTCGTGGCCTATGGCGAGCCCGACGCCGCCGACCTCGCGGCCAGCTATGGGGTCGGACTGGCCAAGAACCATCCCTTCGTCGACGGGAACAAGCGCGCCGCGTTCCTGGCCGTCGGCTTGTTCCTTCACCTCAATCGCTGGCGATTGGTGACGACGCAGGCCGAGGCCACGTTGACGATGCTGGCCGTGGCGGGCAGCGAGATCGACGAAACGCAATTCGCCGGCTGGCTGCGGGCGCGAATCCAGCAGCGCTGACATCCACAGCCCCGGCTCAGAACTGCGCCCGCACGCCCACCCGCAGGCTGCGTCCCGCCAGCACCGCCCGCCCGGGCGCCGTCTGGGTGAGGATGGACGTCGCACTGCGGGCGCGCTGGTCTGTCAGGTTGTCCAGCCGCGCGTAGGCCAGCAGATCACCCTCCCCCACCCGGATCGTGCGCGTGAGCGCCGCATGCCAGATCGTGTACCCCGGCGTGGCCTGTTCGCCGGCCGGCACGAGGTCCTGGCGGGCGGTGGCGTCGAAGCCCAGGCGCGCGCCCCAGTCTCCCAGCCGGGCGACCAGCGTCGCGCCTACGCGGGCCGGCGCGATGCGCGGCAGGGGCTGCCCCGTCGACCCGTTGGTGGCGCGCAGCAGGTCGCCGCGCCATTCCAGGTCCAACTGGGCGGGCTGGTCCCGCAGGCGCAGGTTGCCGGAGGCCTCCAGCCCCTGGAAACGGGCACGGACGGCGCGGTACGCGTACTCGGGCAGCAGGTCGCCGCCGGCATCGGCCCTCTGGCTGCCCGTGGCCTCCAGCGAGACGAACCCGCTGAAGCGGTTGACGAAGGCCGAGACCTTGGCCGAATGCCCGCCCCGCTTCCACTGCGCGCCCAGGTCCAGGTGGGCCGAACGCTCCTTGCCCAGGCCGGGATCACCCACCTCCCAGGCGCCGGTGGCCACGTGCGGGCCGTTGGCGAACAGCTCGTAGTCGCGCGGCGCGCGCTCGGTGCGGGCCAGGTTGGCCGTGAGCTGCCAGTCCGGCGCGGCGTTCCACAGGGCCCCCAGCGCCACGCTGGACGGCGCGAAGCGCCGCTCGCCCGCCGAGAAGCGGGCCGGGTCGGGATCGCCGGAGGAGGCCACGCGCACGGACTCCCGGCGCAGGCCGGCGCTCAGGCGGCCAAAGCCGGTGGCCAGTTCCTCGTAGGCAAAGACGGCCCGCTGGCGGGTGTGGCTGTGGGGCGCGAAGGCCTCCTCGCCGTCTGCGGCGAAACGCGACTGCTCAGCCTGCAGCCCGACCAGACCCGTGAACGCGCCCAGGGGCCGGTGGCGGGCCTCCACGCGCAGGTCGTTGCCGCGGTTGCGGAACACGGTGCCGGGCTCGCCGGCGTCGAACTCGGTGTGGCGGTAGTCGGTGTGGCCGGCCTGGGCGCGCAGGCTCTCCAGCGGGCCGGCCGCCGGCCTCCAGCGCCCCTCGAGCGCGTAGCGGTCGGACTGCATGCCGATGCGAACCTCCTCCTCGGCGGCGGAGCCGTAGTCATGGCGGAAGGTGGTGGCCGAGGCGCCGAGGGAGCCCCGGTCGAAGAAGGCGGTAGCGCCCACCGCGCCGCCCCGGGCCTCGCTGCCCGTGTTGCACAGGCGGCGCGAGGAGGTGGTGGCGCCGCCGCGGGTGCAGTCCGGCGAGGCGGGCACCCGCACATCGCCGGACTGGCGGCCCGAGGCATCCACGTGGACGGCATAGCGGCCGTTGCCGCCCTCCAGCATCAGGGCGCCACTGGCCTCGCCGCTGCCGGTGGCGGCGCTGGCGTCGACGCGGCCCGTGACGCCGTCCAGGGGCTCCCGGGGGATGCGGTTGTCCAGGAGGTTCACCACCCCGCCGACTGCGCTGCCGCCGTACAGGAGCGCCGCCGGCCCGCGCAGGACCTCGATGGCCTCGACCGCGATCGGGTCCGCCGGCACGGCATGGTCGAAGCTGAGGCCGGAAGCGTCCAGGCTGGCGCCGCCGTTGTGGAGGATGCGGATGCGGTCGCCGTCGAGGCCGCGGATGATGGGGCGGCTCACGTTCGGGCCGAACTGGGTGGCGGCCACGCCGGGCGTGCCGTCGAGTGTGCCGCCCAGGCTGCCCTGGGTGCGCAGCAGCAGGCCCGGGCCGTCCAGGCGTTCGGCCGGCGCGATGCGCAGGTCGCTGCCCAGGGGGCTGGCGGTGACGGTGACCTCGGACAGGGTGCCGGTGGATTGCGCCGAGGCGGCCAGCCAGGCGCTGGCGAGGGCAGCGCCCAGGGCGCTGCGGGAAAAGAGGGTGTGCATGATGAAAAAAAGGGGTACGGACGGCGCCGACAAACAGGCGCACGCCAGGCCGGGAGGACCCGGCCGGGCAGCGAAGCAAAGTGAAGCGGGGTCAGTACCCGGGCGGCGGGCCGCGGGCTTCGAACGGACGGGCCTGGGGCCGCGCGCAAGGCTCGGCCGGCGCCCGCAGGGCAATGAAGGCCGGCACGAGCACCGGCAGGGCCACCAGCGGCGCGGGCAGGCCATCGGGGGCGGCCGCGTCGAACAGGTGGCAGACGGGCCCGTCCGCCTCGTGGCCGGCGAACAGGGCCGCCAGCACGGAGGCGTGCCCGGCCCCCGGCAGCGCCACCGCATGCCCGGGGTGCGCCACGCGGTGGACGAACGCCAGCGACTGCGCCCCGAGCAGGGCGCAAGCCAAAGCGAACGCGATCCACCACTGACGCAGGCGCATGCCCAGTCCCTCGATCAATCCCGGGCCAGTGCCGCGAACGTCTTGCGGAACTTCGCCACCTTCGGCGCCGCCACGGCCAGGCAGTAGCCCTGGTACGGGTTGCGCTCGAAGAAGTCCTGGTGGTAGTCCTCGGCCGGCCAGTAGTCGGCCAGCGGCAGGACCTCGGTGACGATGGGCGCGCCGAACAGCTTGTCCTGGCTCATCTCGCGGATCAGGCCGTCGGCCACGTCCTTCTGCTGCGGCGTGGTGAAGTAGATGCCGCTGCGGTACTGCGTGCCCACGTCATGGCCCTGGCGATTGAGCTGGGTGGGATCATGGATGGTGAAGAAGATCTCCAGGACCTGCCGCAGGCTGACCTGGGAAGGGTCGTAGTCCAGCTTGACCACCTCGACGCAGCCGGTCGTGCCGGTGCACACCTGCTCGTAGGTGGGCCGCGCGGCCTGCCCGTTGCAGTAGCCCGATTCGACGTCGGTGATGCCGCGCACCTTGACGTAGACGGCCTCGGTGCACCAGAAGCAGCCGCCGCCCAGGACGATGGTTTCGATGGAGCTCATGTCGTTTCCCCCGGCGAAGGCGTTCGGCTTCGCAAGGGCGACACTCTAGCCGTTTCCCGCGCGCCCGTCGGGCGCTAGGATGCAAGCCCTATGGAAACCGGTGACCTCAAGGCCCTGCTCAGCCCGCTCCTGCTGCCGCCCGCCGGTCCGCTGCTGCTCGCCCTGTTCGGCTGGTGGCTGGCCGGGGTGACGCGCTGGTTCGGCCGGTTCGTCGTGTTCGCCGCGCTGGCCTCGCTGTGGGCGTTGTCCAGCGGCGCGGTGTCGGTGTGGCTGGCCCGGACGATCCTGCCGCTGCCGCCCGCCACGACCCTGGTCGACGTGCGCCGCGCCCGGGTGCAGGCCGTGGTGGTGCTGGGCGGCGGGGTGCTGCCGCAGGCGCCGGAGTACGGGGTGCCCCAGCCCTCCAGCCACAGCCTGTCCCGCCTGCGGTATGGCGTGCGGCTGGCGCGCCAGGCCGGCGTGCCGCTGGCCTTTACCGGCGGGCGCGGGTGGTCGGGCAACGGCCAGGCCAGCGAGGCCGAGGCCGCCCGCCTGGCCGCTCGGCAGGACTTCGGCTTCGACCTGCGCTGGGCCGAGGACCAGTCCCGCGACACCCGCGAGAACGCGCTGCGCACCGCCCAGTTGCTGCAGCGCGAAGGCATCCGCCGCGTGGCCCTGGTGTCCGACGCCTGGCACCTGCCGCGCGCCACCCGGGAGTTCGAGCAGGCCGGCTTCGAGGTGCTGCCCGCCCCCACCGGCCTGCCCTTCACCACCGAGCGCCCGGTGCTGGAATGGGTGCCCTCCGCCAACGCCCTGGTCCTGTCGCGCAACGTGCTGCGCGAATGGATCGCCCTGCGCGCCCAGGCCCTGCGCACGCCTTGACCCGCCACCGCGTCGGGGGCTACATTACTAACCAGTCAGTCATTAACATCAGCCGCATGGAGACCCGACCCGAGGACGTCCCCGCCAAGCGCGAGCGCCGCAAGCAGGCCCGGCCGGGCGAACTGCTGGACGCGGCGCTGGACCTCTTCGTGGAAAAGGGCTATGCAGCCACCCGGGTCGAGGAGGTGGCGGCCCGCGCCGGCGTGTCCAAGGGCACCCTGTTCCTGTACTTTCCCAGCAAGGAAGCGCTGTTCAAGGCGGTGGTGCGCGAGAGCATCGCCGGCCGGATCAGTGAATGGAACGAGGAATTCGAGCGCTTCGAGGGCAGTACCGCCGACATGCTGCGTTACTGCATGACGACCTGGTGGGAGCGCGTGGGCGCCACCCGGGCCTCGGGCGTGACCAAGCTGATGCTCGGCGAGGCGCAGAACTTCCCCGAGGTGGCCGCGTACTACCGCGACGAGGTGGTGACGCCGGGCCTGGCCCTGATCCGCCGCATCCTGCAGCGAGGGGTGGACCGCGGCGAGTTCCGCATCGACGACATGGAGTACGCGGCGCTGGCCGTGGTCGCGCCCATGATCTACCTGCAGATGAACCAGCACTCGGAAGTCGCCTGCGCCCCGGCCGGCCTGCCGATCGATCCCGCGCGCTACCTGCGCATGCAGGCGGACATCCTCCTGGGCGGGCTGTGCGCCCGCGCCGACCTAGAATGACAGGTTTGTCCTGACCGCCCCTTCCCGAGATTGCCGAGAAAACCGCCATGAGCCTGCCCGCCTCCATCGAACAAGCCCGCTTCAACATGATCGAACAGCAGATCCGCCCCTGGGACGTGCTCGATCCCAAGGTGCTGGCGCTGCTGTCGGTCGTCAAGCGCGAGGAGTTCGTGCCTGCGGCCCACCGGGCCCTGGCCTTCGTGGACATGGAGATCCCGCTGGCCGGCTCCGCCGAGGAAGCCCAGGCCACCGGCCGCTGCATGCTGGCGCCCCGCGTCGAGGCCCGCCTGCTGCAGGAAGCGGCCATCCAGCCCCACGAGAAGGTGCTGGAAGTGGGCACCGGTTCCGGCTACATGGCCGCCCTGCTGGCCGGCCAGGCCCTGAGCGTGGTGTCGATGGAGATCGACCCGCAGCTGGCCGCCGCCGCCCGCGCCAACCTGCAGCGCGCCGGCGTGACCAACGTGGAGGTGCGCGAGGCCGATGGCGCCAAGGGCCTGGCCAGCGAGGGTCCCTTCGATGTGATCGTGCTGTCCGGCTCCGTGGCCGAAGTGCCCGAGGCCCTGCTGTCGCAGCTCAAGGTCGGCGGCCGCCTGGTGGCCATCGTCGGCAACGAGCCGGTGATGCGCGCCACCCTCGTCACCCGCACCGGCGAAGCCACCTACACCACCGCCCAGCGCTGGGACACCGTGGCGCCGCGCCTGCAGCATTTCCCGCAGCCCTCGCGCTTCAGCTTCTGAGGCCGCGCGGCACCCGATGATCGACCAGGTCCGCCCTTCGCAATTGGCCGCTTGGCTCGAGGCCCGCGCCGCCGGCGTCCAGCCGCTGGTGCTGGACGTGCGCGAGCCGATGGAGCTGGCCGTGGCCAGCGTGCAGCCCGAAGGCTTCGAGCTGCGGCACATCCCCATGCACCTGATCCCGCAGAAGCTGGGAGAACTTGACCCCCAGCGGCCGGTGGCCTGCCTGTGCCACCATGGCGTGCGCAGCATGCAGGTGGCGATGTTCCTGGCCCGCAACGGCTTCGAGGAAGTCGCCAACATCGCCGGCGGCATCGACGCCTGGTCGGTGGAGCGGGATCCCACCGTGCCCCGCTACTGAACCCTCGCCCGCGACCGGCCACCCACGCATACAAAGAGAAAAGGACGGATCCATGAAAGCGCATCGACTGCTGCCCCTGCCCCTGGCGATGGGACTGGCGTTCCTCGCCAGCGCCGCCCAGGCGCAAAGCCTGCTCGAGCTGTACGAATCGGCTCGCGGCCATGATGCGGCCTGGCAGTCGGCGCGCGCGCAGTACGACGCGGCCGAGGCCCGCGCCGAGCAGGCGCGTGCGGGCCTGCTGCCCACGGTGGGCGCGGACCTGAGCTACACGGCCACGGACTTCGACGCGCACTCGGCCAGTTCCAGCAGCTACGAGACGCGCCGCAAGGGCCTGTCCGCCTCGCAGCCGCTGTACCGGCCGGCCAACATCGCCAGCTACCGCCAGGGCCAGCGCCAGGCCGAGGCCGCGCGGTCGCAGCTGAACGCCGCGAGCCAGGACCTGATCGTGCGCGTGAGCCAGGCCTACTTCGACGTGCTGGCGGCCCAGGACACCCTGGCCTTCGTGCGCGCCCAGAAGGCCGCGGTCAGCGAGCAGCTGGCCGCCGCCCGCCGCAACTTCGAAGTGGGGACCGCCACCATCACCGACACCCGCGAGGCCCAGGCCCGCTTCGACCTGGTCCAGGCCCAGGAGATCGCGGCCGAGAACGACCTGCGGGTGAAGAAGCTCGCGCTTGACACGGTCACCGGCAAGACCGACGCACAACCCCTGTCCCTGGCCACGCCGGCCCGGCTGCCCGCGCTGGCCCCCGAGGAGGTCAACGCCTGGGTGCAGCAGGCCGAGGACGCCAGCCCCGGTATCGCGCAGGCCCGGCTGGGACTGGAGGTGGCGCGCCTGGAGACCGAGAAGGCCAAGGCCGGCCACAAGCCCACGGTGGACCTCGAGGCCACCCTGGCCAACGTCCGCTACATCGACGGCGTGCCCAGCGCCAGCACCGCCGCCCGGACCCAGCAGCGCGACCTGCGGGTGACGATGCGGGTCCCGCTGTTCGCCGGCCTGTCCACCCAGAACCGCATCCGCGAGACGCTGTCCCTGGAGGAAAAGGCCCAGGCCGACCTGGACAAGGCCCGCCGCGACGTGTCGCAGGCCACCCGCAGCGCCTACTTCGGCGTGGTCTCGGGCGCCGGCCAGGTGCGCGCCCTGGAGGCCGCCGAGGCCTCCAGCCAGAGCGCGCTGGACGCCAACCGCCTGGGCTACCAGGTGGGGGTGCGCATCAACATCGACGTGCTCAACGCCCAGAGCCAACTGTTCCAGACCAAGCGGGACCTGGCGGTGGCCCGCTACAACCTGCTGCTGGGGCACCTGAAGCTGCGGCAAGCCAGCGGCACGCTCAAGGCCGAGGACCTGGCCCCGATCAACGGGCTGCTGGCACCACGCTGACGCTGGCTTTCGTGCCGGCCAGGGTACCGGCTTTCGCATCGACCTGGAGGTCCGCCGGCGCGCCGGTCTCTCCGGCACGATCCGCCAGGGCCAGCGCCCGCTCGAGGTCCTTGCGCCAGCCCGTGAGAAGCCCGCGCAGCCGCATCCGCAGGTACGAATCGCACCCCAGGCCGGGCAGGGCCTGCAGTTCCTGCTTCACCAACGCCAGCCGCTGCGCCATCTGGCGGCGCTCCACGCGCCAGTCGGCGTCGGGCGCCAGGCTGCCGTCGAACACGGCGCAGGGCAATCCGCTCTCGAACCACGCCCCATAGATGCCCGGCACGGCGGCGGGATCCGCCTGCAGCGCCAGGTCCCGCACCTGGCGGATGGCGGCGTCATCCAGGTGGATGGCGCCGTGGTCGACCAGGGTCTCCAGCACATGCAAGCGATCGACGGCCGGCTCGTCCAGCGCCAGGGCCTGGGCGAACCACCTCGCGGCCGTGCGGGCGTTGACCACCCCGGGCAGCCGCCAGGCCGCCTGCAGCCAGGCGATGCGGTCGTCCCACCCCGCCGTGGCCCCGAGGGGGTCCGCGGCCAGCCGCAGGCCCCGGCGCAGGGCCATGTGCTGGCCAGCCTGGGGCAGTTGCCCCACCAGGGCTTCCAGGCGATCCAGCGTGCGCGGGGCGCTGCCGTCCGGGCAGCCATCCGCCAGGCCCGAACCCAGGCCGCAGGCCAGGGCCACGAGGCACCCGGCGTCGAACAAGCCCCCGCATTCGCGCAGCGCCTGCTCGATCCCGGCCAGTCCGTCCTCCCCTTCGGAGCGCAGGGCCACGCCCACGGCCTGGCCCCAGCGGGCCAGTTGCGGCTCGGACAGCTCCAGCGAAGCCGCCAGCAGGCTCGACAGGTCGGGCAGCGTCGGCGGGAGCGCGGCCCGCCCGCCGGCTGTCACGGCCGGGCTGCCCTTGCGATCCGGCATCCCCTTGCTGTCCTTTTCCTGCAGGCGCTCGACACGCCACCGCGGCGCCGGCCCCGTCCCCCCAGGCGCCGGGGCCTCCAGCGCCACGGCCACGCCCAGCAGCATGCACCCCAGCAATTCGACGGGCAAGTCCGGCGCATCCAGCAGGGCATCGACGAACCGGGCGCGCATCCAGGGACCCATGCCCGGACCGCCCGCCGCCAGCGCCAGGCGGCGGCTCACCCCTTCAGCCTCCAAGGGGTCCTCCAGCAGGCCCACGCCCCGGCACAGCGCGTGCACCAGGGCCCCGACGCAGGCCAGCTCGCTGGATGCATCCAGCGACAAGCCGGCGCACAGGCCGTCCAGCAGGGCGCACCACATCTGCGCTCCGTGCACCCGAGGCGCCTCGGCCAGGCACTGCAGGAAGGCCTCGAAATCCGCTTGCGCCAGGTCTTCCCCGCCGCAGGCGCGTACCACCGAGGCCATGTGCCGCGCCAGGTCCACGGGGCGCAGGCCGGCGTCCGGGTCGAGCAGGCTGTCCAGCAGGCGATCCCGGAGCGTGTGGCGCTCCGGGGGCGGCATCCCGCGCAGCAAGGTGGGCAAGCCGGGCGAGGCCAGCAGGTCAAGCCTGCGCTGCAGGTCGGGCGGGCGGGGCATCCGGGCCTGCGGCAGCATCGCCGGCACCTGCGCTAGCCGGGCGGGCGGCAGGGAGCACACCACGCGCTGGGGATCCTCCCCCTCCACTCCGACCACCCCCCCCACCCCGGACGGCGCGGCGGGCCGCGGCAGGGGCAGGCGTAGCGGGGCCGCACCCGCCTCGTGCAGCGGGATGGCAAGGGGTTGGGCGGGAAGGACAGGGCGACCTGCCAGGTACTTGGTTTCCATGGGACTCCCTGGGGCTTAGAGCGGTCGCGGGCGCCGGCGGCGCGGCCCGGACCGTCGACACGTTAGGGATCCGGCGCCATGCCGGCAAGGGCCGCAGGCGAGCCGGTCAGTGGCTCGACAGTCTGGTGCCCCCGGTCGGGGCGTTCAGCGGCGGACGAGCCGCAGCAGGGCCTCGGCCGTGCGATCGGCCGCGCCTCGATGGGCCTGGGTGAAGGCTGCGGTGGCGGCCCGGGCAGGGGCCAGGGCGGCGGGATCGGCCACCAGGCGCGCGGCAGTGCGCACGCCCTCCCCCAGGGAGGCCACCCGCAGCGCGGCGCCGGCGGCCAGCGCGTTGTCGGCGGCCTCGGCGAAGTTGAAGGTGTGCGGCCCCATGACGACGGGGCAGCCGCAGGCGGCGGCCTCGATCAGGTTCTGCCCGCCCAGGGGGGCGAAGCTGCCGCCCAGCAGGGCCGCGTCGGACAGGCCGTAGTACAGCGCCATCTCGCCCAATGAGTCGCCGAGCCAGACATCGGCCGCCGCCTCGCCCGAGGGCGGCCCGCCCTCGTCCCACCCGCTGCGGCGCGACACCGACAGCCCCGCATGGGCCGCGAGCTGCGCGACCTCGTCGAAGCGCTGGGGATGGCGCGGCACAACCAGCCATTGCAGGCGCGGTTGCAGCCCCTCGGCGCGGCGGCTGGCGGCTTCACGGAAGAAGTCCGCCTCCTCGCCCTCGCGCGAGCTGGCGAACATGACGACCGGCACGCCGGCCTGCGCGCGCCAGGCCCGGCCGCAGGCCCGCTGCGCCTCGTCGGGCCGGGCGTCGAACTTGAGGTTGCCGAAGATGCCCGCCACCCGCGCGCCCGCGCGCGCCAGGCGCTGGGCGTCGGCCTCGGTCTGGGCCCAGACGGCGGCCAACGCCCCGTAGGCTGGCCGCGACAGGGGCGCCAGGCGCAGGGCCTGCCGCAGCGACTTGTCCGACAGGCGGGCATTGGCCAGCGCCAGCGGCACCCGGCGGCGCACGCAACCGGCCACCAGGCCGGGCCAGACCTCGGTCTCCATCAGCACGCCGGCGCAGGGCTTGAAATGGTCCAGGAAGCGCGCCACCGCCTCGGGCGTGTCCCAGGGCAGCCAGGCCTGCCGGTCGCCCTCGCGCAGCAGCCGCGCGCCCTCGGCCCGGCCGGTGGCCGTGCCGTGCGTGAGCAGCAGGCGGATGCCCGGCTGGCGCCGGCGCAGGGCGTCGACCAGGATGGCCGCGGCCCGGGTCTCGCCCAGCGAAACGGCATGGATCCACAGCGCGCCCGGCTCGGCGGGGCGGTCGTAGCGGCCGAAGCGCTCCTCCACCGCCTCCAGGTAGCCAGGCTCGGCCTGGCCGCGCCGGCGCAGCTTGCGCCGCAGCAGCGGCTGGGCGGCGCGGGTGGCCAGGGCGTACAGCAGGCCGATCATGCGGCGGCGGTTCCTGCAGGCGCGCCAGCCTGGCGGACGCGCAGCCACGCCTGCCAGACCGCCTCGACCGACGGCGCGGGCGAGGCGAAGACACAGGCCTGCCGCGTCCGGTCCACCGGGCCGGTGCGCCACGCCGTGTCGAAGTTGTAGAGCTGCACATGCGGCAGGTCCAGCGCCGTGGCGATGTGCGACAGGCCGCTGTCCACGCCGATGACGCCGGCGCATCCGGCCAGGCGGTCGGTCAGCTGGCCCAGGTCCAGCCGGGGCCAGACGCTGGCGCCCTCACCCAACGCCGCGGCCAGGCGCTGCGCGCGCTGCAGCTCGGCGTCGCTGCCATGGGGCAGGCCGATGCGCAGGCCCTGCGCCTGCAGCTGGCGCGCCAGGTCGATCCAGTGCGCCTCGGGCCAGAGCTTGTCGTCGCGGGAGGTGCCGTGCACCAGGGCGACCTCGTTCGCAGCCTGGCCGGGCTGTGCCGACTGCGCGGACTGGGTGCGCAGGCCGAAATGCTCGGGCCCGTCGGGCACGTAGCCCAGCGCATGGGCGCACAGCACGCGCGAGCGCGCCACGGCATGGATGCGCGGCGGCATGTAGATGGCGTTGTCGGCGACCCAGCGCGTGGGCGCCTCGTAGCCCGAGCCCTCGGTGCGGTTGCCCAGCGCATGGCGCTGCCCGCCGGGGGCCAGCCGCGCCAGCCAGGCCACCAGGGCGGACTTGGACAGGCCCTGCAGGTCGATCACCGCGTCATAGGCCTCGGACTGCAGGTCGGCGCGGAAGGCGCGCCAGGCGGCGCGGGTTTCCTGCGCGAACGGGCGCTTGCGCCAGCGGCGGATCTCGCAGGGGATGACGCGGGCCACGCCCTCGCAGCGCCCGACCAGCGGTGCGAAGCCGCGCTCCACCACCCAGTCGATGCGGGCCCCGGGCAGCGCGCGGCGGATGTCCTGCACCGCAGGCATCGCATGCACCACGTCGCCAAGCGAGGACAGCTTGACGATCAGGATCTTCAACGCCGCCCCTTCAATGCGCCGCCTCGCCGATCACGGCATCGGGCTTGACGCCACGCAGCAGCGCCAGCATCGAGGTCTCGATGCGGTGCAGGGCCTCGGGCGTGTGGCCCTCGAAGCGCAGCACCAGCACCGGGGTGGTGTTGGAGGCGCGCACCAGGCCGAAGCCGTCGGGCCAGTCCACGCGCAGGCCGTCGATGGTGGAGACCTGTGCCGGCGCGTCGAAGCGGGCCGAGGCGACCAGGCGCTCGACCAGCGCGTGGGGCTCGCCCTCGGCGCACTTCACGTTCAGCTCGGGGGTGGAGAAGCTGGTGGGCAGCGCGTCGAGCACGGCGCTGGGGTCGGCCTCGCGCGAGAGGATCTCCAGCAGGCGGGCGCCGGCATAGGTGCCGTCGTCGAAGCCGTACCAGCGCTCCTTGAAGAAGATGTGGCCGCTCATCTCGCCGCCCAGGGGCGACCCGACTTCCTTCATCTTCGCCTTGATCAGGGAGTGGCCGGTCTTGTACATCAGCGGCTGGCCGCCCGCCTCGGCGATGGCGGGGGCCAGGCGCTGCGTGCACTTGACGTCGAACAGGATGGTGCCGCCCGGCACGCGCGAGAGCACGTCGCGGGCGAACAGCATCATCTGCCGGTCGGGGTAGATGTTGTTGCCACCGCGGGTGACGATGCCCAGGCGGTCGCCGTCGCCGTCGAAGGCCAGGCCCAGCTCCGCGCCGGTGGCAGCCAGGGCGGCGACCAGGTCCTTGAGGTTCTCGGGCTTGCTCGGGTCGGGGTGGTGGTTGGGGAACTCGCCGTCCACCTCGGAGAACAGCTCCACCACCTCGCAGCCCAGGGCGCGGAAGATGGCTGGCGCCGAGGCGCCAGCGATGCCGTTGCCGGAGTCGACCACGATCTTGACCGGGCGGGCCAGGCGGATGTCGCTGGCGATGCGGTCCAGGTAGGCGGGGAAGACGTCCACCTCGCGCACGCTGCCCGGGCGCGTCGCGTCGGGCTGCGGACCCTCCATCGCGCGGCGCAGGGCCTGGATCTCCTCGCCGTGGATGGCGCGGCCGGCCAGCACCATCTTGAAGCCGTTGTAGTCCTTCGGGTTGTGGCTGCCCGTGACCTGGATGCCGCTGGCGCACAGCGTGCTGGCGGCGAAATACAGCATGGGCGTGGTGACCCGGCCCACGTCGATCACGTCCACACCCGCGGCGGTGAGGCCGCGCACCAGGGCCGCCGACAGCGACGGGCCGGACAGGCGGCCGTCGCGGCCCACGGCCACGGTGGACTGGCCCTCGCGCAGGGCCGCGGCGCCGAAGGCGCGGCCCAGGGCTTGCGCGACCTCCTCGTGCAGCGTGCTCGGGACGATGCCGCGGATGTCGTAGGCCTTGAAGATGGATGGAGAAAGCTGCATGGGACCGGTTTCCAGATGAGCTGCCACCGGGGGCCGGCCCCGGCAGGAAAACCTGGTGATTGTGGCAGGGATGCGCGCGCGGGGGTGAGTGCGTATCATGGGCCTTCCGCCCGCCCCGGAGACCGCGCCATGACCGCCACCGCCGACCTGACCTGCGCCACCTACGACAGCCCGCTGGGCCCGATGCTGCTGGCAGCCCGCGGCGGCGGGCTGGCCGGCCTGTGGTTCGAAGGGCAGAAGCACTGGCCGCAGGGCTGCGCCGGCTGGCGCCGCGACGACAGGCATCCGGTACTCGTGCAGGCCAGGGATCAGCTGGACGGTTATTTCGCCGGCCGGCGCGCGCGCTTCGACCTGCCGGTGGACCTGTCGGCGGGCACGGCCTTCCAGGCCCGCGTCTGGCAGGCGCTGCAGCACATTCCCCCGGGCGCCACCGTGAGCTATTCGGCCCTGGCCGCCGGCATCGGCGCCCCCGCGGCGGTGCGGGCGGTGGGCGCGGCCGTGGGCCGCAACCCCGTGAGCATCGTGGTGCCCTGCCACCGCGTGCTCGGCGCCGGCGGGGCGCTGACCGGCTATGCTGGCGGGCTGGAGCGCAAGAACGCGCTGCTTCGCCTCGAAGGCGTGCTGCACTGAGCGGCGCGCCGGCGGGCCGCCCTGCGTGTCGTCGGGCGCCGGGCGCCGGAATGCCCCTTCCATGTCACTGAACGTCCTCGCCGAATTCATCCTGCTGGCCGCCATCTGGGGCGCGTCCTTCCTGTTCATGCAACTGTCCGTCGGCGAATTCGGCGTGATGGCGACGGCCTGGGTGCGCGTGGCCATCGGCGCGCTGTTCCTGCTGCCGCTGGTGGCGTTGCGCGGGCAACTGTCCCTGCTGGGACGCCACTGGAGGCCGATCTTCTTCTGCGGCCTGCTCAACTCGGGGATTCCCTTCGCGCTGTACTCCTTCGCGGTGCTGTCCATCAGCACCGGCCTGGCCGCCATCCTCAATGCGACCACACCCATGTTCGGCGCGCTGGTGGCCTGGGTGTGGCTCAAGGACCGGCCCGACGCCTCGCGCCTGACCGGCCTGGTGGTGGGCTTTGCGGGCGTGGCCCTGCTGGCGGGCGAGAAGGCCAGCTTCAAGCCCAATGCCTCGGGCATCGCCCCGGCCTGGGCCGTGCTGGCCTGCCTGTGCGCCTGCCTGTGCTACGGCCTGGCGGCCAGCTTCACCAAGCGGCGGCTGACGGGCCTGCCGCCCCTGGTGACGGCCACGGGCAGCCAGATGGGCGCGGCCCTGGGCCTGCTGCTGCCCACGGTGGCCTCGGTGCCGGCGCGCCTGCCGGGCACCACGGCCTGGCTGGCGGTGACGGCGGCCGGCGTCCTGTGCACGGGCGTGGCCTACGTGCTGTACTTCCGCCTGATCGAGAAGGCCGGCCCCGCCCGCGCGCTGGCCGTGCCCTTCGTGGTGCCGGTGTTCGCGGTGATCTACGGCGCGCTGTTCCTGGGCGAGACGCTCACGCCCTGGATGGTGGGCTGCGGCGCGGTGATCGTGCTGGGAACGGCGCTGTCCACCGGCCTGCTGAAGCTGCCAGGCGCGGGCCGCAAGGTGCCGGCGCGTCCCTGAGCCCCATCCCGGCCCGGCCCTCCCCCGGCCCTGCGCGCGCCGGGCGATAGCCTGAAAGAGCCATCGGCAGGCGACGCCGTCCGACGCGTCAGCTCGAGCACGGATTCCAGAATGCGTCCGGACACCCCACTGCCAGGACGCAGCCATGAAAGCCCCCCTCGTCGCCACGCTGATCTGCCTGTGCGGCGCCGCCAGCGCGGCGACCTGTGAGACGGGCCCGAGGCCTGACCCGGCGCAGGCCGCCCGGCCCGCCGAGGGCCTGGTCCTGGCCGCCATGGCCTGGCAGGCGCCCCGCGACACCCCGCCGGCAGCGCCCTCCCCGTCCGAACCCCGCCACGACGAGCGCCGCCTGCTGCTGGCCGGGCTCGCGCTGATGGCCGCCATCGCGCTGCGGCGCGCCGGCGGCACCCGATGACCGACACCCCCCTGGCGGGCCGGGCACGGCGGGCCATGGCC
>JACCDW011178811.1_pt1 | contig 24177 bp, 21 predicted proteins | sample 7449781 | NCBI WGS metagenome assembly JACCDW01 (sample SAMN15323449, study PRJNA562643) | freshwater metagenome | isolation source: river surface water | place: USA:Blue River Watershed | collected 2017-08-18
GTTTTTTACAATATGTTTTGGATGATTTATTTTTTAATTTTAGTACTAATTGTAAAAACCAAAAGAAAAATAGGATTTATTACTACAAAATAGGATGAATATATGGTAACAGATAAAATAAAATTTAATAATAATATATATAAATTATATAAATAATGGATGAAATAAAAACTGGAATTTTTAAAACAAAAGAAGATAATACAATATATTTAATAGGAGATTTACATGGAGATTATCAATGTATGATACATTGTTTAGTTGATTTGTGTGAAACATGTGAATTAACAAAAATATTTGATGATAAAGAATTTAAAACACCAAATAGAGAATACTTAGAATGGAAAAAAAATAACAAATCAATAATAGTATTTTGTGGAGATATAATACATAGAAAGAGATTTCAAGATCATGTGTTAGATGATGAATGTTCTGATGTATTTATGCTAAAAACAGTTTTAAGATTAAAATCAGAAGCTAAAAAGAACGGTGGTGATATAATATTAGTTGCAGGTAATCACGAAATAATAAACATATTATATCCAAATGAAATAGCTTATACCAGTGAAAAAAATTTAGATTCTAATGACAAATATTTTAAAGATGTAAAATTTGTAAATGAATACATAAAAAATAGTTATGCCTGGATAAAATTAAATAATATATTGATAACCCATGGTGGTTTATGTTCTGATTATTTAAGATATTTGGAAGATGAGCACATATTAAGTATGAAAACTGAAAATAAACACAAATACAAAATTAAACAAGATGGAGGTAATATAAATAACAAGGGAAATTACATAATGATAGGAGGAAAAGAAATAAAATTAGGAGAAGATATAGTACAATTTGTAAATGATAAATATCGTAATTTTTTTACAAATTATTCAAAAGACAAAATAGAAAAAGATATAACATCATACAATTTATTTGTAAAAGTAGATTTAACAAATAAAAAAAAGGACAACATGTTTTGGTGTAGAGAATGGGGTTATTCTGGTATAGATTGTGACAAATTTAAGGAAATATTAGATAGAGTTGATTGTGAAAAGATGATAATAGCACATTGTCCTCAATTTATATCACCAGATTTTCCAAAAATGATAAATTTTGAATGTGTAGAAAGTACTTCAACTAATGGTAAAGAATCTAATCCTGATTATAATATTGCACGTATAGATTTAGGTATGTCAAGATGTTTTGATTATAATAAAAAAGATAATTTTTTAAACTATTTAGGAAAAAATTACAATAGAAAAATATCAATATTAAAAATAGTATCAAAAGGTGATAAAATAATATTTAATACTGACAATGTTGTTACAAAAAAATTATCTTGTTTACAATATTTATTAATGAAATATGGTATTAAACAAGAGGACTGGAATAAAATAAATATTACTAGTGATTGGTTAGGTTTTGAATTTATAAATAAAGTAATGGAATCTACCAATTCAACAAATTTAAAAGAAATGATTGAAAAGACAAAAAAATGTGAAACTTGTAGAAATTGTGGTTCATCAGAAAAAGATTCAGAATCAGAAAATTCTGATGAGTTAAGTTCAGATGAAATAATATTATGTTTATTATCGCCAGTAATAAATAAAAATTTAATAGTTCCTTCGATAAATCAATTTAGAAGTTTAATAAAGAAATAATTTAGTATGAAGTATATTATCAGAATTATTAATAATAACAATATCAGAATAATTAGTCATTAAAATATTACTAGGTTCATAAATAATATTTTGAGATTTAAAGAAATTTCTAAATATAATATTAATTTCTTTATTAAAAGTAATATATTTATTTTTAATATCTTCATAATTAATTAAAAAATTACTATGCGGATTAACTTTAATATCAATTGTATTTGCAGAATTAGATTTAATTGAATTATTATCATTTTTATTAATAATTAAATAGTTATGGGGAGTGACATAATATAAATTGATAAGTAACACAGTTATAATCGAAACAAATATAAATATCCCAATAAAAAAACCAATTATAGTTTTATTAAACATTTAATTATATTTTATATTTTAAATTTTATAATCATATAATAATTATGGGTAAAAGTTTGAATGGAGTAATTCAAGATATAGTAGGTATAAATTCAGAAATATATGTATTGATTTTAGGACTACTACTATATTATTTTAATTATTTATCTGACCAAAAATTTTTAATAACTAACATTGTGATATCAAGTTTTACTATAGCCGTTTTTGATTTGTTTTTAAGAAAAATATTATTATTAAATGTTACTAATGATTATTATAAATTTATTATAAACAATATTATTACTATTGTATCAATAGACTTGATTAGAAATATAATAACAAACGGATTATATAAAAATGAAAAATTATGTTTTATTACTTACTTTAATTTAGCATTTGCTTGCTTTTTCTATGAAACAATAGTTTATAAATTGTATAATTATAATGGATTATGTAATGAAAGATTGAGGTCAATGGCTAAAACTGTTATGAGACTAGCAACTATTCATATATTGTCAAATTTTTTAAATGGAAAACCATATGACTTGGCTTGGTTTGATTTTTCATTTTCTCAAATATTTAACTTTAGTTTCTTTACTACCGTATTTTCTGATAATTAAAATAATTTTATAAATATTTATAAAATTAAATAATATTATTTTTTCTCTAAAATTTTTTCTACTTTTTTAATATATTTTTTCATAGCTGTTTCTTTATCTGTTCCTTTGTTTTGCATCCAAACATCATACTTTGCTTTTGCTTTAAAATCAAAAAAACCAGGTGCAGCAATGTTACAATCTCCTTCTAAAGCTTGTTTATAATACCCATAAAGACTTAACATAGTATCATTATCAAGGTTCATACCAGAATCTTTAATATCTTTAGCAGCTTTTTCAAATTTAATGACAAGTTCCTTTTCTTTGGTTTTATCATCTTTACCCATTTGTATATATATAAATAAGTAATAAATTTTTAAATATAAAAAAATACTTATAACTTTAATTAAATAAATAATTTAATCAAGTATAAAAAGTAAATTTAAAATAGCAAAAGCTCAAATAAAAATTTTTAATACAATTGATTAAATATCATTAATCTTCCTCTTCTTCTTCATCATCTGAAGAAAGAACAATTTGTTTTACATTACTCTTTGATTTAGGAACATCATCGTCCGAGTCTTTAACTGTTTTCTTTGATTTGGATTCTTTAGTCTCCTTCTTAACTTTAGTGTCCTTTTTAGGTTTGGTTTCTTCATCATCAGAATCATCCTTAGCCTTCTTGGATTCCTTAGTTTCCTTAGTTTCCTTCTTAGCCTTGGTTTCCTTCTTAGGTTTAGTTTCCTCTTCATCATCAGATTCTTCCTTAGCCTTTTTAGTTTCCTTCTTAGCCTTGGTTTCCTTCTTAGGTTTAGTTTCCTCTTCATCATCATCAGATTCATCCTTAGCCTTTTTAGTTTCCTTCTTTTCATTCTTATCATCATCAGATTCATCACCATCCTCTTTCTTAGTATTATAAACACCAATAGTAGAGCATTTACTAGCGTCAGTAGCTTCTTTAAGAATCTTAGAAATTTCTACAGTGTCGAGACGGTAAAGCATATCAGTGATTTTGTATTGAGTAAGTTTTTCATTTACAAGAGCTTGAACTGTTTCGATAGGACGAGCACATTTAACCCAACGACCTTTAAGACCATCACCATAAAATAGTTTGAATTTATCATAATCAAGTTCAGGATGGTCATGAGTAACTTTAACAACAGAAATACCTGATTTAATGATACCACCATAAAATGCGTATGCATAAACGGTAGGAACCTTAACTTTTACAGGCTTAGCAGCAGCTTTTTCATTAGTTTTAGTATCTTGTTTGGAAGGCATTATTTATATATTGCTATGTATGTTTTCTTATTTGAAAAAGTAATATTTTTTATTTTTTTCAACTTTTTTGATATTATATATATATAAACTACTATTCTAGTAATATTATAGTAATTAACTACATAATTTAATCCATTCACTATACCTTTCTTTAGGGTCAAATATAGGTCCAGGGTGTATTTTATCATCAAATTTTGTATCCCAATTATATATAATTTTATTATCTACATTTTTAAGATGAGGGAGCCATTTTTTAATATATATACAGTCGGGGTCCCATTTTTTAATCATAGAATTAGACACATTCATAGGTCTTCCAGCAATAGGGGCACTAGATGGAGCGAATTTCTTACCAGGGAAATCCAATTCAGTAACCCATTGGGAATTAAGTTTATTTTGTGAAGTAGAACAATCTAATAAATGTCTAGAAAACCAGTCATGTAGTCCAATATATCTACAAAGAGGATTAATTAATAAATATTTAACAGAAAACACACCCACAATCATTCTACATCTATTATGCATAAAACCAGTATGTAAAATTTCTTGAACAGCGGCATCAACCATAAGATAGCCAGTTTTAGACTTTAACATAATATCCCATTCTTTCCATTGACGAGAAGATTTAGCTGGAATTTTATCAGCCCATTTAAGTTTATTATATCTTGGGTCAATATGTTCCGAATAAGAATTAGCACCAGGTAAATATCTAAGAATACAATAATAATAGTCTCTCCAAATAACTTGATTAATTAATTGATTAGAACTTCCTAATTTATCAATGACTCCATAATAAAACTCTCTCTCAGAAATTAAACCAAAATTTAAATATGCTGACAAATGTGTAGTGTTCCATGAGAGAATATCTCTTTTTTCATTATAGTCTTTAAAATTTTTAAGATTAGATAAAATTTTTAATGCAATACTTCTTTCACCAACTTCTAATGGTTCATAGAAATCAGGTAGTCCATCTTCCCAAAATTCATGTAATTTATCAGGATTAATAATTTTTGTAAATGAAATTTTTTTTTTGAGAAAATTAATTTTATTATTTTCTACTTTGTTAAATTTATTTTTATTGTCTAACATGTTTTTTCTAAATGCTCCATATTGTTTATAAGGTTCACTTTCATTTTTTTTAAGTAAGTCCATTGAACACATAGTAAAATCATCATCATTAAGTACAGTTACAATACCATTTTTTTTACAAATATCCACAATCATATTGTCTCTTTCCAAAGAATATAAAGTAAAGTCTTGATTAAATCCTAAACAAATTTTGTCATTAGAATAATTTTTTAATATAGTTTTGATTACATATGGAACTACATTTTTAGGTTTACCATAAAAAATATATAAAGATGATGATTTTGATTTAATATTTGAGTGCAAATCATGAACAGATTCACATAAAAATCTTAGTGCAGGATAACTAAGATAATTTTTAGTTTTAGAGTCAGAATCAACTTGAGCAGGGTCGAAAATAAAGATAGGTAGAATATTATCACAAATTTTATTAAGTTTATTAAGACCACGATTATCAACTATACGCAAGTCTTTTCTAAAAATAAATATTCCTATATCGAATTTTGTAGTCATATAAAATATAATATTATATAATAATCACTATAATATTAAATTATGAAAAATTAAAAATGATTTTCTAGTATTTTTTTTTATTAACAAGTAAAAAGTAGATAATAAGAAGTAAAACAATAATTTTAATAAGATCCATATTTGACCATCCAAACAAAGACATAAATCCTTCAATATTATCCGAGTTATTAAATTGATATGAGTTTGAGAAATTTTCTCTAGTCATACCGACAACTTGTTGAATTTCACTACCAATATCTTTACCATCTACTTTTGTAGAAACCAAAACTTTAGCATTAAGATTATCAAGATTAACTTGTCCAGGTTGAGGAATATCAATTCTTTGAATAACTTGTTCAACTAAATTTCCCTCAGCATCAACTTTAATATGTCCACGATTCTGTACATCATCTTTAGAAACATATGAACAAGATTTGACATTTGAAGTTAATAAAGACAAATCCATCATATAATCATCAGTTCTGTTTGTTAATTCTTTCATTTTATTTAAAAAACAACCAACATCAACATAAACACTAGCTTTAGGAGATGAAGGACAAGATTGAGATGATTCTGCATTAGAATTTAAAGAATCGAAAATACTCATTTTACTACTTAATCTTCCTTCAATTTCAGAAATTTTTTGCATTTGTTCTTCCATCATCATACGGAGATTTCTAATTTTTTCAATTTCGTCATCCATACTACTAATCTTTTCCATTCTAGTTATCAAAAGTTGTTCATCTTGAATATCTTGTTCTCTAATTTTATCAAGTTTCATTTTTTCCATTTCATCTTTTACAGAATATTTATTTGTTTCAGATCTTTCTTTTTCAATAAGATTTCTTAGATGATCTTGTTTTTGTATAATTTGTTCTTCTAACATAGCACTTTCTGTTTTAAGATTATGAAGTTGCTCTTGTTCATTAATAGTAATATTATTTTTAATAATTTGACCTTGATTCTCAGACATAATATTTGAATTTATATTTATATTATTACTATCTAAATTATTTATATTTGAAATTATTTGAGATTGATTATTAGAATTGATTGAAGGGATTGAAGAGATTGAAGGGATTGAAGGGATTGAAGGTACCATATTAGATTCGGAAATAATACCTGGTATTTGTGGAACAGAAGGTAATGAAGGTATTGAAGGTACAACATCTTGTTCACTTTTATCCATAATATTTTTAATTTTATGAACATCAAATTGTCCTTCAGATTGGATTTGTTCTATACCAGATTTTTCCATAGAACTAAAAAGTTTATCAAGTTGAGCGAATGCGGTAGAATTATTTTTTCTACAAACACCAGTAACTCTAGGCTTAACAATATTATGTTCAGGTTGAACTCCAGAAGCTTCAGACATACCAGGAAGAGGTATATCTGCTCTGGGAATTTTACATTGTTCACCAGTAATTTTTTTAATACAAAGAGTATTATTTTTATCTTTTTGATTTAAAGAATCAATATTAGAAAAGGTTGTACACATATTTTTATTGTTAAGATTAAAACCAGAACAATTAGAATTTTCAAGACAATCCATTTTGCAACTATCAGAATTAGTAGTTTTAGCGGATGAAATTTGTTCACCAGAAATTTTATATGCATCACTACATTCAAAATAAATATCAGACATTTTGGAAGTAGTTTCAGGTAAGTTTTCGAAATTTTCATAACCATCAGAATAAATTATATCAAATGTTTGTTTAAAATGACTTAAACCATTATTCATATTAAAATTCATATTATTTTATATAATATATACTTATATATAATAAAAAAAAATAAAAAATAGAAAGAATGAGATAATATTAAATTATATTTTATAATTAACCTTGTTTAATATCATCTAAATTATCCCAAGCATTATATCCATAAGTAAATGTAGGATTTTTATAAAGTGTACCCCAATCGAAAGATTTGGTTGGAGCGGGATAACAAGTAGCTGTACCAGTGTATCCTCCTTCATAACATGTACCATTACATTTAGCCATACATTTGTCCATACCAGTTCTAACTTTACCATAATCAATGTTGTCAATTTGGTTAACAACATTGAATGCTGTTTCGTTAATCATAGATTGGTCAATAGCATCATTATAATAATAAGTTAAATCTTTATCCATACCAGCTGTTGTTCTGTAATAATCTTTGTAATCAAAATCTAAAGGAATAGCACCAGCTAAATCTTTCATAGGTTGGTCATAATTAGTAAATAATTTTTGTTGAGAACCAACATCTAATTTAATTTGTTGAGGACTTAAAAAGAAATGTTCTCTGTTATCAAAAAATATAGTATATGCAAAATAGCATACAACTAAAATTATGATTATTGTAAATATATTTTCAAACATATAAATAAACCTAAGAAAATAATAATAAAGTAAATATTAAAATTTCTTTTTTAATTCTAAATATTTATTTTTATATTTTAAATATTTATTTTTATAATCTATGTTAGATTTTTGATTGTTAAAATCAGTAGTACAACATTTATTAGAACCACCACTTTGACTTTCTAAATAAAGTGATTTTCCATCTGATTCTAAAGTTTTAAAACCGTTAGATACATTTTTAAGAAATCTTTGAGCAGCATCTTTAATTTGTTGTTCAGAATCAGAAATTTCTTCACTAACTACTGTATGGTCAACCATTGCACTATGTACTTTATCACCGTCTTCAACAAAAACAAAAACTGTAGGATAACCTTCTATTTTAGAAAAAAGTTCATTATATTTATTTTTAAAATTTTCCATATCAGTTTTAATTCCATTTTCAGCAAAATCATATTCTTCGAAATCAACATCAGAATAATCATCTAACTTTATGTCTTTAGATACTGAATAAATTGGTTCAAAATTCTTACAATGGAAACATTGACTTGATTTAACTAAGATGACTTTAAAATTTTTACCCATAACTATTATAACTATATATTAAATAGTTAAATAAAAAAAATAATATTTATAATTATTTGAAACTAATCATTTTTCATATTCTTGAATTTAGTAAGATAGCTTTGTATATTTTTACTATTTTTAGCTATATTTTCAACAGCAATTCCTGTTATTTTTCTAATTGCTAAATCTTTATCATTAGGTCTAATAATAATTTTAATTTTAATTTTATCGACATCAAGAGTTTCAATTCCCCTAGTAGTTTGTATTTGAGTATTTGCAGACCCTTCAATATTCCACTGAGATTGAATTCTAATATTAGGATTACGATTTTGTACAAGTAAATTAAGAACATTAGAAATTTTTCCACCACCAACAACCAACTTTGAATAAATAATATAACCAATTTTAATTTCATTAGGCATAACTAGACCATTTGTAGTAATATGACTAGTTAATTCATTAAAATAATTAATTATATCATTAACAAGTGCCTCTAAAATATTTTCTTTATCCATAAAAATATTAGTTTCCCTAAATGTACCAAATGAAACATCATCAAACTGTTCCGAATGCTTAGTCACAGGTTGTTTGGTAGCGGATTCCATCGTCTACTATATAATAATATATATTAATATATTTAATACTTTTCATTTTTTTTGAAATGAGAAAACATAAATCCAAACAAAGTTCCAGAAAAGAAAGCAATTAATACCTTGTCACAATTAAAAAATTTATTACATGAATTACAACAATGACAATTATATTTATCATTAGTAAAAATATATCTCCCAGTAGGACTAATTGATTTATTTAAAAAAGTTTTATTTGATAAATAAATGACTTTATTAAAAATTTTGTTCATAAAAATATTATTACTATTACTTAATTATTAGTAATATTTTATTAAATAAATTTTATTACAAAATAACTTTTTTATATTTTATTAATTTTTATATTTTATTAATTTTGAGTTCAACAGGTTTTTCATTTATCATAACTAGAGCCAGAACCTTGTTTTCAAAGTCTATACTCGGAACAAGAATATCATCACCATCATAAATAGTGTTAGTTCCACAAGTAAGAAATTCAACCTTATTTTTGGTGATGCGATTAATTTCATCAATAACATTTTCAGTTAGAGTTGATTCAACATCAATCTTAGACCAAATAGATATAGGTTTATTATCAATAATAGTTCTTTCTGGTTTACCAGGATTGATACCATCAATATAATTATTATTAAGATTAATAAATCTGTTTTTATAAAGGTCAATATCAGAATCAAAATCTATAGTTAAATGTTTACCAGAATGATAGTATTTAATAATTTTGATAAACTCTAGTGTTTGGAATCCTGATACAACAGATGTAGTAGTAATCATAGCTGGGATAATATTACCAGCAATCTTTCTTGTTTCATAAATATTAGATTTGGGAATAGAATATTGTTCATTTCTAAGATTAGCACAATAAGTTACAAATTGTACATGTCCTAGACTATCATCATCTTTTTCAAAATCAACCTTGTAAACTTGAGGAATACCAGTAACAATCCCAGTGATTTCATTAAAAGCCTCTTCTACAAGAATATTATCCATATTTAATGTGAAAATAGTTGGGTTAATAGAGTCAGTTTGATTATCCCAAGTAAAGTTTGTTTTAAACATTTGGTTAAGAATATTGAAACCGCATTCCATAAATTCACTGAAGATTTCTTTGTTAAATTCAACTGTCTTGGGAAGTTTTTTGTCACCAAGTTCTTCAATATTTTCTGGTTTAGAATATTTATTTAATAACTCCACAATATTTTCATGAAAGTTTTCATAAAGTATAGTTGATAATAGATTGAAAAAATATTGATGAGTAAGTTCAAAGTTATTGTATTTATAAATTTGTCTGTAGAATATTTTAATTTCAGAATCAGAAGAACTAGTTAGTTTCTCAATATCCCTATACTTTTCAACAAGACTAGGGAGTAAATTAAATTCACTTTCAAATAGTTCTCTAGCCCATTGAATAGTGTGTTCAGATTTATAAGGGAATGCTTTGATTGTACAAATAGGAATACCTAATTTTTCATCGGGGTCTTTAGAAGAACCATAAGATTCAGTGAGATAAGGAATAATAACTTGAACATTACCTTTAGCACCCATAGTACCTGAATCAATTAATGGTTTAGAATATTTGATAGCTTGTTCATCCATATATATTCTAGCATCAACATTATCAAGAGCATTAAGGTATATATCTATTTTTTTATGAAAGTCTTTATTAAAAATGTGTTCAGTTTCAGCAGAAATTTTATGTTCTAAAGCAACAATATTGCATTTAGGATTAAATTTGATAATCTTTTGTGCTGCAGTTAAAGATTTAGATTTACGTATATCGCCATCATTAAAAAGGAATTGTCTTGAAAGATTAGATTTTTCAATATGATCGGGGTCAGTAAGAACAATAGTTTTAATTCCCATCATACCAAGATTTTTAAGTAATTCACATCCAATAGCACCAGAACCAATAATAAAAGGTATAGTTTTTTGAATTTTGTCAAGTAGTTTTTTACCGAAAATATTAACTAGTCCTTCATATTGTAAATATTGTTCAGTACTTTTATAATTAAGTGCTCTGTTATCATCAAATGAATTAATTTCATCATCAGTAATAAGTTCAAGATAGTCAAGATAATACCATTGTGTAATAGGAATATATTTATGACTAAGGGCTTTAAGAGCTTCTTGTGCTACAACTGCAGCAATAATTGATGCAAATGGTAAACAATTACCTCTAAGAGTGAAACAGAATTTTTTAGCTAGAGTCATAAATTTTTTTGATTTAGAAGGATAATCTTTGATATATGAAGTAAAAATTTCAAAATCAGCGATAGACCATGATCTAGGAGTTTCATTATTTTCCTCGATATAATTATTATAAGCTTTATGTAATTCGTGTAATTCATTTGATCTATCAAAATCTACAGAAGAGTCTGCAAAAATAGAATCAATATTGTCATGATAATTATTTTTTAACATTTTAAAACGATGGGTAACAGGAATTTTCTTTTTAACAACGCGAGTAATATTTTTAATTTCTTCATTTGAAATAGGACAAGACTCTTTTAGTTGAACAATTAATGGTGTAACAGTTTGTTTAAGATTAACTTGAAATGTCTTTTCATTATCCATTAGTATTTCCAAAACATCTCTATCTGCGAGATTATGTTTGTCTTTAAAAGTAATATTGTTATCTTCTATTTTTGTAATTATAAGATTTTCATAGATTTCTCCATCAACATCATTTACAATAAATTCATCAGATTCATTACCAAAATCATTAAAAACATAACCCATCAGACCATAACAACCAGTCATAACAAAATTACAGCCAAATTTACGACACATACGATTAATATTGTTTGCATCTTCGTAAGTACTATTTGAAAGTATAACAATATTATACTGTTTAATATTAGTTTGAATTAATTCCATATCTTTATCAAAGATATCAACTTGATTAATTTGAATTGTAGGATTTAGCACTCTAATTTCATCTAAAGGAAGTTCTTGTTTAGAAGTATCTTTATTAAGATAATACATTCCAGTTTTTTCATAATTTTGAAAAGATTTCTTGTGAACAATATCTATATTATTAAAACCAAGTAAAGCAAGATTTTTAATAATTTCTTGGCTTAAAATATTGTAACCTATAACAAGGGCTTTAGCCTCAGATAACTTTGTCATAACGTCTTTACCAACAGTATATGATTGTCTAGAATATCTATCTTCGTCGAATGATGACATATTAATGCTATTTATTATATATATTTTTATTAATAATTAATATTTTATTCAACTTTTATACAAATTATATATAAATATTACAAATTTACTAGGTTAACTTGGTTAACAACTATTACACCCTGTACTATGGTGTAAAATACAGGATTAATAATATCGTTATTAAATTTGATAATAGAATTGTCTTTAGGACTAAATCTAAATATACCTTTAATATTGTGAGTATGTATATATAATTTAGGTATTTTACTTGGTAATATATTTTTTTTATCTTTAATTACACTAATATAATTTAAATCCTTACCATTTTTTGTATTTTTATTTTCATTATTAAGATTTTCTTTATAAATAGATTTATCGAAAACATTATTAGGGTCAAATATAAAAGCGGTAACATCATTTTTATATTTTAAAACAGAATCTGTTTCAATTATCAAAGAATTATCTGTAGTTTCGAAAACTTTAAGATTACTAAGATACCAAGTATGTATATTAAGATTTGTAGCATCAGATTTATTAATTTTTTGATTTAATTTAATAATTTTAAAGGTTGGATAAAATTCCAATAAAAAATTTATATTTTCATCTCCAAATTCTACTAGTTCATCTTTTGTAATTTCTTTAGATGAATATTCTAGTGGTAAATACATATCATCATAATTCCAAACAAAAGGATATTTTGGAAAATTAATATTCATAATATTAGTGATAATTAATTGATAATAAGTTTATTTATTTATAAAAAATCAATTTTTATTTAATAAAAATGTAAAACAAATATATAATTTAATAAATATAAATCAAATGGAAAAAATAATAAAAATTTTAGTTTTATTTTTAGTTTTAGTTATAATTTATCTATTTTTTAACACAAATCATATAGATAATTTTCAAAAATCCTATAATATTAATTTAAATTGTGGTTCAAATAATTGTAATTCAAACAATTGTAATACTAACAATAACCAATATCCAGATGTTATTGTACCAGTTTATTCACCTTGGAGAACTTATTATCCATGGTCATGGGTTTATCCTTATAATTGGAATTATCCATATTATTGGTCTCAATATTATTTTTGGTAAAAAATTGATATAATTAATAAATATTAATATTTTATAAATAAAAATGAGTATTGTAAATAATATTTGTGAGCAAGTAAGTGAATTTAATTATTTATTTGGAGTAATTTCTCATGATTACAAAAAAGAAAAAAGAACTTTTTACGAATTGTTTGACTCAAAATCTAATGAATTTAATGAAAAACAGGTACTTTTAAGATATAGTCTTATTCATGAAGAAATTAAAGAACTTGTTGATGCAATTAATACAAAAAACTCTATTGAAATTGTTGATGCACTGTGTGATATACTTTATGTAGTTGCTGGTGCAAAAGTATATTTTAATCTAACAAATGACAACATAGAAGCTCAAATTAATCCAGAATTTATTAATGAAATAAAAAATTTTAAATCTGAAATAAATAGTCAAAAGATTATAGTTATGTTAGAAAATTTAACTGATTCAACAGATTTATTAAATTTTTTAACTTTATTAAAAGATATTTGTGAACAAAATAAATTATTAGAAATTCATACTAATAGTATTACACATGGGGTGTTTACAAAAGAAGAAATAGTTAATCTAGCTTTAGATTATAATAATTGTCTAGATAAAATAATAATTTTTATTTTTGAAATGAGCAAATGTCTAGAAATAAATATTGATGAATTATTTACTATAGTTCATAAATCAAATATGAGTAAGGTATGCGAAGATATGGATACAGCTTTAGAAACAGTAAATTGGTACAAAAGTAATGAAACTAGATATAAAGAACCTAATTATAGAGAAATTATTTATAATGATAAAAAATATTGGGTAATATATGATGAAGAAACGAAAAAAATACTAAAATCAGTAAAATATAATCAAGTTAATTTTACTTTGGTATAACTTTATTATTTAAAAAAATTAAGCACACATATAAAATATTTTTTTAATTAAATAAAGTATATTTTTTATATTGGATATAATTATATAAATTAATTATATAATATGACATTTATTATAAAAAACAAAGATAATGATAATTGTTCCTATGACATAATTTTATACATATTATTATTTGTAATATTAATTTTATTAGTAAACTATGCTAGTGGATTATTTATGGTAAATGAGGGATTTAATTCAAATATAGATAACAATTCAGATCAAAATATTAAAATACAAAATGATGTTATTACAAATAGTGTTGGAGACATTGTGATGAACAAAGATAAATCACTTGATTATAATGAAATATTGGGCTCATTTTCAAAAATCACAGACACTTTTAAAGTATCTAAACCCCCAAGTACTGTTCAACCAAGTACTGTTCAACCAAGTACCATAATCCCTCCAAGTGCAGCAACATCTCCTGAAGAAATAAGAAAATCAATACAGGATACAAATAATAATATGGGAAGTCCAACAATTCCAACTATATCAAATCCTTTAATAGAAACAAAACAAGAAAAAATACCAAAAGTAAGAGAGGTAAAACAAGAAGTAGTATCAGCCGAAAATATAAAACCATCATTAGCATCATTAAATGCAGTAAGTTCAGAAGGATTAGCAGGAAAAGGAAGAGTATTAGAAATAAGTAATTTAAATGATGTAGATAATTTAATGATAGGTGGTAATTTCAAATTACGAGTAAATTTACCAATGATGCCTCCATATATAAAAGGTTTAGATTTCGATGTTAAAAAAGGTATGGACCCAAATTATTTTTATTTATCAGTAGAAAAACTAATGCCAAACTGTTCACTTTCTTCTCCAACTAATCAATGTTTCAATATATATTTAGATGACAAATCAAAATGTGGTATTAAAGCATTAACAACTTATACATCTGAAAATTCTTATAGATTAGTATTAGTATCAGCTCAATATGTATTTGCACCAGATTCAGAATTAGGAAAGAATAGTGATTTTACAATTGTTAAATTTGATGGTAAATTATATCTAAAGAATGTTCAAACAGGTTATATGCCTAACTTATATCAAAATACAAAAACATATGGAATATATGGTGATATAAATAATGATAAAAATTCAAATGTAGGAACAACATTTGATAATATATATAACAGACAATGTACATATGATGCAAAGAAGGACAGATTTAATCCTGATCCAATTAAATCAGCAAATAAAGATAAGACATTAAGATTAGAAAAGCCTGGATGTGATTACAATCCAGACAAAACAATATATTTAATGACATCAAATAATTTAGGAGATAGTACACCAGTGAGAATAACTATAAATCCAGATAAGACTATATCAATAAAACTGTTAAGATATAATCATTATGGTAATGCCACAGAAGTATTCCAATTATCAGCATGTAATTTTAATATAAAAACATTTTATGGAATAGAAAAAGTAAATACACCGTTACCAATTGGAGCTATTAATGTAAATGTAGCTTGTTATGAGAAAGAATCAAATAGTAAAAACAGATTAAATTTTACAGTTGAATTAAGTAAGTTCCCTGAAGATTTTATGAAAAAGAATAGTATATTTAGTTTGAATTAAAAAAATTAAAAAGTATATAAATTATAAAATTTATATAATTTATTTTCCAAATATAAATTATTAATATATATAAATATAATGGGAGGTAGTTCATCAAAAGCAAAGACCAAACAAACAATAACAAATAATACAGTAAATCAAAATTTTATGGATACAGTAAACAAAAATATAATGAATTCAAGTGTTGAAACATTAGTAAATAGTGCAAGTTCTTGTTCATCATCTGTAGATCAAACAAATCAATGTAGTTTTAAAGATAGTACTGTGGCTGGAGATTTTAATTTGAATGCGACACAAACGAATGTTGCTAAGGTAAATTTTTCATGTGTACAAGCAGCTCAGGCGAGTGCAGATATGGCTTCAACAATGGCTCAATCTATGATATCACAAATGAAGAGTTTAAATGGAACAGATGCGGCAGCCAATTTAAATGCAGCAGCAAGTGGTAGTAATCAAACAGGAGCATTAACAACAGGAGGTGGTTCAACAAGTACTCAGTCAAATGCTAATGTTACAAACAACGTAACAAACGAAACTATAACACGAGTTGAAAATTTATTTGAATCAAATTTATCAAATAATTTTACATCAAACACAGTAAATGAATGTATAGGTAGAACATCTCAGTCAAATGTAGTTGATGTAGAAGGAGTAACAGTAGGAGGAAATGCAAATGTTGGTTGTACACAAACAAACAGTATAGAAGTAGTACAAGAATGTAAACAACTGTCAGAAGCAATTAACAAAACTACTCAAGAAGTTTTTAATGAATTAGGACTAACAATTGCTTCTGAAAGTGATACATCTACAGCTACTGAATCTACTGTTTCAGCTAAATCAGAAAACGTAAGTACAGGTTTAGTACAAGATTTAGGTTCAGCAGTATCAGGAATACTTGATTCATTTGGTGGAATATTAGGCGCTTTTGGTTTAGCAGCATTAGCTCCTTATATTGGTTCATTTTGTATGATTTGTTGCTGTGTACTAAGTGTTGTATTAATATTTACAGCAATGGGTATGAGTGGGTCAGGAGGTGGTTCAAGTTCAAGTTCAATGGGTTCAATGGATTCATTAGGAGCTAGTTCAGCAGGATTAGGAAGTTTAGCTGGAATGGGTTCGATGGGTAGTTCTATGGGTTCAATGGGTAGTTCTATGGGTTCGATGGCTTCATTAGCAAAATTATTTGGGGGTGGAACAGGTATAGAATCATTTAATAGTCCTATAGTTTTAAGTGAAACAGATTTAAGTGGAACATTTAGAGTAGATTACAAATTCTCATAAGTTTTTAGTCAAATAAATTATCTTAATATCTAATATATAGATAAATATATATTAGTTATGACTGAATATACATATTTATTATTTATTATTTTTCTAACAATATTCATTTTATTATACGGTGGACACAATAACCAGAACTTGGTTGAATATGAACATAAATATTTTTCGAGTTTAAATAGAATAATAATATTTGAAAACAAACTTAGAATATTTAATCAAAGTGAGGAATTAGAAGAAAAAGGTTTTGTTAATATTAAAAATCATTTGAAAACTTGTTATTATATTGTACCAAATTTAGTAGATTTATATATGGTAAAAATTAAACCATATTCATTTTTTACAATAAGAAAAATATTCAAAGAAAGTTTTAATAATCATGTAATGATTATTTTTAATCATAATAAAATAAATGATTTGGAATTATTTATAGGTTCTAATGAGACAAATAAATTTGGATATTTTTATGATTTAAAAAAAGTAATATCGATTACAAGTATTTATGATATATATAATAATTCTGATAAAGAAATAAATATTACAATATTTTTTGTAAAAAAACCATATTGGTTTGAATAGATAAAAAAATCCATATATAAATTAGAAAAATAAAACGCACTTATTACTATATACAAAGGGGATGGACTACTCTCGTAGCCCTCAATCGTTGAAACGTTTGTCTGGTTGGTATTAAATTGAAAAGAAAAATATAATTTACAAGAGAGACGTAACAGCTTATCTACTCATCCAGCTGCTCTGCCTACTCGAACTCCTACTCCTTGCCTAGCTCCGCCATAAAGTCGATGTAACCAGGTGCATCCAGATCGTAAAACTCAAATAGTCCAGGGTACTTTCCATCTTGAGACCTAATTCGCTCAACTAAACCCAATTCTCCCTCTGGGTCAATAAGCTTGATCAGACTCTTGATTTTTCCTCTATCGAGTTTGGTGCTTCTAGTAGCCATAGTCTCACAGAATGCAAGAGCCACAGCATCTAAATCCTGGAATTTAGCACCTAACTTTTCCTTAAAGTATTCAGGGTCTTGTTCCGCCATTGCAGACTTAATTTCCTTAACAATAAAAGTATCAGCCTCAGGAGGGACAAAGAATTCACCCTCATCAAAATCCTCTTCGTCCTCTACCTTCTCTTCCTGAACAATAACCGGGACAGCTGATGTAACTGAGACAACTGGAACAACTGGAACAACTGGAACAACTGGAACTCTAGAACCTTGTCCAGGACCATACTTGATAAGGATTTCAGGGTCACGAAGGTTGTCCATAAGTTCTGGGAAACCGGCATCCTTACCAGTTTTGCTCTTGATATAATCACAAATTTTCCAGCCTTTAAAATGAGCCATAGCTTCCGCAGGATAAAGACCACGTTTTTCAGCCACAAAATCTCTAGCATATACAGCCATCATCTCCCTCTCAGCTGCATTCATATTATTGATGTCGATATCCGTGTTATAAAGGAAAAAGAGTATGTACTTGTAATTAAGAATATGATCACGAGCAAGAATTTCACTAATCTTTTGAAGAATTCTTTCCCTAAGGATACCTCTTTTGTATGCTTCTCCAAAATACATGAAGAGAATCTTGTAATGAGATTCATACCACCCAATGCTTTCTTGACAGCTCTTAAATTCAGCTGGGACGTAATCTTTTGATTTCTCTTGACAACTATCAGCATAAACTCTCAATACTTTATCCATAATCATACCCTCACCATTATCGATGACCCAGTTCATAAAGTTATTAGGTAAATTAACTATGGCTTCTTCCCTAGTAGCATAATAGCGGTCATAAGTAGTGTATGTGGTATCACCTCTTGGAGGATTAGATGACAAAATAACATTAAACCATCTAAAAGGTAAAGTTCCTCCTTCAATCCTAATTGCATCTTTGAAGAACCACGAAAGGCTAGAATAAAATACCTTCTGTATAGCCATATACTTACATTTCTCAGGATAAGATTTGATTAATAACAGATGCAACATTCTTTGTGACGAATCATTAGCAAAAGTATTAGTTGTATTTTGAAGTAAATGCATCCAATATTCCTCATTGTCATAGTCATTTAGAATTCTGAAGTACAAGTCGTCAGCAGTTGCGACAGGAATATTATGATTAATAACTGGCTTAATATTACCATCTGCATCAGGAGCACACGCTATCAAGTCCATTCCACACTCATTATCGTCAACTATAACTTCTTTACCTTCATCGTTGGTTGTGATACTAAATCCTTTATTAAGGAATGGACAATAGCCCATTTTAATTAGTTGTTCTAAGGTTTTTTCAATTGAACTAATCCTACTAGCGTCAAAGTATCCATTTTTAACAAACTTACCAGTTGCCCAAAGTAATTCCTTGATCGGGGGCTCCTGAAGTGATTTACCTGAATCCCTACGTCTGTACTCAGGATAAGTTTCATATAATCTTTCGAGAACATCCCAACGTTGAAACTTGGCCAACCACTTAACAACAACAAGCCTATTAGATTGAACATACTTGGGATTATGATACTTTTCTGCCCTTACAGCATACCATTCTAACATCTGTTCAATAGGTTTATCATGACCAAACTCAACCCAACATTTAATAGTTTTGTTAAACGCGGGGTCAACCCGAACAATCGATTCTTCTTTCGGATTATAATTATAATTTGATTTGGGCTTGCCGTTGGTCGCTTTACCATCTTTACCACCTCTAGCAGCTTTACCACCTTCCCTGACCCATTCATCCTCTGAACGAGTCTGAATTCCTACAGGCTTTCTCTCCCATACAAGAGAACTAGGAGCGTCTCTAACATATGAATCGCCTTTACCATCTCTACTGTTTCTACCATCTTTACCGCCATAACGTTTGCTTGAATAACTGGAATAACTAGTATTGGAAGTACTAGATATACCAAAAGCTTCGTCTAAAACAGATTGTCTAGAACTAACAGTCGGCTTGGTGTTAGCAGCCCCCAAATAATTAAGTTTAGGCGCCTCAGGTGAGTTGGCCGTACTGTCCATAGTAACTGGAACAACAGACACAACTACTGCTTCTGCTTCTTCAGCCTTAACTTCCTCAACTTTAACTTCTTCTTTAACTTTAACCTGGCTTACACTAGCTTTATCATTAACGACAACTGGGACTCGTGGAGTCTCAGAAGCGGTAACTGAAGCAATGGTGTTTACCTTAACCTCTTTAACCTGGCTTACACTGACTCCATCGTTAACGACAACTGAGACTCGTAGAGCCTCAGAAGCGGTAACGCTAGCAGTAGTGTTTACCTTAACCGTGGGTGTCACGGGGTCGACAAAACTGTCGAAAATGCCTTTTCTTGGAATATGTTTACGTTTGGACATCTCCAAGTGTATTGAAATGACAGCTTAAGCAATCGGTGTACAAATCAATATGTGTGTGTGTGGATAATAATAGTCTATACAACCATTAAAGCTCAATATTTTCAATTTTTTTATACAAATACAAAAATGTGTATATATCTGTAAAATAATAAATATATAAGATATAAATTAAGAACTAACTAATATTACCTAGAATATATAAATTAATTTCTAATAGCAGCAATATCAGCTAGCTCCATTTTACGTTGGTACAAGTTTTCAAAATTAGTAATAAGTTCATTTCTTGTACTTAATTTAAGTTTTTTAATATTTTCAGGTATTACATTTTTAATAAGTTGTAATTCCTTTTCAGTAAGATTATCTACATCAATTTCCGAATTAACTAGGTAAAGCATACAAATATCAATTTTATTTTTAGTGTTAAGCTGAGACCATTCAATCATACTATCAATAATTTCGTCTTTAATTAAATTATTTTTATAAATACTTCCAAACAAAATAGCAAGATTAATAAAAGCTTGTTTATTATAATTATCAAAATATTCGTTATCATCAGAACCATCAGATTTTCTAAAAACAAAATCACTAATCCAAGTTTTATAATTAGATAATACGATTCTAACAAAATTAGTACGTATAGCATTAACATCTTGTCCACTTAAAAACATAGTGTAGTCATAATCAACTGATGGTGTAGAGAACAAAGCCCTGACAAAATTAGTGACAATTTTATTTTGTTTTAGTTCACTAGGTTCCATTGACAAAATGTAATGAAATATTTTAGAAGTAATTTGTTCAGGATATTTGTATAACATGAACAAAATTTTATCACATGCATAATTAATTTTATCATCTTTATCAATATGATTAAGAACAAGAGTAATACCTTTTTCATAAATGGACAAATCATTTAATTCATCAGTAAGGAATCTATACATTTCATTTTTAACAGAATGTGGAATAATATCAGTTTCAACTTGTAAAGCACGAATAAAGGTTTCATCTCTAGTATAACTTTTTGAATTAGCATGATAAAGAGTAAAACCATAAGTTAATAACTCATATACAGTTTTTTTGAAACAATTAATTTTATCAGGATTAAAGGTGACACCATCTTCATTTAGAAGAATCTTACTTAGATCACTTGATGGAAATACAGATTTATGAAAAGGTGTAACTGGACTATCCTTATAATTTTTATGTTTATCAGCATAGATTGGATGATTTATTCTAAGATATTCAAGTACATCGCCTCTCCAATTTTTAGCTAAAAATTCAATAATATTGGTATAATTTGCTTGAAAGAAGTCAGGTCTTTCCCATTTAAATCGTAAATATTCAAATTTCTTAACCATAGTACTTAAATCATCTTGGCTATCAGCCCATACTTTAATTTGTGACTTAACACATTTATGACATTCGATATTATTAAAATCGATATCAGATGGTTTAACAGGTTTTTCAATTCTACTTTTACCTAAAGGTCTTGTTGTTCCACTAAAAGAACTACTAACACTAGAATTAGTAGTAATACCACTAGAAGTAATACTACTAGTATTATGTGATGCAGGTCTAATATATGACAGAGGAACTACAGAAGACTCCATAGAAGATTTTGTAGTAGAATTTTTAATTATAGAAGACTGTTTAGGTGTACTAACATAATCTTCGTCTAAAATAGATTTTCTAACTTTAATTTTACTATGTATTTTATCATCTTCATCAGAATCTGACTCACTCTTAATAGAGTCAGCAGTACTATTAAGAGCTTCTAACATACGTAGTTTTGTGGAATTAACTATAGTTTCTCTGGATATACTAGATACTCCAGATGAACCTAAAGATCCGACGTTTTTATAACCGTTAGGACTAGATTTAGTGTTTTTAACTAATTTTGTTCGAACTTGAACCCAATCATTATGATCATCAGAAGCTGTAGTAGACATTTTGATGTATATATAGATAGGTATATAATCTAGTAAATAAAAAAATCAATTTTTTAACTCAAGTTATGTATAAAAATTATCATATATTATCGATAATATTATGAATAATAGGTCTATAATTACTATCCATTAATATAGAACCATGAAGAGCGTCTTCCTTATCTAAATAATAAACACCAGGCTTATCTTTTATTTTATTATAAATAAGTTCAGCCGGTATAACATTATCATTTTTTTGTATAACCATAAATAAATTACTACCAATTAGTTCTTTAGAATTATAAATCCAAAAATCAGGACCAAACATAACTCTATAACAAATATATTTTAAATATATACATTGATAAATAAGAAAATTAATAAGATTGTCATAAAAATATTTGTAATATGGTTTTTTTCTTACTAATGGATTGTCAATATGTAAAGACATTTTAAAACACCCAATCCAAAAAATAATAGGGTCTACCATAATAATCTTTTTAAAAATTTTATTTCTATCGTCTTTATTAATTATTTGGGAAATATATGTTCCAAAACTGTGAGATAGTATTATACAATCATTAACATAATTTTTTTGTAAAAAACTGTAAACAGATTCCTTAATATTTTTTAAAGGTGGAAAATACATTGAAATAAGATCGTCATAATATCTGTAACTAGAAACATTTGGTAATACTAAAATAATTAAATTGTATTTTTTTTCTAGTTCTAAAAGTATTTTAATATATGGTATGTATGCAAAACCAAAACCATGAATAAACATTACAGTTTTTCTATTTGGATCAGATAATTTATACATAAAAGATAATTTAGTTTTTTCACAAACAGAATATTTAAATCCTTTAAAAAACATCATATAATAATGTATTGAATTAAACAATAATCTTATTGGAATTTGCATACAAACAGGTCTCCAAGTAAATTTTATAAAATTCGACCCCCATTTTCTATACAAAAATCTGTCGTAACCATTATCTTGAAAATTAATTTGTAATTTGTTTTCAAGTTTTTTTACTATTTCTAAAACTAGATTGTATTTCGAATGAGCTTTAATATCTAAAATATCAATTCCAAATAAAGAATAACCAATTATATTAATAATTTCATCTTTTGATAATTCTGAAACTTTAATATTCTCAGGATTTAAGACATCATAATGATTAATTTTATCATATATAATACAACCTGTTAATACATATTCAATTTCATTTTTTGTTAATTTATCGATTCTTTTAATTATTTTTTCAGTATCTTTATTTTTAAAATATAAATATCTAGGTGTTAAAATATTAACATAAATATAAAGAAACACGAACCAATTAATTAATTCTATGAATGCCCAGTATTTTAAATAAATAAATATATAATATGTCATAATTGATTTTATAAAAATAATATTATATACCCATATTTTTTTATATAGATTATAACGTGTTAAAAAATATATAAACATATATTTATCATAAATACAGGGTGTAACTGTTTGTTTTTAATTTTTTTGTCTAGATCAATTAGATAACAAGATGAATTTAAAGGAAAAATTATTAAATAATTCCGTAAAGAACAGAAATAAAACAAAAATAAATTATGGATTAGATAATGATAAACCAAATAAAATAAAAAATATAATAACTAAAACTTATAATAAAAATAATATGACAAATTTAAATATTAATACAACCATTGATGAATATTTTTTATCACCATATCAATATAATCCAAAACATAATAATAATAAAGAAAATATAGAAATAATTAAAAATGAATCAAAAGACCTAGCAAGTATTATTAGTAATTTAACTAACTTGGTTTTAAATAAAAATA
>JACCDW010106413.1_pt1 | contig 24166 bp, 16 predicted proteins | sample 7449781 | NCBI WGS metagenome assembly JACCDW01 (sample SAMN15323449, study PRJNA562643) | freshwater metagenome | isolation source: river surface water | place: USA:Blue River Watershed | collected 2017-08-18
TCATTTATCGCTTTTAATTCAACAGTTATCACATTATATCATATTAAACGTGAAATACCTAATTGGAGGTGCGCAAATTCCTCTCATCGGCATAGCCGAGAGTCTCCTTTGCGCAAATACAAGATGACTCCTTCTGAATTAAAGACTTATATAGAACGTGCTTGCCCTGAGCAAATCGGGACTTATAAATACGGCAATGGCTTTATTTGTCCTGCGATCGCGGTTGGACGAATCCCCAATGATATCGAGGTTACAGGAATTGAGATTATCATCCCCAATTTCCCTAAGATTACTCAGTCACTTCAAGCTGGGGATGTCTTCGTGCATCGCGAGGAAAGATGGGTAATTGAAATAATTAATCATGGGAAAGATAAGGGAGCTTGGTATACAGCTATAGATCGCTTATTACGTTATTTCCCGCGCATTTCTGGTATCGATCTTCCCCAAGCGAACCCCATAAATTCCTTACCTCGCTACCAACTTACTATTACCCACAGTGATGGATACGAAATAATTTATTAAAAGCAATGTCAACAATTGTCAGTCGGTTAAAAAGTAAGCAAACTTCGTGTAATGAAATTTTAAATGCGGGTAGTATCGTTTTGGTAGGAATACTCGAAGACTGCGCTAAAGAACCAAAGATTCATACTCTTACACTAGGAAATGCGATCGCCGTAGGAGATGTTACCGCATCTTTGACTAGCGATCAAATTGATGGAACGTTTCTTAGGGAAGGCTTAGTGTTGTACTTTGGGGCAAACTCTGTTGTAGTGACGAGTTCTATCCTGATTACCCAGGCCGCCACTACTGTCTCTATCGAGCCAGCAACAGCTATTATTGACACTACCGTACCCGCTCAAACTTGGGCGTTGCTCAAGCTACTATCTCCTACTAATATTCCTCTGAATTTAGAGTCTGAAATGGTAGATCGTACCGATCTTAACTCTATGCAGGGAGCTAACGTCAAAACGAGTATCAACTTCAAACCACAGATTCAAGCGATCGCTTCTCTTAAGGATCGCGCTTTGTGGGAAGTAATCTTTAAGGGAGCAAAAACAACCCTTAGTGCTTATGCGAACATAGTTTATAGCACCACTCAGAATGCCTTAGGGAGGGTCTTGATTTCTGGGTATAATGCCGACGGTGGGAACAAGGAAATCGTTCGCCCTCAGTTTACTTTAGAGTTTCAGGGCGAAGACTATGAAGTAACATCGCCCTGGCAGTACGAACCGATCGCGAATCAAGCTATCATTAATAATGCGATGAAGCTATCTGGGATGAACATTTATAGTTAACTCTTGGTAGAGTCGAGTTAATTGGTTCGGATAATAATACTCAACTTTTCCTTCATCTAATACGACTTCTATCCCGCCATTGACTTTTCCGTTTTCCGTTAAGTGGTAATTTGTGGTTACGCCCGTGAATCCTTCGCGGGTTTTTACTTTTATTCCTGGCAGCACTAGGGAAGTGTCCCATACGTTCGAGGTATGGAGGGTCGCCAAGTGCTGCTGGTAGGCTTCGTTTATTCCCTGAGTAGCTGTTTCTTCGGCTAGGAATTCAGCAGGGAAGTAATCAAAAGCCTCTGTACCTAATTCTAAAAGATTAATTTCCATTTTTTAATAGTTAGTGATAACTAATTCTGTGATTTTGCCTCTTTTCGTGGCATCGCTATTAACCATTCGACTAGCAAAAACTTCATTGATTCTGTATCCATCATAAAGATAGTAAAAGAAGTTATCGGCAGAGTCTGTATTGTGAGGATTAGAGTTACTTATCATTACTTTTGCGCCTTTGTGAGTTAAATAATGGCAATATTTACTTAGCTCAAGTTGGTCGCGGTCGTTAAAACTGGATTGAGTGTAAGAAGTAAAGCTGGAGGTTTTAGCAATTGGGCGATAAGGAGGGTCTAAATACACAAAGGAATCGCGATCTATGAAGCCATCCAGGCGGTCGTAGTTTCCCGATATGAGTTTGACATCCTCTAGTATTCGAGCAACACTTAGAATATTATCGCGATCGCAAATTTGAGGATTTTTATATTTACCAAAAGGAACGTTAAATTGTCCTTTTTGGTTAGTTCTGTATAATCCATTAAAGCAGGTTTTATTGAGGAAAAGTAACCAAGAGACTCTTTTCAAGGAATCTTTAGCTCGACAGTTATAATTAAAGTTATTTTTTTGCCGATTGTATTCATCTCTGATTAGATAAAAGATATCTTTTTGTTGTTCTGTATTACTTTGTTGATATTTTGTTGATAGATCGTGCAATAATTCGATAAGATTATTTGGTTGATTTTTAATTACTTGATAAGCGAGTATCAAATCTTGATTGATATCGTTAAGGAACGCCTGCTCTATGGGATATTTCTGAATTACATCGAAAAAAACTGCACCTCCGCCCAAAAAAAGTTCAAAGTATTTTGTCACTTTCCCCTCCTTCAGTCGCTGGGGATATAGTTGCTCGAATTGCTTTAGTAACTGAGTTTTTCCACCAACATATTTCAAGAAGGGTTTAGCTAAAGATATCTTCATTTTTCTCCTTGATTTCGATAAGGCGAGGATCGGGAGTATGCCAAATTTTCCCATTAGCCTCTACGGATTTTTTAATATTATTGTTTTGCTTGTTATCAAAAAGATCGAGCAAAAACCGCTCGATATCGCTCTCGTTCATTATATATTCGCGAAACGGTTTGTCGTCGCTTACTCGATAGAAGCTAAGCCCCGTAATACCGAATTTACGATCTATGAAATATTCGACTTCGACGAAATTACCATTGAAATCGCGATACTTCAATCGTTGACCGTTTTCAAGAGCTTTTTTAGTTACTTCTGGCATTTTATCTACCTTTTTTTAACGCAATAATCGTAGGCATAATTAAGGGCTATAGGATCGGGATGTCTACTCATTTTTTTAAAGTAAGCATCACGTACTTCTCGTTCCGTCGCTTCTATGCCAACACCTAAGTAGGAAGAAGCATGAAAGGTGATGCTAACAGCTTCCTCCTCATATTTCTTGGATTCCCTGATGTAGTTCGCGTTATTAGGTAGCTTGTAATTGCGCCCAATAACCCCAAATTCAAGATCGGCAAACATATCTTTTAATGCCGAATTCATCCCGAATTGAGACAAGAAGAAATAATACATCGACTCATTCACTTCGTTACTTTGAAGCTTAAATATTGCCCCTAAAAAGTAATCTTTAGGAGGTAAAATACCAAATTTACGATGGAATTTGTTGTAAATTTTTTGCGGGTTTTCTCCTTTCTCAAAGCACTTTTTAATCTCCGTTCTGATAAACTGATATTGCTTCCTGGCTATAGGAGTAAAAATTTCCTCTAAGTCAGGAAATTCAATTAGATTGGGTACTGTTTTTTGTTTGAGGGGTATTCGGGCCTCGCAATAAGGACAGATACGAGCAAAAGTAGGAATTGATTCCCCACAGTTTAAGCAAGCTTTAGCATCAGTTTTGGGCTGGGGGCGGTAGGTAGGACATAAGGGGACGTGAGATAAATCGATAGGATCGACTACTTTTTCTCCTTTAACCTTGGTACTAGCTAACCAATCAAAGCAATTACCAAAGTCAATAATGAACACATCTTCTTTGCCTTCGCTTATTCGCAATCCTCGCCCAACCATTTGAGTTAAAAGAGCGGGAGAACGAGTCGGCCTGGCGATCGCGACCGCTTCGATACTAGCCTCGTCGTAACCCTCGCAAAGCGTCCCGACATTTATCAGTCGTCTCGTAATCCCTTCCTTAAATCTCTGGAAAATTTTCTCTCGTTCCGCTTCGGGAGTCGAACCAGTGACTACTTCGGAAGCAACTCCCTCTTCTATAAAGATAAGATTTAGGCTTTTTGCTTGGGCAATGGTAACACAGAAAACGATGGTTTTTCTTTCTGGACATAGTTCAGAAAGCTTGAGAGCCACATCTCGGTTATACTCTTCATTACAGACGCGAGACAAGCTAGCTACAGTATAATCCCCATCTACAGCAGTATCCAGCTTTGATGTATCCAGTACGCTATAAGCAAATAATCTGGGATTAGTTAAGAATCCCATTTTGATTAGCTCCCTAGGGCTGGGGGCAGAAGCTACGCAGTCAAAGAGGTGACAAAACCCCTCCTTGCTACTCATCCTCCAAGGAGTAGCCGTAAAAGCGATCGCGAATGCTTTACTTAACGCCCAAATCTTACCGCAGTAAGTATCTAAGCACTTATGCCAGATAGCAAAGTAGGTGGTGACGTGCGCCTCATCGGCAATCAAGATATTAATATCTGGGGGCAACTCGCGACGAGATAGGGTTTGCGCCATCGCGATCTGAATCGGATTGTTGTAGTCAGCTTGATAGCCAGGAGCGATAACGCTAGGTTTATGGTTGCACAACTTTTCTATCGTTTCTGCCAACTGAGAGGCTAGTTTCTTTCTATGCACCAAGATTAAAACCCGTCGCTTCTTCAACAGGGCATCGGCAACTATTTTGGCGATTAAAACTGACTTACCCGCGCCAGTAGGAGCGAAAGTTAAACATCTGCGTTTACCATCGCGAAAATGCTGGTAAATCGTCCGAATCACATCTTGCTGGTAATCTCTAAGCTGCATAATTTATTGGCATCTCCAAAAGAGATTGACGAATAGCTTCGTAATTAGCTTCGACAAAGGCTTCTGCCTCGGCTTCGCTCAGAAATTCCAAAAAACCATTCTTGATTATTGAATACTTGACCTCATAGCCATTGCCTAAGCTTCTGACACTTATTACATCTTTGGTTTCTAGCAGGCTAAGGCAATCGTCTATTGATGGGGTTGTCACTGTGACGATTTCTTTCTTAGCTAAGTGAGGGGTGAAGACTGAATAGTTTGTTGCGAAATGATTCGCGGTGATGAAACGGGTTATTTTCTGGGGCATGGCTTTTAAGAGGATGAATAGTAAGTTAGCTCGTAACTAGATTCAATACTCCTAGCTCACTAGGAGGTCGAAGTAACTATTGAAAATGAATTCTTGCGCTTCTATTTCAAGATCGAATATTTGCGACTTTAAGCAGCAATCTAATGCGAGAAACTTGTCGTCGTATGATTGTCGATATCTCCCTACGTAGGCATCTTGATGATATGCGTCGAATTGGATATTATATGTTTCGGATAGGAGTCTAGATACTAAAGAATTCGATTCGGTAAACACTATTTTCATACCGTTTCCAGCCCTGCCTGAGAAGCTATTAAAAGAAACTAAAAAAGGCATTATTCGGGATAGATAAGCCATAGCATCGACTTGCCGTTCGCCACCTCCCAAGGAGCGCAAACTGCAAAATACAGTGTCTTCTAAGGCTACTTCACTACCCGAACCGACTATAACTAGGGGCGGTAAATCGGCTAACAATACCATCCAAGACAACTCATTTACTGTTTGATACTTAGAAGCCCACTGGGAATACTCTAGGGGTTTTCCAAAGTATTCAAGTAGATGCCGATATTTGCTACAGAAATAACCATCGATTGAAGTATGCGCTGAGTTCAGGACATCTTTTTCAGGATCGAAAACACTCTTTTTGGGAGGGGTTACTTGGTTGTGAGTAATATAATTGCTTCCTTTAGCGCACTGGTTACTTTTTTTTATTAATTCAGTAGCTAGTTCAATAGCTCGAATCCAGGTTTCTTTTTTGCGCTTGTCGCCAGCTACTTTATTAATTCCTAGTTTACTGGCTTCTCTCTTAAGATCGCTGAGAGATAATTCGGTCAATTTTTGGTGGCTTATAATTGGCATGATTTTAGAAAGAGAAAGGTCGTATTCGCGTTCGGTAGGGAACGGCGGGATTGACACCTTCCCGTTTCCTACTTCTTTTTATTATCCTAGCTACTAACTCGTAAAAAAACAATTACTTTACAGTATTTTTATTTATTATTGGCTATTGTTTATCCTTTTCAATGATTCAATGAAGCCAATTAACAATGCCCTTCCCGTGGTGTTCATCATATCTGTTTGCGGACTATTGCTATTGGGAGCAAAAAAGCCCAAACTTTTTGAATACGAAGCTTTCAACTCCGTGGTTTCTGGACTAACTACTTCTGCGATCGCTCTTTCGACAGTAAAAAATGAATGATTCTACAAGATGAACACCAAAGAGTAATGCTCTGGGGCTGTAAAGAACAAAGCAATTTTTTAGTAGCTGAATTAGCTTTTTTCGCTTCTAACTTGAGGCGCACAGAGGTAGAAGTTAAAAACCAAGATCGGACTTACTTACTTCGCATTGAGTCTAAATACCTCAACTCTAATTTTCCTCTTAAGGCGCAAAATTTAATATTTTGCATCCAAGTACGGGAGTAGAAACCATGAAAACTTTTACTGAATTTTTCCAGATACAAGCATTAAAAGACAAGCTCCCTTTTGGACTTGATTTTGAAATCAAACCTGCCAGTAGCACGGTAACGGAGTCAGTAGGACGATTCGATTTCCCCGTTTTAGAAGACTTAACCAGTAGAGAGGCGTGGTTTTTTGAGGCGTTAGAGTCTCTGAATGGTAACAGGACTTCCGAATTGCAGTTAATTCTTAGGGGATTGGGCAGAAAACTACAGAAAGCGTGCGAGATAAAATCTCTCAAGGAGGCAATCAATCTGCTTTTTGAGCCTGGTGATGAGATGATAGAACTTGAAGCTTATCAAGATTTTACCGACGCAAATCAAGCAGAAATCGATCGCGTGGTTGAGTTGTTTAGAATCACTCAGGATGAGAACTCGATTAATTGGTTGCGTGTTACTTTTTTTCTCTTATCTCGCGTCACTACTGATTGGAGTTTGGGAGATACTGCGAGTTTAACCAATAAAGAGATTAAAGAAATTCTTGCTTTTATTACTAAAGAAATTAATGGAGGCGTTATCCCCGAACCAGTTACAGAGAGTGAGTCACTAGAGGAAGAAGAGGGGAAGAAACCCGCTCAAAGCGCGACTGGACGGCGATCTACTGGGAAGTAGAAGCTGCCAGAAAAAGCGATCGCAGATTTGATGCCCAATATTTTGGAGTTCAACCCCAGTGGCTTATCAAGCAAGCGATCGCTTCTACCGAACAAACCAGGAATCTAGATCAGTTAACTCAAGCTCGTCAGTTACAAACCTATTTAAACGCCAATAGGGGCGAAAATACCCCTATCTTTGACGATTTATCGATTTTCCTCCCACATCCCGCCCAATGGCAAATCGCAACGGGTGAGAAAAAAGTAGATATTTCTCGCGAAACAGCGATTGCGTTTTTACGGGGATATTCTGGTTACAGTTCGGAGGTATTGATGGTTTTTGACGAGTGGCTACGAGATATTCAGTTAATTGCTTGCAATTAAGTCTGCTTTTAGCTGATTGACGCTGGCGCATATCAATTGTTCGACTAATGCCACCACCCCTAGTACGCGATCGCTGTCGTCGGGATCGACAGCCAAAAGAGTTTGCAAGAGATAGCTGGCATAGTCTTTGTGCGCTTCTACCATAAACGAAGTTGAGAGCCTATGGCTTTTAGCCATAGGGTGAAAACGAGTAAGAGACTTCAGTCTCTCGTATCTTATAACTTAGTTTGAACGCTGATTTTCAATATAACGTTTAACCGTTTCAGTACTTGTTGGACCAGTAGAAGCAACAAAATAACTAGGACTCCATAAACAAGGTAATTTCTTGAGTGAGGGAAATTCTTCTCTTAGATACTTAGAAGCGCGACCCTTTACCCATCTAATTATTTGTGCGGGGCTTTCATGGGTTGGTGCATTAATAAATAAGTGAACGTGGTCGGGCATAACTTCTAATGCCACTAAGTGCCATCCATGCTCTTTGACTACCTCAAATATTATTTCTTGCAGTCTTCGAGCCACATCCTTAACTAAGACTGCTTTTCTTCTTTTTGGGCAAAAAACAAAGTGGTAGTTTAATGATGAAACAGAGCCTTTTGTGTGTCTATATTCATAATCAGCAGTTGACAACTTAGCCATATCTTTATATTTGTTATTTGTATTTAATACTATACTAATATACAAATACAGTTTTGCTTATGGTTGATTATCGCACTCAAAAAATCTTGCTTACTGGCAGAATAAATAACGAAACTCATGATTATTTATTGTGGCAATGCCAACAATCAAATAATTTATTTAATGTTACTTTATGGACGATTAGACAATCTCATTTTGTTAGCTGTCCGATGTACGAATATTTTGATGAAAATGATTGTTATCGGAGAAATTTTTTAGACCGAACAGTTAAAGCTAGCTATGCTCAACTTTGCCAGGAACTTAAAACTCATGAGCATTATTTAATGATTGGTGGGCAACAAGCCCAACAAACAATTAAATCAGTAGTAGAATCGATTACTAGCTATAATCAGTTACTTAAATTATGGTGGAAAGGAGAGTTGCCCAATAAACCTAAAACCCCTTATTATCGGAAAAAAGGAGGCTTTTATCAAGTTGCTTTTCCATCCCAAGCTATTAGATATGATGCCGATAATGGCATTTGTCGACTGGCAATATCTAAGGAAAATAAATCTAGATTACTGCTAAATAATGAAATTATTATTCCTGGCGGTTTTGGCTTTTCTAGAGAGCAAATTGCTGAGGTGAGAATTGTTCCACAATTAGGTCAGCTTTGGGCAGAGTATGTTTACAAAACTGAATCGCGAGAAGCCAGAGGGCTAGACTTTACACGTGCCATTGGCATCGACCCTGGTGTCTCAAATTGGTTGACGGTAGTTGATTCTCATGGGAAAAGTTTTATTGTTTGTGGGAAAAAAATTAAGTCAATCAACCAAAGATTCAACAAAGAATTAGCTAAATATAAAAAAGGTAAATCTGATTTTTACTGGGATGATTATTTAGATAAAATAACTCATAAACGCAATTGTCAAATAAGAGATGCGGTCAATAAAGCTGCTCGATTTATCATTAATTATTGCTTGACTAATCGGATTGGTAATATTGTTTTTGGCTGGGGACAAGGAGTTAAAACAGGTGCTAATTTAGGCAGAGTAAACAATCAAAACTATGTTCAAATCCCCACATCTCGACTAAAAAATAGAATCAAAGAGTTAGCCGAATCAGTAGGAATCATCTTTACTGAAACCGAAGAAGCTTACACCTCTAAAAGTGATTATTTTAGTAATGATTTATTGCCTAAATATGGTGCAAAACCCAACGGCTATAAATTCTCAGGGAGAAGAATCACTAGAGGTACTTATCGTACAGCCCAAGGATGGCTAATTTGTGCTGATGCACTAGGAGCAATTAATATTTTGAAAAAAGTAGCTATACAGCTAAACATTAGTTTAGCCGAGGTGGGTAAGGAAGCATTGACACTTCCTAAACGATATACTTTAGGCGACTTAAAAAAAATATATCGTAAACGTTGTGAAGCTGTGCTTCAGCCAGCGTAACAACATCCGTTTAGAATCCTGTTTTTTCAAAAACAGGAGATGTCAACCTAGTTTTGTATAGTTGATAGTTTTCAGCTTCTTCTACAGTGCATCCCATTAATAGAGATAATTTCACCAACTTCTCAATGCGATCGCCTTTTTGTGCTTTCTCCTGCTCTAACCGAAACAGCAAAAGCTCTGCACGGTATTCCTCGAAGCCTTCTGTTTCTTCAATGTCCCAGCTAGGATCGCCAAGCCATTGCTGCTTTAATTCTTCAATAGTGATGTTTGCCATTTGTTTTTTTACCATTTAATAGTGAAATGCTTGGGAAGTAAGCCTTCTTCGATCCGATAGCCAAGACTCTTTAGTTTAGCTATTTCATTTTCTTTCAGGTCGATACCTGTATCGGTCTGGGTTGATCCACGACTAGCTTTTGTCTTGATATCGATGAAGAGAGCCTCCAACCTCTTGAAGGAAGCAATTTTCGCTTCTTTTTTAGCGATCTCTTTGTTAGCGGATTCTCTTGCTTGTTGGGCTGAAAAGCTAAAGCTGGCTTTTATTCTAATATTAGCAAGGAGGCCTTTTTCTTCTTCAGAGAGGTTGTTTATCATCTTTTCTGGAGGCTCTTCTTGTCGCTCTAAATCGTTCAGTATCTCAGCTAATTGCTCGTCGGGGACGACTCCGTAGGTGCGATTGCCCGAACGGGGTACGCAATTGAGTCCGAGGATTTTGAAGAAGCGGGCAGATAAGTCACTCGCCCCAATTAGTCTAATTTGCATCTTTTTGCTCCTGTAGCTAAACTGCCCAAGCCGTAGGCTTAACTAGCTTGGTATCTTGCGCTCCTTGGTTCTCTAAGTGGGTATCGGCGACACCATAAACAGGATATCTTTGTTCGACGGGATAGTCCACTTTTATCGGCTCGATCCAATTTTTTGCGCCATCGACGACGCAAACGATTAAATCTCCTTTGTCTGGATCGAAGCGATCTACACGCCAATTATTAACCCAATACTCTTCTTTGGAGTCTAGCTCTTGAACGAGAAGACCGCGAGAATTCGCTTCGTTTGCATAGATGCCAGCAACACGAGCGCGCCGTACATCAGTGCGAGCGATTACTCTACAGTTAGTTTTTTCGATTTCCGCAGTCATATTTTCATAAAATATAGGTTTAATGAGATTCTTAGAAACAAACTTAGGCGAACCAAAGACAAATCTAACAAAGTAGCAATTAGTCCATTCTTCGACGCACTTGATTAAGTTAATAGTTTTATTCAAAAGACGAGCGATCTGAGGGTAAATACTAGCAGCGTACATAAAGAGTCAAGAGGTGCTTGGTTTTGTTTCTTGCTATTATCCTAGCTCTTAATTTAGTTATTTACAATAAAGTTTTAGTGAAGATCGCTTTGGTTATTATTTAGCGTCTCCAGTAAGGCAATCTCTTTAGTCGCTAGTAAAGAAGTAACTTTTGACTTGCTACTTGCTATATGCGAAGCGGTATCCTTTAGGACTCGCTACTTGCTACTTTAATATGTCAGTCACTCTAGAAACTCTCACTTTAGATTTTGAAGCCAACTTTTCGGAATTCGACCAGCAGTTAGATCGCGCTTCAGCTAGGGCGAGGATAAAAGCAAGAGAAATTGAAGGATTGAAGATCGTCCCTAGGGTGGACTTAAAGCCTCTGCATGAGTTGAATAAGCTTTTGGATTTAAAACAGAAGCATCTTTTAGTGACGCAGAGGGTGTTTGAGAGTAATCCCTTAAAAGTAGCAGTAGACAACTCAGCTTTAAGCATCCTTAATGGTTTTCGAGAGTTGCCAAGAGAGGTTAGGATTAAAGCTACATTTGAGGGGCATAGTTCTCAAGCACATTCTGCTGTCAATGCCATTAAAACCGTTGCAGACATACTGAGGGACATTAGAAAAAATACTAAGCAAGAAGGTATCCTAACTAAAACAATCGGTGGGGTTTTAAATACTACCGTAGGTAATACTTTTAGAGGAATATTTTTAAATTTAGGCGAACAGTTTGCTCAAACTGCTACCAGGGAATATCGAAAAACTGAGAGCGGGAAGAAGGCGACAGAAACTACGAGAAAAGTTGCGAGAAGAGCAGCAGATACAGGAGCGTCCTCGGCAGGTCAATATTCCGAAATCTTCTTCGGGGGTTCTCGCAAAAAAGGTAATGCTGTAGAAACGATGGCAAACGATATTTTAACTTTTGTTGAAAATATCGTCGATCCTCATTTATTAAATGATAAAGCTACTAAAATTCGTCGTAAATTTTTCGATGTAATTACTAAGCTAGAGAGTGAGCAATATAATATTGCTGAGGTGATGCTCGAACTGTCTACAGCAATACATTCTTTATCACCAAGGTTAATTAACAATGCAGCATTGCGTACTACTCAAGCTGTTTCTAGTCCGCTCAAAATTCAAAAAGAATACCAAAATGCAAAAGTAGCTAGATTTGTTGAAAGCTTTGTTTCAGATTTAGAAAAAGCAAGAAGAGTTCTTGCTAAAAATCCAGAAGCAAAGAAAATTGAAGATGCAGAAAATGTTTATATTAGCATTAGTGGACACGAACGGAAAAAAGGCACGGCATCTCAACAAACTTCGGAGATGCTTAGACCTTTTTTTGACGAAAAGACTGTTTTTTTAGAAGTAAAAAGTACCTACACAGATCGCTATCAAGACGATCCTAAAAGTGATTTATACGACACACTAAAAGCAATTTTAGAACCGTTAGGTGTGCCAATGACAGGTGACATTAAATCTAATCTTTCTAATTTAGAAATAGAAATGACATCTGCTTTTAAGGGGATGAATCCTGATGCCATTAAAACAGCAATTATTAAAGAAAGTGTAAAAACATTATTCCCCAACAAAAATATTCGTATCGTAGGTTTTTCTGGTGGTGGGTATCCAGCAGAGCAAGCAGTATCTATATCTGAAGCTACAGGAGATAAAGAGACTAAAGGTTATGCTGTAGGCACACCTTTTTTTGGACTAACCAACACCGCATCTAAAGAAAATTTCATCTCTGGTATCGGCTATAGCGATCCTCTTACTGCACTCTTTGATAAAAACTTTATTGATTATCCTCCTGAAGCGATCGCACAACTGAAGAAGGCAATGGTTGCGAAAGGCTTTCCTCAAGAAGTAATCGACATGGCTTTTATCCAACCTAGCGAAAACATGAATTTCTTTGACGGTAGTATTAAACATGATTTTCAGTCTTATTTAGGGAATGACGAATCTTATGATTTAATGCAAAATTTTTTACCTGGTATGTTGCCTCGTAAACAAAAGATCGATACAAAAAATATCGATCCCGATTTAAAAAAGAAATATCAAGATTTAGTCTCGGAATTGTCCGAAGCAGACGACTTTTTATTTGGTGTAGGAAATATTCGCAAGGTTATTGCAAAGATAGGTAGAAGCATTAGATTTTTAGATCCAAAAGATATGCCAGAAGGGCTAAAATCTATATCAAAAATATTAGACAAGCCTAAAGCTGAAAGAACAAACAAAGAAAATAAAATAATTGATAAATACATCGGAGATGTAACAGAACAATTTTTAAAAAATTTAAACAGTTTTGAAGAACAGCTTGAAGGCTTACTAGGGGCAAACGCCATTTCTCTTGCGAACGAAGTCGCTAAAAAAAGAGGTATCAAAATAGTTCAGTCGCATGAAATCGACTTTCTCGAACAAAGTTTAACTAGAGAAACCGATCCTGCCAAAATGTCTGAATTGACGCAAAAAATTGCATCAGATAAAGCTGAGCTAGCCAAGCTCAAACCAATTCAAGATGCAATGAGACAATTAGTTGATGATTGGTTTAAAAATAGTAACTTCAAGCAAAATCTAGAAGCCAAGAAAAAAGCAGCTAATGAAGTTTTAGATAAAGCAGCAATTGAAAAAATAGAATCTTATAATCTCGATATTCAAAAACTAAAACCAGTAGAAAAAGCAGCTTTGGGCAGCTATGTTTCTAAAAGAGAAAAAGATGATATTGCATTTTTAAAAGGACTCGATATTTATCGTAATCGTGGCACTTCAAATATAGAAGCCTACAAATCTTTCTTCGATTATAACGATCCTAAAGGCAAGATTGATTTTGAAATGAAAGGCTTTCGTGATTACGTAAGCAAGCCAAATGCAGCAGCTTTAAAGGAAACTGAATTTGGCAATTTAGCCCAAAAATATGACAGACTTCTAGAGAATATTCAAGCTGCCTTAGCTCGTTTTGTGGCTACTGGGGAAGAAATACCAGAAGAATTTCTAAATGCAGCCGAAAGAATTTTAAAAAGTAGTGATAAATTTGCAGATATTGATTTTCCCGATCTCATTTCTTCTTCATCGCTAAAATCACCCTCTAACTATTTTAAAGGATTAGCCGAAGGAGCTAAAAGATTAACTGGTGGTAACAACCTCGCTCTTTCAGAATACGAAATATCTCAGCTTGAATTACTAAATCAAAAAATTGCTAAAAAGAACAATAAAAATCCAAAAGCGCAAAAAATTCCACTTGTTGATGTCAACGATACCGTGAAACTAGGGACGGGTTGGAACGGAACGGCAGTTTTAGAAAGACAAACAGGTAGAGTCATTAAATTTGCTGCTGGCGATTCCGACCCCTTGACTAATGCCACAAATATAATTCAAAAAGAAATACCTTTTACCAAACCATTGCTCGATCTTCTGCGTCAATTTATTCCACAAACAGGAGTAGCGGAAAGATTGCCGTTAGAAGCTGCAAACGTCGATCTAGCTGCACAACTTGGTTTAGCAAGTACGCCACCACATCGACAAATCAAAGGATTTGTCATGATGCAGCTAGAAGAAGGTCAGGCGTTAGCTAAAGCTGCTGAATCATTAAAAGGGAAAGACCCAAAAGCAATTATCGATTTTATAGAAGGAATTGTCAAAGCTGGGCAATTAATCGCAAAATTTCATCAAGTTGGTTACGTGCATGGAGATTTGCATCTTAACAACGTAATTGCGAAAGAAGACGGTTCTGTTGCTCCCATCGACTTTGGCACGATGAAAAAGTTGCCTGAAACAGGAAAAGAACGGAATAGAGCGATCGCGTCTGATGTAAAAAAAGCGATAAACAATAGTAGATGGTTATTAGAAGACATGGGTATCTCAATAAATCCCACTCTTTTAGCGGAAGCTTATCGTCGCGGAGTAAGAGGGGATAGCGTTTCAGGAGATGACTTATACAATAAATATCAAAACAACTTAATCAATCAAAAAGCTCAAGCACCTAGCAATAAAACCAAGATAAAACTAGAAGAACAAACCTTGAATCCTGAAGTTCCTCTAGAACTCAAGCAACCGCAGGTTAAATTTACTACCGAAGTCGTTAACAGGCTCGACAAGATTATCGCCTTATTGCAGGGATGGGGAACTGGCAATAACGATGGACGTGACGGCAATACTGGCAATGGTTCTGGCAGAAATGGTGGGGGTGGCGATGATAATGGTGGTAATAGTGGTAACAGCCCTACTTCAGAAACTGAATTAGTAAAAGTTGGTGCTGTCAATGAAGCTTCTAAATCTAGTGTTGCTGGGACGACAACTACTAATAACAAATCGTCTGGCTTGACTCTTTCTAGAAGAGAACTCAGAGAAAAATTTCAGGTTGATTATGAGAATCTAAAAAAAAGCATCGAATCACTCAGTACTATTCAAGACCCAACAGAGTTAAGCGATCGCGTTATTAAAATTCAAGAGTTCTTTGATGATTTTGAAAGTAGACTTAATAAGGCTAAAACACAACATGATGATGTCAGTATTGAAAATGGGGCTGTTACTGGATACAAGGGTCAATTAACTCAGTCTCGCAAACGTTTTGATGAGTTGATGGGCGGTATTGATTATGCACCCATCATGCGAACTGTTTTGACTAAAGGTTTAGATAGCGTTAAAAATCTGTTTGAAATCTTTGCTAAGGGCGCAGTTAATAAGGGTTCTAATGCCTATAAAAAAGCAGAAGAAATCGAAAAAGCATTTATGCCTAATGGCTCTTTGGGGCAACTCATCAAGGGAATTACTCAAGCGACGGCAATCGGTGCGGTTACGATTAATTTACCTGGGATTGAGCAACTGGTTCATGTTGTTGATGCAGCAACCCAAGGAATTATTCATGGTAATGCAGATGCGATCGCAAAAGATTTATTAGCAGAGCTTCATCGCTTAACCCCAGAAGCTTTTAAAGAAATTAGCGACTTTTTAGTTAAATTGCCCAAAGTAGGCGATGTTTTTGCTCGTGCTATTTCTTCTTCTGCGGAATTATTTACTCACACGATTAGTAGCTCTATTTCAAATATTAGCGAGACTTTAGCTCATGCAGGGGAGTTGGGTGTAGGTGCATTAGGTGGTAAATCTGTTTTAGAAGCTGGTGCTAAGAGTTTACAGCAATGGGCCGATCCTTGGCTTGAAGAAGGAAATAATCAGAACCTATTAGATAAGATTCAAGACCATCAGATAGCTGCTGATGTGGTTTTGAGTACCGAGAAGGCTAAAGAAGACTTAGAGAAGTTAGGAACGCAAATTCAAGTTGAATTAGAACTAGAACAATTAAAAGCAGCACAACCCTTAATCAAACCTTCTCCTAAAGTTGGTTTGATGAACGTCAACGACCTCAAGCTCGATCCCAAGCGTTTTCAGTATAAAGGAATGCAGGTTAACGAGGGTGGTTCGACTGGTTCTCTAGCCGATATCAAAAAGTACGACCCAGAACGAGCAGGATATATCCAGGTTTGGCAAGACCCAGAAGACAAGCAGTACTACGTAATTAACGGTCATAACCGCTACGATGCAGCCAAAAGGCACGGTCAAACAGAAATTGGAGTAATGGAAATCGAGGCGCAGAGTGCCAAGGAAGCTAGAGCCAAAGGCGCATTACAGAATATCGGTGAGGGGAACGGGACGGCATTGGATGCAGCTAAGTTTTTCAGAGCTAGCAATATTACGTCCAAAGAACAAGCATTAGAACTAGGACTTTCTCTGAAAAAAGCGATCGCGGAACAGGGGCTTGGGATGGCTAAGTTGCCACCAGATTTATTCGATCTAGTAGTACAAAATCAAATGCCTACAGAAAGAGCATCTTTGATTGGTGGTTCTGGGTTAAGTCAGCAAAAAATGCTCGAACTATACAAGCAGATTGAGAAATACAAAAAAATTAATAATGAAACCATTTCAGAGTTAATTGATAACCTAAAAATGGCGGAAACTCAAACAGTTTCTTTATTCAATCTGTTTGGAGAATCTGAAGAGGAACAGTCTTTAGCAATTCTAAGAGCTTCTTTACAATCTAGTGTATCTAGTAGGTTAAAAGCCGATAAAAGAGACTTTGGGTTTGTTAGTAAATCTGGACGCGCCGAGCGGTTAACTGAAGCAGGAAATACGATTGATGTTGATGAATCAGCTAATAGGTCTAAAACCGCAGCTTCTGCTTTAAGTGTGTTCGACCGCCTGAAAAACATGGCAGGAGGTGTTGATAGATTACTTAATATAGCTACTAAACGCCTCGCGGATGGGGAAAGTAAGAAAGTTGTCGAAGCGCAGTTATATAAACAAATTGCACCCCTACTTGCAGAAATAGCTCAAAAGCCTAGTGCGATCGCTCTTAATGATGAAGGTATAGCTGCTCTACAAATTCAATCCAAAACCAGCAATCCTCAAGATGCGATCGCGAAAACTATTGCTCATTTTAACGTAGATACTGATAGTGATGCTGGGAAGGGTTTACAGAAAGCAGCAGATGTAGCAGGTAAGCATTGGGGTAAAACCTCCTCGGATATTGTCAGGCAGTATGGAATACTGGATAAAGAAGCCAAAAAACACGGGTACAGTATTCAGAAAGCTTTATCTAAAGGTTCTCCTGGGTTATTAACCAATATAGAAGGGCATTGGGAAAATGCAGAAGAGAAGCTAAAAAATAACTTAAAAGGTATTGAATCTCAAGCTCTAAAATCGGGTAAGGCGATCGAGTTAATCTTTACTCAAGGTTTTAATGGTATTGATTTTATAGAAAAACGCTTTAAAATATCTGCGGATAGATCGCAACATCATTGGGCTAAAACGGCTATTGAAATACTCAAGCAATTTGATATCTTAGCTGCTGCTGCTGCTGAAAAAGGCTACGATATTCAACGTTTTATTTCAGAAGGATCGCCTGGTACGACTCAAAGAATTAGATTATATTGGCTGAAAACAACTAAAGCGATTGTTGAGAATTTATCGGAGCTAGCAAGTACTTCAAGTCTAGCGGGGACATCAATAGAAAAAGGTCTATCTTCGGGACTGAATAATGTCGAAAAAGCTATCGAGAAGACTCAAAACAAATTAATTGCTATTGAAACAGAACACAATCAAAAACCTCATGTAGAAAAGAAACAAAGGAAAGAAAAGCAGCAACAACTTGAGTTACTTGAAATATCGCATATTGTCGATACAGCTAATCTAGAGCAATTGTCTGCCAATATTCAGGAATCACTCAAACAAGCTCGTAAAGATAATTTCAATCACGGGATTACAAAAACTCCTTATCCTTTGAAAGAGAGAGTTCCTTTACCAGAAAATAAGCTAGTTAACTTCGTTTTTAAACTAAATACTAAATCTCAAAAGTTAGCTGATTTTTTGATGAACCCAGTTGCCAATCTCAGTAACAATCTTGGCAATATTGGAAAATCTTTAACCGCTCCAGTTGTCAATCTCAGTGACAATCTTGGCAATATTGGAGAGTCCTTAGTCGAATCTTTTAAGAAAGCCGATACTTGGATTCGGAGTGTTGGCGATCGCGTAATGGACTTGAAAAGTAAGGCTCGCGATTTTCTGTCGGGCAGCAACTCAAAAGAAGCCGAGAAAAACGATACATCTGCGGTCGAAGAACTCGCTAGAGATTTAGGTAAATCGATTCGCCAAGTTTATAATAGCACGGGGTTTATTCTGGAAAATCTTAGCGTTCCCGATGTCATCCCTCGCTCTTTAGAAGCTTTTGCCGAAGGATTCTTGGGAATTGAAAGTGCTGCTGGTTTAGCCAAGAAACAATTGTACGCGATCGCTACAGCAGGAGCATTAGTCCTATTTGGCAAGCAAATTGTCGATACATTGGTTCACCTCGCTCAATTCCAGATGCAGATAGATGGAATTGACAAGAAACTCAGGGCCGTAGGGGAACAACCCGTAACCGATATCTTCGATGAATTCGGCGAGGCAGCTAACCGCGCGGGAGCAAGAGTTACTGCTTTTGCTGATAGCTACGCAGGAATGGTAGCATCACTCAAAGGTAGAGTTACCAATCATAAAGAATTGGTTTTCGATCTCGCTATTGGTTTGTCAGATCGCGGGGTGGAGGGAGAAGCCCAAGACTTAACCTTAAAAGCACTACAGCAGATGGCTGGGAAGGGTGTGGTGTCGATGGAAGAATTACGCCAACAAGTCGGCGATTACCTACCGAATGCCCTAGGTATTGCTGCTAGTGCGATGGGTTTGACAGAGAAGCAGATGATAGCTTTGGTTGGTAGTGGGCAATTACTAGCTAGTGAATTTTTGCCCAAGTTAGCTAAAGAATTGCAGGTAACGGGAGAACAGCAAACCAGCCTCACTAAAGAGGTGGTTAGATTCCAGAATACCCTCGATGAAATTAAGTTCGACGCAGCTAGCATCATTCCCTTCAAGCAAGGAATGCAGTTACTTAATTGGGCATTAGAAAAGACAGAAGCGATCGTAAAACCTTTATTTGTCGCTCTAGGGGTAGCTGGCGCAGCTTTACTAGCTAACTTAGCAGTCCAAGCAGTAATTGCTGCGGCCAAGATTCAGATGGTAGGCCAGGCCCTGATGTGGACGTGGAAAATGCTAATGCCATTGTTGCTATCTACGGCTGCCCTATTCGCGATCGCGAAAGCCTGGGATTTAGTTATGGTAGGCTCGGCTAATTCTGCTAGAAACCTAAATAAGGAACTGCAAAAACTGGCTTCAGAGGGGCTAAAAGACGTTAAGGAGGAACTGACGGGGTACAAGTCGGATAATCCCTTTGTTCTCACCCAAAAAGCCAAATTTAGAGAAGAAACCGTTAATCGAGATGCGATCGCTTCTGGACTGAATAGCCTGATTCAACTTGATTTTAAATTTCGTGCCAGAACAGATGATGCAGAAATACAGAGAGTATCGGAAGACTTAGCTAGTGACATCGAAAAAGCCAAGAATATGGCTTATAAGATTGCCAATCGAGAGACTTTTGGCATCTCTCAGAAAGAAGCTTTGATGATGCAGCAAGAGGTGGATAAATTTAATGAGGGTATCGATTCTCGCCTCAATTCTAGCTTCAACCCTTCTGAGATGGAAGCTGCGCTTAAGGATATTGATACCCGTCGTAAGTTAGCCGAGAGAGAGTTGGAGAAGGGAGCAAATGTAGAACAGTATGCAAGTATCATGCTGGAATTAGATATCAGAGAAAATGAAATTAGAAAGTCGCTCAATAAAGTCAAGCAGATTGTCATTGACAACACTCCTACCTTGCAGGTACAAATTGAAGCCAGAACTTTACAACAGAATTTAGGGAACAACCTAGAAACATTTAACACTAATGCAGAAATTGAACTATACGAACGTTTGGCAAAGGCTAAAGCCAGCGAACGATTAGCAGAAGCACAGGCTCGTAAGCTATCAGTAGCATCGCGCAGGGAAGAGTTAAAGTTAATCGAAGCAGCCAATCAGAAGAATTTACAGCAGGTTGGTTTGCTTAATGATTCTCAGAAGGAAAGACTAGCGGGGTTACTTGGTACGGATGATTTTACTAAAATTACCTTTAACCAAGTAGAAAAAGCTAGAGAGACTTTAGCTATAGAAGAAGAAAGTGGAGTAACGCCAGATAAAGCCTTAAAAGAATCTGTAGAGAGATTGGGTGCATTGGCTACGAATACAGCCCGTGTTAACAAGATTAAATCAGAAGAGGCGCAGTATAACTATGAAACTATTAAAATTATCAAAGCTTTAAATATCGAGTTAGCTAATCTCAAGATCGAGAGATTGCAAAAGATACTAGAGGTTAGGGAATTAACTAGGGATTTAAATAAGTCACTGTCAGGAGACAACGAACAACTATTTAGTGCCAAACAAGAATTACGTTCCAATACCGCCCAACTAGCACGGAGTATTTTCGACCAAAAAGAAGCCTACGATCAAGCTATTATTGGCATTAATGATTTTACTTACTCCCTAACATCTAGTACTAAAGAACTTGCTCGTCGCTTGACTCAGATGGGACGCGATATGTATACCGCAGTAGTAGGAAGCATGAGTAGTTATTTGGGTGCTGCCGAGATAGAAGATATCCTTGGCTTTGGCAAAATTAGAGAGTTAATTACTAAAGCAGCAGGTATTACCAGCAGCGATCAACGTCCCCAGATTCAAGCTGAAATCGAATCGGAAACCAGGAATTATAGCAATAGCACTAGGGATCAAAAGAAAAACCAAGTTAGGATGAACCTGGACTTAGATCGCGCTGTATTTGACCTACAAGGACAGCAAAATGAATTAGGTCGCCGTCGACGCTTTAATCCAGAAGATACTGAAATTGACTTAGAAAGGTTAAAGCTGCGGGTACTGGAATTGCCTAATACTATAGCCCAAAAGAATAGGGATATTGATGGCGCAAACCAGGCTGCAAAAGAATATGGCGTAACGGGTTATGTACCACCTATTGACGTTCCTCTACCCGATTTATCTCAATTCAAAACCCCCCAAGAAGTAACCGCAGCAATCAACAATATCTATGCGGAATTACAAAAGGCTAATCAAGAAACCATAGACCTATATGGACGGATTAAGACAGAGGGTAACGCAGCTATCAACCGAGCGTTAGCTGATTCTAGATCGGCTTTTGAGAATAATATGCAATCGAAGCATCAATTACTGGAAGCTGAAGGCGATCGCGTTTCTCAAGGATATGAATTGCTCGGTCGAGAAAGCGAGGGGCTGTTTTTTGCCCTCAATCAGGGGCTAGAAAAGCAAATCCTTGGCTTAAAGGCAAAAGGATTGGAAGCTAGAAAAGCTATTAGTGACCTCTTTACGAATTCTGGTATTAGTCTCAACCGCGAAACGATAGTAAATACCATTATCGAAACCAAAACCCAAGAAATAGATAGCCAGATTTCATCTTTGACTCAGGTGCGAGAGCAGATGAAGAAGTATCTAGAGGTGGAGAATTCTGACGATCTTTTAAAACTTCTCGCTTCGGATCGCAATCTCAATAACATCGATCCTGAGTTCAGAGAGGAATTGATCGGAAAAATAAAAGCGATCGCCTCGACTGATGATTTTAAGTCTGTACTGAGTCTGATTGAAGGACAGAATGGTGATTATACTCAGCTAATTGGAATTCTAGGTAGTAAAAAAGAAGAGCTTGTTAATGGCACTATCGAGCTTTTTAATCGTAAAGGCGATCGCAGATTGCAGGATATTGATTTAGATTTTGCCCAGGAACAGTTTAATGGAAAATACAACCTAACAGACATTGAAAAGCAGAAAATCCAAGTAGAAATAGATGCGAGTAAGGCAAGTATCGAACTAAGTCGCCAAATGGAGGATTTAGTCGGAGAATTACCTTCTGAAGCTATTGATGAGATTCGTATTAAGCTAGAACGTCTCAATAAAATTAAATTTGATAGGTTGCGCAAAGAAGCAACTTTAACCTTTAAGATGATTCAGTCGGCTAAAGACGCGATGGAATCGGCTTTCAGTTCTATTTTTACTGGTTTTGGCGATGCTTTATTCAAAGGAATTGGCAACGAAGATGAGATTGAGAAACTAAAAATAAACGCCGAATATGCAGAGAAATTAAGGGAAGTTCAAGATAAATATGCAGACGACCCCGACCAGTTAGGTAAAGCTTCCGAACGCTTGGAAATGCTCAACAATGTCAAGCTGGATAAGGTCAAACAAGAATTCAATGCTTTTCATAATATTGTAGGAGTAGTTAAGAATGCCATCCTTGAGTTTAGTAAAGCAATGGTAGCAGCCCTGGCTCAGGTTGCAGCAAAAGCAGTGGCTACTTTTATCATCACTTCTGCTTTAGGTGGCGGTAAGCCTAGTTTTTCGGGACTGAATAAAGCACCTAAAGGGTTTAGCCTTGGTGGGGAAGTTGAGAATTTTGCCCTTGGAGGAGCAATAAGCGACGGCGGGATACGTCGTGCCATGAGTCGCGAAGGCACTGGTGCTGTTGTAGTAGTGGCGCATAAAGGAGAACAATTACTCTCGGCAAGGACTGGTGACGCTCAATTATTCCGTGCTTTAGAAAGAAGTGGTAGATGGCGAGAAATCAAGCAGCAACATCACGTACCTAATTACAGTATGGGGGGTAGTGTTGGGAGTAGTCGGGCATCGGGTAGTTATAGTAATAACGGTGGTAGTAGTAAAGGAAATGTCACCATTAACAACAATTACGATGTAAGAGTCCAGGGCGAAAACCAGATGCGGAAAACAAGTTCTCAATTGATTGCCGAAGCAGATGCTAGGAATAAAAGGATCGCTGCTAGGAATGGCTGATAATTAACTTGTAACTATTGACCGAAAAACCGAAGTCCGCAAGCCCCTGGCTTTAGACATGGGGATAAGGACGAGTAGGCAATTTATTGCCTACCTATTTTTAACATTTGGTGCTAGAATGACGCTAATTAGTAAAGCGTCAAAATGTTTGTCCTAGAGTTTAAAGTTCGTAATCCAAAGCCCAAGCAATGTCTAGCTATAGACGAGGCAATCAGGACATCTCAATTTGTCCGCAATAAATGCCTTCGATATTGGATGGATCATCGTGGTGTTGGCAAATACGATATCTACAAACACAACACTCAATTAAGAAAAGAGTTTCAGTTTGTGAGGAATTTAAACTCTCATGCAACACAATGCGCTGTTGAAAGAACATGGTCTAGCATTAGTCGTTTCTTTGATAACTGTAAAAAAAATATTCCAGGAAAAAAAGGATATCCTAAGTTTAAAAAACACTCTCGTTCTGTAGAATATAAAGTCTCAGGATGGAAATTATCTGAAGATAGAAAAAGAATAACTTTTACGGATAGAAAAGGAATAGGGACACTTAAATTAATTGTTAGTCGCGATTTAAACTATTATCATGATAAGCAGTTCAAAAGATGCAGAATTATCAAACGCGCTGATGGTTACTATGTTCAATTTGTTTTAAAATTAGACCCTAGAGATACGGTTAAACCTTTTCCTGTTACACAAAAATGTGTTGGAATTGATGTTGGTTTGAAGGAATTTTACGCCGACTCAAATGGCAAAACTGAACCAATTCCTCAGTTTTATCGAAAAGCTGAAAAACAACTCAATCGAGCCAACAGGAAAAAGTCTCAGAAGTATCGTCAGGGTGTTAAGCAGTCTTCTAATTATCACAAAGCTAGAAATAGATATGCTCGAAAACATTTGAGAGTAAGTAGGCAACGAGAAGAGTATTGCAAACGAATAGCATACTGCGTCATCCAATCTAACGATTTGGTAGCCTATGAAGATTTAAATGTTAAGGGTATGGTAAAAAATCGAAAGTTAGCTAAGTCGATAACTGATGCAGGATGGTCAACTTTTAGACAATGGTTAGAATATTTTGGACATAAGTATGGAAAGGCAACCGTAGCAGTACCAGCCCACTATACGAGTCAAATTTGTTCTAACTGTGGTGTGAAGGTCAAAAAGTCTCTGTCTACTAGGACTCATGTTTGTGAGTGTGGGTATATAGAAGATAGAGACGTGAATGCAGCTATCAA
>JACCDW010159808.1_pt1 | contig 24141 bp, 26 predicted proteins | sample 7449781 | NCBI WGS metagenome assembly JACCDW01 (sample SAMN15323449, study PRJNA562643) | freshwater metagenome | isolation source: river surface water | place: USA:Blue River Watershed | collected 2017-08-18
CGTGCATTGGTGCATGCGAAAGCCGATCTCACGAATCTCCATGAATTCGTTGAATTTTTAGATGCTAATCCTGAAGTGCATCAACTGATACTTGCAGGAATCAGATCCTGAACTATCTGACTTAATTTTTATTCAAAATAAACATGGCGGGGGCAATGATATGGTTGATACTATATGTTTACTCTCATCGCGCAGATAACAAAGGGGCTTTCGTCACACTCTCGCCCTCAGACAACAACAGGCAGCTCGATCATGATGACTGCACCTGTTGCTGCTGACGGCGAGAATTTTATTTTTCCACCGTGCCGCTGTTCGATAATATGCCTGGACAGCCAGAGCCCAAGGCCGGTACCGGTTTCCTTGGTTGTTTTCATCAGCTCAAACAATGAGTCATGTAATTCGGCAGGTATGCCCGGACCGTTATCGCTGATGATGATCTCAACCTGATCCTCTTTTTTTCTCGTCTTCAGGGTGATCTGTTTATCCGTAACGCCGGCCGCCTCCATTGCTTCAACAGAGTTATTGGCAATATTGACAATCACCTGATGAAACTCAGCCAGGTTCATTTTCACGACAGGAGAATAATCAATATGCGCGACCAGCCTGACTACTTTTTCTTTTAACTGTGGAAAAAGAATAGGCCTTAACGCCTCAAGTGCATGCAGTAAATCTATTTTTTCCAGATCGATCTTGGATTGCTTGAAGATATTTTTCAGTGACAGCACAATATTCGAGGCACGGCGATTTTCGATGATGACATTGTCTATCAGCTTACTGACCTCGGCAGTATTCCATTCGTTTTTATCTACTATCTTCTGCAGCAACTTACCATTGATCATGGTTGCAGCCAGAGGCTGACTTAATTCATGTGCCAGCGAAGCAGAAAGCGCGCCGGTCGAAGCCGCACGATTTGCGAACATTAAGCTATTGATCATGGCATTACGCTCTGTCAGCAGTTTTTCTATCATTTCTTTTTCTCTGCTGATCCTGTTTTCATTCATGACCAGCTTTTGATACAGATAACTGCCAATAAACATATAGACAATCAAATGCATGCTTAAGGTAATCCACATCACGAATAATGATCGTGACTGATTTTGCGCGACATAGGCAATATTGGCCGGTGTATAAAGATACGTCACCACGGCAGTAAATATCGTCATCAGTACCTGCGCAATGGTGACAATGAATATGGCCTTGATCAGATAAGCCGGCTCTATTTTCATTTTTTTGCGTAACTCGATCAGCTCCCACGCGGAGATCAAGAGGCCGGTTATGCTGACAGTGCTCATGCGTAATACGAAACTGTTTTCCTGCTGACGGAAATATTCGAAAATCATGGCGGCGATCAGCACGACGGCCAACGATACGTAAATGGTCATATGGTCGACTTTCTGGTTCCAGGACCGGAACAATATGGCCAGAAATGCTGCAGAGCCCAGAAAGCATGCTGCTGCCAGCGTCAGAAAGGGCATGCCGATAAAAGGCACGATACTCCATATGGCAAAGGCCAGCGCGCGCAGGCCTACTGAAAGCAGCCAGTATTGGCGAATATGCGTATGGCTGCTGGTAGCCTGGATATGCAATGTGCCGAAGAAAAGGCCTGCCAGTATCAACGAATACAGGCCAAAGAAGAGCTGATTCAATTCCTGCATTTTATAATTTTGTTTTGATTTTATTAATTAATCGCACCGCACTGATTGCGCTGATTCAGCTGACTGAATCGTATTGATGATATTGCCAATCATGTAACGGACTTTACTACGCTAGGAATATTTCAGACTTTGAGATAAAGTTTAATCTGTAGAATAAAAATAGCAACATTAGCGCTTCATAATCGCTGCATTGTTTATTCATTTTCGAAGTGCATCATCCCGGAAAATAGCATTCGGGCAGCAATATAACTATCTATACACATATCAATTGCAAGGATTTGACATGGCTGATGAAGTAAACAAAGGTGTGCTGATGATCGGCTCGGGCGTGACGATCAAGGGTAAATTTGACGTGCCCAGCGTTGCGGTGATTGATGGCACTGTGGAAGGCGTGCTCAATGCAGACGTCATCAACATTACTGAAAATGGCATCGTCACTGGCACCACGTCGGCCAGCCGCGTGCGCGTTGCCGGCAAAATCCATGAGTCTACGACTGCCCGTACTGAATTGTTCATTACCAAGACCGGCACGGTTACCGGTTCCGTCGCTTATGGCGAACTGGAAATCGAGCGCGGTGGCGTATTCGAAGGTAACGTCACCAGTACGAAATAATCGCGCGCTGTTGTTTATTTCGGTCTGGCCGGATTGAGCCAGCCGCGCATGAATTTTGTCAGGCGCGGCATCACACCCCAGGTCATCACGACGACAACCAGCGCTGTCATTAGTCCGGTACGCAGTAAAAATGGCAGGCCACTGAGCAGTGGCGCAATAAACCATAACACCACCGATACCGTCGGAAAAATTCCCATCCATGTCACGATAGCCATACGTATCCTGGGCGGATGCATGGTTGCTGGTACGACTGCTGAGGTGAACCAGGCCTCCAGTCCGCTTAAGCGCCGATATTCGGGCTCGTCTTCCGCTACTTCACGCATGCGCACATGCAGTGCGGCGCGCGCAGGACTTGCATCCCATTGCTGTAAATCGGCTTCACTGACAAAGCGCACGATCACCTGATACGCTCCACCTGCCTGCTCCGGCGGCAAAAGATCTGCGCCCAGGAAGCCGTGCGCAGACTGCATGATCGCAAACATTTCACGCACCAGGGTTTCATACTCTGCTTCACGTCCCGCGATGGCATGACGGCGCGCAATGCGCGTGACCGGCGCAGGGGATAAAGGCAAGGTGGTCGTGTTCATTATTTTTTAGTGCTCATACAGGTTAACAATAACGGGTGCCCGAATGTTCACTGTGCGTGCGCCTCTGCCAGCATGTGGCGGCCTTCGCGCGCAGTCAGTAACGTCATCACTAATCCAAGCAATGCCAGCGCTGCTGAAGCCCATGGCACACTGACCAAGCCCAGACCTTGTGTCAGCACCACGCCGCCGACCCATGCACCGATCGCATTGCCAAGGTTGAAGGCAGCAATATTCAGTATGGATACCAGATTCGGTGCGCTCTGGCCAAAACGCACGACATTGACTTGCAATGCCGGTACCAGCGCAAACGCTGCGCCCGCCCATAAAAATAAAACAATCTCGGTCGGGATTAACTGTGCACTGACCATGCTTAATATCATGGCTGCAATAGCCATCGCCACAAATGCACCTGCTAAAGCCGTCGTCAACCGCCAGTCAGCAAGTTTGCCACCGATGACATTGCCTATTGTGAGGCCTATGCCGATCAGCACCAGTGTGTAGGTCACGCCCTGCGGCGAGATACCTGTGACATCCAGCAGCAAGGGCGCAATATAAGTAAACACCGTGAACATCGCTGCTGAAAATAATACGGTCATCGACAAGGCCATCCATACGCCTTTGTTGCGCATCGAAGCCAGTTCGCTGCGCATGGATTGCGGCGTATGCGTGGCATCACGCGGCAAAGCAGCAATCAGACCGATCAGTGCCATCATACCGATTGCGGCTACGACCCAGAACGGGGTACGCCAGCCAGCCGCTTGTCCGAGCGCAGTACCTAAGGGCACGCCCAATACATTGGCCAGCGTCAGGCCACTGAACATTAATGCTACTGCTGAAGCCTGACGATTTGCCGGCACCAGCGTGCCGGCGACAACGGCACCAATACCGAAAAATGCGCCATGACATAAAGCGGTCACTACGCGTGCGAGCATCAGCAATCCATAATTCATCGCCAGTGCACACAGCGCATTACCCAGAATAAAAATGCACATCAACAGAATCAGCGCCGTGCGCCGCGGCAGGCGTGCGGTTGCCATTGCCATGAAAGGCGCACCGACCACCACGCCTAATGCATACCCTGTGACCAGCCAGCCGGCAGACGGAATAGTTACGCCCAGATCAATCGCCACATCGGGCAACAGGCCCATGATGACGAATTCGGTGGTACCGATCCCAAAGGCCGAGAGTGCGAGAACGAAGAGTGAAATTGGCATAAAAAATATCCGGGCATAGCCCGGATCCTAAAGAACAGAGGAGAGAAAAAATGCAAACAACGTTTACGCTGCTTCTGTGATGAAATTACCGACTAACTTATTAAATCGTGCCGCATGCTCGATTTGCGTCCAGTGCCCGCAACGGCCAAACACATGCAACTGCGAGCGCGAGATCAAATTGGCCAGCGTGATCGAATTGGACAAAGGGATGATCTGATCTTCGCGGCCATGAATGACCAGCGTGTCATGTGGCAATGCGCGTATGTCTTCCTCACGGCTGACTAATGCATCCACACCATTTTGTCTTGGTGCAGGAAACATCGATGAAAATGCTTCCTGAAATCCCGGCTGTATGCTCGCCTTGTAACGCAGTTCGGCCAGTTCATCCGTGACCAGATTGCGATCATAAGCAAACAAATCCATCAGCTTGCGCATATTCGCAATTGATGGCTGATAGCCCCAGGCTGCATCCAGACCGGGCGTAAGCGTAAATGGCACGCCCACACTGCCCATTAAGATTAGTTTTCTGACGCGATGCGGATGGCGAATTGCCAGTGCCAGCGCCAGTGAGCCACCGAATGAATTGCCAACCAGATCAGTCTGTTCAATCTTGAGCGCATCGAGCAAACCAATTGCCTGCGCGACCCACACATCCATACCATAGGCAATACCGGCAGGTCGTTCGGTGAAACCAAAGCCCACCATATCAGGCACGATGACGCGACTATTTTTTGACAGCTCCGGTATCGTCAGGCGCCAGTTTGCCCAGCCGGTCACACCGGGACCAGATCCATGGATGAGCAAGATAGGATGGCCGCTGCCGACATCGTGATAATTAGTCTTGATGCCATTGGCAACAATCGATTTGCCGATCTCCGGATTGTTAGTCGCCGTCATAGCCTAGCGCCCCAGGTCTTTGGCTGATACACCGGCAATGCCCCAGTTTGTCTTCGGCACTTCCTGTATCCATACGCGCACGTTTTCTTTCGGTGCACCAACTGCCTCAACCAGCGCGGCGGTGACTTTTTCAATCACGGCACGCTTTTGTTCTTCGGTACGGCCTTCCATCAGAAATATCTGTGCAAATGGCATGATCTCACCCAATCTGAAAATAATTTAAATAAAACGTATGGAGGTACTGCCCATGCCTTGCACGCGCAATGTCATCGTATCGCCAGCTGCAACCGCCACGGCTTCGGTAATGCCACCTGAGAGAATCAGCGTACCGGCAGGAATTTCCTCGCCTATAGCACCCAGATGATTGGCGAGCATGGCAATGGCTGCAGCAGGATGGCCAAGCACAGCAGCGCCGGCACCGAACACGACCGGCTGGCCATTTTTCTCCAGCACGATACCGGTGTTGCGCAAGTCTGCATTGCGCACATCCATTTTTTTGCCGCCAGTGACATAACGTGAAGCAGAGGTGTTATCTGCAATGACGCTTTTCAGGTCAAATTTAAAATCGCGATAACGGCTGTCGATTACTTCAATACCGGGTATCACATATTCAGTCGCTGCAAGCACGGCGCCGATATGGCAACCAGGACCACGCAATGGCTTGTTGGTCATGAATGCAATCTCGGGCTCCACCTTGGGATGAATCAGCTCAGACATATTGCACGCGGCACCATCAGCAACTTCATAATCCGAGCTCATGAAACCGAATACAGGCACTGTCACGCCCATCTGCTTCATCTTGGCATGAGAAGTCAGGCCGGCTTTCAGGCCGGAGATGGTCAAGCCACGCGCCAGCTTGCGTGCCTTGATCATATTCTGGATCGCATAGGCATCATCCCAATCCATATCAGGATGATCATCCGTGATCTTGGTCGTATCTTGTGCCTGCAACTGGCAGTTATCCAGATGCGCGCCGAGCTTTTCTATGGTTGCCTGATCAAGTTTCATGCTGCTGCCCTTTTTCCGCCCTTTTCGGCCAGTTCGCGCGCCATCGTCATCGCGGTATCTTCAATCATGTCTTCCTGACCGCCGACCATGCCGCGCCGACCTAGTTCTACCAGTAAGTCACGCGCCGGAATGCCGTACTTTGCCTCGGCACGTTTGGCAAACAACAGGAAGCTCGAATACACACCGGCATAACCCAGCGTGAGTGAATCGCGGTCAATGCGGATCACATGGTCCATGATCGGCACGACCAGATCTTCCGCTACGTCCTGAATCTTGAATACATCTACGCCGGTATCAATGCCCATGCGTGCGCAGACGGCGATAAAGACTTCCATCGGCGTATTGCCAGCACCAGCACCCAGACCTGCTGCAGCAGCATCAATACGGTTGGCACCTGCCTCAACAGCAGCGAGCGAATTCGCAATGCCCATTGCCATATTGTGATGACCATGAAAGCCCAGTTCTGTTTCCGGCTTTAAGGCCTGACGGACTGCGGTGATGCGCGACGTCACGTCGTCGGGCAACATATAGCCGGCCGAGTCAGTCACATAAATACAGTTCGCACCATAGCTTTCCATCAGCTTGGCCTGCGTGACCAGTGCTTCGGGCGCACTCATATGTGCCATCATCAGAAAGCCGACGGTATCCATATCCAGTGCGCGTGCCTTGGTGATGTGCTGCTCGCTCACGTCGGCTTCGGTGCAATGCGTAGCCACGCGAATGGTGCCCACACCAATTTCCTTGGCCATCATTAAATGATCCACGGTGCCGATGCCGGGCAACAGCAGCGCAGAAATCTTTGCTTTTTTCATCAGCGGTATGACTGCACCGAGATATTCTTCGTCAGTGTGCGCAGGAAAACCATAGTTGACCGACGAGCCGCCCAGACCATCACCGTGCGTGACTTCAATCAGTGGTACACCCGCTGCATCCAGGCCGCTGGCAATGCTCTTCATCTGATCAAGCGTCATCAGGTGGCGCTTAGGATGCATACCATCACGCAGCGTCATGTCGTGAACGGTAACTTTTTTTCCTTTGAGATTCATGATCGACTCCTTTTTTCTTAAGCCGCTTGCAAGACCAGCTTGCCGGCGATGATCTCTTCTGCAAACATTTCTGCAGTGCGTGCGGCCGCAGCCGTCATGATGTCGAGGTTACCGGCATATTTGGGCAGATAGTCGCCCAGACCTTCGACTTCAAGGAAGACTGAGACGCGCTTGCCGTCAAATACCGGGCCATTGACCAGTTTGTAACCGGGCACATATTTTTGTACTTCCTTGATCATGTCATGCACGGATGCAGTGATCTTGGCCTGATCCGGTTCATCCTCTGTCAGGCAATGCACGGTATCGCGCATGATCAATGGTGGTTCAGCCGGATTGATGATGATGATGGCCTTGCCTTTTTTCGCGCCGCCGACTTTTTCTACTGCACCTGCAGTCGTGCGGGTGAACTCATCAATATTCTTGCGCGTGCCGGGGCCAACTGAACGGCTAGATACGGTCGCAACGATTTCGCCATAGGCGACTTTCTGCACGCGCGACACCGCCGCTACCATAGGAATGGTTGCCTGACCGCCGCAAGTGACCATGTTCACATTCATCTCGCGCTTGCCGACATGCTCCTTCAGATTCACAGGCGGCACACAATAAGGGCCGATCGCAGCTGGTGTGAGATCAATCATCATCACGCCCAGCTCGGTGAGCTTGCGTGAATTTTCACCATGCACATAGGCGCTGGTTGCATCGAAGGCGATCTGGATGCCATCGGCTTTGACATGTGGCAGCAGGCCATCCACGCCATCAGCAGTGGTCTTGATGCCCATTTCGCGTGCACGCTTCAAACCATCAGAATTCGGATCAATGCCGACCATCCATACCGGTTCAAGAAAGGGACTGCGCTGTAATTTGGCCAGCAGATCGGTGCCGATATTGCCGGGGCCGATCAGTGCGCATTTAATTTTTTTCGTCATGGATGCAATCTCCTAGAATGAATTTTTTCAGACAAAGCGCACGGATGTGCTGCCCAGGCCGCCAACTGCGCAATGCAAACTGTCGCCAGCCTGCACCGGCACCAGTGGCGACTGTGAACCGGACAAGATCACATCACCTGCTTTTAACGTGATGCCAAAGGCGCCCAGCGTATTGGCCAGCCAGGCAACGGCATTGACCGGCGAGCCTTGCACGGAGGCGCCACAGGATGTGCTGATAATTTCACCGTTTTTTTCCAGCACCATGCCGGCTAACGCCAGATCAATATCGTAAGGACTGCAACGTGTGCCGCCCAATACGAATACGCCGCATGAAGCATTGTCAGCAACGGTGTCCTGAATTTTGATCTTCCAGTCCTTGATGCGCGAATCAACGATCTCAAAACAAGGCATCACGCATTCGGTTGCGCTCATCACATCTTCTGCAGTCACGCCCGGCCCGCTGAGATCTTTGGCCAGAATGAATGCCACTTCGGCCTCGGCGCGCGGCGCGATCATTTTGCTGGTATCGACCGGTTGTCCTTCATTGAACACCATGCCCGAGAGCAGATGACCAAAGTCAGGCTGGTTCACGCCCAGCATGTCCATCACCACTTTACTGGTGACGCCGATTTTTTTGCCGATCACGACTTCGCCTGCATCAAGACGGCGCTGGATCATGCGCAACTGGATGTGATAGGCATCTTCAATCGTGATATCCGGCTCGCGATTGGTCAGCGGATCGATCGGCGCACACTGCATCAGTGATTCATAGAGTTCATCGCCATAGCGCGCGATGGTCTGGGGTGTCATGGCCATATTCACATTCTCCGCTTCAAAGTTTGATCATTACGTTGCGCAGGTCGCTGTAGAACTCCAGCGAGTGCACGCCACCTTCGCGACCGATGCCCGAGGCTTTGGAGCCACCAAAGGCCGTGCGCAAGTCACGCAGGAACCAGCTGTTGATCCAGCACAGGCCAACCTTGATGCCGGCAGCCATGCGATGCGCTGTCGACAGATCGGAAGTCCATACCGTCGTGGCCAGTCCGTATTGCGTGTCGTTTGCTAATGCAATCGCTTCTTCTTCGGTATCAAAGGGCGCGATATGGCAGCAAGGGCCGAAAATTTCTTCGCGAATCACCGATGCTGTTTCAGGCAGGCCGGTCCAGATGGTCGGTTGTACCCAGTGGCCAGTGGCCAGCTCGCCTGTCATTACAGGTGAACCGCCGCCAGTCACAATCGTTGCGCCTTCAGCTTTGGCTTTTGCGTAATACGACAGGACTTTTTCTTTGTGCTCGGCAGAGATCAGCGGGCCCAGTCCGACGCCAGGTTCATTGGGCGGGCCGATCTTGAGCGACTCGGCCTTGGCTTTGAGCGCAGCGACAAATTTATCGAAGATGGGGCGCTGTACATAAACGCGCTCGGTACCTAAGCAGACCTGGCCGCAGTTTTCAAATGCACTGCGCGTGATGCCTGCAATCGCTTTATCAAAATCTGCATCAGCAAAAACCACACCGGCATTCTTGCCGCCAAGCTCGAATGAAACCGGACGCACGCCTTTTGCTGCTGCTGCCATGATGGCTTCGCCGGTACGGGTCTCACCAGTGAAGGTAATGCCATCTACATCAGGATGACGGGTCAGGAACTCACCAGCAGAGTTCGGACCAAAACCATGCACGACGTTATAGACACCTTTAGGGATACCTACTTTGTTCATCACTTCGCCCAGCAAGGTGGCAGTGGCCGGCGTTTCTTCGGAAGGCTTGACTATCACTGCATTGCCGCATGCCATCGCAGGACCGACTTTCCATGTCATCAGCAACAGTGGCAGATTCCACGGACAGACTACGGCCACCACGCCCAGCGGCGTACGCACGCCATAGCTCAGTGCCGTGCCACCATCGGGCGTGGTCATGGTGAAGCTTTCAGTTGGCGCATTTTTAATGATATCGGCAAATACTTTAAAGTTCGCCGCACCGCGCGGAATATCAATATGTGAGGCCAGCGCATGCGGCTTGCCAGTATCGGCCAGCTCGGCCTGCAGAAAATCATCGAAACGGTGATTGATTTCATCGGCCACCGCATACAGCAGCTCTACACGCTTGACGACTGACAGCTTGCCCCATTCGCCATCGACTGCCGCGCGTGCTGCCCTGACTGCGGCATTGACTTCCGGCTGACCGGCTTCGTGCACAAGGCCAATCACATGATTGTCGACCGGCGCACGGTTCTCAAATGTTTTATTGGTCGAGATGAATTTGCCGTTAATAAAGTTCAGGAACTGTTTCATGATGTTTTCCGTGTTGTTCTATTTAACTATTTAGGCAAGGCCGATCGCTTTGAGGCCGGCGCGGGCGCATTCTTCATCCTGCTCGGCCGATCCACCTGAGACGCCGATGCCGCCTAAGCGCACGCCGTTGTCAACAATAGGCAGGCCGCCGCCGAAGATCACCAGACGCGGGCGCAATGGCAACCCGGCGCGCAAGGCTTCATCGCCTGCCAGCACTTTCATCCACTGACTGGTCGGGAAACCAAAGCTGGCCGAGGTATAGGCCTTGTCGATCGCAATATCGATCGAATGCAGAAATGCACCGGGCATGCGCAAAAAACCGGCCAATACGCCTGCGCTATCCGTGATGGCGACATTGATCGCAATGCCGAGTGTTTTTGCATGGGCGACAGTCGCCTCCAGCGCGATGCTGGCCGCTTCGGCGGAGATAACGGACTGACTGACGCTGACTGGGTGCTGGCTGGAGTTTTTCATAGCGAATCCGGTTTATTTAAGGGTTAAGATTAGCGATGCGCGGCGATACTGTCCAATACCATTTTTTTCGATCACAATACCTATTTGGTATGGAGTAAAAGCCCGCTTCGGGAAAGGAAACAGTATGGACTTGCGACAAATGCGCTACTTCCTGGCGCTGGCCGAGGAACGCAACTTCACCCGCGCCGCCGAAAAGCTGCATATGGCGCAGCCGCCGCTGACGCGCCAGATCCGTGCGCTGGAAGAGGAGCTCGGCGCCGAACTGTTCGTGCGCACCACCAAGGGCGTCACGCTGACTGAGGCTGGCATGGCGCTGATGGAAGAGGTGCCCAACCTGCTGGCACTGGCGCAGCGAGCCAAAGAACGCGCGCTGCTTGCCAGTGCAGGCCATACCGGCCGGCTGGATATCGGCATTTTCGGTTCCGGTGTGCTTGATGTGATTCCGCGCATACTGGCGCGCTTTCATGCGACGCGACCCGAAGTCAAAATCGTGCTGCACAACCTGACCAAGAGCGAGCAGATTGATGCCTTGCGCGAGCGGCGCATCAGCGTGGGCTTTAACCGGTTGATTCCGCCCGAAGAAGATCTCTCCGTTGTGACCGTGCTGCGCGAGACCATGATGATCGCGCTGCCTGCGCATCATGCGCTGGCTAAAAAAGAAGCACTGACGATTCCTGATCTCTCTGGCGCGCCACTGATACTCTATCCGCGACTGCCGATCGCCGGCCTTGCGCAGCAAGTGATGCAGGCCTTTGTGCGCGAAAAAGCGGAGTTGCGGGTGGAGCAGGAGGTCGAGGATGTGCTGACTGCCATCGCGCTGGTGGCAGGTGGCTTTGGTGTATGCGTGACCACAGCGTCGTCGGCCAGCTTGCGCCTGCCGGGCGTGGTTTACCGTCCCCTGATCAGTAAGCATCTTCGTGAAATCGAATTAAGCTGCCTGTATCGACAGTCTGATGAGTCGCCATTGCTGGCGGCGTTTATTTCGGTAGTGCCGGATTTCTCGCAACAGTCAGCCTCGCGCAAGGCGAGGCCGACTGGCAAATCGCAAGCCTGAAAAAATAAGGTGTATACGTCGGTGAAAGAAGGTACTGCATCACCAGTGTGATAGAAAATACCGGTCCACAGTTTGTCTTCGGTCCAGGTTGTCACAGGACGATCCGGCTGCGCGAGATAGCCCAGGCCTGCGAAGGTCTCATTACGATTGCCGCTCGGATCGAAGAAGTAAATCGTCTCGCCGCGCGTAATACCATGACGGGTCGGTGCAACGTCGATCTTGACCTTTTTCTTGGACATCACGTCTGCTGCTTTGAGCACGTCATGCCATGAATCGAGGAAGAACGAGATGTGATGGATGCCTGCTTTCGGGCCGCCGACAAATGCGATGTCATGTGGCGTGTTGGTACGTGTCAGCCAGGTTGCTGCCTGAATCACGCCGCCCGGGCCAACCATGACTTGCTCGACCAGATAAAAATCCATGGTCTTGATCAGGAAGTCGGTGTTTTCTGCCACCTTGTTCACGCCGGTCTCAGGATTCAATTCGCACATCAGCAGTGCGTGATCAAGCCAGTGCGCACCGGCACCGGTGAGATTGTCTGGCCATGGATCAGGATTGGTGGTGCCCACTTCGGTGCCGACATATTCTTTGGTTGCATACAGGCGCATTTCATGGCTGCTGGGCAGCTTGAACTGCAGCATACGGCCAGTCGCTGGCAGCGTGCCTTCAGGCAGTTCGGTCACTTTCACGCCATAGGCTTCGATACGTGCTTTCAATGCATCGAGGTCGCTTTCTTTTTCTACTTTGTAGGCAACATGGTTCATGCCGGCCTGATCCGAAGGTGTCAGGATTACTGAATAACGGTCCCACTCGTCCCAGCATTTCAGATAGACGTTGCCAGACTTGTCTTCCATCGTCACTTTCATGCCCAGCACTTCCGTGTAGTGCTTGACTGCGGCCTGCATGTCCATCACTTTCAGGCTTGCATGCCCGATGCGCATCACACCCATTTTGATCTCCTTATTATTTCGTTATTGCAGGTGGGGTGGCCTGCCCGGGAAACCCCTTGGAAAACGGTTTGATCATCTTGCCGGCAACTTCCAGTGTCACTTCGCAAGTCGGCCCCACTCTGCATGCGAGCGTATAGCCTTGTGCTTCTTCTTCTGCAGTGACATGTGCGCGACTGACCGGACCTAGCACTTCTGTTGTGCCATCGATCACGCGGATTTTGCACACGCCACAGCCACCATTGACGCAACCTACCGGTATGCCCTTGCGGCCTAAGCGCATCATGCCCTTCAATAAACTCTCGCCGATCGCGCAGTCATAGCGCTCGCCGGTCTGCTCGATTTTCACTTGCACCTTGGGCCGGAAATCAAACATGGCTCACCTGTCACACGCGCTTGAAGAACGCACTGCGCGGCTTGGATGCATCAGCGGCAGTGATGAATTTTTCTGCATACATATCGCGCTCATACAGGCGGCCCTGCATCAGGGTCGACAGACATGCTTCAATCATCACGGGCGGTCCACACAGATAAGCCTTGTGACCGGAGAAGTCACCATTGAAATGTTCTTTTGCCGCTTCATGCACATAGCCTTTACGGCCATCAAAACCGCTTGCATCTTCGCTTAACGCAGGTACATAAGTGAAGTTGTCATGTTGAGCGGCCAGCGCCTTGAACTCGGCGTCGTAATACAGCTCGGCCAGATTGCGCTGTCCGTAGATCAGCGTGATGTGATGCTGGTAGCCTTGCGCGAGCAGGTCATGGATCATGGCGCGCGGGCTGGACAGGCCAGAGCCGCCGGCCATAAAAATCAGCGGCGCGGCATCGGAGGTGCGAACGAAGAAGCGGCCATACGGACCGGATATGCGCAGTGCATCACCAACCTTGAGTTGATTATGGAGATAAGCCGTACCGGCACCGCCTTCGATGATGCGCACATTGATTTCCAGCTCGCCGGTCTTGGCAATCTCTTCAGGCGAATTCGCAATCGAGAACGGCCTGCCGCCTTCAATGCCTGGCATATTGATCTGCACATACTGTCCTGCCTGAAAATCTATCGGATGATTTATCTTCAGCCAGATGCCCTTGATGGTCGGCGTCAGCGTTTCAATACGGCTGACTGTGCAGGCAAAATCTTCGACCGGTATCACGCGTGCATCCGGTTCATCATCAATGTCGGCCTCGACCGTCACATCGCTTTGCAGCGTTGCACAACAGGCCAGTGTCTTGCCCTCATCACGCTCGAAGTCCAGCAGTGCAAATGGATTGGCTTCACCATGATCCACGTCGCCATCGACCACCTGCACCTTGCAGGTGCCGCACAGTCCGTGGCCGCACGCATGCGGAATATAAATCCCCTGACGCAGCGCCGCGTCAAGTATGGTCTGCCCTTCTTCGACTTCTATCGTCGCGCCTAAAGGTTCGATGGTCAGTTGAGACATGATGACAATGATTGCAATAAAAAATAATCAGAAAGCCTGACGGCCATTGCCGAGCACCAGACGGCTGCCCTCTAATGCCGGCGTACGGAAACGGATCAGCGTCTTATGGCCCAGCCCATGCTGCTCCAGCGATTTGCCGACATCGGGAATGAAGCGCTTGCCGGAGTTGAACCATTGCGTACGCTTCCAGTCGATGTCTTCAAATTCGCGATGCTCGCCATACAGCTCAGGCAGCACATCGCGGATCAGGGCACCAAACGGCAGGGTCGGTGGCAACGGCACACACAAGGGCGCAGCGAACATCAGATGGTTTTCCCAGCTCAGGAAAATCAGCCGCTTGTTGTAGAACAGGCTTTCATCATCGCGCTGGTGAACCGGATAGTCACCAATCGACACCATGATGTCTTGTGTTGTGCTCGTTGCCATCATCAGTCTCCTTTGTCCGCAGACTTGGTGCGACCGCTCCAGTTAGCGAAATGTTCGCGGTCATTACTGGTTGCAAAATCACCGTTGTCCTGGCCACCGTTAATGCCGTAGTAGCGGATCACTTCGCGTACCGGGCTGTCGCCGGGCGAGGCCGGATTGATATCTTCCGGATAGCAGGAGCCCTGATAAATCTGGTGCACCGGCAGCCATGCCTGGACATATTTTTTCGGCTCGTGGTCGAAGATCTCGCAGCAATGGTCACTGCAGAAGTGATATTTCTGGCCGAGGTAGCTGGTCTCGCGGAATGCAATCTGCGTTGCATCGCCGGGCTCGGTAAACAGCATAGGCACCTGGCAGACCTGGCAGAGCATAGGCAGGATCTGGTTGTACCAGCGGCCATCCTTGCCCTCGGCTTCCTTGCCCCAGAACTCGAGGCGCTCGCGATAGTGACGATCGAAGGTGTCAGGATATTTGCTGGAGAGCCAGTCAAGCTCATCCTTGCTCGGGATCCAGGTATGGAACGCGGCAGCATGGCCATACTGATAGAAGGTTGCCCATGCCTGATGGCTGATATGGTCCTTGCCTTCGCATGCCTGCTCCCAGCCCTTGGGCTTGCGGATACCATAGCGCGCGAGGTCATCGAACAGAGCGCCGCCATTCGATTCTGCATACATCTCCCATGCTTCTTTCCAGCTCATCACGCGCTTGGGCAGCATGTAGTCCTGCATCATGGCCACCAGAGTCAGCAGACGGTAACCGCGCCAGAACCATTTATCCATCCAGCGCTGCACGATAGGCACGTTGGCAGGATCTTGCTCGAGCATGAACTTGATGCACTCAATGCCCAGTGTCATGTGGCGCGATTCATCTGACTGCGCGGAGAAGCCGAAGGTCACCGTCGACAGATCGCCGTTGTGTGCGGCACCGCTCATGAATGGTACGAACAACAGATTGGTCAGTACATATTCAAACGAGAAGCTCACTGCAGTCAGGAACTCAAACGGGCCACCTGAATACGCATCTTCAAAGAAGCTCTTGGGCACCGACAGATACCAGAGGTTGTCGAACCAGTGGTTTGCGCTGTGCAGGCCGTTGTAATACTTGTTGTAATGCGAGATCGCATGTGTCTCGGTCTGGAAGTGGCGCAGCTCATCAACTGCCTGCATTTGCGAGGCCACGCGTGCACCGGCACCGGTAAACTGACGGCCAGCATGCGCAAAGCCACGGTGCGCGTAATACTCCAGCGGGGTGACGCCCTGAATGAATAATTTCAGTGCATTGATATAACGTGCATCGGTAACACCCAGTTCACCATGGTTTTGTGCGAAGGCTTCGATCACGGCATAGAGCTTCTTCTCTTTCTCTGCCTGATATTTCCAGTAAGCGTCCATGGTCAGGCGGAACGGGTCTTCCCATTTGTCCCAGTCATGGATCTTGATGCCTTCATAGCGATCGTACGGGAACACCTTGTCCATGGGCTGGTAGGTGGTCTCCCAGTGCAAGCCACGGGTCATTGCCGCATAGCGCTCTTTCAAGCCTAGCTTCTTTTTCGTTACACGCGTATCCATTTGATCTCTCCTTGGTTATTTTTTCTACTATTTCAAATGCGTTGTTTCTATCAGAGGCCGACTGCTTCTCGGTCACTCACGGGGAAGTAAGCCAGGTGAAGAATAGCAGGATCCTCACGAAGTTTCTTGGGCTCACCGTCATAGGAAATATGCCCTCTCGACATCACATAAACATGGTTGGCCAGGGCCAGTGCCAGCTGGGTAAATTGCTCAATCAATAACACGCCGATCCCGCTTGCTGCGATGCGCCGGATCACGGGCACCAGTCGCGCAACAATCGTCGGTGCCAGGCCAAACGAGAGCTCGTCAATGACCAGAAAACGCGGCGTGACGATCAGCGCCTGGGCAATTGCCACCATTTGCTGCTGGCCGCCGGAGAGGTCACCGGCCGGCTGATGCAGGCGCTCTTTCAATTCGGGGAATAATTCCAGCGTGCGTTCAATTGATGCATTGATTTCGGCGCGGCTTAAGCCACCACCTGCTACCAGCAGGTTGTCGCGCACCGTCAGTTCGCGCAGCACCTGATGACCTTCTGGCACAGTCGCAATGCCGCGACGGCGAATTTCATCGGCATCCATGCCAACCATATCGATACCATCAAACCAGATCTCGCCAAATGCCGGCTCGACCACTCCAGCAATACCGAGCACCGTGCTGGTCTTGCCGGCGCCATTGGCACCCATCAAGGCCGTAATGCCACCAGGTGCAATGCTCAGTTCTATGGCCTGGGTAACTGGCTTGGTACCACGCACCATGACCAGATTTTTGATTTCCAGATGATCATCACGCAGATTGGCCGGGCGAATTTTTGCGCTCATGCTGCCGCCTCCAGTTCATCGAAATTGCCCAGGTAAGCCTGTTGCACTTCGGGTTTTTTCAAGACTTCCAGGGTCGGGCCCAATGCCAGCAACTTGCCGAAGTCCAGCACCATGGTCTCGTTGCAGCAGGCAGAGATCAAATCAACGTCATGGTCGATCAAAAATACCTGCGCCTTGCAATAACCGGGTATACCCCTGATGACTTTTTCCAGATGCTCGGATTCTGCGCCACTCATGCCTGCGCCCGGTTCATCTAGCATCACCAGTTTTGGATTGCCGATCAGTGCCTTGGCAATTTCTGCCAGGTGGCGCTGTTCGGTTGACAGGTCACTGCCTCGGCGGTTCAGACGATGCGACAGGCCGACAAAATCAATTGCGCCCATCACGGCCTTGGTCTCTGCTTCGCGACTGTCGAATTTCACATGATCAGAAATTGCCAGTACGTTTTCCAGAAGCGTCAGATCTTCGGCGATCTGGTCGGTCTGGAATGTGCGTCGCAGGCCCATATCGGCGCGCTTGTGTGCAGGTATGCCGGTGATCAGCTGATCATTCACCTTGACCCAGCCAGTCTTGGGCTCGACAAAACCCGACAGTACATTGAGCAAAGTGGTCTTGCCCGCACCATTGGGGCCGATCAGTCCGACGATCGGTTTGGTCAGCTTGACGGTCAGGCCATCAATCGGCTTGACGCCGCCAAACTGCACCGAGAGATCATGAATTTCAATCATTGCAGTAGTCCCCGTTCAGCGATAGGACGCAAAAGGTTTCGGATAGCGCGCATCAATGCGCTGGCGCAGCGGCAGGATGGCCGGATACAGTGCCAGTTCGATCAGGAAGCGGATTGCAATCGCTGACCAGATAATGCCCAGCGCCACCGTGAATTCGACATCAAATACGCCCCATGCGACCCAGCCGACAAAAAAGCCGATGAACAGCACATTGAGCGACCGTTTGAGAATGCGGTGATCCGGCACCAGACCAACGGCCTCGACCACGCGCGAGAGCCTGAGCGAAACTGCTGCTTCGGCATCTTCCGCAAAATCCTGTACGCGCTTGCCGAAAAATCCCAGCAACAACCAGCACACGCCGGGAATCGCCTGCCTGAACAACAGCGCAATCAACGCGATGAACAAGGTACCGGCAAAACCTGCCAGGCCATAATGCGATGCACCCAGCGCAAGTCCGACAGAAATTAAGCCCCAGATCAGCGAACCTTCGATGATACGGCTCATGCGCACGAACTTGTAGAAGTCTGCCAGCTGACCAGCGAGTCCTTTGCGACCCTGAATCAGCGACACCAGCAATGCGAAACCATAGAACGCATTGGCCAGATTGCCGTCAGCACCATGATCATTGAGCAAAGCGGGCAATGCGCGAATCAGCAGGCCGGCGAATACCGCGCCCATCCAGTGATATGCACCGCCCACAATGGTCAGTGCGTACAAGAGTATCGATTGGCTGGTCGGAAAGCCGGTATTGTCGAGCTGACCGTTGAGGCCGGCCAACAAGCCACCGGCCAGACCGGCCAGTGCGCCACCGATGGCAAACGCCAGTGCCTTGTAGCGCACCACACTCACGCCAGCAGCAATCGCTGCAGCTTCACTCTTGCGTATCAATCCCCATGCACGGCCGGGCAAGCTGGCGCGCGACCATTCAATCAGCGCCATACCGACTGCCAGCCAGAACATCACATAACGGAAATACGCGGCGTCAGTGGTGGCAATCACAGGGCGCTCAATCAGTGCGCGCTGTCCGTTGATGACATGGCCGGTCCAGCCGGGGCCGCCATCAGGAAAACCGATCACATTGACGACCACTTGTACCGCTGCTGCAATCATCAGCGTGAGCAAGGCAAGGTAGAGGCCGCGCATGCGCAAAGCAGGCAAGCCCAGGATCAGACCGAACAGGCCGGCAATGACTGCACCTAGTATCAGCGCCACTTCAAATGGCAAGGCGATCCCGTGAATCAGTCGCAGGCAGAACCAGCCGCCGACGCCCGTGAGCGCAAACTGCGCCAGTGACACCATGCCGAGCTGGCCATACAACAGCGATACGGTGCCGGCCACCAGTGTCAGGCAGGCCACGGTACTGAAGGTATTGAGCCAGTAAGCAGAGAACAGCGAAGGACCCAGCAGCGCGACGACCAGAAAAGTGATCAGCATCGGCCGCACGCGCTGAAACGGCGTGCCTGGCGGAATATCGGGTTTATCTTTAGAGCGTGCCATGATTGTTTACTCCAGATGACTGTTGTCACGCGACAGGCCGATACCATGGCGCTGCTGCCATAACACAGCCAGAATGGCGACTACGAATGCGGTTGCTGAACCATAGCGCTGTACTTCCGGCACCAGATTCACCATGGACTCAATCACGCCGATCATCAGTCCGCCCAGTACAGTCGCAGTCAGGGAATTCATCCTTCCCACCATCGCTGCCGCCATTGCGGGGATGACGAGAAAAGTCAGTACGGTAGGATTTAAGCGCACCATGTTGCCCATGAAAAGTCCAGACACACCGGCAAGCAATCCTGCCAGTGTCCAGGCCCAGGTATCCACATTCTTAATGCGCACGCCAACCATCGCACTCAGGGTGCGGTTGCTCTGTAATGCACGCATGCGCAAACCCAGTGAGGTTTTCGCCAGCAGCCAGAGCATGCCCATCGTCGCTGCAGCTGCAAACAACAGTGCAGCAACGCGGGTATGACTAATCAGGCGACGGCCATCGAATTCGATACCGTCGGAATCGGTAGGCAGCACAAGGCGGCGAGGCTCATCGCCCCAGTACCATTGCGCTATGCCCATGATCATCAAGGCAAAACCGAGCGTTGCCATCGCACGCACCACACGATCCTGGTGCGTGAGCGATGGTGCGATGTAACGGCCATAGGCCCAGGACAGCAAGGTTGCTGATCCGATGCCGGCGACCCAACCCATCCAGTCTGCATATTCGAGATCAATGACCTGCCAGCACACCATCGCTGCCAGACCGCCCAATGCACCATATGCAAAGTTGACCACGCCGCTGGCACGATAGAGCACCACCAGGCCTACGCCTGAGAGTGCATAGACAGCACCGACGCTAATGCCAACAACTAAGAAGGGAAGCAAGGTTTCCATGTTCGACTCGGTTTGCCTTTGATTAAAACAATGACTGCTTAGTTAACCAGACCGCCCTTGGCTTCGAGCTTCAATACATCTTCCAGCTCGGCATCCTTGGACTGATAGCACTCGCTCAGGGTCTTGAATCCGCCCTTGACCAGCTGCGCTGCACGACCTTTATGGTTAGCCTGATGACGCTCGCCCGGACCAAAGTACCAAGGTGCGCACATCATGTCGCTCTTCCATTTTTTGGTATTCACGATGGCCTGATAAGCAGACTTGCGATCAACATTGCCCTTGATGCTCAGCAGTGCATCGGTGACCACACGTGCTGACAGATAACCGGCTTGCGAGAACGTATCGCGTGGATCTTTCTTGTCGCCGTATTTGTCCATCACAGCTTTCCAGTTGGTGTTGTCCGGACCTGTACCATCCATAGGCTCAAGCTCCATGTGGACATACAGCTTGTCGTGCCAGTATTTGCCGACTGCTTTTGGCATGTCTGCGTGATAGGCGGAAGTTGGCAGGCCCCACTTGGCGCTCTTGCCCAGATCCTGCTGTTCAGCAGCGGTGAGGATAGGCAGCATCATGCCGCGTGGCATACCGAGTACCACGCCTTCGCTTTTTGCTGCAGCAACCTGCAGGGCGATGGCATTGCCGTCGAGTTGGCCCGGATCGAAGATCACGGTCTTCACGGGAATGTTGTTTGCCTTGCCGTAGGACTCTACGCCGCCGCACACCCAGTCACCAAAGCCAGGAATGCCAGGCGCGACGCAAGTCAGGCTTTTCAGCTTGAAGGTCTCGGTGATGTATTGTGCTGCGCCCAGTGTCGACTGGCGTGGGCCCTGATTGAACGAGATGTAGTTCTTGCCGAAGAAGCACGCACGTGGCACGCCTACGCCTGCAACGGATGCGACGCCTTCAGCAACATACAGATTGTTGTTGGCACCGCATTCTACAAAGCTCGATGAACCGGCCATCGCGACAACTTTGGTATCTTTCACCAGTTTGTTGGCAGCCTGTGCAGCCACTTCAGGATTCCATGTGTCGTCCTGGACGGTGTAAGCGATAGGACGGCCATTGATACCGCCGTTGGCATTGACGCATTTGAAATAAGCGTCTGCTGCACGAGCGGAAGAAGAAAAGTCTTCTGGCCCGGTCTTGCCGACGATGGCACCGATCTGGATCGGCTCACCAGTGGCTTTTTTGCCATTGCCCAAACCGCACTTGTCTTGCGCCATAGCGCCGCTGGCAGCAAACGTCAGTGCAACGACGAGTGCGCTACCGAGGATGGTGGTGTTTTTCATCACTTGCTGTCTCCGTTCTAATTATTAGAGTACGACGGCCCCCACTACATAATGCCCACTGCAGTTGGGTCCGAAAAAACTGCAGTGTGTTGCACGATTCTTGCAATTAACCGCAGGAGCCGCGTATTCCTTCCAAGCCCGGCGTCCTGAAACGCAGCACCGATTTGTGACTCAATCCATTCTCTGCCAGCGTGGCCTGTATGCGCGGCGTGAACATCACGTCACCGCGGAACCATTGCACCTTGCTCCAGTCGATTTTTGCGAACTCGGGATGCTGACCATAGAGCTTGGGCAGCAGGTCATGCACCACTGCATTGAAACTTGTCGACAGGGACAATGGCACGCTCAAGGGCGCTGCAAAAATCATGTGCTCATCCCAGCCGATATAGAGCAAAGGCTCAGAAAATTGCGCGGCGCCGTCATGTGAGGCGAACTTGTATTCGCCCAGTGCTGCTGTGCTCATAGCTGTGCCTCCTGCGGGGCCTGTCCGCCGCCCCAGTCGGCGAAGTTGACGTCGTCTACCGAACCATGAAAACCGCCGTTGTCCTGACCCTGTCGTATTTCGCAGTAGTCCAGTACTGCAGCAGAACCGAAGTGTGCCTGTGCAGGATGTGCATCAGGCTTGTGGCAATGGCCTTGCAGGATCTGGTGCACCATCAGCTGTGACTGCACATACTTATCGGGCTCATGGCTGAAAATTTCTTCGCAATGATCGCTGCAGAAGTGGAAGGTTTCACCCTGATGCTGTGTCTCACGATACGCAATCCAGCGCGGCGAACCCTGCTCGGTAAAGATCATCGGCAACTGGCAGGTCTGGCACTGCATGGGCATGGTCTGGTTGCTAAAGCGCTCGCCCTGTGCCTCGAGCTGTGCATAGTGCTCAAGGCGCGGACGATAGTAGCGAACGAAACTGTCCGGATATTTTTTGCTCAGCCAGTCCAGCTCAGTGGTGTCCGGCAGCCAGGTATGAAATGCCGTACTGTCGTTAGAGCCATAGAAAAGATTCCATGCCTGATGGCTGATATGGTCCTTGCCATCACAAGCCTGCGCCCAGCCTTTAGGCTTGCGTATGCCGTAAGCAGCCAGTTCTGCAAATAAGGCTTCGCCGACCGGTTCCACATACATCTCCCACGCTTCTTTCCAGCTGGTGGTGTGCTTGGTGAGCATGTAGTCATGCATCATCGCCGCTATTGTCATGACACGATAGCCGCGCCAGAACCATTTATCCATCCAGCGCTGAATGATGGGCAGATTGGCCGCATCTTGTGCGAGCAAAAATTTCACCAGTGCGATGCCGGACGTGATGTGGCGAGTTTCATCAGACTGGCCGGAGAAGCTGACGGTGACAGAAGCCAGGTCGCCGTTATGCGCCGCGCCGCTCATGTAAGCAACAAACAAAGGCTTGGTCAACAGTGCATCAAACGAAAAACTGAGGGCGACTAAACGCTCGAACGGACCGGCGCTATAGATATCTTCTGCAAAGCTCTTAGGTGCCGACAAATACCATGCATGATCAAACCAGTGCGGCACATGATGCATGCCATTGAAATATTTATTGAAGTTTGAAATGCAGTGGGTCTGGTTCTGGAAGTGGCGCAATTCATCCGCAGCCTGCATCTGGCATGCGATGCGCATTGCATCGCCGCGCATGGTGCGGCCTAAGTCTGCAAAACTACGATGGGCATAGTATTCCTGCGGCGTGATCGCCTGCACGAATAATTTGAGCGCATTGACATAGCGCGCATCACTGACGCCAAACTGACCATTGTTCTGCGCGAACGCATCAATCACCGCATAGAGTTTTTTCTCTTTTTCGCCCTGGAGCTTCCAGTATGCATCCATGGTCAGCCGGAACGGATCCTGCCATTGGCTCCAGTCATGTACCTTGATGCCTTCATATTTATCAGCCGGGAATACTGTATCCATAGGCTGATAAGTAGTCTCCCAGTTCAGCCCGTGCGTCATGGCAGCATAACGCTCTTTCAGGCTGTGCTTTTTTTTCTCGACGCGCTTGTCCATGTGCAGGCTTTCGTGAGTGAATACAGTCGATCAGGAATAAATCTCAGTGCTTCCAGCTGAGCACGAACTCATCATCATCTTCATCAAGGTTGCCGGACAAAGTAACCAGATTGATCTGCAACTGCTGCAAGTCATATTTGCTGCCGGTCTGCTCTTCAATCGTGACGCGACGGATAACCAGACGGCCCGGTGCATCGATCTTTACCAGGCCTGGTGAATACACAACCTGCGCCTCGGGATTGTCGGCAACGATGGCGTCGACGATAGGACGGGATTCCTCGTTTGCCTGAAAAGCGATGAATACGTTAGACATGTTCTGTTCTCCTGTATGCGTGAGACCGGTATCGGCTTAAGCCTCTAGGCCGGCTTTTGCTATGCGCTTGTCGAATTCGGCGCGCACTTCTTTCAATGCTTCCTGACCGTGATCGCCCAGTGCAATTTCGGCCACCGGTGCCAATGCTGCCTGCACGCGCTCGCCCCAGACTTTTGCCCATTCCGACATCAATGCCTTGTTTTCCGGCGACTCCGCTGCTGCAGCCTTCACCACGGCATCGACCCAGCGCAGGGATTCGTCATACCACTCAGGCATGAATGAAGTCAGCATCGCAATTGCGGTGCCGCCTTTCGGTGTCAGGTGCTCATCAACATAAGCGCCGTAGATCAGCGGATAGAGCTGTCCGTCAAGAGCCAGGTTTTGCGCAACAAACATTTCCATCGGATCTTTGATGACTAATGTGTCTTCGACCAGACGGCGC
>JACCDW010733607.1_pt1 | contig 24136 bp, 25 predicted proteins | sample 7449781 | NCBI WGS metagenome assembly JACCDW01 (sample SAMN15323449, study PRJNA562643) | freshwater metagenome | isolation source: river surface water | place: USA:Blue River Watershed | collected 2017-08-18
ATCAGACGGAACTCCTCGTAATCCCCCAACGTATTCTGGGTTTTGGCGGATTCATGTAGGAATACAAGGAGTTTCTGGGCGTCCGCATCCCTTGCTAGACACTTAGGAAAGGTAGTGGTATTCAGAGTCACCGGTGTAAGTTCTTCGATTGGTGTTTTTCGCACCATGAACCGGGGAAGAAAATACACAGTTATTGCAATGAGAACCAACATTGCAAATGCAATGTAGGCAAGCATCATCGGTTCCATTTTACTCATGGTGGTGAAATTACTTAGGCAGTAGGGGCATCTGTAGGAGCCGCTGTGGCATCTGTTACCTCTATGGTGTCTGTGGTCTCCTCCACACCCATATGGCGCTTCCAATCAGCCAGCATGGCCTTGAAAAGTTCCTTGCAATGACGGACGACCTTGGCAACCACAAAGCGCGCGGTCTGCATGGCGACCTCCATGTCGGTCTCTTCAATTCCAACACAGAGCACCATCTCCTTTTTGAGCGGATGTGGGACCTTGTAGCCGGCAAAGGTGATTTTGGGCTCCTCTGCGCCATCAATGTGATTGGCGACCAGGTAGTGCTGTAGGAGATTTCCAAGTGTGTGATTCTCGTCAGTGAAGATGAAATCTACCGCGGAGAAACGGGTATCCGCCGGTTGAATCCGCACACTCTCTGGGACATCCCCATCAAGATCCTGGTATTTCGACAGAAGTGCGAGGGTCGCCTGAATTGCCTGGGCGATGATTTCAGGAACCGGCAGAACACCCACGGATTCCATGTAGAATGTGAAATCATTGGGTTCACCACGCTCATCCACACGGAAACACCGCTGGATTTCCATGGTATCATATTCACGCCGCAGCTCATCACGGCGCTCCTCACCTAGTTCCGCCACATTGGCTATTTTCTTGGAAATTGCGAGCCAGTTTGTAAACATGGTCTCAATGCGCTCTGGATTCTCATCGCGTGTGTACTCGTACGAACACTGGCTCACAGGGCACCACCGGCTGTTCTCGGCACCTGTACTCACAGCGGCCCGCGCCTTCAGCACCAGTTTCTCGTTGTGGGCGATAGGATTCCATTGCGGCCGTAGACGGGTAATGAGTACAGTGTCGCCCGTAATCGGGTCGGGAGGAAAGAAGGATTCTGTTGGAAGTACAGTACCCTCATCAAGTGGATTGGCAGGATCCCGTTCCACAACCTGGAAATCGGCGGCGGACACACTTACCATGCTTTTTCCGGTATTTTCCTTCTCGATTCGGAATTCAAATCGCGCAGGGTCGAAGGTGGTTGGATCGGCACGAATCGGAATCATACCGATGCGATGTGCGAGCATCTCATTGACAAGGGGAGTTGTGTTGGTCTCAATGACAACTTCGGAGGATTCCGCGGGTTCTGTGCGAAATCCGACGGTGGGAACGGCACTCATGACCTGCCGGCGGAGTGTGTTGGCAATCACGACATTGCTAGGGGCGAGCCGAAAGCGGGCACCGAGTTTATGCACGGTGTTGCCAAGCAGGAGGGGACCGGATTCAGAGTAATCGTGGAACATGGTTTCTATGACGGGTATACCTTTCTTCCACAGGCGCTTCTTTGTATCAAATTTATTGCCGCGGTTCAGTTGAGCTGCGGCCAACCATAAAATGGAAAATCCACAGAAGGTTCAAGGTATGCATATCTGTTATTTTAGTAAACGCTGCCGGTTTTGCCAGGCTTTTTTTGAGGATCTTTCCAAAACTCCCTATGCGCGTGAGATACGGTTTGTGTGTGTGGATCCATCGCCTTCACGCCCCCCGCTCCCGGCATGGCTGAAGAGTGTTCCCACTCTGGTCGTACAGGGAGAGGGTAGCCCACGTGTAGGTCCTGCCGCTGTCAATGGATGGCTCGCAGAACGCATGAATGGTTCCCGTATCAACAGTAGTCCTGCAGTCCCCTCCTATGCAGCCCCTGCCACCTCATCGCAGGCACCGGCCAAACTACCGGAACCCATCAGTGCTAATACACCCGCTGATTCCAAACAGGGTCCTCCTGTTCTTCCTGGATCGCAGATGGAGGGACCACAGGCATGGCATGGAGAAATGGATGGATCCAATTGGTCGGATGGATATTCCTTTTTGAATGACAACTTCACATCGGAAGCGGGATTTAATCCAATTATACGGAACTTTGAATCACTTGTTGCAGCCCCCACCATGCAGGGAGGTGCCCCACAGGGCTACAAAGCACCTCCTGCCCAACGATCCGCCAAAGAAGAAAAACTCCTGAAAGACTTTGAAGCCTACACCAAATCCCGTGATATGGAATTCGCTGCCCCGAAACGCATCGGATAAATCTAAAGATTCGGATCCATGTACCATGTAAGAATGGCTCTGTCTGCTTTTAACGCACAGCTAATTGATTTTGTGGATGAACTCTCCCAGACTTACACGGAAGAGAAGGATCTTGTCAAAGCCCTGAATGCACTCAAGGCACTGAAGAAGGTGAATCCCAAACTGATCCATTCGAGTTTCATGGAATATGTGTATCCCGACTTTGCCAAGCCGGTCAAAGAGGAGGATGAAGAGTGCCTGATAAACCAGGCGAAATCGATTCTAAGTGGGGAATTCGCCGAGTATGCATTTGCCTATGTTATCTTTGATCGCCATTGGTCCACCATGAGCGATGCAAACAAACGGGTGATTTGGAACTACTGTAAGGTAATCGTGGCACTGGCCGAGAAGGCCGCAGGTATGTAATGTCGCGAGCATCAATTCTGCGGTAGCGAAAACAAAAGGAATTGTATGGGTTTACTAAATGGCAACCCCTACATTTCAATCCACATTTGCACAGTTTGTCGAGGATCTGGAAGGAACCTATCCGGAACTGGGGCCGGCACTGGCTGCCTGTAAGGCACTGGGGGAGACCGAGGTGGTCCTGAAGTATCGTGAGCTCTACAAGGGCAAGGCGATGCTGGTGGCTATGCGCGAGCAGGCGCTGTTTGCCACGGGCCACGAGATTCTGCCAGGTGTTGTGATAACGGCCAAGTTATGGAAGGAGGTATCTAAGAAGACCCAGGCTGCCATGTGGAACTACATGAGTTCCCTGATTCTGCTGTCGGCGGCTGATGATACAGAGGGGGATGGTTTCTGGGAGGACGCGGAGTTCAAGAAGAGTATGGAGGACATGATGAAGAATCTGAAGGATGCTGCAGGGATGCCAGCGGCTGGTGCCGGCGCTGGCGGCGATGCGAACCCCTTCAGTGCCATGGGTGGTATTTTTGAGAAGCTGAAGGGAATGGCGGGACTGTTTGGAAAGATGGGGGAGGCGGGGGCGATGCCTGAGTTCAAGATTCCAGAACGTCTCTACAAGGGCCATATTGCCAAGATGGCCCGTGAGCTCGCCGAGGAGTTTAAGCCCGAGGAATTCGGTATTTCACCCGAGATGTTGGAAACCCAGGATCCTGGCAAGGTATTCGAGTATCTGCAGGAGGTATTTACCAAAAATCCGGAACGTCTGATGAGTGCCGCACAGCGCATTGCCAAGAAGCTGCAGACCAAGTTCCTGCGGGGCGAAATCAAGCGTGAGGAGATCATCGCCGAAATTGAGGAGCTCATGAAGGAGTTTTCGGAGAACGAGGCCTTCAATGCCATCTTTGGCAACCTGGGCGAACTCCTGTCTTCCTCGGCCAAAGCCACAGGCAACGAGGGATCCGAACGTCGCCGTGTCGTGCAGGAACGCCTGCGTAAAAAGGCAGCGGAGAAGGAGGCCAAGAAAGCAACCATGGCACTGCCAGATGCCGCCGCTGTCGCTGCCGCAGAAGCCGCCGCAGCCGCCCTGCTTGCCGAGGATGCAAAGAATAAAAAAGGAAAGAAATAAATCTAAACAACGTTGACTGTAAGTATCTCAAATGGGTTGTGATTTTTACACTCTTTACAAAGTATACATCGAATATCAGGAGGGTGCTACAACGAAAACCATCAAGTATTCACTCGAGGACACACGGGAACCCCATTATTATTATGAAGTCCGCCATGATGAAGACTTTGAGGAACTTCAGGATTATTGGGCGCGCTGCCACGAAGTCCATAGTTCCCAGGTGCAAGATATCCTCGCGCAGAAATACCCACGCGTTGATCTGTGCGTCCAGGGTTCCTGGAAATGCGTTGAATCAGCCAAGGCCAAGTATCTGGCGATTGCTGCAAGCTACAAGATTCCCGTGGATTCCATTCAGAATGTTTGGAAAGAGGGACACTGGTGGGAACGGTAAAAATGGCATGACATGGGTGGCTGGGGCCTAAAGAAACCCACAGACACGATGTAGGAAATGCCGCACACTACAGGACCCCTTGCATTTACTTGGAGACGTTCCAGAATTCCTCTCGTGAATGGAGAACGCTACACCATGATCGTGTTCGGCCAGCACCTTCGATTCAATTCTGGGATTCCAATCTACCAACACAATAATGAGGAATATGGTTGCTTTGAATCCAACCATCATTTACCACGTATCCAACACATCATTCATCTCGAACCCGTAGAAGAAGGACATACATATTACATGACTTCTCTGGATTATGATGGAAATCCATATTATCAGGTCCAGTTTGTATTAGTCGATACGCGCAACAAGAAAATGTATGCGTCCTGGATCTGTGGTAGAGCTGAGGAGGATGCCAACATCCGTCTGGATCGCAATACATTCGCCTTTGACTTTCTTACAAGTGCCCCACGGCGTGTAGATGAATACCAAAATAAGTTGGGAGCAGCAAGGAAAGCCGCCCAATACTTCACATAAACTAAAACACAACATTAAGATCAAAGATAAAGGAGATGGAGGAATGTAGGAAGTTGTTGGAATGGCTGGAGCCACCCTGGGCCGTTGTTTTGTTTGTTTCATATCACAACGCAACGGATAAAGAGAGTTCCGTCTTGTATATGAAGACTTACAATATCCCTGCAATTCTTGACGAGTTTTCACACATTGATGCAATTCGCTTGCAGTATGATGAAGGCCGGATTGAGTATGAGCCGGCAAAACATCGCCTCAAACTCATTGGGTTTTTTCGGTGCTCTCCCCAGGAAATTTGGAAGGCAGTTCCAAGCTTACAACATATTGTATTTACACGTTAGTATTGACCTTGACTCTATGTAAGGGGTTCTGGATGCTTTATTATCATTACAAATGGTATCGAATTTCCGAATCCAGACGTCGATTTTTATTGAAGATGACGAAACGATCCGTGCCTTCTACGAAGCCGCGGGTCGTCTGTGTGTTGCTGATTGTGAGGAACTTGTCCCAGAATACTTTGATCGAATCCGTGGTGATCCACAGGCGGTTCTGGAGTCCTACAATGAATCGAATCTTCCCATGGCAGCTCTGCAATTTACTTGTTTGCAGAATCCTTGGGCGATTTCGGAGGAGGGACGACTTTATGTACGCAGCGAACATGCAAATGCAGGGGCAATCAGTATGTTGCATTACTGGTCCAAAACCGTGTTCGAGCCCCGTGGAACTCCACTGTATGGATATGTTGTAGGCGTCAACCGAATATATCCGATGATTTATGTGTATGAAATTGAGGGAGGACGGTTATCACTGGATCGTCAACTAAGCCGACGATGGATGGAGGAATATGAGACGATGTTGGAAACAGAGGAGGATCCTAGTCAAGCCATGCTGGATCGTATTTTTGCAGGTCTATAAGAATGCATGCTGTTGGCAGAGTTCGCGACATGAGATAACACCTAGGCGTAGTGCTAGACATGCAAGGGAGGCCTCTACGAGCCGTTTGTATGACTCGGAGTTGAAGAGGAAGAGAATAGTTTGTTGAATTCCGGAACCGGCCATGGGAGGAATGTTGGGAGCAAGGGTTTCCACAAAGGTTCGAATGTTCTCTTTGAGTTCACGAAGAGGAGCGAGGCCGGATCCGATTCTGCCTTGGAGAAGTTCTAGCATGGCAAAGACAGGATTGGCGAATGCATCCGCAAGCTGAGAAGTGGGTAATTGGAAGAAGGCGACGGCGAGTGTGTAGAAAAAGGCGGCCCATACAACCATGGCAAAGTAGGAAAGCAGGGAATGACAGGGTGTGTCGAAGGTTCCAACAGCGCTCCCCATGAGTTTTGTAAGAAAGAGTTGCGTCTTGGTGCCGGTGCTACCACCCACTGATCGACCTCTGGATCGAACCGTGGAAGCCCGTAGCGTTGCCTGTACTTCTTGTAGGAATTCCTTGGCAGTTGGAGGCACATAACTTGGTTCGCTCTTTTGGATGGCGTGGGCTCCTACATTGAAGAAATAGGTGAGTACGACTTCGAGTGTTGGAAGTGGGGCTGGATTTTTGCTTATCGTGGATCGTTTTGAGGATCGCCTGGAGGCATGTTTGGAGGATCGCCTCGATCCATGTTTGGAGTACCTTCTCCTTGTCTGAGATGGCATTCTTCTATTTGAGCCATTGATTTCTGTAGGTGCTGTCAGGATCCAGGCGTTCAGCTGTTCGCACAGGGTCATGCCGGCGGAAAGGGGCGGATGCAAACGGTAGGACAGAGGCAACCCAAATCCAGTTCATCATGTTCTGGGCGGGATCGTAGTCCACCAAGTGTTGGGCGAAGAATCGTTCACCCCATCGCCACGCAACGCCTTTGTCCTTAATGAGCCACGAGGCAACCACCATGCGTGCCCTGTTATGCATGAAACCTGTCCGCAACATCTCACGGATTCCAGCATCCACCAAGGGGACACCTGTTTCACCCTTGGACCATGCTGTAAAAATCTCCTTCTCACCCTTGCGCCATTTGGTAGGTGCCTGAAATTCCCAGGGACCGACCCCATACAAGTCTTCAAAGGCCGCCATAATGTGGCCGTAAAAATCCCGCCAATACAACTGACGTCTGAAATCCTCTTGGCCTGTGGCCCAATATGCCTCACGAATACTGACGGTTCCAAAATGGTTATGGGCGGAGAGGTGGGATGTAGGAGCATCCAGACGGTCATGGGTTTCCGTGTAGTTGCGTGGGATGCCCGCGAGTGTCTTTAGGCCTTCTGTGCGCCCGCCCCGATGTACTTCGGTGAGCCGTGTAGGAACCAGGCGACGCCGCATCTCCGTCAGGGACACGGCATGGGGGACTCCTTGTTTGGACCAGGGCAGCCGAGGGGCGGGCCGTGGCTTCGCAACCGGTCGCTTCTTAGCCGCCTCCCAAAAGGGCGTGAACTTCTGAAATGTCTTTTTGGAGCCGTTGAGTACTGTACCGGGCGCCGTCAAATAGATGTCATCCACGGCTTCAAAGAAGACTCCCGCTTTCTCGGTCCAGGCACGAATCGCCGCCTCACGTTGTTTGGCAAATGGTGTGTAATCACGGGTTTCAAACACGGCCACCAGATCTTTTATACCTTTTATGATTTCGACAGTGTCGCCATAGGCGAGTCTCAAAACACCCCCAGCATTCCCAACATCCTCCTCCAAATCCTCGAGCGAATCGATCATGAATTGGATGGATGGGAGGGATTTGTAGGGATTGCGGGACACTTGTTGGGGCGTAAAGACAAACAGAGGAATCACACGAAGTTCCTCCTTGTCGGGGGACTCCTTACGGTATGTCTGTAGGAATTCGGCGACTGCCTCGAGACCACCGTGATCTACGATTCGTAAATCACGGTGAAAGAGAAACACAACGGACATATTCTTATGGAGTGATGTTGCTTTTTTTCGTAACTCCTAACAAATGTCTCTACCACCTTCGGCTTCGGATACTGCTCTTCGACGAGCCTATCGTACCCTCTATGCAGACAGGGTAGTCCAGGAAACCGCTCTGCAAGCCGGACTTCGCAATGCGATTGTGTTGGATGGTGGCGTACAAGGAAAAGGCGCAGCGGCCGCCTCTGTGTATTTGGACTATGTGGAAGGGCAACGTGATACTACAGAAGCGGAACGGGAAGCCTATGTTGCAAGTGTTCCAGTTCCAGTAGTACCAACTGGTCTCGTCATACCCAATGCACCTACAAATCTCACAACGATCATTGGAAATGGCAAAATAATTCTGTTTTTTGATGCACCCACAAATACGACGGTGGATCTTTACACAGTCACAAGTTCTCCCGATGCAATTGTTGCAACAGGTAGTTCCTCACCCATCGTTGTTTCAGGGATCACCAATGGAACATCCTATACACTTTCTATAACTGCATCGAATACTGCAGGAACTTCTGTAGCAGCTACAACGGGCCCAATTGATACCACATATACTTTCACTACAACTTCCTTTACTACAACAGGTGCAACTACCTGGACTGCACCTGCCTATGTGACAACTGTGGAATACCTGGTTGTAGCAGGTGGCGGCGGTGGTGGTGGTGGCTATGATACAGGAGGTGGTGGTGGTGGAGGGGCAGGTATGGTACGGTCTGGATCATTATCCGTTTCCCCAGGAAATACTTATAGTGTTGAGGTGGGTGCTGGTGGAGCGGCCAGTACGAATACATATAATGCTCCAGTAAATCCTATAAGAGAAACAAATGGAGGACCAGGTGGTGATTCTATTTTTGCATCTATTACATCACTAGGAGGTGATTACGGTAGAGCGAGTCGTATACAGGAGGGGAATTCTGGGGGAGGTGGCGCAGCGCAGAACGGAAGTATTGCATCAGGTCTTGGTGGAAAAGGCGGTGGTTCTAATGGTGGAGGTGGCGGCGGTGGAGGTGTATCTGCAAGTGGAGGTTCCAAATCAGGAGCTACAGCAGGTGCAGGCGGAGCCGGTATTTCTTCCAGTATTTCGGGATCTACAATCACATATGGTGTAGGAGGCAATGGAGCAAATGGCGGTGTATTGACAACTGGAACAACAGGAACTGCCAATCGGGGTAATGGAGGTGGAGCTGGTGGTGCAGGAGCGGGTGCAGCACGTAATGGTGGCGCCGGTGGTTCCGGTATCGTTATTTTGAAATATTAGCCATTGCGAAAAAGTCTTCCACGGATTGCAGGGCGGATTCGATCCAAGCCTGGTGTCTGGCAACGGATTCCCCCACAATCCACAGATGTTTCATGGGGTGCATGGCCTTCTCAATGGCTTTCTCCACATCATAGTCTCCTTGAACCCAATACGTGCATCCAGAGGGCCATTCGTGTTTTTCGAGGAAGGTGGGATCTGGTATGTCGCGTTCCGGAAACAGGCGTTTGGCTTCCTTTTGGATGGCCTTCACTAACTTTGTGCCTTCGAGGTCTTTCCAAGTGTCCGTATCCGGTCCATCCGTGTATGAAATCATAATGAGGCCATTCTTGGGATTGATGGGGATGACAAAACGCAGTGGCGAATCAGAGACTGTCTTTTCCAACCCAGACCACCAAGGACCACCTCCCTTCACAGGATATTGTGCGTAGATTCGTGTAAGAGGCGAGGTTTGCAATTGTTTGAGAAGAGGCAGGCCTTTGAGAACCCCAAACTTTCCAAGCGAACACCGACAGGTTGCAATAACAACTTGGTTCGCCTCGATACAGAAAGGTTTGGCTTCGGCCTTTTTTCCGGAATCCCCTACAATCACAAATCCATCGCCGTGTTTTCGAATATCGGAGACACGATGTCGGACACGCAGATCGCCGCCTTTGCGTTTTACAACTTCAGCAAGGTGTGATGTTAGGGCATCAATGCCTTCCTGAATTCCTACATATCCTCCGTAGGTTCCCATTTCGGCCTCGAAGGATTCCACGGCCAAATCGGCGCGTAACATGCCAACTTCGGCCCAATAGGGAAACCGGTTCAACAAGGCTCGCCATTCGGGTGAGAGGAGGGAGGAGAGAGTGTGGGAAGCCAGAGTGTTCGAGGACTGTCCTTTCAGCATCTTTAGGATGGCCGGCATGATCCAATCAAGTCCATGTGGTTCGTCGCGAAGCGACGCCAGGGGACGATAGACGACCTTGTCGGAAATGGGGTATGTATGGAGTTTAAAGCGTTTGACAAGTGAATGGACGCGTGTGTGGGAGGCATGAATGCGACCGGCACCAATTTCATATTGAGGGTTGCGATGGGTAGCAATGCGACCTCCTACATTCGGGTAGCGTTCTAACAGAATGACTGAATATCCACGGTCAAGTAGGCCTTCGGCAACGGAGAGTCCGGCAATGCCTGCACCAACAACGACAATTGACATCTTCTTTGGTGTGGCTGTTAAAAAAATTGAACGGTCTTTAGGCACAAGAGTGGCTATGTGTGCGCCCTGATTCTTCCTAGTCTTCCTAGCGTTTCAACCCTTTCCTTACCATGTCTGCCTCCCTGAAGTCTAAGATCTCCCAGATGATGAATGAGGGTCTCAGCAACCGCGAGATTCTGAAGGAGGTCAACAAGATCCTACGCTCCCAGGGCAAGGATACTCTGCATTACACTGGCCTGTGTAAGATCATCAACTCTCTTGTGGATGATCTGACACCTACGTATTCCTCGGAGGAGGAGGATGAGGAGTATGTTCCCTCGGAGACGGAGTCTGAGGATGATGTTTCCCTGGTTTCTGACTCCGATGGCTCTGATGGCTCCGATGACTCTGGAGTTTCCATGGGCTCTGAGGAGTCTGAGGAGTCCGAGGAGTCCGAGGAGTCTGAGGAAAATGAGGGAGAGTGGACTCCTTCCAAGGAGTACATGTCAATCTTCTTCTACCACCCAGAGGCCCCAGGTGAGTATGACCGCCTCACCATTCATGCAGAGGATGGCGCGTTCCTGGCCCGCTACAAGTTCAACATGACTGACACCACCAAGCCAACCAAGATCGATGAGTTTGTAGGAACCAAGGAAACCATCCTGGAGTACGTGGGAGACATCTTTCGTCTGCTGCGGATCGATCAGAAGCCATTCATCGAGATTGAGTTCCAGATCCCATTCTATCCAACTATTTCGGTGACACCCGCCAAGCTGAACCGCGACACTCGCAAGACCATCCTACGCATCATGGGCGTCTACCTGGACCACACACAGCTGTCCTTCGATGACCTCTGCAACGAGCACGGCATCTAATCACCTATTTTGCAACAGCACTGTAAGTATGAATCCAGTTTAAAACCGTTGTCGTATCGCTACTTTGTAGAGTCGAAACGATTTTTTTTGGCACGCAAAACTGGAATGTTGGCATGGAATGGACGCCACAATATCCCGATGTGTAGTCATTCACATCCACGTCGATTTTGAAGACGGTTAGACCCAGTTCCTCGGCATCCACAATGATGGCGGGTAGATTGAGACGTTTGCAGGCACCACACCATTTGGCAGTGTGATATTGGATCCATGCACCGTCGACACGCATCCCGTGCACTAAAGGCTGTCCTGGTTTCAGATTCCACATAGTCTCAAATTGTTCTTGTGTTGTGAGATCCAGGAGCATTTTGTAGGGAACTATGGTTTTTCCAGAAGGGAAGGAAACGCGCAGGCTAGTTCAGACGTTGATGTAGGAAATCCGAGATTCCTTTGAGTCCACCTGCAAGAACAAGGGCGGTTATGGCACCTGCAAGGATGGGTCCAGGGCCGTCGCTAGCGACACTGCCTCCTTTCTGAGCGGCTTTGGCCGCCGCCAATTGTTGGACGGTTTGGAGTGTATCTGCTTGCACTTGTTGGGCGACTTGTTGAGCTAGGGCAGGACCTTTGGCGAGCATGGAGGTTCCAAGGGCTGCCGCAGTCGTTCCGGCAGATGCCAGTTTTCCAGCAGTCGAAATCGCAGTTCCTACAGTCGGTTGCAAAACAGGAACAACAAGCTCACGGTAGAGAGCCCGTGCAGGAGAAGCAAAGCTAGGAAGGAATCCAAACAATCCAGAGTCATCCTCGGCTGTTTCCACAACCGGTTGGACTTTGAAGAGTGCTGCAGCATCAATCGGTTTTTTAAACAGGAAGTTGAACGGCATAGGAGTTGTAATTCCTTCCTCCATAATCGATTTTGTCATGAAAATGGCATGGAATGCATCCCAGGCTACCCAAAACAGTCCAAATAAAAACAAGAATATGTTAAGGGTGGAAAATAGTTTTGCAACACCTTTCCAGGTTTCTCCCAGATAAAACTTATCCATTCCCAGAAATCCAACACAGACTGCCAAGATCGTGTAAATAATGTAAGACTTTGGTGCCGCATACTCGGTTTTCTTACCAGTTTTTACGCCATCAGCAGGCAGCGGTTGAAAGGTTCCACGTCCAATTCCACGAATCCAATCAAAAGGGGAATTCAAACCTTCTTTTCGAATCCGTTTACCATCTGTTAGAACTTGTAGGATATCCCATATATACCAGAAACCCAGGCCACCCACATTCATAAGAAACTTTTTCATGGCCGTTTCATTGGAACGCATGTAAAAATGATCGAGTCCAAAAAATCCCAACAAAAATGTTAATGCAACAAATATATAGTAATTACGATCCGGTGGTCCCCATACATCTGTATCACTGATATGGTGAGGTGTTGGCGTTGAAAAAGAATCCTGCGGGGAAGGGGAATCCTTCTCAGCACGATTTGTTGTTGTGTCCTTGGTAGACATCTTCCTACGATGGAGAGGTACATTCCTATACGAGACTAGCCCGCGCGGAGTTTTACACTGTAAATAATACGCCACCCAAACCGGATACAATGCGTAATATATTGTAATTGGTTGCATAGACCGTAAAACCAACAGGACGTGATTCCACTGCTGAATTCATGGTTGCCTGAAGAACAATTGAGTCAAGACGGCTTGCATTACAGGTTCCTTGTGGTTGGGCGGCCTCCGGGGCCAAACTGAAGGAATACACATAGATAAATGAATTGGGAATGGCGGTATGGCGCTGCCAGGGTTGGAAGAGACGGAAGTAGCGGGCATTCTGTCGTTCAAATCGATCAAATCCATCAAACTGTAGGACCGCTGAGTCAATCAAATCAAGATTGGGGATCCCCTCTTCATTGTTGGCTCGGCTACCATAATTAAACCATTCGTGTGCGGTTAACATGCGGTCCTGTTGGACGACCCAAATGATTTCCTTCAATGGATGATTGAAATTCAAGGGAATCGAAACATTTTGGACGCCCGCAGCCACACTGTAGCGTTTAATGTATTGGACTTGTTCGATAAGGTATTCATGACGGGATGTGGCAAACCGACGGCGCTCCTCGACATCCAGATATATAAAATCTCCCCACAGGGTTATGTCCTGCATAAATGGTTTTGAAATAATGTCCTGACACGGTGTGTCAATTAGATTGTTGGCATACACCATGTCATATCCATTTTTAAATTTAATATAAATACGGAGCGGTGCAGACTGAAGTGCTACAAGCGGGAGTGCAAGGCCGATATTGTTGCAAAACCAGAAGCGAAGTGGTATGTAAAGATGGAGGGGGCCTGACTGTGTCTGTTGTGAAAATACTTCCTGAAATCCTGTCATAACATTATAACCGGCATATTTTGAATAGGGTGTTGTAAGTTGCGCCCAGATATGCAGCCATTCACCGGACTGACGATCAATTTCCTGCTGGCCGATTTGGAAACTTATGTAGTCAATCATTGCATTTCCAACACCATTGGCCCATGAGTATGTGGGGGCCGTATCAGCAAAATCAATCGGTGTTACGGTTTGTACTCCCGAACAACCTGTGGATTGTACTGCTCCCGTTGCATTTAATGTCGGGAGACGAATTTCTAACATCAACTGACTTAGCAAATCACCACTATGCGGCAACTGTAGGGATGCCAGTTTTCCAAAGTCCACAGCGGTTTCAAATGCGATTCGCTGAGTTTCAATACTAAAATTTGTATATCTGCGATATACCTGTTTAAAAAAAGTTGTTTGCGGATTTCCCGTTAGAAAGATATCCTGGCGTCCCGTGGATACCAATTGTAATAATCCGCCGGACTTCGACATTCCTACCTACTTCGGTGAAAATACATGGAATTGTAAGACGCACCTAGGGTCCATGCGGCATCTACGATACGGTATATTGAATACCCGAATTACTGTTCTCTAGTAGGAAGATGTCAGGAGCGTATGCAACCTTTTCGTTGGATACATTTCCACAAACATTAGTGGGTGGACCCATTTCATCACAATATATTTTGTATGCCAATGGTGTCGGACAGAGTTATTGGGGACCCGCTGTCTCCTTCTCCACAATTCAACAAATAAGTTCTATTGCGAACCAACAGTATCAATCACAAAGTACTGCCCTGCAAATACTGCAATCCAGCTTTACAACACTTTCTACGACAACCGTCAGTACAGTCAATGGTCTTCAAGTGTCCTCTGCCACTTCCTTGACAAACAGCTTTGGTATTTTGTCAAATCAATACAATATATTTTCCAATGGAATTGTGTCGGAATTCCAGGGACTTAGTAATAATTTGACAATTCAGGTGAATTCCGTTTACACAAGCAGTTTGGATATTGTATATAGTACAATCCAGGCGATAAGTAGTATTTCGACATTTACAGGTGGTATTGATGCAGTCCAGAATTTGGCAATTAACGGCTTGTCATCCCTTTCGACAGCTATTGCTACTACAAATGAAAGTACCACAATGGCTCTTTTGCAACAAATTGATAGTTCGTTTAGTGTAGCCGTTTCTTGTTCGAAACAGTTCACTGCCGACCAAATTTCGTCTCTGTCAACAGTGTTGGCAACCCAAAGTTCCTTGTCCGTTTTTAGTACACAGATAAATCAGGCACTGCTGAGTACTTCGACAAGTTTTAATTCGGCAATTTCCTACAACATATCAAGCATTTATGTTGATTTGAATGGATTTCAGACATCAACCTCTTCCACACAAACATGGGCAATTAGTACAATCAATGGAATCAATGTGCGTGTAGGAGCTTTGGAAGGTTTGAGTACCGGTATCTCCTCCCTCATAAATTCCCAAATTTCATCTAGTGTATATCCCTTCTTTTCCACATTTGATGTGAAGTTTTCGGGATACACTAGTACTCTTCTTCAACAAATTTCCTCTGTATATCAATCTACATTCTTGAATACCTTGGCAATCAGTACCATCTCATCAACGTCTTTCTTTTCCAATAGTTCACTCCAGGGACAGATCACTACTACAAGCAACAATCTCAGCACACTCACGTATCAATTCAATGTATTAACAACCAGCTCTATTCTTTCAGGTATATATGATACTTTTATACAATTGGAGTCTTATACAAATACATTAATAACCAGTACAATTAATTCAACCGATGCATACAAGGCAGGCCTTAATTATTCTACTACGCTGCAAAATACATCGACTGCTACTGGGTTTTTCAATACATTTGTCTCCTCAACCTATGCATCAACAATCAGTACCATGATTCCGATTACAACACAGTATATTTCGACCATGATATCGACCTTGTATAGTACAAGCTGGTTCATTCTGAATTCTTCGATTAATTCCACGATTTTTGGAAAAAATACGGAATTTGCGAGCACCAATACATCATTGACAAATCAGATTGTATTATCTTCCCAATCGCAGCTGAATTCCAGTATTTTGTCGTATCTTTCAACACCGACCGGTGTGGCATTGAATTCCTTTTCTACCCAGGGAAGTCAGGCGATTAGTTCATTCAACGGACAGGGGTTGAGTACCCTTCGCAGTCAATCCACCCTGTTTGGATCTACATTTACAACGAATCAGGGACAAATTAGCACACTTGTAGGAAGTGGAAATTCAACCATAACATCACTTACACAAACCCAGAGTACTTACACATCCCTCTTTCCTACCCTTTTCTCATCATTCACTGTTTCGTCAATCACACAACTTTCGAGTCAAAATGCACTATTTACAAGCTCGATTGTGGGGTATGGAACCGTTTACCAAACGGCTTTAAACTCTACCAATGCAACTGTGCTGGCCAACACAACTGTCTCGGCAAATACAGCACTCAGTTCCATAGTACAGAGTACGAATACAACCTACAATACATTTGTAGCCAATCTAACTACAGCTGTTTCCACAATTGGGTTTTCAACACTCTATACCGTCCAAAATATAACCTTGACGAGCACGAATTTTGAAGCAACCATGGATCTCGGTGCATTTACCAACTTTGCGATTCAGGTTGCAGGACCTCTTGTGAGTGGATCCTCGAATTACAGGGTGACACATACATCCAACTTGAGTGCCCTCAATTATCGTCGAGGTATCATAACCGTGGATGTAAGTACTATTGGAGCCGGTTATTCCAATAATAGCGGACAACTATGTCTCGATGTGTATCGCTGGGGCTTGCCAACCACTGTGTGGGGAAATGTGTATCCGTCCATAAGTAGTGCGGATTACATGGCAATGTATGAATATACCATTCAGAATAGCATTGTGTATACTAATTTGTTGAATGTGTATCCACGACTGCGTTTGAATGCCCTAGCACTTCGTGCATCACAGGTATACAATGTATTATCAGGTGTATCGGTACAGTCAAACTTTTTTTGGCGTGGATCTCCCATGCAAATTCAGTGGTCCAATTATAGCCATTTCCCCTTTGGAGCAGTAGGTGCACCTCCGTATTCCCCAGAGATTATGGTGGATGTATTGGCGAGTAATCAGATTCAGGCGCGCTATGGACCTTACACAATGGGTGTTAGTACTTTGAATTTTAACTTGCCGTATTATGGTGGGACTAGCAACAATCCGGTGGCAACCACGGTGCGTGCCTATTTTGCAGGGAAACAGAGTGAGGCACAGGAATTGCAATTGCAAGTTCTAGTTCCCAAGTTCCAGGAGGTACGTATATCACCGGCCTCTGGCAAATTCGTATCGCTTATGGAAATTCAGGGCGTTTCTGATGCAAATCCGTTTGTTAACAGTTTTATAGGACAGCCTATTGGAATGTTTGGTACTGCAGCAGGATCCAACTTAGCACTCGGAGGCAGTAATGTCACCTTTGGGCCCTCCAACGCAATCGATCAAACGGGTGCAATTACCATTGGACCAACCAGTGTAGGAGTTCCGGATCCAAATGCATACCTACAAATTCTCCCTAACTTCCAAAATACAACGACCGCTATTAATACAATTTATATACTCAATGTACCCGCGGCATCGAATCAGGCCCGTGGAACTGGGGATGGACGCACGGAAATGGATGGATCCATCCTGAGAACCAATGTTCTCATTGGAACTACGCAATATTATAGTTCCATTACACTAAACTCAAATACACAAATGTACCTTTTTTAGATTTAAGGATTGGCTAGGTCCTATGTATTAGGACATGCTGGCACATCATCCAGAGACGGGGCAACCCATTCGTATTTTGCATTCTGACGCACAAGTGTCCCAGTCACATAGGACACTTGTGTGGATTCGACCGACTTATCAGGCAAGTACACGTTGGAATCGATGGACGACTGTTATAACAGAACCTGCCGCAATTTTGGTAGCCATCCCACACCATCTGGTGATTCTGGAATTCGCTGAGGAATGGGTCCCTGTCGTACAGGGATGTCCCACCGCCATGGTATGGGTATCCGAGAAGGCCGCTGCTGTATTTGAAGCACGTGGTATGGATGTGTCGGCTTGGTTGGTAGTGGAGGATTTGTTTTCCATGTATCCTTTCCTAGGCGAACCCGTACATGCGGGTGATCCTGTAGAAAAGATGCTACTTTCCATCGCCCATATCCTGCGATTCCGATTTCTGGCAGGTCCCTTGCAAGTAGACAATTTTGGTGTCAAGGCACAGCTTGCTGCCTGGTCGACTACCTGTCAGGGAACTCTTGTGGATTTGGCCGCGGATGCGACGGATGCCGTAATTCCTGAATGCTGGTTGGTGCAACAGTATTATGTTCCTCCGCAAGCAAGGCGTGCTCGTGAAATCAATACATGCCTTGAGAAAAATCTGGCAAATCCCTACATTGATCGGATTCTCCTGTTAAATGAGGAGGAAACGCAGGTTCCAGCACGTTTCCAAACGCATAAGGTATTACTAAGGACAATTGAGGGGCGTCTCACATACGATCAAACGCTACGGGCAATTCAACGGGAATGCCCTGCGACCGCCTTTGCCATCTTTGCAAACTCAGATATCTGGTTTGACGAATCGCTTGCAGCCCTGTGGACGATTCCTCTGGCGGAGCGCCGACTGTTTTTGGCCCTGCTGCGATGGGAGGAAAAGGATGGAGAGGAATCGACCCTCTTTGGACCTCGCAATGATTCCCAGGACAGTTGGATTCTAGCACGGTCGACATTGGATTTTCCGGTAGACGATGGATTCGCATTTCCCTTTGGAAAACCTGGGTGTGATAATGCGATTTCGGTGGAGATGTTGCGGAAAAAATGTCTTGTGGTGAACCCAGCATATTCAATCAAAACCCATCACATCCATGCTTCCAACATTCGCTCCTACGATCCCCGCGATATATTGTATAAACCGACATATTTGTATGTAGATCCGACACCCATTCAAATGTTTACAGTGGAAAAGCATCTGAAACCGTGGAAAAAGGATGTGCGCGCTTGGAAGCAGTCGGCGCCGACGGAATCGTTTTTCCATCGAATGAAGGGGGAGGATGTCAAGACCATTTGTACGGCAATCAATCAAAGAGAGGGACTTCATCTGGAACCAGAGGAGGTACAAGGCTCCACGCCTCCACCGGGTCCCGAGGCTCTATATGAATGGACGCATGCATTTGCGACACCACGGGGTCTCATTTCCAATTTTCGGTCAATCTTTGTGGGAGAACATGTGGCATGGCGGGATGGTTGGGCTGCTGCGGAGGTGAGTAGTCTGACACCGGCAATTCATGTTCCTTCTCTCGCCATTTGCCATTCGGAACCAGCCCATTGGAAGTCAGTAAGTGCTTGGGCGATTCATGTGCTCCCTACCATCCTGCGAATCCGCGATGCCATGGGACCTCTTGAATTCCTAGTCCCTGCCGACAAAGCAGTGGGCGATTTCTTGTGCGGTTGCAAGTGGCGGGAGGAACATGTAGGAACCGTGCCATACATGGAAGACGTCCAATATTACGCGGATCGCCTGGTTATTCCAGAACCAGTTCCTCATCGGATGAATAGTGAGGATATGGATCGTCTGCGGGATTTGTTGCCGCCCGCGCCCAAAAAGGAGAGAACAGAGGTCGTAGTTTGTCTAGATGATCTGTGGACGGAGGGGTGGTGGGAAGAGGTTTCCACATGCCATGCCATGATGCTGAAACAGGCACATGTCCGTGTATTACCGGCGGATGTCGCATGGGATGTGCGGCGGCAGGCATATCAGACGGCGGACTGGATTGTAGGAGGTCGCGAGGCGCTACGGTGGGGCTGGATGGCACAGCCAGGAACGAAATGGGTTGAGTGGATGTTGGAAACTGATATTTCATCGGAAATTTACTGGCTAGCCGGTGCATCACATTGTATCTACATTCCCTCTCTGGTTCGCAAAGAGCCGATTGAGTACCAGCGACAGAATGCACTGTTGGCCTTTGGACGCCTCTGGCAACAATACGCATTCAAGGAGATTCTGCAGAGCATGGAAGTTTCCAAACCAACTGTTTATTTACCGGCAGGCAATGCACTGCAAGGAATGGGGTTCCACGAAACTGATACATTTCGTGAGATGGTAGAACTCTGGGGAGAGCGGGGCTATTGTCAAGTCAAGAAGACGGAGGATTCACCATATGTTTGGTGGGGATCTGTAGGAGATACACTATTGTACGATTGGGATACGGCACGTTGGTGGAATCCTGCAACGCCCTACCGGCTCGCCTTGTTTGGCAACAACCCACCTCCTGGTCCACAGGGCCACGAGATGCGTCAGAGTGTATGGAGTTTTTGGCCGCGCAGCCCGCGGCGGCTCGAGGCGGCAGTAGAAGCGGGTATTCTTCCTTGGAAGAACCGTACGATCACCTCGGTGTTCCTAGGAAAGATTGAAAACGGGGTGCAGCAGAAGAAACGAACGACCCAGGACTGGTCGAAAGCCGTGGAACTTTTTTCGATGCCGGTTGATGCAACGGGTGGTTACCCATTCACACAAGAGGAATATCTGGAAAAACTACGACATTCCAAGTTTGGTCTTTGTCTACCGGGATATGGCAACAAGTGCAATCGTGAAATTGAATATATGGCGCTGGGAGTTGTTCCCATTTGCACACCCGAGGTGGATATGACAAACTACCTGGTTCCTCCCAGGGAGGGCATTCATTTCTTCCGTGCCTCTACACCCGCCCAGGTGAAGTCCATTGTGGAAGCGTGTACGCCGGAACGCTGGAAACGCATGTCAGTAGCATGTTGCGCCTGGTGGCGGGAGAATGCTTCCGCCGAAGGATTGTTCCGTCTGACATGGGCTCGTATCGAACAGTGTAAGCCGTTCGCGGGGATGCTGATTCCACCGTTCCGTCGATAACCAGACCATTAAATGTCCCATGGAACCAAACGGATCTGGAATTGTAAGAGCCGTTTGGAATCCGAGTGATTGATACAAAGAGGTAGCACGGGGATTTGTTAGATCGACGTGCAACCAGACATGTTGATTGAAATCCTGACAGGTTCGAAGAACCTCGGTTAGAAGTTGGCGGGCATATCCTCGTCCTTCTTGGCCTACATCAGTTGCTAAGAATGCAACTTCATAAAATGAATTGGGTAGAATTCCCTCGAGTCCGTAGTTGGAATGGGAGGAGGAAGATGGAGCGCAAACAAGAACAAATGCCGCCAGCCTTGAAAATTTCAAGGCTGTAAGGGAATCCAGAGATTGGACTTGGCGACATTCGCCAGGTCCAACTCTGGATGCCGCCAGGGACTTCTCCTTGTTTGGAGTACAAATGACGCGGCTATGTTGGGGACTATAAGACTCCAATACAGCTTCAATAGAGGGCCAATATTCGGGTCCAAAACGAGCGTAAGCAATTCTGCGAATTTCAGCATGCATAGAAGGAGTAGGGGAGATCATGGCATTGTTTCTACTCTTTCTTGAGAGTTTCCTCCAGAAGTTCGGAAAACTCGGCGGTCTCCTCCACGGGGGAAGGTGGAGGCTCCTCCTTCGAAAGAGTTTCACGTATTTCTTCCACTGTTTCATCTACTGAAATATCCTCTGGGGAAAATCGTGTTGTAATAACAAGAGTTCCATCCTGTTCGACAACAACACGATGTTGGGAAGTGTATCCAGTCTCCGATGATATTCCGAAGGATTTTCCACACTCCATACAATACACCGGATTTGTCTCCAAACGATCCATTCGTCTTTCCAATCGATCCAGGGAATCTTCATCAGAAAGATGTGTATACAAAAACAAAATGCAGCCAATCGATGTAAGAGTCGATAAGATAGATGTGTATAGAATCATCTCAATCGGATGCAATGAAAGTAGCCATGAAACCAGAGAATATGTAGACACTCCTACAGTAGTATACAATAGAAGTGATTGCACCGGGAGTATGAGAAACATGACCTTTCTCTACCCATGGATTTTACTTTTCCCAATCTTACCTAATTCGTGTAGGGCCATTGGAAAATGTAATTGAATGATTTATAATTCAGGAATCGTGTAGGAAATGGCAGAGTACACCATTGAGACCGACAACTCATAATCCATCCCCAATCATCCTGGAAAGACGGAATAACAGCATGATATTCCGTCATATGTAAGGAACATATATCTGCCATGGCTGTTGCTCTCCGAATAAATTTGGCACCACTGGGACCACGGCGTCGTACAGGACCTGTATGAGAAACCCAAACACCCCCCTTTGTCAAATGTGTCTGTACGGACTGCCAAAAGGCTCGATTCAATAAACAGTCCACGTTCAAGGGATTTTCCTCGGGATCCGGATCCGGTAAGTCAATAATAATCACATTGTATTTTGTATCTGTTCGTTTGAAAAAAGATCGAATATCTTCCGCAACAAAATGGACGCGTGGATCCGTGTAGGCTGCCTCCTGCGACCAGGGCAAATATTTTTTACATGCCTCTACTACCTCACCATCAATATCCACCCAATCCACATGAGAGACATCCTGCCATTTCAATACCTCACGCACAGTGGCACCCTCACCTCCTCCAATAACAAGCACTTTTTCGCGACTCGTTGCAGCCATCATAACAGGATGTACCAGGCATTCGTGATAAATGTCCTCGTCCTCTGATGCAGATTGAATCTCCTTATCCAAAAAAAGGCAACGCCCAAGGCCTTTTATATCTGCAAGAACCGCCTCTGCGTATTTGGTACGTTCCGACCATACAATGGAATCTACGCGATAAAGTGAAACGATGTTGGAAGAACACGAATCCTCCTCTAAAAACTGATTACCTTTCGACTCCATTCTTAAATCAAATGTATATGGATTGGTTTAGATTGCAACATTTGTATCATTTCCATAACCATTGATTTAACGTGCCGTGGTACTTTTTGAATGGCATGAAAGATGGTAGAGGGTGAAGAGCGTGCTAGAATTTGCCAGATGATTTGAAGATCCACTTCCGTCAATTCCCCTCGCAATGCAAGGGAAAGTGCCGAGCTTCTTCCAGGAAGCAGGGTGTCTTCTGAGTCGGTTCGAACATTCACATTCGCACCAAATTGCAAAAGGATTTCCACAAGATACAAATCCTTTTGCAGAACTGCAATTAGAAGGGGAGAGAGAGACATCGATCCATGAAGATTGGGATCTGCTCCATGTTCGAGCAACATCCGAACAATTGGGTGTGTAAAATTACGGATGACTGTACTGTAGGATGCCTGAATCGCACCAATAAGTGGTGTTTGACCGATACAGTCCATCTGATTGATATGGAAATCTCCAAGAGATAGGAGAGTATCTACAGCATATGGTGACGGCATCTGGCAACAGTAATGAAGAGGATTGCGTCCAAATTCATCCAAGGAGGAAGGGGTTGCATTTGCAACAAAGAGAACTGCTTGTAAGAGACAGGAATCGAATGAGTTCATTGTAAGATTCATGTATATATCAAAAAGGACACTTATACATCAACTTTTATTCGGAATGCAGAAGTGTATCATGTCGTGCTTGCAGGTAGTGTTTACGGCACATTGGCATATATTTGTCGGCTGCGCCAACACATACCTTTCCTTCGGCCGCAGAGGCACGCGCATCTTCCTTGTAGGCGTGTGTGAAGATCGCGGGCGTTCCATCCGCACACAGGCGGCAAAAGGAGGTGAGTTTGGAAATGCGGTCTGCAAAGGGGACTAGATCAAGTACGCGACCGAAGGGTTGGCGTTCGGAATCTCCATCGAGTCCTACCACAACGACATGCTTTCCATCACGGTCTACGGCCCGTAGGACGAAAGGAACCAGATCTCCAAAGAATTGGGCCTCTTCCACGACTACCAGGCGCGCTCCTTGATACTCTTCGGTTTCCAACAGTGGAACTAGGCTACTGACTGCGGTAGCGGGAATCCGCTGTTGGTCGTGGTTTACAATTTGCGGATCATCACCATACCGGCGATCGATGGCATGGGTAATCACCATGACGGACCAACCGAGTGCCCGATGACGCCGGACAATGGAAAGAAGGGCGGAGGACTTGCCCGCAAACATGGGACCGAGTAGAAGTTCAAGGCTCATTTCGTTGTATGTTGTTCTGAAAGCTCTGGGGATTTAAAGACCCCGCTGACGCACCACCTCAACTTTTTCACCGACCAGCCCCGTCTAATGTTCTGTTGGCTCTTGGGACCCTTATCAACCCTGATTGCATACATTCTTTTGGATGGAATATCAATATTCAATAAAAAATTGAAAGTACATGAGGTCATGGATGGTTGGTGTGTCCTCCACCGATTCCTTCCGCTTGTCCTCCACTGATTCTTTCCTTACCCTTCCCTTTTCATACCCATACCATTATAAAATGTGCGACAAGGACTTTTACATACGCTTTGACATTCAAGAGGATGGTTCACATCTCCTTAAAATTCATGTGAATAAATCCATATCATATTGGAATGAATGGACCGGACACACTAAATTGTTTATAAGCACACCGCCAAATGGTATCAATCGGTATTGTATTAGTGGAAAAGACGAAATGCATCCAAAATTATCCTTTCTATTGCACTTTAACGAGGACAGTTCTATCCTTGAGATGAGTTTGGGTAATTCTAGTTTACGCATGGAAATGGCACCTGTTACAAAACAAAATCTGATGAGTTATATCAAAAATGGCACATTTATGCCCGCTGAGATTTAGTCCTCCTCACTCTCAGGATCTCCTACATCCTCCTCAAGGGGAAAAAGGGTGGCGCCA
>JACCDW010112454.1_pt1 | contig 24123 bp, 11 predicted proteins | sample 7449781 | NCBI WGS metagenome assembly JACCDW01 (sample SAMN15323449, study PRJNA562643) | freshwater metagenome | isolation source: river surface water | place: USA:Blue River Watershed | collected 2017-08-18
CAACTTTATAATTTTGTGTATAATCTATCGTAACAAGATTATTATATTTTTCTAGTAATACCCAACCGCCTGAGCCTATATTCTTAACTTTAACTATTGACCCTATTGAAGATTCTAGTCTAGCTAGTTGATAAGTATTATCCACTACAAAATCAATAGCAGTAAATTGATTATAACCATCTTCATACCAATCAATATAATCCCAGAATAGTGTAACATCATATGCTTGGGTTCTTACTTTATCCCATCTACGTTTGTTAAAATTATAATGATAGACAGCCCACTTATCTAAAGAATTAGAATCGCTATTAACCAATACTGCGTAAGGACGAACTTCAATATAGGTACTAGTACCATATCCATATCCAGATTCTTCAATATAAACAGATTCTACTCTGCCAAGAGAATCTAAAGTTGGAATTAATCTAGCACCTTTGCCGGAGCCTATAACCTTAATAGTAGGCCCATTGACATAACCATATCCTTTATTAATAATTTCAACATCTGTGATTCTACCATTTATTATAATAGGATTGATTACTGCTTGTTTTAAATTTATTGTTCCAATAAATCTTAATTCTTCTTCAGTGTCAATTTGTCTATCCCATGTAGCAGATATTATACTAGGTGTTGGTTCTATTTGATTCAGATCTGTTAAATCTGCATCATCTACTATTAGGATTTTTGACAATACATTATTAGTTCTTTCGATAAATTGTTTTAAAGCTTCGACCCTATTCATAAACATACTTTGTCTTGGTCTTGATTCTATACCATAGCGCAATTTATAAGGTAATTTCCTATCTGGTAATGTTCTACTTTGATAATCTTTACCTAGTAAGCTATCTAGCCACTTACTTTCAATTTCTCTAGGAATTACTGTACTAGCATCTTCGCTTATGATCTTCCATTCGCCATGAACATTCAGATCAAGTTTATCAATTAACCAATATTGTACGTTTAATACAACATCATCGTTTTCTAAATAGTTTTGTACATTAGCAAGACTAAAGCTATTTGTTCCAGTCAATGCTATACATGGATATCCATACGCCACTGGATCAGCAATTAGATTACTAATATCAGCGGCAGATATTTTTCTAGATTCTATGTTAGGTAACAGTGAAGGATTCTTAACCCAATAATAATAGGTATTAATAAATGTTTGGCTTACACTATCATACTTTCTCTTAATACTATAAGTAGTATCACCGTATTTCGTAGTTCCACTTATACCTAAACTAAACCCTTCTTCTGTACCAGATAATGCATCCCATTCTGATGGAAGATATTTTGTTCCTACCCATTCATAAATGTCTATGCTTGCAGTTTTATATAGACTATTCCAATTGGTAGATCTATAAACTATTTCTCCTACGCTATATTCTAAAAATTTAGCTCTTGTTAGGTCCCACCATAACATACCAATCTGTTTTTCATTCCAATTTAAGCCAGCGTCGATATTTTGCGCAGTAGTGCCTGTGGTATAAATTGCAGGGTCAAAATATGTTTTATACTTAATTTCTTGATCCGCAATACCTGGAATTTTTCCTTGAATAGGATCTACTACATCTAGGTATGTTATTAAATTATTATCTTTTCTATTATATAAAAATGCTCGTTTTATCTTTTGTGTATCCGGAGTAGGACTCTCTATATACTTGAGATTCCATGATAATTTACCTGCTGGTTTTACATAACTCCAAACTTTACCTATGTTTTGATTTTCTCCATCTTCATAAGGAGCAGATATTAAAACATTATTATTAGCTACAGCAATACTATATCCATACTTGTCACTGATATCGTTTCGAGTAGAATCCTCATCAAAGAATGGTGTAGTAAGACTTTCACCAAAAATATAGTTTATATCATATTTGTCAAAAATATCTACACGACCTGTATCTAACTGTACATCTATTATTCTACAAGTTGCATCATCAAAAGTTGTTGTAGCATTATCAAAAGTAGTTTGATTTTCAATATCTCCATTTGCTGAAAATACTGCAAGAGTTTGTCCATTATTCATAAACTCAACAAAATGGCCAAACTTTTGTCTAGGTTCTGGATTTTGACTGTAGATATCTTGTTGTTTATAATACAATTGGCCTTCTTGATTAAAGATTACTACCTTACCTTGATCTGTAGTAATCCTATCTGTCAATGTGCTTCCAACAGCAATATATTTTGCATCATCAGTAATAGCTATAGACTCTCCAAACTTCTCACCTTTATTGATAAGCAATTCCTCACTATAGCCTAAAGTCTGTACTAGTTTATATCCGTCGCCATTAAATTTGTAAACAAACACTTTACCTGTATTAAGTGTGCGTGGGAACAATCTAACCCATTCATGACTTTGATCTATGTTAGTTCCTGAGCTGCCGTCACCGTAATAGTAACTAATATTTTGATATAAAGTTGCTTTTCCAGATACAGTATTATAAACTACGTCGCCATTCTGATATGATGCATTTACATTAAAAGCACCTTTATATGAATAGTTGGATAAATTTAAAATTTCCCATTCTGATGCAATAAAATCTTGTTGGCTAGTGTTTGTGTCTACTCCTCCGTATCTCCAGAAACCTCCTAGGTGATAAGTTATATCGCCCTTGCTATATCTAATTGTCTTTTTAAATCTGCCTTTAAAATTACCGTAGTTACTGTCATCGGAACTTGGAGCAGAAATAATAAGTGTACTTGCATCATCAGCATTTAGTTTAACGTCGTAACCAAATTGGTCACCGGCAAAAACCATTTCTACAGTTTCTTCTCTTAAAGGAGTAGGAAATTTATAACTGCTGTCAAATCCATCTGTGTTTACATTTTCTATACCATCGTCTACTATTTGCGGGAAGAATCCTAACACAGATGTCGAATCTGTTATTAGTTGCCATGCACTAGGATTAGTGCTAATAGGAGTCGGGTCTTGAAAAGCTAAACAACGGTATAACTGATAATCTTCTGGATTTAATACAATGTCTCCTGGGTAGTACTGATTCTCGGAACTAAACGACCCTGTATAATATCTATTGTAATCCATTCTCCATAAAGATACTGTGCTATCTGTTTCAGTCACTCCGTATCTAAACATATAGACACGACCTCTACTTTTCTGTCTTGCAGTGTCAAATTCATAGCCAGGCGCACTAACAGCTAAAACATAACCGTCGCCCTGTTTTGCAAAACTCATCTTTTCGCCAAAGCGTTCATTGGCACTAGGATATGGACTAATAAAACTATGAACAAGAGCATACTTAGATTCGCTATATCTTCTATAGATGTTAACATAACCTTGTTGAGTTAATGAACTAGCTGGTTTGCTAAAGTCTGTATTAATTAAGTAAGCTGGTGTCCAATCTCGTCTGAATCTAAATTCATCATAGATTTTTTGTCCAAAAGTAGGACTTAATGGGTTATTATCAAACGTGTCAGCAGAACTATCGCCTGGTATTGATTGTTTTGCATACCAGTGAGTATTTTTTACTCTAACTACATCGGCGAACTGATATGGAGTACCTCCAGAAAACTCTCCAGCCCATCCTGAACGAACAAAGCTGGCAGTTGGAGCGGCTACAGCTAACCATTCACCGTCTGGACTAAATGCTGTTTCTAAACCAAATCCTAAGTTTGTCGTACTAGCTACGTTTCTACTAGGTGTGATAAGATCGGTAGTAATCCATTTCTTTTCTGTAGACGATTTGTTTAAAATGAATACCCTATTATCATTAGATGTTATCGCAGCTAATGTACCATCTTTACTCATAGAAACTTTTAATCCAAACTTTAAGTTTGTATTTTTTTCAGGAGTTTCTAAAAATATTCTTTCAAAAACTTTTTCATTTTCATATGTAGCAGCTTTATTATTTCCAGAATCATTAACCCAAATTAATTCTTTAGATTTAATTTCTTCTGGCAAATAATCATTAGCATAATTGATGTTGTCAATTTTATTACTGGTTAATTTTAAAATTATTACCGGAGCACTATCTGTAAACACAAATTCTGGTGTATCTAATTCGACTTGAATTTTAATTGTACGCCCTTGAATATCTGCAATTTTATAAAATCCGCTAATTTGTTCGACTTGTTTTAATCCAATAATCTGCCCAACAGACAGTCGTGGTATACGTTCACATACAATGGATAATTCTCCAGGAGTATAATTTATATCTTCAACATCAAAACTTGTTTTTGTAAGTCTATAAACATTCCAGTAGTTGTTTGCCGTAGTGTCAAACGCACACCATATATAATCACCTTCTATAAAGTCATCGATGTTTGCACTTAAAATATCGTCTACAGTATCTAAACTAGCTTGTACATCGTCGTATCTTACAAAACCGCAACTACGTAGATATTGTTTAACATTACCTAAAGGCCAAGGATTATTTTTGTAAGACATAGGCTTAACATAGATATCTCCTGGTTCTTGTCTAATCACATAATCTACAAGATTGACATCTTTGTTTGCTAATAATTCAAAAGGCTGCGGTGTCAGCTTCCATAATTTTTCATCTAATTTAAATTCAATTTCTTCGAACGCTGCTGATGCACCAAATTCTCCTACACGCAATGCCCATTCTTCATTTAAATTTAAGCTATCTTGGTCGTCTGCACTTAATGTATCAAATAACTTATTGAAAACATTTTTAGTACCTTTTTCTACAATCATACCTTGATAGAATTTATATTGACTAACATCATCTTTGATGATATTCTCGAGATACTGACGTGGTTGATATCCAATCAAGTGCTGTGCTAAACGCTGTTGTTCGCTATCGAAGTTATCAGTGTCTAGGTCATAAAAGTCTGTAAACTGTTCTGCTTTATAGTCCCAGTTAGGCAACATTCTACTAGATGGCTTTTCTTCTAATCTATACCAGTCCTCAAAATTAAAAGTTTCTGATCCTGCTAAAAATTGTTTGGCACTGTAGTAAAACTCTTTGTACTTGACAATGTCTCCTAGATTATAATCTGTCCAAATTTGCCATTCTTGAATCTTTGCTTGATCGAACACAAATCCAGGAATATTAAAACTACCATTCCACTTAGTAGAAACATAACCTAAAACTTTAATTCTTTCTTGTCTATATCCTGGCGCCGTATCGTAAATTACATCGTTGAATAATGTAGAATTATCAATTACTATAGCATGTTCTTTCTGTATTGTATAAAGAACCGCACCATATATTCCGTGGTTAGTATTTGTAATTGTAAGATTAAATTCGTTACCTGATCTTAAACTATTTGTAAATGTAGGCTCTAGTAGTTGACCATCTACTCTATAAATTTTGTAACCATAGAATGCATCTCTTATGTCATTAACTACTTCTAAATTAGAACGGAACACTAAAGATTGTGCTGCCGGACTCAACGAGATAACAGATCCTTCTTTCCAATTTTGTGTAGTCCAAAATAAAAATTCTCTTAAAGAAGTTTTCCAATTGGTAACAGTTCGCAATTCTGTATTATACAAATCAAAAACAAATCCTTGTTTTTCTAGATATTCTCCATATCCTTGTATAAAGTCTGCAACATCTTGTATGGCACGGAATTTAGTTCCGTAAGCTAATACTTGAGGGTTGTTGTAATCCCATCCTTTTCTTATTATAGCTTCTACTCCGCCAACCTGTGGAAGGTCTGCTAATTTAGAGTATAAATCAGTATTAAACTCGCTACCTGAATTGTGATTAGTTTTTACTCTATAATATCTTCCTTGGTAATAAACTACTTTACCGGCTACATAAGTTCTGTCTTCGGTCCATTCTGTAAATGTTTCACTTATACCACCAACTCTTATAACTCCTGAATTTAGTCTATAAGGATAATACATAAAGTAAGGATCATCAAGATTATATCCTCTAACTTCGAATCCGTCTGGATATTTTGTGATTATTATTCCGCTATACACAATCTTCTTAGTAGGACTAGAAGTGTTTAAGAAGATATTATAATTTTCTTCTGGTACAAAAACACCGCCTGAGCTAGTAGGAGATTTGCTATCTAGCAGTAATTTTAATTTGTTCTTTGTTGTAAATGCACCTAATTTTGATCCTATTTTATTAGTAAGTCGTTTTAAATCATTAGAATAACTTTCTAACAACAATGTAATATCTGTATTAATATAATCTACAATGTAATTTACTAATCCAGCTGCATAGATTCTTTGAACAGAATTTGTAGTACTAGGTAAAACAATATCTGCTAGTTTGATTCTTAAATTAGTTTCACTGTAAACTAACTGACCTGTTTTGTTTCTAACACTTCTTGATCTATCAAAACAAGTAGATAAGATTTTATTAGGCTGAAGCAACAACAATGCCTGAATTAAACTAAACGCATAATAACTAGATCTTCTCCAAGCAGTTTCTACAGGACCTTGATCGCCAAATATATAATAACCTTCAGGTGTGGCTTTAACTGGACCTTGAGCGAAATTAGATAATAATGGGCTTACTAAATTACCTTGATCGTCTACTGGAGTACCGTAGGCCAAGATAGACTTAGCATACATTAAATTCTGAGTCAACGGTTGATCTGGTATTCTGATGATTCCATTTTTTATATCGTCCCATAATACTCTATTATCAGAAGTATACGGAGCTGGACCATATGACTCTTCCCACCATACTGGTTTTAAGGAAAATCCTAAACACTCCCAAGGATGTGTATGAGGCCTATCAGTGTCTAAAAGATAACTGTAACATCCTCTCCAGAAAGCTGGTAAGTTCTTTCCTTCGGGTGTATAATTATCTCTGTAATTAAACGTAAACGGTTCTAGTCTGTCCCAATAAGTTTGTTGTGTATAATCTTCGTTTATTAATGCAGTCCACTGATAAAAGAATCTACTTAAAACTTCTTCAAATTCTTCTTTAGTGTAATCAGTAGTTCTGCTATTACCTGGAATAAATTCGTGAATATTGAAAATAGACTGATCATACTCTGTTTTAATATTATTGAAAATTCTTTTTTCAAGTTCCAATAACATATCATCTCTATAATCGCCAAAGGCCACAGTAATACTACCATCATGCCCTTGTATGACTTCGGTAGGAGTAAGATACGTATCATCAATATATTTAGATGGTTCAAATTTAGGATATAAACCTAGCTTCGTAGGTGTTGCAGGACAGAAGGTTCCATCTGTAGTTTCGTATTCGTAAATTTCTAAAACATCATCTACTTCAATATTTCTTAAAATTTGTATAAACGCAGTTGATCCAAATATATAATCTTTACCGTGTATTAAATGTTCTTTATTAAGATATACATAAATTGCTTTATTGCTTAAACTAGTAAGATTAAATGTAGCAGCGATAGGATACATTCTTACTCTAGCATCTTCAATAATGTATTCTAATTTGCTTGTTGCTGAAAATGCAAACATATCAGAAAGATAGTATGCACTGTTTTTAGGTAAATCTTTTCCTAATTGTTCTAAAATATAATCAACATGTTCTTTAGTATCTAAGGAAACATCACTGTTTTCCGCAGCAATTAAAAATTTTCTTTTAAATTTTCCATAGTCATTTCTCGCTAATTCTAAAGACTTAAAGACATTAAAGTTACGTTGTCCAAAATGATAGAGACTTAAATTAATTGGGCCGGCATGCTGTAAAAATCTTGTACCGTAAGGAGCAACTTCCCCTAAATCTCGTAAATTACTTGATCCTGGATAACTTCCTGCAAACTCATTTACATTTTCTACTATTGAATTTACATGGTCAATAACTTCTCCTAAAGTAAACTCTTTTAAGTTTTCATTTAGAGGATTATTTTGTAAATTTAAAGGTATCTGATAATGTCCGTTATTATTCTTCTTTTGTTTAGAAAAACATTTTAAAGTAACAACATCTGTTAAACTTACATCTTTATTAAATCTTACAAATTTTCTTACTACATCTTCGTCTATAGTATATGCATTAACATCTACTCTTATTCCATTAATATAAACCTTAACTTTCAAATCATTTAGATTTGATTGATCATCATATACATCAATAGGAAAATTATTTGTAAGATTAGAATTTTTAAAAATTCTAACAATAGGTTGTAAGTTGTCAACTAATGTTCTTGTCCAGCCATTGATATATGTAAAATCATTTAATGAAAGTATTTTTCTTAAATATCCAACATCTGTATTCTTTACTTTAACGTCAGTAATAACTTTATACTCAAAATTTTCATTGAGAAGGTTAAACTCAAAAACAATATCCCCTACATTGTCTATATTCTTATAGCTTAATGCAAATTTTAATTCGTTATCAATTGGCCCTTTATCAGCAACTTTGTATGAAAATAGTTTATTACCTTTAAAAGTACTGCTATCATATACCGTAGTATTACTATAACTATTTCCATCGTTATCAAAAATATCAAACAAAGGAGGTTGATTTATTTCTGTCTTTTGTTGTGCCCAGATCCAATTATTACCATCGAACCAATACATCATACCTTGATTCTTAACACCTTGTTTGACTAGCACTGTTTCATAGGTCAACGGATCTGAATCTTCTGCTTCTACTAGATTAATCTGACGTCTAGTACCATTGAATACTTCTAACTTATGAATAAATCTACCTTTGGCAAAAATGTCAACAGGTACAGTTAACATTTTATCAGCAAATAATTTTATAGTTAAAGTATCTATTACAAAAACATAATAAATTTTTCTATTTTCTAATCCATTAATAGATGTGTTGCCGTTATTCAAATAGATAACTTTATCACCTGTGATTAGTGCATGTGGAGTGTTAAAATTTATTTCATCTGTAACATTATCGACTTGAGTCAATGCATCAAAATTAATTTGTCGTTGAGGAACAATTACTTCAATGAAATTAACATTAAAAATTTTGTTTTTTACTAATCTGTCTTGATCGGCTGTAAACAAAACTCTCATTCCGTTGGTAAGATCTACACCATCGATGTTATATCCTAAACTGCCTTCTATAGTACTAAACACATCTGTAGTATAATCATCTACTAAATCAATATTGGCTTTGGCTTTATGTCCAAAATTATATAATTTTATATCATTTTTAAATTCTATAATAGGACGTTTAGCTCTTGCATCCTGATCAAATACTGGAATCTTATTATTAGCAAGTGCAGAAGTTTCTATTACATTTTGGTGAAACCATCTGTTATATCTACTCCATGGATTTCTATCTAACGCACCTTTACTAATAGTAATATAATCTTTAAATGTTGGAAAAGTATTAGCAGTGCTAAACGGATCAATGTCAAATCCTGTATCATCAAATAATAAAGATTTGCTATCAGTATAAGTGCTTATAATTTCTAATTCTGTGTCTGGGATAAGTTTAATCTCACTACCGACACCTTCTACATAATAATATCCTTGACTATATTTTTCTGGTATTACGCTACCTTCAAATTGTAACTTCATTCCATTGGATAATGTAACACCATTAGCAGTAGTATAAGACTTTTTGCCTATTACATCCTTGTCTAAATTTAAAAGTGTATTTTCTTCAATTCCCAATATATGAAAAACGCCGCCAGCATTTAAATCATTTTCGCTTACATAAAACAATACATCAGGAGCATCGTATGGCACTGTAAATGTGATTGTTCCATTTTGAATATTATTATTCGTAACTCCTTTATTGTATCTGTCAATTTCACCTGTAGTTCTAGTAGTTTTAATACTAAATGGATTATTAGGTGCATTGACTTGAAAGTTATAAGTTTGACCTCTAAACAATCTAATAGTTGGGTTTCTAGTCAATGCATCTGGGCTGAATAGAAACGCATAGTTGTCACCTTCATCAACTAAAGCAATACTATAGGTGCTGATAACTTGTTCTTGTTGTCCGTAGATAGTTACTACCTCAGGACCGTAAGGCAACCAATAATAATTTTGAAAATTTACGAATTTATCCCAGTCGATGCAAGGATTCCAGCTGTAAGACTCTTGTTTATTAAGTTTTTCATGATTGTCTACGTTGCCACCAAATACTGAAATTTGGTTAATATAATCAATGTAATCTTTAAAAAATGTTACATTTTCAAAATCATCTTGGATTAGAGCAGTAGGCTCTAATTGATAATCCTGTCTGACCTTATCAGATGCTTCTACAAAAATATCGTCCGACTTTACTGCCTTAGCATTTTGTCTACCTATGAATCCATTTACTTTTTTTACGGCACCTGGTTGTGTAAGTTGATCTAATGTAGCTTGTAAAAACTTTTTATTCGCACTAGTTCTAAAAAACTTAGGCAATAAATCTGCAGATGTTCTAGTTGTATTGTTGTCCAATGGTAAGCTTGGTTCTTCTTGATTCATATCAGACATTAATTATTCTCCGCACTGGTAATCATTTGTTGTCCTGCAATTGTAGAACTTGCACTTATAGCACCTGCTGCTTTTAGCTTGCTTGCAGTTATTGTGCTAATTATTTCAATATCGTTCACTGTTGCACCATTAATAAAAATTTGATCCTTTTCTGATCTGATTTCATATAACCCGCCAAAACTAATATTATCCTTTTTAGGCACTATGACAAAATTTACCAAGTACGGACTAAGTCTATTCATAACATATGTGGCTAATTCTGAGAAATAAAAGTTATCACCAAAATCCCAATTTTCTAAAGCAAAAAATTCGTTAATTGCATTCAGTACGTTTGCTTTAGCATCGTTATCTGTGATTACTAAATCAGAATTTTTAACAATTTTAAATGTTGCTTGTAAATCCTGTGTTGCCTTTTCTCCAAATAAAACTTTATATTTTACAGGATGATAGATAATTTCATCACTTACACTCTTAATATTGTTTAAATTAGGACTTAATAAATTATATAAATTATCAGAACTTGGAGGCAAAGGTTCTTGAGCAATAGTACCATTCAGCCATTGTCTAAAGACTTGATCATATCTTCTGGACAAGACATAAATGTCCATGATATTAGTTACACCAGGGTCAATTCGTGACTCATAATCTGCATTATGAATGTATTGAAATTTAAGATTATCTCTACCAACATACACATGATAATCTAACGTAACATTTAAAAGATTTTGAGCTTTATCAAACTGTTTTACTACATTAGTATCAATAAAATAAAAATATTGTTTGTCATTATATAAACTTAAATTTATTGATTCTTCTGTTTCTAATATAATAACTTTATTATCTTTATTACTAATCCATCTATAATCTTCTTGGCCTTGTGTTATTTCATACTTTTCTAAAACTACAAATCTTGAAACAGGGTCAATTGTAGGTGCAACTATATCATCAAAGATTAAAGGATTATCTACTACACCATCATCGTCAGTATCACTAAATGTTATTTGTATTTTTTTTGAATCAACATATCCATCTAGTCCCCTATATTCTTCTGTTATTTCCCATTCTCTATCAAAAGTAAAAGGATTAGATCCATAGGTACTATCACTGCTACTTGCTATGTCAGTATTGATACTTAAAATCTTAATTTTATCTTTAACTATTGTATTTGTTTTAGTATCATAAATTTTATCACTAGCATCAAAATAAAATCTTACTTGCAGGTCGCTTTCAAAAATATATCTTAAAAGTCTACTTTTTACTGTGTAAGATTCTGTATCAGTTGTAAACAGTATCATCCAGCTAGAATCTAATTGTTGATTACTATTATCTCCTTGTTTACCTAAACTAAAATTTTCTACTAAATTTAAATTAGATTCAAAAACAATTTTCCAAGATCTTGATTCGATGTCGTATCTTAAACCAAAAGGTTTATTTGAAAAAATTAAATCTATAACTGTGCTGGTAGTGCTAGAATCTAAAAGTGTTCTCCAAGCCGGAATCAATTGATATAAAATTGACCCGGTTGGAACGATGTCATTTAGAATAATTGGTCCTGAACCGTCAGGTAATTCTCCTGTATTATTATACGTACCGTCACCTGCAACTCCTATGACTTTAGTCCAAATAGATGTAGATGTATTAGGAAAAATTGGCAGACCGGGCTTTAATTCATTGTTATTGCTTCTATCAAAATAATATCCGGCAGGTGCTCTAAATTCTACCAATGCACCTAGAGTAATAAATCTTAATAAAGTATTGGTGAAATCTCCTACCTTATAAGTAAAGGCTAATTCTGAATCTCCAATATATCCTGTAGATTGATTAGTGTCTTGAGATTTAGAATACCAAGAAATATTCAAACTAAAAACTAAGATTTTAAAAAACTTAGAATAATAAAAATCTCTTAGAGGAATTTTTTCCAATAACGAAGATAACTGATTATAAACTATTCCTTCTATATCTGTCCTTGTATTATAAGAAAATTTAAATGATTCATTATATTCTTCTCTATATAAAACACCATCATCAGCGAACAGATTAGTTTTACTATACTTGCCTGTTGGGTCAACTAAATCAAAATATCTGCTAATGCCGCTGGCACTTCTGTTAACTGCTTTAATTTTAACGATTTCTTGATTGACAGATAAAGGACTTATATTATAATCCTCGGCTGTTATCATTCGATTTTGTGTGTAATAAGTTGCTGGAGCATTCGTTTTAATACTGTCGGTTGATTCTGTTTCACTTGAATTTGTTATTGATGATTGCAAATTAAGTGTAACAGTTAAAGTTTCTAATTGACCTGTTGAACTGAAATAAGGAACATCGACACTGACATTTCTAATATCTCTAGGGTTAATTGTATAACTTAATCCGTTACTTACTCTGTAATATGTTCTGAATGGACCTAGTGGCAAATTACCAAATGTGCCATCACTGAACGCTAGACTAACACGATCACCTGCTCTAGTCACTACTCCGTAAATATTTCTAATAGATTTACTTAGACTATTATAGATAATATTATTACCTTCTAAACTAGGAACCTTTTTCCAATATTCTGACTCAGCTCCATTTTGATCTAATCTGTATAACCACACATCAGTTTCGTTTATGTTGATAGCATCTATATCTATAGTTTCGTTTGTGCTAGGCTGTGTGACTTCAAAGGCTCCTTGATTTAGAACTCCTTGTCTAAAGTGTAGGAAAAATCCGGTATTTTGACTGGCATTACCTTTGCCATCGTTTCTATAGATAAAGGCTAACTTATTGCCTAATGCAGGAGGTTCTTCGTATATTTCATCGCTGTCTTTGAAAGTTGTAGATACAATTTCAAAAACCATGTTACGACCATCAACCGATTTACTAAAACTGTAAATTGGAACATCTGTATTTGCACTTTGAAATCTATACTGCTCTGTAGGAATACTGTAGATTTCTTTTTTGTCAACTGCTTTTCCAAATTGTGCTGAAGTAGGCAGTGCTGCATTAATTACTTTAATAAATTGATCAAACCAGTTTGGATTAGCTAGATCATTCCACCCTACTACTTGCCCGCTTAGATTTCTTCCGTTACTATCAAATATGTTTTCTGTGGTCGAAACCGTGCTGAATTTTAGCAGGCCGCTGGCACAAATATTTCTTTTACTGTTGTAACCTAATAGTCTAGCTAGTCTTAGTACACTTTCCCTACGTTCTGCTAACTCTAAAAAATTATCTCTAGCATTTAAATCTGTACGGAAACTTATACTTTGTCCTAAAAATGCGATTAAATCTATCAGTGCTAAAAATTCACTAGATTCTATATAATCATTGAAATCTTCAGGATAATTTTCTCTAATGTAACTAATCATTACCCTACGAAGATTTTCAAAATCATAACTTTGCAAATCTGCATTTCTAAAAGTTTGGTAAATTCTTTTCCAATCTTCTGCGACTAAAAGTCTATTTTGTCTATCAGTTGCTGACATACGCTATTCCTATGTATCTAATATTTAGCGTATTTTGAAATGTGCGTACTTAATTAAAATATACCGTTTTCTTGATCGAATCTAAGCTGTAATGCTTCGCTAATGTTGTATGGTAGATATGTAAGTACACATTCTATTTGGATACCACTTTGATATGTTGTAACAATTATCTCGTCCGCTTGAACCCTAGGATCATAATCTATAATTGTTTCTACGTTTTGTTGTATTAAAACTTTAAGATCATCTGTTAAAGGCTCAAACAAAATGTCCCAAATTATCGTGCCAAACTCTGGCTGTTCTAATCGTTCGCCTTGTCTAGTATAAAAATGATTAATAATATCTTGCTTAATTAAAGAAATGTCGTATAAAGCAAAACTATTTGCATCAGGACTAACCGTGCTGAACCCTTTGTAGGTCTTACTTCCTGGTAGTTGTTGTAGTTGATTATTGCCTTTTAAAACAATTTTATCATATAAGCGAGTGCTGGCTGTCATAATTTTATTTATTAGATGGTAAATCCGCCAGAATTTACAGTTCCAGGTACTCCGTCAGCAGGTCTTAGTTTTTCAAAGGTATCCGTAACTGTGGTATATTTTTTCCAGTACGCAGATGGATCTTTAAGACTAGCACTTTGACTATCATATCTACCATCTACATCTCTATCTGTTTTATTAGGTTTAACCTTTATAGGATCCAGATTTTCATGCTGCGGATAAGGTTCATGTGTAGGAACTCTTCGCATAATCAAATTAGCTATTGAACCCGATTCTGTAGGCAATTGATGTGTTTTCAATTGTTTTGGTAGCTCTGCTGTAGCTGCTGTTGCGGCGGCAGGGCCATTCATATCTATTCTTCCTGCTGTTTCTACTATGGCTCTAGCTCTAGTATGATTAGCTCCGCCTGAGGTTTGATAATTATAACCTGCTATATTAAAATCAAAATTTCCACCTATTTTGTTCTTTACATTGCCATTTACAGTTGCATCTACATTGCTTTTAATTTGTATTTTTTGATTAGCATCTACAATTAATATTTGATCCTTATTCACATGAGTATGCATTTCTCCGGCTACTTTGACATTAAAGTTTCTTCCGGCTTGTAAATTAATATCTCTATCTGCTAAAAAATTTAAATCCTGTTTTGTATGCACACTGATACTATCTTCTGCATAAATGTCAATTTTACCATCGCTGCTTAATTCTATCCAGGATGTGCCTCTTGCATTACCAATATAGATTAAATCTTCAGAATTATGCAACACAATCTGATGTCCTGTTCTAGTACGTAATCTTATAAGCTCGTTGTGTGGCCTTGTGACATCACCTCTTTCACCTTGTTCAACTGCGGCATACTCTGGTGGTCCTTCACTAGGCGATTTTTTTCTAATAAACTTATCATCACCGTCATCCATTACAAAACTTGAACCGCCTAACTTACTAACAAATGCATCTACAATCTTATGTTCACGTTTGCCTATTTTACCTTTTTTACCTTTTTTATCAACTGGTCCGGGAGTACTAATACCAAACACTTGACTTGGCGTTTCTCGACGTGCGCTGCTACTAGTAATTCCTCTTATATCGTCTCTTAGCAGTCCTTGATTTTTTAAAACTTGACTGAATGGATGTTCTGGCTTAGGAATTTGTGTAGGATCTTGACTGGTTATTCTTGCAACTTTATTGTACTCTGCAACTGGAACTCTTTCATCTTCGCCAGAAATTTTATACTTGGTTGCGGCATAACCAGGAATCATAAAGTTCATATTTTCTTCTTGTACACAGCCTAACCAATAACCTTTTTTTGCATCGCCGCCAACAAAAATTACAATTACTAAAGTTCCAGGCTCCGGAGGTACAAACCACATTCCGTGACTTTTTTGAGTATTATCGTAAGTTTCGGGACTACCAGTAACATAGTCACTGTTCATTGTTCCGTAAAAAGGATTGAGATATTTTACAGTACGCAGTTGTCCTTCTGCGTCTGCATCATTGCCTATCTCTCTAATTATCTGTACTTGTAAACCACCCATGTAGGTAGGGTCAACATTACTAACAACCTTAGCAATAAACGGACCAGGTTCAACTGGGCTTTTGGCTATGGGCGGGCGATATTCTTCCATTAAATTGTAAATCCTTTATTATTTTGTACACCGGGTAATGATGATGTAACATTAGCTGTTTTAGCTACAACTACACCTTTGACTTTATTAACTCCGTCTGATATCGCTCCTGGTAATGCTAGGTTTGGTAGATTAACATTCACATTATTAAGATTACTAATAGCAGCTAGTATACTTGCATTTGTTTGACTAATTGTAGCCACAGAATCAGTTGTGCTTTCTGCGTTTAATACAAATTCTGCTACAGGTGCTTTAGGATTATCTTGACCTTTAATTCTAAAACCTCCTAGTGTTTGTTTAAACTTTCCTCTATTAAATTCATTACTTACTTTTGTCAATACATACAGGCCACTAAACTGTTGGACCGGTTTTGTATCTCCGAAATTATACATACCTGTTTCTAAATTTACATCAATTGGTGTTCTAAAGTTAACCGTGATTACCACTTGTCCGTTTTGATGATTTATGCTTTTATCAGCATTCATATTTTGAAACGGACTAGGTGCTGCTACATAATTTCCGTGTCCACTACTGCTCAGATAATATGGATCCCCTAAAATTGTAAGACTTAAATTAACCTGATCCACTGAAGCATTTAAAATATCCTGGAATTGTCTTGCAGCAGTAATTCTCTCATCGTCTATTCCAGTACCGCCTTGATTAGAAGTTTCAGTTTCTGTTCTTTCATTTCTTATAGTCTGCGGTGTAGCTTGTGTATCAGGAAACGTTCCTGCAACATAACTTCCAATGATGTTTCTTTTAGCTTCATCATTCGCTGATAGTGTTGCTCCAGGACTAGTAGCTGCTCCTAAATCCCTCTGAGGAGAATTTTTAGGTGATGCACTTAACGCAGTATAAAATCCTGTTTTAAATTCTATATTCCAATCTAGAATTTCAGTATTTTTTCCTGTATAGATAAAATTATATTCTTTTAAACTTTCTTTTTTTAATTGCTCTAATCCAGGTCTTTGGGTGTTTACAGGTAACAAGTATTGAGTATCAACAAGATACGGCACTACTCTAAACACAGCTAACTTTGGTTTTTGTCCAGAATTATTTGACTCTGGGGCGGGCAACATATACAATTGTGATTCTACACGCCACCAATAAATTTGTCCTTGTGGTGTTTTTTGTGCTTCGCTAAGAGCTTGACGTCCGTAGTCGCTCATTAGTATTACTTGATTAATCATATCTACAATAGTAGTAGCCTGATTAAATTTAAAATCTGCATTTTTAACATCAATACTAATGTTACCTCGTACATATGTTCCTTTTGCAGAATCATATACAGCATTATCTTTAGGATATGGGCTATCGCCTTTTTGTAACTCGTCAAATCCTAACGGAGTCAATCCAATCTTATTAACAGCATTAGCTCCACTCTGTGAGCTGTCTTGTACATAGGTAGTATTTTTTCCTGTACCTCTTACTAATCCAAGATTTTTAGTAACATCAAAATTCCTGTCACTAGCTGGACTTTTAGTTGCTGATCTTTCAGATTTTTCATCGGGTGTTTTTTGTGCTGAACCAGCAGCTGATTCTAAATCAGTTGGAAAAATTATGGCAATTTCATTAGCGAACTCAATTTCTTTTTTCTCAACACGCTCTTTAAAATAATCATTTAACACTTTTTGTAAACTTTGTTCGCCTGTCTGTAAAATATTTTGTACAGTATATTTTCCTGTGTCACATCTTATAGTAATATCACTTTTGCTAACATTAAATTGTGTGGAGAACGCTTGTTCATTCCAAGGATACGCACTTACATCATACGTAGAACCTTTACCAGTTACTTTCATACCTATGTTTTTTAATTTCATTGGTATGTATTTTTTAGTATCTGGAATTGTTGCAAATAATTCTTGTTTTTCATTGTCAATGATATGTCCTTTAAATTCTATAGTAAGTAGAATAGGAATATCTAAATAATTTTTATAGCCTGCTTTTAGTGCTGCTGCTTGTACTGCTTGAAAAAACAGTCCCATACTGTAAGGCTCAAATACATTAAAACTAATACCAGTACTGTTAGTATTACCGCTTAACTTATCATATCCAATAATACCATCAATCTTTACATTGTCAACAAAAAAATCATATTTTCCGTATAAAGTTTCTACAATATCTTTATCTGGAGCACCTGATGCTGATCTTAAAATTAAAGGACCATACTCTCCTCTTTTGTAGCTACTAGTATTAATTTGTTCAGATGATAGTACGCTTAAGGTAAAAGAATAGTTAAACGATGTGTATTGAGATAACACATTAGGAAAAGGCGGCTTTTCTTCTTTTTTAGCCTGAGGTACACTGGCTTTTCCGCCAACGTTTGAAGTTATACCAGATACTTGTCCAGTGTTGTTTACTAAAGGGTTAGGATTTTTAGCAGCATTTGTAGCTGCTCTTATATTATCATCAAAAATTGACATATTATAATCCTAATACTTGTTTCAAAGAATCACCTTTTGGAATATAAATGGCTGTTCCTGCCACAAAATCAAAAATAGGATCTTGTAATACATCCATATTTCTTTGGATAAACACCCACCATAACTTAGCATCTTTGTATAAGTCGTAGGCTAACAAATCTGGTCTATAAGTATACTGTGTTTCTATAACATAAAGATAGTCATCGGGTTCAGCACTTACTGGTCTAATATTTAGAATACCTAAATAATTATTTTCAATTAAAGTTTCTGCCCAAGGACTATTAGATTTATATGTTGCCATTATAGATATCCTACATTATTTTTAACATATCCGCCTTTTACGAATGTGTTCAAATTAAACTTACGCATACTTTCTCTACTATAAATTGGCATGAGCGTAACTGTCATACTGCTCTTTACTGGTACATGACTGGCGCCGCCAAAGCCTGCTGACTTAGGAGATAAAATATTAGCAGGGTTACCGTTTTTTGCATTTTTATATGCTTGATATGCACCAGCTGCTAACGATCCTACAGCTAATACTTGTGCTACTTGTGCCGACCCCATAGCTCCTGCCAAGCCTGCTAACACACCTGTACGTTGAGCTAAACTAGGACTAGCTGGTTTAATCGGTCCTACAAATCCGCCGCCTAGTGAAGGACCTGCTTGACCTACTGTAGTAGCAATGTAATTCACATCTTGAGGTAATTCCATAGTAAAACTTTTTACTACTACAGGAATATTTTTAAAAACATAATCTCCATACCCATTCAATAAAACTATAGGAGGAGGATTACCCGAAGTTTCACCTGTGTCTCCGGTATACATTTTTGTCACACTTCTAAAATAATGCACTGCTGCTAACCAATACTGTGCTTGAACTGCATCTTCTACATAGAATGGTGCCGTAATAGAAATAGTATCTAGTCTACTATTTTGATAACTGATTGCAGCGTAGTTCTGATGTGTAAGAGCTGTTTCTTCATAACTTGCATTTGCTGTGATATTGATACTAGGAGTATAAGGAAATATCATTCCTCCAGCTTCTCTTAATGGAGCAAGAACTGGGCTGCTGGTGTAAGTTGGATCGGTTGGCATACTGAGTCTTACTCGCCAATCTCCTGAAGCTTCTGTACCACTCCAATTGGCTCCTGCACTTTTCAACTGCGCATTTATGTTACCGCCGATTGGCAAGTTCACTGATCTTAAATTAGATATTAGCTGTGCAGGATTTGATAAATTACTAGTAAGACTGGCAACCCTTCCAACTGCTCCTAATAATTGTGAACCCGAACTACCTATTGTTTGACTACCAGTTGAAAAAGTGTTTATACCCGCACCTACGTCAAAAAAACCCATTTTGGACTCCTATATCCATTATTTAGTTGACAAAATAAAGCACGTAGTTTATTATCTTACAACAAGGAAGCATCTATGAAAGTAAACTATCTCAATAACAAAGATTTATTAGACGAAATACACAAATCAAAAAACACATATTGCGCTTTTTCCAAGCCAGAATATCATCAATATGATATTATTCTATCCAGTGTAGATAAGATCAATATAAGAACTATTGCCGAAGCCAAAAGAAATCGTGCCAAACGTCTAGGGCAAAAAGATTTCGAGCAAAGAAAAGCAGCAGGCGAAAAAATAAAACAATCCGAATGTGAAGTTGATTATAAAAAAATCAACAAACAGGATTTAGTTTTTAGGATAATGACATTTGATCATATACCTACAAATACTACCAGAAAGAAAAATCCTAAAACTGTTGCAGATGGACGAGACAAAGTAAACTTTCCTCCTTTTCAACATTTTAAATTTGATGAACAAGATATTTTAATCTGTGTCGGAAAAAGTCATTGGAAGGGCGGCATCGAAAAAGGTAAATTTAGCAAAGATCACGGACAAATCACAAACAATCTCGCTAGAATGTACATAAAACTTTGTGAAAGATATGCTACGAGAGGAAATGTCAGAGGTTATACCTACAACGACGAAATGCGTGGACAAGCTATTTTACAATTAACACAAATAGGTTTACAATTCGACGAAAGTAAATCTAATAATCCATTTGCATATTTCACTGCGGCAGTTACTAACAGCTTTGTACGTATCATTAATATAGAAAAACGTAATCAAGTTATCAGAGATGATTTGTTAGAAATGAATGGTATGAATCCTAGCTATAGTAGAACTACACTAGGTGAACATGCTGCTGCTATGAAACGTAATGAAGGATTTGACGAATGAGCAAATATATAACTCTTGTTCTACCTGAAGGAAAAGTGTTAAAATTACTATTCACTAGAATGACTATCGAAGACAATTGGGTCTGTCAATTAGAAGATCATCTAATGGAAGATATACAGCACACTATTGGACAAGGATTTTATGGCACTGTTTAAAAAAGTAGCTTGTTTCACAGACATACATTTTGGATTAAAGAGTAACAGTCAAGTACATAATCAAGACTGTGAAGATTTCGTAGACTGGTATATTGCTAAGGCAAAGGAGGAAGGATGTGATACAGGTATTTTTCTCGGCGATTGGCATCATAATCGTAACAGTCTTAATATTACTACTATGGATTTCTCTCTCAGAGCTTTGGAGAAACTTGGTAGTAGCTTTGATCAGTTTTTCTTTTTTCCTGGCAATCATGATTTGTATTATAAGGATAAACGAGATATACACTCAGTGGAGTTTGGAAAATATATTCCAGGAGTCACAGTCGTACATCAGCCCACGACCATAGACGACGTAACACTATGTCCTTGGTTAGTAGGCGACGAATGGCGATCTATTCATAAAAAACAAGGAAGATATTGCTTCGGACATTTTGAGTTGCCTAAATTTTTTATGAACGCTATGGTGCAAATGCCCGATCATGGTGAATTACAAGTAGACGCATTTCGCGGATTTGAATTAGGATTTAGTGGTCATTTTCATAAAAGACAACAAAATGAAAATATGATCTACATCGGCAATACTTTTCCTCACAATTACAGCGATACGTGGGACGACGAGCGAGGAATGATGATCATGGAATGGGGCGGGCAACCAAAATATTATACATGGCCTGGCCAACCTACTTTTAGAACTGTAAAACTAAGTGAGTTAATTGATCGAGCAGAAAGTATTATATTGCCCAAACAACATTTGCGTGTTACTCTAGATATCGATATAAGCTACGAAGAGGCTAATTTTATTAAAGAAAAATTTATGACAGATTATCCTATACGTGAACTAACATTAATTCCAGAAAAGAAAGATTTAGAGATAACCAGTAGTTTAGAAATACAAGATTTCGAAAGTGTGGATCAAATAGTCACTTCGCAAATTATTAATATCGAAAGCGACACCTATGATAACAAAATTCTGTTATCAATTTATAATAATCTATGATTAAATTAAAAACATTAACAGTAAAGAATTTTATGAGCGTGGGTAACCAGACCCAGGCTGTTGATTTTACCAAAGAACATCTTACTTTAGTGCTAGGTGAAAACCTAGATCAAGGCGGTGACGACAATGGAAGTCGCAATGGTACAGGTAAAACTACTATTGTTAACGCATTGAGTTATGCGTTGTATGGCAATGCATTGACTAATATTAAAAAAGATAATCTAATAAACAAAATAAACAATAAAAATATGTTGGTAACACTGTCGTTTGAAAAAGATGGCATAGATTATCGCATCGAACGAGGCAGAAAGTCTAATGTTTTAAAATTCTATGTTAACGATATAGAACAAGAAACTTCAGAAACAGATGATGCTCAAGGCGATGTTCGTGAAACTCAAAAAGATTTAGATGAACTGTTGGGCATGAGTCATGACATGTTCAAACATATAGTAGCTTTAAACACATACACTGAACCTTTTTTAAGTATGCGGGCCAATGATCAACGAGCTATCATTGAACAACTTCTAGGTATTACTTTACTAAGTGAAAAAGCAGAATCTTTAAAAGAACTGATTAAACACACAAAAGAACAAATACAGCAAGAAACAGCTAACATAGAAGCAATTAAAAAAGCTAACGAGAAGATAGAACAAAGCATTTCTAGTCTAGAAAAAAAACAATCAGTATGGTATACACAACAAGAACAAGATTGTCTAAAGTTAGCTGATAAGATAATTGAATTACAGGCTGTTGACATCGACAATGAACTTGCACAGCATAATAAGTTAAAAATTTACGACGAACTCAGTGCTAGAATTAAAAGTCTAAACAAAGAAAAAGCAACTTTAGACACTGCTCTTATGCAAGCAGATAAAACTTTAAACAAATATACTAAAGAGCTAGAAAAATTAGAAGATAACAAATGTCCGGCATGCGAGCAAAATCTACATTCGCATAAACATGACGATATGAAGAAAACTGCTCAAAAAAATCTAGACGATGCAGTGTTGTACTTAAAAGGAATTAGCGATAGCTATACCATAGTGGTACAAGAACTAGAAGAGATTGGTGATATAAACGGACGACCAAAGACTTTTTACGATACATTAGAAGAAGCATTACGCCACCAAAACAATCTAACTAGTTTTATCGATGCATTAGGTAAACGACAACAAGAAATTGATCCGTATACAGAACAAATTGAGGAACTAAAAAATACCGCTTTACAAGAAATAAGTTGGGAATACATTAATCAACTAACTGAATTAAAAGAACATCAAGAATTTTTATTAAAACTATTGACTAATAAAGATAGTTTTATAAGAAAAAAGATTATAGATCAAAATCTTTCTTATTTGAATAGCAGATTAACCTACTACTTGGATAAAATGGGATTGCCGCACCAAGTTACTTTTCTAAACGATTTAAATGTTGAAATTACTCAGCTAGGACAAGATTTAGATTTCGATAATCTAAGTAGAGGCGAACGTAATAGACTTATACTAGGATTATCTTGGTCCTTTAGAGATGTGTGGGAAAGTTTATATCAAAATATTAATTTGTTATTCATCGATGAATTGATTGATAACGGTTTAGATGCAAGTGGTGTAGAAAATGCTCTAGGAGTTTTAAAGAAAATGGCTAGAGAGCGTAATAAAAATATCTATTTGATCAGTCATAAAGACGAATTAATTGGCAGAGTTAATAACGTTTTGAAAGTAATTAAAGAAAACGGGTTTACTAGTTACAGTACAGACTTAGAAATATCGGAATGAATGACGAAGAAAGCACACACGAACAATTAATGCAATTGTTTCGTACGTATTTTGTAGAAAATCAAACGTGGGCCAGACAAAAAACTCATGCTGCGGGCATACGAGCACGTAAAGCATTAGCAGATATAAGAATCTTAGCTAGAAAACGTCGTGCAGAAATACAAATCGTTAGAGCAGCAAAACCAAAAAATACTACACCAGCATACATAGAAGCAAATAGACGTAAAGCAGAACTTAAAAAAAACAGCAAAAAATAATGTACACAGGATATAATACAAAGATTAGCGATAATATGCAGGAGTATACTCTAAACTATAGTTTAGAAGACCATACTATTGCACAATCCTGGGCAGAAATTATAAAGAGTAAATCTTCAAACGAGCTTCGACCAACACTGCACCCTTGGAGAGGCATTTTTAAGAACTGGGACGAAAAGTTATCTCGATTGTTACAGTTAGTATCTGAACTTAACACATGGATTCCAGAAAAGATACAGGGCGAATGGAACGATGATGATATTAACGAAAGCCTAAATCGATTGCATGTTCATTTTCCACAATTAGAAAAGAGCGAACAGGATCCTAAAAAAAGAGACTGCTTA
>JACCDW010102245.1_pt1 | contig 24117 bp, 25 predicted proteins | sample 7449781 | NCBI WGS metagenome assembly JACCDW01 (sample SAMN15323449, study PRJNA562643) | freshwater metagenome | isolation source: river surface water | place: USA:Blue River Watershed | collected 2017-08-18
AAGTCTCGTAAGGATATTCCTGTTGAACTCCATAGGATTATTGTATCTCCTATGGAGGCAATTGTTGGAAAAACATTTGCGGTTAAGGCTAACGAACTAGGTCTAACAGTATGCATTCATCGCTTTTGTTCTATCGAACAGCAAGTAGAGTTATTTAATTCATTACCTAACAAAAGAAATGTATTTGTCTCTATTGGTCTAAATGATTGGGATAGAGTTGACGCATTAGCACAAGCAGGTGCTACCTCTTGGTTAATTGATATGGCTAATGGTTACATGGCTAGAGAAATCAACGATTGTGTTATCAAGCTTTCTGAGAGAGCAAGTATTCATGATCTGATGATGGGGAATGTGCACTCTGAACGTGGTTTTCAGATGTTGGCAAGTATTAACACAAAGCCTGGAACTTTACGATATATTCGTGTAGGAATCGCCGGTGGTAGCCCTTGCGCTACAAATGATTCTACTGGATACAATCGTGGTCCAATTACTGAAATTATGGAAATTGATCAATCTAATCCTTGGGATCCATATTTAGATTGCAGACATAAACCATTCATAATTGCAGATGGCGGTATCAAAAACTCTGGATATGCTGCTAAGGCGTTTGGTGCTGGAGCAGATTATGTGATGATGGGTGGATATTTTGCTAAAGCATTAGAGGCAGAAACACACCAAAGAGGAGATGGCACTTACTGGGGTGGCGCATCTCACAAACAACAAATGCTTTCCACGGGCAAAGTTTATCGACACTCAGAAGGCAAAGAAGTTCCGATTCTTGATGAATTACGTCCCCTTGAAGAACTCGTAACTGAGCTTTGGGGTGGAATTTCTTCTGCTGTTTCTTACAGTGGATGTTCAACACTAAAAGATTTCATTGGTAATGGTGTTTTTGAAATTAAACAAAACTCATTACCACCAAGGAGAGGTTGATGAGATTTTTCACACAAGAACAATCTGAAGCTTTGTTTGAAGCTACCAAAGATTTAGATATTATGTTGAGACCAACAAGCAAAAAAACTAATTATGCTTCTCAGAAATCAGACATTACAATCATTGAAGATTTATATCGTGCTATCTTGAGGAATTATGATCTTCCTCAAGATAAGTTTGAAGCATGTTCTGTAGGGTGGAAAGTAATGGTTGAAAAACCTCTCAAAGTTACTGTAAACTGGAATCCAGACTATACTGAAAACTATGGATGGGCTATGAATTATGTCAAGAAATAAGTTTTACGATAAAACTATTTTTCAATTAAAAGAAAGATTCACTGACAAAACGTCTTTGGATATTCTTGATAATATGCAAGCAGTATACGAAGCAAAAGACAATGATTATTCTGCTACTGGTCTTCCTATGGGTAATCTGCGTAAGTGTGAGGATGCTGGTATTGATGCTTGGCGAGGATGTTTAGTGAGGATTGGCGATAAAATGTCCCGCCTTGAAAACTTCCTTAAAGAAAAAGAATATCTCGTAATTTCTGAAAAAGCTGAAGATACTGTGATTGATTTGGCTAATTATGCTATTTTAATGTCTTGTCTAATTGAAGAAATCAAAACACCTCATTCAGATTACTACTTTAATTTATCTGAAAAAGCTCAGGAAAATCTATTCAATCTTTCTTATTGTTGTGTTTTCCAAGCAATGTTATGGAAAAACAATGATCCTGAAAAAGATCTAAGTAATTTAGAAAAAGCATTAAGTTACTGGAAGCCTCTTAGTGATTTTTCCTTGGAATATTCATGAACAACCAAGATTTTGATGATTTAGTTAAACAAAACCGAGAATATGTTTATAGATATATTTATAAGCAAGTAAAATATGATGATTTTCGTGCAGAAGAGATTTGCCAAGAGACATTCATTAAAGCTTATAAGTTTTTAAAAAAGAATGATGTTAATGTTAAAACATTTCGATCTTGGCTTTGCCAAATTGCATGTAATATTATCATTGATCATCATCGAACCTATACTCGAAAAGGGTTCTTGTCTTTAGATGATATCTTTGAAGATCAAGAACAAACAAAATTATTAAAATCTAATTTTGATATATCATCAGTAGAAAATAGTATTTACTTCAATGAAGAAATAAACAACGCCCTTTCTATTCTTAAAGAAAAATCATATGAAATTTTTCAAACTTTTATGACTTATCTTGAAACTGATGACTATCTTCAAACATCTAAAATTGAAGACATTTGCATTGGCACTGCAAAATCAAGAATTTTCAGGGCAAGAAAGATCTTACAAGAAAATTTACCTAAAGATTTAATTGCGCTGATTGCAGATTGAGGTAAAATTCTTTTATCTCAATAGAAAGAAAAAAACTATGAAGAAAATTTTATTTACTTTTGCAACGATTTTTATCCTTGCCACTACCTCATTTGCTGAGAATTTGGAAATCAATCTTAGCAAGGTCTCTGTGCATCAAGCTAAGAAGTCTGAAGGTCCAGCTTTCAGCGCACAATCATTTGCTGGCGCACCTGTTTTGAATCATAATGGTCAGCTTATAGGTGCAGATTTAGCAGTCCTTGTTGACGGTAAAGATGAGAATGTTGCTGTTTTGCGCCCTCTTGGAGAGTACAAAGTATCTGGCATCAAGGTCAATACAGTCTTTGCTGCTTCTGTTGATTCACATGGCAACAATGTGTATGCCGGTGGTGGTGTGCTTGTACCTTTAGGATCTATTGTCCCAGGATTGGATGTTAAGGTAGGCGGAGTTGTTCCAGGCGCAAACCTCTCAAGCGGAGGTCGCTTTGATTCACGTATCGTTCCAGCTTTTGAAGTTAAGATTCGAGTACCAGAACTTTATGGAGAATCAAAAAGCTTCGTAAACAAGATCTTGAAGACTTTATCTCCAGTTGGTGGAAAAGTTTAATCAATCAGTAAAAATAGGACAGAGTAAAATCTGTCCTATTTTTTCATAAGGAAAATTAAATGTTCAAAGCACAATCTGTTTTATCTAAATTACTAAAGAAAACTATAGGCATTCCAGAAGTTAATCTTAATAAGCTTCCATTTGCTAACAAAATAGTGGGCGAGTGGGAATCTAATAGCATGCATGATTTAGTCAAGCAATTGCCTAAAGAAACAATTGTTAGATTGATAAATGTTTGCAATGAAGAATTGAAGAATAAAAATTAAATATGGGATTGTTGGATAATGAATTAAATAAAGTCATTTCTGGCAGCAAAAAATTGAAATGGGCACTCTGTATGTTTTGCAGGGTGCCTTTTCTCACTGTTTACTCAAGCAATGTTTGTGAAAGATGTGAAGTGAATTTAGAAGTTTATAAAAAACTTTTATCTAGAGTAATGTTGATGTTTATATTGTTCATTTGTGTGAACACAGTGGTAACATTATTTTCAATCATACACTTGCTAAAACATTCAACAAACTTTTATGCAATCTTGGCAGTTTTAACTTTCGAATCTTTTATAATAGGATATGTATTATGGAGAATAATAGTAAGTTTTATCTACAATCCGAAGGTAAATGGATAAAACTTTTGTAAATGTAAGATAGTTGATTGTTTCTGAACAATCGGGAGTTAGTTATGCCAAGAACAAAAAAACAAATTTCTGAAAGCACTACAACACAAGTTGAAACAACCTCTAATTTAGAAGAGGTTATACCTACACCACAAACTATACAAGCACCAATGATAGATGCAAGCTTAGTTGAATTGCAAATTGCTGGATACACTATAATTCCTCCTGCCGAAAATTTGAAATTAGATGAAGTGGTTGAAGAACCTGAACAGCTTGCAGATCCTGAGCCTGAACAAAATAAATTATTATTTGATGTCTTTTGTAAAGGTGAATTTGTAGAAAGTTGCTTAGATGGTTCGCAAAAGCTTGAATCTTATTTGAAGAAAAATGAAGATCAATTACAAAGCTGGATTGATGAATTATCGCAACCAACAAATGTAGAAGAAGATCTTGCACTTTTCAATATTCCAGACAACGGCATGGTTTATAAATCCTTAAGACAATACTATTCACAAAATGGATTAGCGCCAAAGCCTCCAAGAGTTGTTGATTGGATGACATATTACATGAGAAAACATAGCCCAATTACACCTGAAGAAATTGCAGTTTTGGTAAAAGGCGATTTGGATTTTTCTTTTATTCCAAAATATGCTTGATTTAGTTTCTGAATGATGATACACTTTCTTTATGGAAAAAGTGTCATCAGAAGATTCAAAAAAGGGTTTCTCTCATAGTTTTTGGCGATATGTACCAAGCACAGTAAAATTTAAATCTGAATTTAAATTTGTAGAATCAATTGAAACTGATTCTGATGCTGTGCCTGAATTTCATGACCACTATTGCATTGATCATATTGTAAATTTAGAAACAGGGCAAATGAGAGTGAAGAATCATTCTGCTCCAGAATATTGTGTTTCTAAATTTGTTGGATGGTCATTACAATTGCCTCCTGTTGAAAGAACAAACAAGCAGGATATATATATTGTCATTCACAGAAGTTCTTTTTCTCATAAAAAAATTGAATTTGATGAATTCTTAGAACCACCACAAAAAAGATATTCACAAGAAGAATTTGAATTTCTTTTATCAATAATAGAAAAGAAATTTAACAAACAAAAAGAATGGGCTAAAGATGGTATTAAGATCCCAAGCCAATATGATGATGGTACACAAGTATTTAAAACAGAAGAAGAATATAGAGCTTTTTCACTAGGTAGAAGGGCTTATTTTCTTTACCATCTTGTTCGTAATTATGATTTCACTCATCTTGTAAGAAATTTAAATATTGGATATACCGGATAACGGACAAAATAATGATTAATATGACAGATGTTTCTGCAGTTGATAAGCTAATTGATTTTTATGGCGACAATTGCAATGTTTCTTTTGAAGATCAAACTTTTGAATTGTATGATTTTCGTGATTATTGTGTAGATAATAAGATTTCTTTAGGTATTGATAATTTTATTGTCAATTCTAAGGGTATTTTCAATGATAATGCCTGTATTGTTAAGATTTCAGACAATGATGATGACATTAAAAGTTCTCGTGATTCATTAAATAGTCTATGAACGAGAAGTTAACTCATTTTCTAGAAAAAATATCGTATTCAGAAAATCATGACCCAAGATTGATTCGCAAAAACAAAGTTAAAATTGATGAAAAAATTAAAAATTCAATTTTAAAAATAAATGAATCAAATTGGGTCTGGACTTTGTGGAGTTGTCAGGGACATTTAAGTGGATACAACAAAGGTTCTTTGCCTTACCTTGTATTTATTGTGAAAAAAGAATTCCTTGGTAGCCTTTTGCTTAAAATATATCAATCTATACCTTATTGTGCTAAAAAAGAACTACCACTAGTTAATGGACCCTTTTCGTACACTGTTACACCAGGCTACACTGATGAGAATTTTTCGATAGTTTCTTTGCACTACTCCTATGCGCGTGGTACATTAGTATTGAATGAGATACAGCAAAGTATCAACAACTTAGCTGATTCCATCACCGAGGAAAACTATGGATAAACTATTTGGCACTAATCTGGACATCGCACGTTATGACTCACTTACTAATGCATACATTGAATTTGTAAAAGCCTACTCTCCATTGTTAGATGAAGCTGAAAAGATTAGTCAAGACCTCATGGCATCTAAGTGTTTTCTGGGTGAAAAAGCCACTGAGAACCAAGAATACATCATCAACAATATGGTTGACACTCTTACATCTATGGTGCCCTTATTTGTCAAGTTTTCTGCCTATATGGATCAGTTGAAAGAAAGCAATTCTAGTAATGAAAATTCATGAGAAATGCTCATGTAAAAAAAAGACTCCTTTCGGAGTCTTTTTTTATTTCTTGCCTCTGATAATTCCAGACTTTTCGTGTCCAACTAGAACATCTGGATCAACCCAAATCTTAACTCCAGCATCTCTCCACTTCCAACATAAACTAACGTCTTCAGATGAGAAGTCTCTCGAAATTTCAATTTCATGCATGATAGGCTCAAACCATGGGTAGGTTACCTTTTCGATTGCACCCTTGCGACACATCATGAAACCCATACCTGCATAAAACACATCAGCTAATCTCTTAGGGCTTTTTTGTGCAATACTTTTTAATTCTTCAGGTGTAAGGAATGGGAACATACCAGTTCTTTGGAAAAAGTCAAGATTCCAATCCTTTACAATTGTTGAGTGAGTCCCTGAAGTAGTGAGGTAAATACCACATAACACTTCTAATGTTCGATCTCGCTCCATTGCACGGAAAAGCTTGAAAACATCTTGTGGTTCAAAAACAATGTCAGAGTCTAGCCACATAATATAATCGTAATCTACTCTGCCTTGGAATGGAATCTGATGTTTTCCAGCTCTATTGTCAGCGCCAAGTAAGTTAGCACGACAGTGGAAAATAACAGGGGAGTAATGTCTTGAAACAACAATATCGAATGGACAATTCTTACCAAGTTCAATTAACATTTTTGTCCATGAATCAAAGAAGCCAGGGGTAAATTCTTTGCCTGGAATACAGAAAACAACAACAGGCTTTTTCTGTGGTGTTAGTGACACCTGTTTTGAAACAGGTACAGATGGCAGTGTGCTAAATTTCATTTATTTACCTTACAGTCTAATTGTACTTACTTTATCGTGACCAACAATCGTTTCCATGTCAATGTATACATCAACATTCTTGTTCTCAAGTTTCTTAAAAAGAGAAACATCTTCGAAATCATAATCCACAAAGTGAGGACTTTCGATCTTAGTATTTTCAAACCATGGATATTGAATCTTTTCAAATACATTTTTCTTAAAAGCTACAAAACCCATGCCAGGACACTTTACTTTTACAAGACCATCTTCATTCTTGACACTTTCTTGCAAAAGTTCATCCATATCATAATGCTCGTATACTTCATGCTCTTTCAAATGATCAATTGAAAAATCTTTGATTGCAACTGGTTGATTATTAGCCATTGGATATAGCCCAGATAAAACTTGAACATCAGGGTTACTGCTAAGCTTAACTAAAATTCTAGCAACATCTTGTGGTTCAAAAACAATATCAGTATCAATCCAAAAAACATAATCGTAATTCCATTCGTTTTCAAATAGAACTTGATACTTGCCAGAAGTCTTTTTTCCACCAAGAATTGTGTTTCTACACTGTGCAATATTTGATAAATAGTAATTTACAATGTGGATATCAAGGATAGGATTTACATAAAGAAAATATAAAAGCTTAGTCCATGAATTAAAAAATCCTTGGGAAAATTCTTTTCCGGGAAGGCAGAATACTACAGTTGGTTTCTTTTTTTCTTCTTTTTTGGTTTCAAATAATTCTTCGGTATTGAATTTCATAATGAGTATTTTATACAAGAAAAATTTCTTGATTGAAATATTTTTTAAACTTTGTACAAACTAATCATGGAACATTTTTACAAAGAAATAGATGGTTGGTTTGATTACGAACAAGTTTATCTTGATGTGCTCAATGATCTTCCTGAAAATGCTACAATTGTTGAATTAGGCTGTTGGAGAGGCAAGAGTTCTTCATTTTTAGCAGTAGAAGTTATGAAAGCTAACAAAAATTTCAACCTACATTTTGTTGATACTTGGGGAGGAAGCCCAGAACATTATGAAGATCAGAAACTCGTAGATGAAATCAACGAAGATAAAATTTTTCAAGAATTTACCAATAATTTATCCAGAGTAAACACACCTTACACTACTCACAGAATGACATCTTTAGAAGCTGCTGAAGCTTTTGAAAATAACAGTGTAGACTTTGTTTTTTTTGATACCAACCATTCTTATAGTTATGTCACCAAAGAATTAAAAGCATGGTTCCCTAAAGTAAAGAAGTTTGGAATTTTAGCGGGACATGATTACAGAACTGGCGTAAGAGTTGCAGTGGACAGTTTCTTTAAACAAAATATTGAAGTGTATGTAGGTCAGATAGCATTATCTTGGTGCACAAGAAAATTAAATGAAGATAGTGCACCACCTCTTATCACATATAAAATCTAATCTTTATGACAATGAATACGACATAGGGTATAATTTATCAAGACAATTTAAAGTCTTAAGGGGAATTTAACTATGTCGTATTCTGGTAACAATGAAGATTATCAGTTAATTACAGTGGTTGGCGGTATAATCAAGCGCCCATATCAAAATGATAAAGGATGGTTTGTTTACAGACTTAGGTCTTCTCAACAAAGCGCATCTTCAAAACGAACATTGTATTTTAATGTACTTGTAAATCCTAATTTACAAGAAAAATTAAATAATGTAAGTTTTTCTCAAGTAAAAGTAAGTGGAATTTTATGTCCCCCTACAAGTTATGAAGGATTGCCAACATTAGCAGACATTGTTGCAGAAAATTTTGAAGATTTAAGACCTTCTTTAAGTAATCAAATCAAAAATGAATCTAAAAATCATTTTGATTACACTACAATTAAAAATACAAATTCATATAAGAAGTTTTCTTTGCAAAAAGAACCTTATAAGAATCAAATTTCTAATTTAAAAGAAAATGATACACTAGATTCAAATTTCACTGAAACCACTTAATTTTTAAGCCCTCTTATGAGGGCTTATTTTCTTTTATAAGCAAATTTAATCATGTTAAATATTTTTTTAGCAGCTTTTTGCATTTCAGGCAAGTATGTACTTATGATTTGATCTAATTCAGGCTTTATAAAATTCATAATATCTGGTCTGTAGTCTTTTGTCGGACTGTCCTTGACTAAAGTAAATGGTACTCTTATAATTCCATAACCAGGAGTATTCATAAAGAAATTGTTTTTAATCGCATCGTACATTTTGATACGAACAAAGTTTCTACCAAATTTTGGCTTATAGTGTTGTTCACCATCAAATTCAACAAGTATAATAGGAAGAGATTTGTGAAATTCTCTTTTAGGCATAAGCAAGAAGTCTGCCTTTTTTTCAAGCAAATTTGCATCGAAAGAAGATTCTTTCATTTTGTTTATATCAATTTTGTCTGAAATAGTAGAATTTCTGTCTCTTAAATAGAAGAATTTAATTACTGATATTGCATCTAGTAAGTAAAAATATTTTTTAAAATTGCCTTTTTTGCTATCATTTACAAAAGCCAAGTCTTGAAGCAATTCATCCACAGATGATCTTACTTTTTTAAATGCTTCTTCATAAGGTATATCTGTATGTAATGCTGCTACTCTTTTGTAAAATTCGTTCGTTCTAATTGATTCTTTTTGAATAGACTTCATAACATTATAATATGGATTTGAAAACATATAGTATGTGTAAACAGCATGTTCTTTTGCAGGGTCATCAAAAAAGTAATTCTTTGTAATGATATCTTTTAACCCAGAGAAATTGATATTAGAATAAAGATCTAAAACTTCTTGCCCTTTGTCTGATATAGCAAAGTCTTCAATTCTTGCAAAAGTATGGTCTGTGGAGTCTATGATATTGTAATATTTTTGGTAATCATTGTCTGTAAGATATTGATTTAACACTTCTTTAGTGAGAATTTCTCCACCATATCTTTGTTCTTTTGTTTTAAGAGATAGCTTTGATTTTAAAATTTCTTTTAAAGCTTGTTCTTGCCCAGAAGATACTCTTGGAAACAAGTAGTATAATTTTGAACCAATGTTAACATACACTTTTTGTTTGCAATAGTTGTCATAATCTAAGCCTGAAACAATTTTATTGTCAGCTAAAAACTTATCAAAATTTTTAACATCAGAAGGAGTGAAAGTTGTGCCTTCCCCCCAACTATTGTTAAATATATTTGCTTCTTGTATTAAGCTGCTTTTGAATTCACTGATGTTTTGAGGTATTTCATAACATACTCCATCAAAAACAAAACATGTAATTTTTTTTCTGTTGATTGTTTTTGTTTCAAAAGGAGCATTTAATGAAATAGATTTGATTGCATTGAAGAAATTATTTCTTGGCGTTACAAGAGGAATCACTAAGGCTGAAATTGCTTTGAATGCACGTTTTACTTCTGGAGTAGATTTACCAGAACCCAAAATGAAACCTCTATTGATAGGTTGTTCTATATTAGCATCTTGTGGCAAAACTTCTTCAGTTTTTTGGGCAAATATATTTTTAAACTTAAAAGATGAAAAATTGAATTTGTAACGCATATTTTATTGTTATAAAATTTTGCCTTTAAATCCTATCTTAAAGTTTGGTATAAGAATCTTATGGATTTCTATTTCAAAACATCATATAAAACTGCCTTGATGATTATGGGACAACTTAGACTTGAAGACACAAATGAGTCTTGTCTTGATAAATACAACTACCATACATCCAAATTTAAATATGATAATTTATATCTTTGGCAATGGGAGGATGAATTGGAAAAGCATCCTGAAATGAAATCTTTTGATTGTAAAAAGTTAATCACAAGAAATCCAATTAATCCTATTTTGTCTCAAGAAGAAAAAGATTTGATCCCTGTTGCTTATCAAAAGACTTGGGATTACTATGAACATATTAAGCACGAATATATTCATATAACACTTGAAGATGCAAAACCTGTAGTGCCAAGTTTATCCAAACAATTTTATCAAATTGGTGAGATGTTTAAAGAAAGTTTAGATGATAATGATATCTTTATCAAAACTAGATATGATTTAAAATATAAGATGGATTTTGATATCAAAAAAATTCAAGATTTATTATTAACTAAAAAGCCTGTTGTTTGTGTTCCTATTGGTGGTGACACACCTAAAGGAAGAGGTATTGGAGATTTGTTTTATGTCATGAATCGTAGTGCAGCACAATTGATGCAAGATTATTTTTACAAAGCACTAGATTTAGCAAAAGATGGTGGTCCAATTCATCAAGAAAGTTTTTTCAGATATTTTTTAATTAATCAAAACAAAGTTGATTTGTATAGATTCAATTTTAATTTAACAAGACACCACTATGATTACTTAAAAATGAATGATTATTTTCCAAATGTAAACACACCATTGATTTTTAAGGATGATACTCCACATATTTTTGAACCTCAAGATTAATATATTCTTCTTCAGGCACAGGATTTGTATATGTCATATGAGCACCTTTGCCTTTATATTTTTTGACAAATGGATAACATGGTCTGACATCTTCAAAACATCCTAAATATCTCTCATAAAAAAATCTATCTTCAACAACAGGTGGTTCTGGCAGATTTAAAAACCATTTGCAATTGATCCAAAAAAAGTTACCTGGAAATATAAAGACACGATGTGCCTTTATGAAATCATCATCAATTTTATTTTCCTGGATCTTGTTGAAGATATCGAAAAATACACCATAACAATTAAAATTTGTCGTGCTTAGAATTTTTATAGCATCTTTTGCATGATCAATGACATAATGCTCCATGCATTTACGCCAATCTGTAATTGGTATAGTTCTAGTTTTACTAACTCCCTTACTATGGACAAATCCTATATAATCATAGCCTTTAAGGCATAATTCGTACATATATTTAAAGCCATAGCCTTCAACAGGGTATTTAAGATTGGAAAAATATTTTATTCTAACTCTTTCATGTTTTCCGCAGATCAATTTTAATAGGAGAAGTTGTGTTTCCATGCCTAATGCAACAATGTGAATTTCTCCACCAGAAAGATAATATTCAGATTTTAAAAGCCTGTCCAGTTGTTCTTTGACAATATCATCCCACTGATTGTATAAAAAACAAGAATAAATTATTGCAGTCTTCATTTGATGTTTAGCGTATTGAAATTCCTAATTTATGTTATCTTTACGATTCTATTCTTATTTTTCTACATTTCTATAACAATATATTTCATAATGAAGGACAATACCAAAAAGTATTTGAAAAAAATATATATCATCGCAAAAAGGTAAAATTATGAAAAAATTAATCGAAAACCTAGTCAAAGTTGCTAATTACCTTGACACTGAATCTATGTTTGAAGAATCCAACACAATTACTAATATTGCTGTTAAGTTAGCACAATCTGTGGAAGAAAGTGATGTTGAAGATATTGATGCAGATCACGATATGATTCCAGATGACGAAGATCTTGACAATCTTGATGAAGATGACATGGATGAAGATGACATGGATGAAGATGACGATGATTATGATGACAATATGAAAGATCTTACTAATCTTCTTGATGAGCTAGGTGTCTCAGAAGATGAGAAATTAGAAATCATAGAAATGATTAAGAAAGACACTTCTGATGTAGAAGAATTTGCATATGAAGCACCAACACCAGAAGATGAAGATATGGCAACAGATGATATGTTTGCTAAATCAGATCAAATGGCTGAACAAAATATGATCGTTGATGATATGAATGATGAAGAAGAGCAAGCTGCAGCTGATAATGCAATGATTTCTGATAACAATTATGATGATGATATTAGATCAATTCTTCAAGATGATCCAGAATTATTAGCTTGGTATGAAAGTTTAGGCAAACAAGAAGAATAGATTTTGTTAAGACAATAAAAAAACAGGACATAGTCCTGTTTTTTTTTATGCTTTCAGACTTTGAACTTTTCGTCTAATATCTTCTCGTTTATCTTCATCTAATTGATTTATATAGTAATCTATATTTGATGGGATATCTACTTTAATACCCATGTTTTGAAATATTTTTATTTTTTCTTCTAAAGTGTAAAAATTTTGTCCACCCGAAAAAAATCTAAATGAATCCATTACGATATTATACTTTTGATGCATCAAAAGAAATAGTAAATAAGTTTCTTGTATATATGTATGAAAGTACATTTCTTTTAAAATATCTTCACGATCACTTTGATCAGGGAATTTATCCATCAAAAATGTTACATTTTTTTCATCCAATGGTATATTTTTGAGAATTTCTGCTGGATTAACAAATAACAAAGAGAAAATATTATAAATTGATATAAAATCATATTTGTCAAAAATTCCATAGAATCTTATATCATCTTTTTGAATTAAACCATTCTTAATTAAATCTGGTAGATATTTTATCAAACTTTCTCCAGCATTTCTTAAAACATGATTTATGGCATCTTTTTTGTATGATTCTTGGTCAAAAGATTGAAAAATATTAAACCAATCTGAATATTCTAAATCATTAGCCCAATCTAATCTATATTGAGTCAATGCATCCCTAAGATAATAGCCTAACATATTTAGTTCATTAGGGTACAATTGATTATAATAGTAGTTGTATTTTTCAAAAAATGTCCTAAACTCTCCAACACTATTTATTCTGTTTGAATCAGGCAACATACTACGGATATCTTTTGATTCTAAAATATTAGATAACTCTTTTAAACATTCTAAAGAAACACCCCTAAATGAATAGAATCCAGCACCTAAAGGCTTATGAAAATTAACTATATAATCAACTAGTGCCTTGCAAGGAATTTTTTCGAAATTTGAAATTTTTGAAAGCTTAGTGCTAAGGATCCATTTCCAAGTTTCAAGATCATTTTCATCTATAAATTCAAATGAATTTTCTATATTGTCTCCGGATATATAATTTTTTAAAATATCTAAATCTGTTGAAATGCTATCATTAGGTTGCCAACCTAAACTTGCAGCATACTTTACGTCAGATATGTTTGAGAAAAAGCCTCTGTAATAAAAATCTAAAGATATGCCTAATTCTACTAACTTTTCAATTATTTCTCTTGAAGCGTTTTTGATTCTATGAGCAATGCTCTTAAAATCAATACCTATATTTAAATCTACTAATTTAAGTGCATTTTCAGAAGTTAAACCCATTACTTTGTTAAAAACTTTAGGAGAGGACCCATTTTCAAAAGACCTTAAAGCTTGATCAAAAGTTAAATATGATATGTTGTAATTTTCTAAATCTTCCTTTTTATCTAATAGAAAATTAATAATAGTATCATCAAGTCTTGAAGAATTTTTGTATGCCCCAGATTCGTAAAGCTGTTCTATAACATCATAAGAAGATAAATACATCTCTTTTTGTAAAATATCTATCTCTTCAACTGTTAAAGATTCTGGTCTTAATCTTGATTTAGTGAAAATTCTAGGTACAACTAAAGGCGCACGATTGAAAACAAGAATATTGTTGCCTGCTTCCTTCATCCGTTGAACTCTTTTTTCATAATCTTCGTCAGACTCGTCTTTATTTCTTGATACTGAAGATCTAGTGTAAGATTCATATTCAAGTGCATCATATCCAAGGTTTATTAACATTGGAAATACTTCTTTATCATTATTGAAACAACTTTTAAGCTCATTAAAAGTTATATTTTCACTATTTTGAATCTTTTTTTCTAATTTATCTAAATCATAAGCCTTATGATCATATACTTCTTTGATTCTATTTATCATTAAAGAAGCATGTTCAGGAGGAATTGAATTATATTGCACAATTCTCATTCCTCTAGGTAATTTTTCCCATCTAGTTTTGTTTTGTTTTTTCCATTTACCCTGCGGTCTAGGAGAAACTCCGGCAGGTCTTTTTCTTTTAGGCTTAGATTTTTTATTAACTACATCTGCATATCCTTGTTGAACAAATGGGTTTTGACTAGTGTAATGTCCAGGTCCAAAAACTTTGGAACCTGCACCCAAAGATGAAGTGGGATCTTTATCATCAACTGGATCTAATGAGAATACCGGATATTCATACATAGATGGAGTTTGATGAACAGTTAATTCTGGTTCAGTGATTACTCTAACAGCTTTTTTAAATAGTCTATACCACATTTGTTTTACCTAAAATATTATTCTTTGGTATAATCTCTAAGCCCTAGCACCATGTCTCTTGATGAAGAAAGTTTCCAAGGGTCTTCCTAATTCCACAAGCCATTTTTTATTGATTTGTTTCTTTTGATCATCATTAAGTTCAACACCGCTCATACTCATACCAATCAATTTGAAGCCTGCCAAGCCAAAATATATTCCAAAAACTCTTTCCCAGCTTTGTTGTTCACATTTGTTCTGAGGAAGAAATTTTTCACTTAATATTTCTGTTTCAACCATAGATTTAATATGTTGTTTAAGGCATAAGAAGGAAGAATGACTAAATCCATAAACATTGTTTAGAAGATCTTCTGCATCTGTAAAAATTGTTTCCAAATAACGCAAATTTTCAAAAGTAAGGTACCAATAAGAAGGATATAAAAACTGAAATGCTACGATAAAATCAAAATTACTTTTGAAATAATCTGCAACAAATGATTCATCCACTAGTTCAATAGAATCTTGAATCAAAAGGTATTTGTCAGCATCAAATCTATTGTATGCTTGTAATAATGCTCCAGGTTCATATCTACCACCAAAAACACTTTTTTCATACACTATGTCGTGTTCTATAAAATCAGACTCAAAAGGATTTGAGTCTTGAGAATTATCCACGACATAAACAGTGCAGCCTTGGAGTTTTTTCTTTATATTGACAATATTTTGGAAGTTATCAATTTTTGTATTGAAGGTAGGTATAACAATCAAATTCATGTATACCTTATACCGAGACTAACTACTTACAAAATATTGGTATCCACATTTTTGACATGTATGATTAGTTAATTGATTTGGATCATTTTCCATATCTTTTTTTGGCTTTCCAGTGTTAGAACATCTAGGACACACCTCTTTGATTGTTTTGTCAATTTCTGTCAAAAGAGAATCAAAATCATAATCAGACAATTGAATTAAATAATCTCTTACAGTCAAATCTTCTTCTTCTACATAATCATCATCATCAGGGGTAGCAGTGTCTCTAAAATAATCTCTAAATTGATTACATAAATTTTCGATATTTACATATGAAGTTCTAATAGAATTTATCCTATTTTTGGATTTGTTTAAACTACCTAAATCAAGATATGGTGCATTTGATTTTATGTATTTCAACTCTTTTAATGAAGAAACAAGATGATCTAACAATTTTTCTTGAAATTTTTTCATTGTATCAACAAAAATATTTTCAAATGTATTAAAAACATTTCTTAATTCTTCAAAGTTATCTTCTTTAAGAAATAATCTGTCATAAGTGTGCATTCCGCCAGAAATTTTGTATGCTTCTAACAACACTTGCAATGAACTGATTGGATCTTCAAGATTTAAATTTGTGAGTTTTTCATTGATATTTGTATCTGTAATGTTTCGCATCAAAAGATTGCCAAAGTTTGACAATTGATCTAATGTCTCAGGAATTTTTTGATATATAGACTGATAAATTTTATAATTAATTTTTCCTCTGAGAGCAACAAGCAAATCTGGTATCAGATCTTTGTTCTGATTCAAAACTTTGACAACATCATCTTCATTTTTAGGTGTTTTTCTAGCAGAAATCCTCGAAAATACTTCGTTTTTGTTGCCACCTTGTCTTACTAAATATATAGCCTCTTCTAAAGACAAATCTCTTACAAAAGGAGACAGAAATTCAACGCTGTATCCTTGATTAACCAGTTTTTCCACATCTTGAAATGATATTTGACCGCTTTGTTCATAATCAAATGTTTTTCTTGAATTCCAAAATTCAGCGGTAAGTAAATTTAATTGATTCTTTTTGATTAATAAATCAATCAGTGCCTCGATGTCAATGCCTTTTACATATGGAAAAGCTTTTTTAACAATTTCTGGATTAAATCTTTCTATGGATTTTTCGACATCATACATCGAAACACTAAGCAATGAAGTTTTATCAAAATCTATATCTTCAAAACCAAGATTGAAATACTCACATAGTTCTTCAAGTTTTTGAATTTTATTAATTTTAACATTTTTTAAGTCTTCGGTAGTGAAGCCCTTTTCTTGAATTAATTTTTTTAAAGTGTATACTCCAACAGGAAGTTGAATTAACTTCAAATCATCAACAGTTAAAGGAATATTGCTTTCAAGAATTTTAAGCAAATCATACAAGTCTGATGATTTATAAATTGCATATTTTGCTATAATTTTTGGATCAAGTAAAGTTTGATTTAACAAACGGTTGAATGTATGTAAATTAATTTTTTTGATTTTTGATAAAGCAAGTTCGGGATCAATAATATTAATCAAATGCATCAAAGTATTTGGTTCTGCATAATGGTTATATTTAGTCCATGTTGTTAAAAATTCAACATTATCAAATTGCACAACCCTATATTCAGAAAGCTTTACGAATATTTTTTTAACAAGATCCTTATCTCCAAGATTTTTTTCAAAATAGGAATTTACTATAGCTAAAAATATTCCATCAATGAATTTTTGATCTGACTTCATATCTATATATTTGTTATAATTTTCAATAGATATTTTGCCAGATTCAACAGAACTCATAATTTGTTCAAAAGGCGCTTGATCCAATATTTTCTTGTAAAATTCTGAATCAGTTAAATTGTTCTCATTAAAATAATCTAGTAATTTTGTAATCGTCAATGGTGCCATCAACAAAACACTGAACTGATCCAAATGTGGCAAAACCATCTCGAAATTAATATATCCTTCATAAGTTTCAGGACTAGTGACAATAGTGTTGAAAAAATCAGATTTAAACCTGTCTTCAGATTTTTCTATAATTACCTTAAGACCTTCTTCTGGAGTAATATTTCCTTTTTTCATCAAAGTTAATACATATCTCATGTCATAGTAATTAACTTTGGATGGAGATTCATATATAAATTCTAAAAGTTGATCAAAATCAGTGATTGCAAACTCATTCACAAACTTTACTAACTCAAGAGAATTGAAGAATGCTTTTAAGACATCTTTTTTGCTAAGTACATCTGGATTTTTATCAACAAAATCCATTAAATATTTTCCATCAATGTCTGGATTATGAAGCCTAACATAAGGAATGAGAATTTTAGGATCTATATAATCTTTTAATTTTAAAAAATCATCCATTGAAATAAATCCTTTGAAAGAACCAGATTTGAATATTTCTAATTGAATTTCTTTTTCTGATTTGTTCTGAATTTTTTCAATAGTTTGCTTTTCTTCTTCAGATAATGTTTCAGGTCTAAATTTACTCTTTTGAAACAATTTAGGGTCGTCAAACATCAGTGCATTGAAAATTAAGTAATTATTCTCACTTTGAACTTTTTTTAATCGATTTTTATATTCTTCATCTGTTTCTAATGGCTTTCTAGGAAGTTCTACCCTTTCAAATGGCATATATTCCATAACATCAAAGCCAGCTTTTAGTAAAACATTGATTAAATCACGATTATAAGAAAAGTAAATTTTGCTTAAATCTTTTAAGCTTTTAATATCTTTAATATCAACTGGTTGCTCGGTTTTTAAAAACACAGAATTATCTTTTTTATCAATCATATCGAGAATTACATCATAAACTTTTTGCAATTCATCTTGAGGTGTTTGATTGAGGTTGATAATATTTGTGCCGATAGGAAGTTTTTCTCTTCTACGGATAGGAAGAGTTTTAGCATATCCTTTTAGCACTTCTTCACTTGATGATGTGTAATGACCAGGACCATAAACTTTTGATCCAGCACCTAAAGTAGATGTTGGATCATCACTTGAAAGAGAAAATATGGGTTTTTTATATTTTGTAGAAGTTTGATGTCCGACATATTTTGGTTTTTTTAGCATGTAAGCTAATACATTTCTATACCACATAATTAATCCTCGTCATCATCAAGTTCTAATTCTAAATTATCATCTGATAAATCAGGTAATTTTACAGGTTCTTGAGTTGGTTGAGTTGGTTGATCTAATCCATATTCAATTCTTTTTTGATTATTAACCTTTACAAATTCAGGATCTTCAAATAAATCAAAAATCATTTTGTAACTATTAAAAATTGGAAAAATCTTTTTAATTATTGGATTTTTTTGCAATTCATGAAAATCTGACAAATCTAATGCATCTGCAAACCATTGTTTGTTTCTAATTCGATCTTCGTAATTGTTATAAGAGTTTGATAATATAACATCTAATTTCTTTCTTAAATATTTGGTTATAGCTTCAAAATAAATTGAAAGACCAGGATCTCCATCTATCATTTCATAATATGGCACCAATGATTTCATAAATGCTGGTAATTGCATTGCGTTCATATAAGATGTTAATTCCACATTATATGATCCACATTTTGGGCAAAGTGGCATTGCAATGTAACCACAATATGAAGTTCCAAAATAATTAGCCTTACCTTTACAGAACAAATTCCCATAAAACTTATCATCTATGGTTTCGAAAAATTCTTTTATTTGATTTATCTGTTGAAATTTTTCATCATATTCTTCAGGAATTTGTTCAACTATATTTTGGTATTGATCATCTTCCATTTTAGCCAGAAAATCTCTTGGAACAGAATTTGCCAATTGATTAAATGCTTCTAATTTTTCATTAGTCTTGAAAAATATATCAGCACTGACATCAATTCCATATTTAGGTGCTAAATATAAGAAATTTCTAATTCTATTATGAAATCCATCAAAATCTTTTTTCTTTACAATTGACATAAACATCTTAGTTTTGACATATAATAATTTAGTTTCATATGTAAGTTCATCATCCTGACTTTTCAAGAAATCATCTATGAATGCATACAAAAGTCCATCAGTAACTTCAAAATCAGTGTGTTTAATAATTTCTAAGAAATCAAAACCAGCATTTCTTTTATTCCACGGAGCATGGAGATTGGAGACTTTGTTTATAAGAAATTCTTGATCGAAACCCATATCTAACAATTCATCGATTGTATTGTATAAATGAAAACTATCCCAATTCATTTTTTTCATTTCATCAACAGTGAAACCAATGTCATGCAATTCTGAAACTTGATTTTCATCATCCAAATGAAAATCTGTGTAGTCATAAAACTTATTTTTAACAATATCTTCTTTGTTTATTGCATTTATTTTAATAAAAATTAAAATATTTTTCAAAATAGGATATGCTATTTTTCCACGTTGAAAAAGAACATTCACAAATTGTCTAGCTGTATCTGCAGATCCTGAATACTTTTGAACTTCTGCATGTAATTTAGCTAAAGCGCTTTCTGGAATATTTCCCTCTAACATAGATACAATCAATTCCATGTTTTTTGCAAAATATTCATAATCAGTGGTAAGAAGACTTTCAAATTCCCACAAAGAAATTTTGTTGCCACTTAATATAAAAAACTCTTCTGTTGAAATGACATTTTCTTCTTTTAAACGCACCATATCACTTGCGCTAATATTCATATCTTTAACTGTAAATGCAAAGCCTTCAGGAGATTTCTTTTTTGCATCTTCAATAATATGCTTAATGACATCATATGATGTAGCAAATTTTAATTTCTTAAGTCTTTCTTTTTCTTCTTCAGATAAAGTTTCTGGTCTGAATCTTTCTTTCTGAAACAATTTTGGATCTATCAGAATTGAAGCATTAATCACCAAAACATTTTTCTTCTCATTATTGATTTCCATCAATTTTTCAGCTTCTTCTTCGGTGATTTTTCCTCTGTCTTTTAAATTATCAATATATAAAGGCAAAGTGCTAAGTTTTTTAATAGAATCTAACCATTTTGCACCATAGTTGAATTTGGCATTAAAAACATAACTTTCAAGCTCAGCAAGGGATAATGGAATTTCCTTATCAAACTTCTTGTAAAACCTTTTTCTACCCCGTTTTTTTGCTTCTTCTCTAGGTCTTCTATTAATTTTGCCTCTATCAAGCGAAAAATTTCTACCTGCAGAATATTCAATTGCATCATATCCTAATTCTAACAATATAGGATAAAGTTTTGAAAAATTTAAATTTTCCCCATATCCCCCATAATATATATATGACTCACTAACAGATTTTTCTTGTCGAAAATAAGCTATTAAACTTGACAAATTCCATTTGGATGTTGGGTCTACTTCAGGAATGCTAGGATCTAATCTTTTAAGAATTCTATTTGCATGTTCAGCTGGAATTCTATCCATATTTAAAATTCTTGTGCCATAAGGTAATTTCTCTTCTCTTGTATATGGATAATTGTAACCTTCTTGCACCAATTTGTTTTGAGATGTATAATGCCCAGGACCAAAAACTTTACTTCCAGTGCCTAATGTCATTGTGGGGTCACTAGATGAAGGATCCATGACAAAGGTGGGCTTTTCATATTTTACTTTGGTTTTATGAACAGTGGTTTCACCACCCCTGCCAACTTCTCTATATGCTAAAACAATTCTATACCACATAATTAATCCTCGTCTGGGTCACCTAAAGTTATAGTTCCCTCATCTTCTACATTATTAACTGGAGATGGAACAATTTCTTTTTTGTCAATTCTGTCTTTTATGTTTTTCAATGAACTAAATACTGCAAGATACTTTTCATTATTTAAAAATTCTCGCAAATACGAATTGATAAATTCGAAAACATCAGCTTCAGCAAAAATTAAATGATGAACTGTTTGAATTATTTCTTTATCAATTAGATTAATAAAGCTATTTAACAAATCTCTTGATTCAGGTACCTGTATGTAAATATCTACAATTTCATCAAAATACTCTAAATTCTCATAGAGTTCATATTTCATTTGTTTACTATAGCCAAGACATTTAGGACATCTCTGGTTTTGGAAAATATATCCACAATTATCGCAAACTAATCTGTCACGCCCTAAAAAATCTGATTGTATCTTAAACAAGGCATTTCTAACTAATTCATATTTTTCAACAGATTTTAACAATTCAGCATATTCAGGTTTTTGCAAATCATCATTATGAATATTCATTTTTGCAAATGTACCTTGTTCATTAGGTTTAATTAAAACATCGATGATTTCTTTATATGGAACATCTGTATTTTTCAAAGCTTCATACAAATTTAAAGCCATACCTTCTCTTTCATGATAACTTATATGATCCTTGTAAACCAAAAATCTACTTTTATAATTGTCCCATAAAGGTTTTACATCAATATCTTTCTTACTTAAACTAATCATAAGATTAATATATGCACTATCACTATTTGTGTTATAATTTTCTAATATATCTTGAACTGTGAATCCTGTTTTACTAAAATCAAGATTGTTTCTTAAAGCAAACCAATTTAATAAATATTTCTTGTCAAAACCGATTTTTAATAATCTTTGAGTATCTTCTGGCACGAATTGCAAAGGAGCATAATCAAAATCACTTGCTGTAAAACCAGCACCTATCAATTTTTCCAGATCTGATATTTGAACCATTTGCGGGTTTTGCGAAACTTCACTTAAAAATTTACTTTTAACAGTGGAAATATCAGCAAGATTGTTTTGCAAAATTTGCACAACAGTGTTGACATCTTTGTATGAAAGTTTACCTTCAAGCCTTGGTATTAAATATTCTTTACCCTTCTGCACTAAAAAATCTTTAATATCTATAAAATTATCATATGTGATGTTATTGGTGTATTCAATTACAATTACAGGATTGACACCTTTGGCTAAAAATTCCAAAGCTTTATCACCACCAAAACGTTCATTTTGTATTGTCCCAAATGGAAAACTATTATCAATTACACCAGCCACCAATAAATTCAATATAGCTTCACATGAAAATGATCTTAATTTCTTTTCCCATTCAGGATCAGTTTTTTTCATGTGTTCTATTACTTTAATAGTGACATCTAAAGAACTAGCATATTTTCCCTTTTCCAAAGTTTCTTTTTCTTCTTCAGATAATGTCTCAGGTCTAAATCTTTCCTTTTGAAACAACCTTGGATTTGTAATAATATTAGCATTAATCACCAATATATTTTTTTTATCAACTTGCTGCCTTATTCTTTTAATTCTTCTATTTAAACTTTTAGGTTTTTCAAAATCAGTGGAATCTTTGTCTAAATTTTTTCTTTTAGGATTTAATCTTTTAGGATCTTTCTTTAAATTTTCAATGATATTATCTAATGAAAAATTTCTTCCAGCATCATATTCAATAGCATCGTAACCTAACTCCACTAAAATAGGATACACTTGATTATATTCAAGACCTAATCTTGAACAAATTGTATACATGTCTGTAGGAAAACTTAATTCAATATTCTTATCATATTTTGTATTTAAAGCATCCAAAATTCTTTTGCCATGATTTTCATCAATCTTGTCAAAATCTAAAATTCTTGTGCCCATGGGAAATTTTTCTTCCCTGGTAAATGGATAATCATAACCATAAGCAACAACTTTATTTTGAGATGTGTAATGACCAGGACCAAATGCCTTACTGCCTGTACCTAACATTTGACTCATATCCTGATCACCAGGTTTCATAACAAATACAGGACTGTGATATCCACCCTCGATTTTATGCTTGTGAATACTCTTTTCACCCTTAGGATCTTTAATTTCCCTATAAGCAACAACTAATCTATACCACATAATTAAAATCCATCCTTAGGCTTGTAATACATTGTTTTTCCAAAAGTGTCAGATAAATCATAATCTTTATTTTTTCCCTGATTCTTTACAAATTCCATTCTTTTGTAAAATCTATCCAAAGCACCCTTCTTGCCTTTTTCAGGTTCTGGATTTAAAACTATAGGCTTATTTATTCTTTCACTGTATTCTTTTAAAGCACCTAATATCTCACTGCCAATTCCCAAATTTCGCATATCTTTGGGAATCTCAATTTTGTCCAATTTAATCTTGTAATCAAACTCTGTGATTCTTAAAATTATTCCAGGATATTTTTCCAAAAAACTATTAACAAATTCCTGAATATTATTCTGATCCTGAGCAATCCTATACCACATAATTAAATCTCATCCCCATTAGGATTTGCACCACAACTATCACAAACCTCATTTTCAGATTCTTTATATTCATTACATTCTGAACATTGATAAGGACCACCACAACTATTACATCCATCAGACTCTACATAATAATCTGCACCACAACTAGGACATTCCTTGTTTCGACCACATACTTCACAACTATCCCAATTGTCTTCTGCACCACATTCCGAACATTTGTAATCTGGATAACCACAATGCTCGCAATCGCCTTCTTCTTCTTTTAATTCACCACATTCTTTACAAACATAACCATGACCATTAAAACCACATTCTGAACAAGCATCTCCCTTATCCAAAATCGCATTTGCTGTGCCACAACTAAAACAATATTGATCCCAATAAACAATTTCCTCATAAATATATTTTGCCAATACATCAGCTAAAGACTCAACACTTTCATTAATCTTAGATAAACCAGAATT